>ERZ772766.2012-NODE-2012-length-10440-cov-3.143765_pt1 | contig 10440 bp, 7 predicted proteins | sample MGYA00511379_ERZ772766 | MGnify/ENA primary metagenome ERZ772766 (study PRJEB29015, sample SAMEA2737895) | human oral metagenome | biome: human oral; feature: human-associated habitat; material: dental | place: China | collected 2116 ...
CATAGTTCACAAAATAAGTATATCAAAAACGATTAATATTTTTCTGAGTGTGCACATCAAAAAATGCAGGCGTAGTGTGGCTACACTAAGGATTTTTGATGTATGCAATCAGGAAAAGAGGCAATTTATTCGGTATATTATATACAGATACAAAGTAAGGAAATGAGACGGATATGAAGACTATAAGCATAGTTATTCCATGTTACAACGAGGAGGAGAATGTTGAAGCCCTCTATTTGGAAATAAAAAGGATATTTAACGAGTTTTTAAGCTCTTACAAATATGAACTTATATACATAGATAATGATTCTGTAGACCGAACAAGGGACATAATAAGAGCTTTATGTATAAAAGATAAGGGAGTAAAGGCTATATTTAATGCGAGGAATTTCGGTCAGTTTAATTCTCCTTACTATGCTATGATAAACTCCACCGGAGATGCAACCATGCTTATGGCGGCAGACTTTCAAGACCCGCCTGAAATGATAGTGAAATTCGTAAAGGCATGGGAAGAAGGGTATAAAATAGCCATAGGTATAAAAAGCAGCAGCAAGGAAGCTGCCCTTATGTATCACCTTAGAGGACTTTATTATAAGCTTATTAAGAAATTTTCCGATGTGGAGCAAATAGAGCATTTTACGGGATTCGGATTGTATGACAAGGCATTTATAGAGGTTTTAAGAAAGCTTGACGATCCGACTCCTTTTTTGCGAGGAATAGTGGCGGAACTTGGCTTTAGACGCTGTGAGATAGAGTATGAGCAGCCCAAAAGAAGAGCGGGAATGACAAGCAATAATTTCTATAGGCTCTATGATGCCGCCATGCTCTCGGTAACTTCTTATACCAAATTCGGTTTGAGAATGGCTACTTTTATAGGCGGTTTTTGCTCTTTTATGAGTATGCTTATAGCCATAGTTTACCTGATACTTAAACTTATATATTGGGACAGGTTTCCGGCAGGTATGGCACCTATGCTTATAGGTATGCTGCTTCTTGGCTCTATACAGATATTCTTCATAGGAATAATAGGTGAGTATGTACTCAGTATAAGTCAAAGAGTGATGAAAAGACCCTTAGTCGTTGAGGAAGAAAGAATTAATTGGGAAATGGATAAAGAGGTGTAGTCTGATATGAAGGTAAAAATAGACAGTATAAAATTAAGAGACGGTGTGCTTAATGTACATGGCTGGGCTATAGGAAAAAGCAAGGATACTTCTATAGACTATAAACTGCTTGACGAGGCTAAGAACAGCTTAGACTTTGAGCTGGTAAAAAGAAGAAGAGATGATGTAAGCCAGATATATTTCGGGGCAGTGTCGGATAAGGACTTCGGTTTTGATATAAACTTTGATTATAATGAAAATAAAAAATACTTACTTATAATAAGTGCCGGCAGTAAAGAAAGAAAAATATTCTTAGATGAAAAAAATATAGAAAAGTATCAAAGTAGCAAGTACAGAAGGCTTGAGAAGTTAAAAGACCTATGTAATGGAGAAACTGTAAAAGTGGCTTTTTCATTTTTGAAAAAGCATGGCTTAAAGGCTATGCTGCATAAGTCTATGGCAAAACTTAAAGGTCTTGATGATGATTATATATATAACGAATGGTTTGAAAAGACCAAGCCTTCCAAAGAAGAGATAGCGGCACAAAGAGAGCATAAATTTGAAAAAGAACCTAAAATCTCCATAGTTATACCCCTGTATAAGACGGATGACAACTTATTAAAAGAGCTTATTGAAAGTGTATTAAATCAAACTTATGCTAACTTTGAGCTGTGCTTTGCAGACGGAAGCCCTGAGGGCTTTGGCAAAGAAAATATACTTAAAGCCTACGCACAAAAGGAAGAAAGAATTGTATATAAGATTTTGGGAGAAAATCTTGGCATAGCGGATAATACCAATGAAGCCTTAAAACTTGCCACAGGGGACTATGTGGCATTTTGCGACCATGACGATATACTGCCGGAGTATGCACTTTACGAAGTAGTTAAGGCGATAAATGAAAACCCTAATGCCGACTTTATCTACTCTGATGAAGATAAGATAGACATAGCGGGAAAGACGGTGTTCGAGCCGCAGTTTAAGCCGGATTTTAATAAGGATATGCTTAGAAGTGTCAATTATATTTGCCATCTTTTAGTAGTAAAAAAAGACCTACTTGAAAAACTTAAAGGCTTTGATAAGGCGTATGACGGAGCACAGGACTATGACTTTATACTAAGGGCAAGCGAGCAGGCAAAGCAAATAGTACACATACCGAAGGTTTTGTATCATTGGCGCTGTCATATGAACTCTACGGCAAGCAATCCCGAAAGCAAGCTTTATGCCTTTGAAGCGGGTGAGAGAGCTATAAAGGCACATTTTCAAAGAACTGAGCCCGGTTTAAGCATTGAGTCGATAGAAAAAGGTATAGACTACGGTATATATCATATAAGCTTTAATATTAAAGAAGAACTTATTTCCGTAATCATACCAAATAAAGACCATAGTGAGGACTTGGATAAGGCGATAAGGTCGCTTTTGAAAGGCTCCTATAAAGAACTTGAAATAATAATAGTAGAAAATAACTCTACCGGGAAGGAAACATTTGCCTACTATGAAAATATACAAAAGGAATTTTCCAATATAAGGGTAGTAGTATGGGAGAGGGAGTTTAATTACTCCGCTATCAATAACTTCGGTGTAAAGTATGCTAAGGGAGAGTATCTTTTATTCTTAAATAATGATGTGGAGCTTAAAAATCCGGATTCTGTAAAAGAAATGTTTTACTTTATGCAAAGAGAAGATGTGGGAATATGCGGCTGTAGGCTTTTGTATGAGGACGATACCATACAGCACGCCGGCGTGGTCATAGGATTTGGCGGCATAGCAGGACACACCTTTATAGGTTTACACGAAACACAAAACAGTTATTGCCACAGGGCTATGATCGCTCAGGATTACTCTGCGGTAACGGCTGCCTGTATGATGAGTAAAAAATCCGTTTTTGAAAGTGTAGGGGGATTTAGCGAAGAGCTTGCGGTGGCATTTAATGATATTGATTATTGCATGAAGGTAAGAGCCTTGGGAAAACTTGTGGTATATACGCCCTATGCTGTACTTTACCATTATGAATCAAAGTCAAGAGGACTTGAGGATACCCCCGAAAAGGTGGAAAGATTTAACAGAGAAATAGCTACCTTTATGAAAAAATGGGGTGATATACTTGATAAAGGAGATCCTTATTACAATCCCAATCTTACGCTTAGAAAATCGAACTTTGCACTCAGGGATCTTTTAAAAGAAAGAATAGGAGAGCCATATCATATAGAGGGGATAGAAAAATATATGTAATATTTTTCAAGGTGGAATTATGGAAGTAACAGTCCTTATACCCAATTACAACGGACTTAAGTTTTTATATGACTGTATAGACTGCTTGAAAAAGCAAAGTATTAAGGATTTTAGAATTTTAGTAGTGGACAATGCCTCCGCTGACGAAAGTGTTAAGTGGCTTAAAGAAAATAACATAGATACACTGGTTTTAGATAAAAATTACGGTTTTGCCGGCGGAGTCAATGCCGGTATAAAAGAAGTGGATACAGCCTATACCATACTGCTTAATAACGATACCAAGGCGGATGTATACTATGTGGAAAACCTGCTTAAGGCAATCAAGACCGAGGAAAAAGTATTTTCCGTAAGCCCTATGATGATACAGGCACAGGATAATAATCGCATAGACGATGCCGGAGACGGGCTTTGTATCATAGGTTTTGCCTACCAGATAGGTGTAGGAGAGTTGGTTAAAAGATACGAAAAAAAGATGAAGGTATTTGCAGCCTGTGCAGGAGCTGCCATATATGATACTGCTCTGCTTAAGGAGTTAGGAGCATTTGACGAGGCACATTTTGCCTATCTTGAGGATGTTGACTTGGGTTACAGGGCAAGGCTTTACGGTTACAAGAATCTGTATGAGCCAAGTGCTAAAGTAATACATATAGGCAGTGCCACATCAGGCTCAAAATATAATGACTTTAAGGTAAAACTTGCAGCAAGAAATAATATTTATCTGCATTATAAAAACCAACCGCTTTTGCAGCTTATAATCAATGCCCTGCCCATAGCTTTGGGGATGTTTATAAAACTCTTATTTTTTGCTAAAAAGGGCTTTGTAAAAGCCTATATAGAAGGTATAAAAGAGGGTTTTGCAAGTTATAAAAAATGCAAAAGAGTTGATTTTAAAAAAGTGAAACTAAGTACCTTGATTATTATTGAATTTGAGCTTATTATAAATATGTTTAAATTCGTCTTACATTTTATAAAAAGAAGAATAGACAGATTGCGATAGTTTGAGGATAGGTTTACAGTTTGTGCAGGTAAAATTCATCTTCGTCAAATTAATAAACTTGTATAGCATATACATTTTAACTTTAATTAAATTGTAAATATAAAAATACTAAAATCATGTATAATCATCATGGAGAGTTTTAGATGATAAAGTCTAATCAAAGAAAATTTAACAGAATACAGATGTTGCTGGATGCCCTGGCTATAGTTATTAGTTATGTTTTGGCATGGTATATTATGTTCGGCTCGAAGAAAAGCTCGTCATTGCTTTCAGTAGGCGGATATATGTCGGCACTTATTGTAATAGTACCCCTTTATTTGATTTTATACGATATGTTCAGCTATTATATGCCTAAACGGATTTCAGGCATAGCCACTGAAGTCGGAAATATTGTCAAGGCTAATACTATAGGAGTACTGCTTATTACCTTAGTTTTGTTCTTGGGGTCTAAAAACCAATATTTATATCACTTTTCAAGAATGTTGGTATTTATATTTTATTGCCATACTATTATAATAGAGAGTCTTGAACGCTTTGTTATCAGATATGCTTTAAGAAATATGAGAAGCGTAGGCTATAATCAAAAGCATATGATACTTCTCGGTTACAGTAGAGCAACAGAAAGTTACATAGACAGAGTACTGGCTAATCCGCAATTCGGTTATAACATAAGAGGAATACTTGATGATACTAAGGAAAGAGGCTTTACTTATAAGGGAATCAAGGTAATAGGAACTCTTGATAATCTTGAGGGTATTCTTGCAATGAATGTACTCGATGAGATAGCTATAACCTTAAGTATAAATAATTACAGTCGCCTTGAGTCCCTGGTAAAAAGTTGTGAGAAGTCGGGAGTTCACACCAAGTTTATACCCGATTATAATCATATTATACCTACTATACCACATATAGAGGATCTGGACGGATTGGCAGTTATCAACATAAGATATGTACCGCTTACAAGGCTTTATAATGCAGTTATAAAAAGGCTTATAGATATAATAGGAGCTTTGGCAGGTATAATTGTTTTTTCGCCTATTATGCTTATAGTAGCGATAATAATAAAGCTTACCAGTAAAGGACCTATTATTTTCTCACAGGAAAGAGTGGGGCTTCATAACAGAGCTTTTAAGATGTATAAGTTCCGCTCTATGAAACTTCAGGCACCACAGGCTGAAAAGGTGGCTTGGACTACGCCGCATGATCCCAGAGTTACGGGTATAGGCAAGTTTATAAGAAAAACCAGCATAGATGAAACTCCCCAATTTTTTAATATACTTAAAGGGGATATGAGTCTTATAGGTCCAAGACCCGAGAGACCTTATTATGTGGAAAAGTTCAAAGAGGAAATACCTCAATACATGATAAAACATCAGGTAAGACCGGGGCTTACAGGCTGGGCTCAAGTAAACGGATACAGAGGAGATACATCCATAGAAAAAAGGATAGAATATGACCTGTATTACATAGAGAATTGGACTATAGGTCTTGATTTTAAAATACTGTTTCTAACGGTGTTTAAAGGTTTTATTAATAAAAATGCATATTAGTTTCAAATGAAAGGTAAAAATATGGGTAGAGAAGATATAAACAGATCTAGAAGAAGTCGAATGAAAAACAGCCAAAGGGGCAGAGACGACTCGGGCAAGGTAAAGGGCAAGGGAATTTCCAATGTTGTAAAGTGGATCATACTTGCAGTAGCTGAGGTTCTTACTTTAGGAGTTATTTTCTCCTATGCTTATGTGTCGAAACAATTAAATAAGGTGCAGAGAATAGAGGTCAATAAGGAAGAAGTTAAGAATAACGACATCAGTGTTGAAACTATCAAAAAGATGGAAGGATACCGAACTATAGCCATATTCGGTGTAGACTCAAGAGACTCGGGAGTAGGAAAGGGATATAACTCGGATGTTATAATCATTGCAAATATAAACCTTGCCACCTCTGAGGTAAGGCTTGCAAGTATTTTCAGAGACAGTTACTTAAACACAGGTTATGATAAGTTTAATAAGATAAACCAAGCTTATGCCATAGGAGGTCCGGAACAGGCACTTAAGGCTATCAATAAGAACCTGGATCTTAATATTACCGAGTATGTAACCTTCAGCTGGAAGGCGGTTGCCACCGGAATCAATATACTGGGCGGTGTGGATGTTGAGATTACAAAGCCTGAGTTCAGGTATATAAACAGCTATATTACCGAAACTGTAAAATCCACAAAGATAGGTTCGGTACAGCTTAAGGAGCCGGGTATGCATCATCTGGACGGTATACAGGCGGTGGCTTATGCAAGACTTCGTTATATGGACTCTGACTATGAAAGAACGGCAAGACAGCGTAGAGTTATACAATTAGCTTTGGATAAGGCAAAGAAATCCGACCTTAAAACACTTAACGATCTTGTAGGTAATATGATGTCAATGGTCGCTACCAACCTTACCTGGCAGGACGGACTTGACGTAATATCAGACATAGGCTCATACAAGATAGTAGATACCATGGGCTTCCCTGAGCATAGAAAAGAGATGAACATGGGTTCAAAGGGTGCTATAGTAGTACCTAATACTTTGGAGCAGAATGTAATGGAGCTTCACACCTTCCTTTTCGGAGATGAGGCTTACACAGTTTCAAAAACCGTAAAAGAATTGAGCAATGAGATAGCTTATCAAACCAGCAATTACTCCGGAGGAAAGTCAAGCGGAAAGGGCGAAAAGTCAAAGACTACCGAAGCAGAGACTCAAAGCAGTAAGGAGGCGGAAGAATCTTCCAATTCAAGCAATTCAAGCAAGTCTTCAAGTAAGGCAAGCAGAGAATATGAAACCAACAGTAACGGAGAAACTATATGGAATGATGACGAGCCGGATACAGAAGTAACATCAAAGCACGGTTCGGAATCAAGTCAAAGTACGAAGTCAAGTACCTCAGAGTCAAGTTCAAAGCAGGGAAGTTCTTCTTCAGGTGAAGAAAGCAGCAGCTCAAAACAAAACTCAAGTACGGCAGCTTCAAGTACACAAAGCTCAACAGCGGCAAGTACGGCAGCTTCAAGTACACAAAGTACAACAGCTGCAACAACGGCAGCACCGACCACTACCGCTTCGGAAGGTCCGGGAGCCAATCTGCCTACCGTAGAAAACAAGCCGCAATAAACACAAATACTACCTTAATAATACACATTTTATACACAAAGCATTGGTAGAATTAGCAACATGAAAGCTAAGGACACCAATGCTTTTTATATTGATGATTATAACAGCTTTAACAGATTTTTAGAAATCGGATAAAAATATAAATATACTAACATAGTATGAATATAAGGAGGTCTTATATGTCAGAAAATAATTTATACGGATTTGATAATGAGAATATTGAAAATAAAAATAATGAAGTAAATGAGAATATCGCAAGGCAGGATGAGGGGCTTGGCATGAGTAACTACGGCAGCACCAACTATGCTGATTTCAGACAGGAGCCGACACAGACACAAAACAGTGCAAGTACAGCGGCAAATAATGAAGCAGTACAACATACAAAAGCGTCATCAGATGCATATACAGCCAATGATAAATTTGACTACGTGGCACAGAGTGATAGTCACATACATAGCGGTGACGACACTGTGTTAGGAAGCAATTACGAAGCTAATGCCGCATCGGGCGGATATGTAAGTGATGCTGCCTCAAATGATGAGCCTCAGTTTGAGGAGCTGCACTATGACAATACTTATGCACAGCAAAGTCCGACAGAGCATGCAGATCATGACAATTATAACAATGCCTACGCACAGCAAAGTCCGACAGAGCATGCAGATCATGACAATGCTTATACACAGCAAAGTGCAACAGAAAATATAAATAATAACAGTGCTTATACACAGTCAAATACTACAGAGAATACAAGCACTTATGATAATACTTACGCAAGACAAAGTGCAGAGTCCAAAAAAACTCATAAAAAAGGATCCACTTTCAAGAGAATAGTAGGAATAAGTGCAGCAGCCCTACTGTTTGGAACAATAGCAGGCGGTACCATGTTCGGAGTTAATAATCTGGCTACTAATTTAATGAAGACCGAGGAAGAAAGTACTGCATTAAGTAAAAAAGCTCCCGAAGTAAGCAGTGTGGAGCTTAAGGAGGCAAGTAAGGCAGTAACTACCGCCAACAACTCATCACCTACAGTGGCGGATGTCTCTCCTATAGCAGAGTCTGCCATGCCTTCGGTAGTGGCGATTAAGGGTACGACCTCAGTAGAAGCTTATTCATGGTTTGGAGAGGGTCAAACCTATGATACACCTTCAAGCGGTTCAGGTATAATAATAGGCAAGAATGATACAGAACTTTTAGTTGTGACCAATAACCATGTAGTAGAGGATACCAAGGACTTAAGTGTAGTATTTATAGATAATGAAGAGGTCAAAGCCAGTGTAAAGGGCAGAGACTCTGATAATGATATAGCAATAATGGCGGTTAAACTTGAAGATATAAAGCCTGAAACCTTAGAAAAAATAGCAGTAGCTCATATGGGAGATTCAGATGAGCTTAAGGTAGGACAGGGAGTAGTGGCTATAGGCAATGCACTTGGTTACGGACAGTCAGTTACTGTAGGTTATGTAAGTGCTATAGACAGAGAAGTTACTACCAAAGATTCTTCCATAAAGAATTTATTGCAAACAGATGCCGCTATAAATCCGGGTAACTCAGGCGGTGCCTTACTTAATATGAACGGTGAAGTAATAGGAATCAATACTGCAAAATATGCATCAACCGAGGTAGAAGGTATGGGTTATGCTATACCTATATCAAAAGTAAAGGATATAATAGCCGAGCTTTCAAGCAAAGAAACCAGAAGTGATAAGGTTGATGAGGCTAAGCAAGGATACCTCGGTATACAAGGAAAGAATATAGGTGAAGATGTAGCAAAAGCCTATGATATGCCAAGAGGTATATATGTATACAAGATAGTTGAAAACAGTTCAGCAGCCAATTCAGACTTAAGAGAAAAGGACATTATCACCAAGGTTGACTCACAGCCTGTAAAGAATATGGAGGAGTTAAAAGAATTACTTTCTTATTATCAAAGTGGAGAAAAGGTAAAACTAACAGTACAAAGGCTTAAGGATAGTGAATATGAAGAAAAAGAAATAGAAATCACCTTAAGTGACCGAAGTGCTTTGCAATAATAGATGGCTGTAAGCCGAAAAAGACTGTATTACACTAAGCTGTAGTACAGTCTTTTTATTGTAAGTAAGAGCTTCGTTCTTGCAAGAGAACAAATAAAGCACCTGCTATGCAAGTGATTGAAATAACTTTAGCGTTATATAAATGAACATTGCTACAGATGAAATTGTCTATCCGGTGGGTTATACAAAAAAATACTTTTTTAAGGGCATTTAAGAGGAGTATAAAAAGAGGATAGGTAAATGTATAAAAGGGGCGTTGCAAACAGATAAATGATTATTTATGAGCAACGCTCTATTTTGATATAATAGATGATTTTTATTAATTTAGTAAAAATTTATAAAAATAAGACATGAATTTTGTGACGGGTTATGCGTTTAACCGTTGTAAAAGCTATATTCCTAATGTACAATGGGTTTGTTGAGAGGAGAATTTATCCTTCCCGCTCAGAATAACAGGAAAAGAAGGAATAATATGTCACAAAGCAGAATTAGGATCGTTGATGTTGCAGATGCGCTGGGTCTTAGTACAGCGACGGTTTCAAATGTGATCCACGGTAAAACCGGAAAAATTTCGGATGAAACGGTAAAAAGAGTTCAGCAAGAACTGGAAAAGACCGGATATATTCCAAATATGGCAGGAATTTTACTTGCAAGAAATAATTCGAGAATTATCGGAGTAGTAGTCAATGACCATCCTAAATATGAGGGCAGGGTTTTAGAAGACGGATTTGTAATGTCCTCATTAAACGCACTTTCTCACGAGGTAAATAAAAAAGGATATTTCCTTATGATAAAAACAGCGACAGATATCAATGAAATCATAGTGTTTGCTTCAATGTGGAATATGGACGGTCTGATCCTAATGGGATTTTGTGAAGCGAAGATTGAAAATGAAAAGTAGAGGATATCCATTCTCTTAATCGCAGCATAAACAA
>ERZ772766.2014-NODE-2014-length-10432-cov-11.519514_pt1 | contig 10432 bp, 7 predicted proteins | sample MGYA00511379_ERZ772766 | MGnify/ENA primary metagenome ERZ772766 (study PRJEB29015, sample SAMEA2737895) | human oral metagenome | biome: human oral; feature: human-associated habitat; material: dental | place: China | collected 2116 ...
TTAAATTCGGCGAACGTAAAGGCAATCTGCAAAAGACCTTCGGCTACAGGCGGATTGAAATTTTAGCCGCGACGATAAACGCCCTCGCCCTCGTCGCGATCGCCGTTTTTATCGTCATCGAGGCGGCGCGGCGCCTGAAAAACCCGCCCGAAGTAGCCACCGCGGGCATGCTTGCCATCAGCACGCTGGGTCTTGCCGTAAACATCGTCGTGGCGCTTTACATGCTACGCGGCGGCGACGTGAGAGAAAACGTCAATATGCGCGGCGCCTACCTACACGTGCTGGGCGACGCCCTGGGCTCGGTGGGCGCGATCACGGCGGCACTGCTGATGATGTGCTTTGGCTGGGGCTGGGCGGACGCGGCGGCTAGCGTGCTCGTGGCCGCGCTCATCGTAAAAAGCGGCTGGGGCGTGCTAAAAGACAGCCTAAACATCCTGATGGAGGGCTCGCCAAAGGGCGTGTGCCTGGACGGGCTCGTCGCGCAGATCAGGGGCGTAGACGGCGTGCTTTCGGTGCACGACCTGCACGTCTGGAGCATAACAAGCGGCGCAAACGCGCTCACGGCTCACATCGTGGTCAGCGGCGAGCTGAGCGTACGCGAAGCGGAGCGGATCATGGCCGAAATATCGCACGAAATGGAGCATCTGGGCATCATGCACACGACCTTGCAACTTGAGAGCAGCGATAACGATTGCGACGGCGAACTCATCTGCGAAGTAAGATCAAATGGCGCGGGCGGACATTTGGGGCATAGTCATTAAATTTTGGATTTGGAATTCCGCTCGGTTTGAAATTTAAAATTTGGCTTGAGTTTTAAATTTTAAATTTGCTCGCGCCGCGAGATTTCGGAATTTTAGAATTTTGAGATTTTAAAATTCTGTGTCTGTTATGAAATTTTAAATCCCTACGCGTGGTGGAATTTTAAAATTTCGCCCCGCGGACGCCATTTCAAAATCAGGCGCTGTACGCGTAAAATAGTAGAATTTTACGCAGTGGGTTGCCGTACCATTCAAAACGGCGCCTATGCGCGTTTGTGGAATTTTAAATTTAACCAAGCATACCGTGCCGCTAAATTTTAAAATTCCGTGCCGCGAATTGAGCTGTAAATTGAGCCACAAATTTAAACTACGCATCAAAATTTTATCTAAATTTCACTCATTATTTTCCTACCGATTTGAGCCTGTTAAAAGCAAATTTGCCGTATAATCTCGCGAAATTTCAGGGAGCCAAGGTGCGCAAAAACATAAAATACCTAATTTACAAGTTTCTTTTAGGCAATGTCTTTTTGGCAGTTTTTTTGATTTCATTTTACGTTGCTTCATTACACCTCTCAAAACTTTTAAGTGTTAATATAATAGACCTTTTGAAGGGATATTTTTTATTCCCGGGCGATATTCGTCTGCCTTTTACGACGGTAATTCTTGAGCTATTTTCATTCTACATTAGTAGCAGTTTGAGCGATTTTTATGTCAAAGGCATCGATCGCAAGCTCAATGTTATATTTTTCATCGCCTTTGCGACGATAGGAATTTTAGCCCTTACCGCCATTATTCTTATCGCAACATTCGGTTTTATGATATATGGTATGGATTTAGATAAAAAACTAATGGCAATTTTATCCGCCGCGGCATTATTCATGGGCATCTGCTCAACGGTATATTTATTTCGAAAAAGCGATTACGAGCTCGGTAAATTTTTGCAAATTATCAGCCGAAAAAGAAGCGGGGAGATCGATAAAAAGCTATTTCCTATCTTGCTGCTTATTATATCTGCAATTTGGTTGGGTCTTATCTTTTTTGCATCTAGATAAAGCCAAGCGCCCAGTTTAAATTTCGTCCGTATGCGCTAAATTTCATAGGCGTAGATCGCCCGCACGGCGCGACAAAATTTTAAGCACGGAATACTTTTTTATCAAAATTTAAACCTATGCACTATAATTGCAGAAATTAAAAAGGACGGCAATTGGATATGAAAAGAGATATATTAATCGCGATTTTAGGCTTACTTTGCGCCTTTATAGATATTGATTACATAGGTTTTCTTATCGCATTAAATTTGATGGTAGTCTTGGTTTGCGCCGCTTTTCCTTTTATGAAAAAGAACTATATATTTTTTCTACTGCTTATCGTAAATTTAGCTTTGTATTTGAATAATATCTACACCCCTTTTGAAAAGCCCGAGCTTTGGACTTATAGCATACCTGCGCTGGCAAATGCGACATATGTATTAGTAGCGCTAGTTTATGCTTCGGGATTTGTCGCTTTTGTCCCGCTTGCAGCATATATCTATTTTTTATACTCGCTCTGCGTCGTTGCTTGCGGCATACGTGAAAAATTTCAAAGCTTACGCTAAATTTTCGATCAAAATTTTAAGCCGCTATTGCGTATAATTTCGCAGAATTTTAAGGATTGCGTATGAAAATATATTTCTACAAATTGCTTTTAGGCATCTTACTGACGGGCATATTCTCGTTCTCGCTCGGCTTTACTTTATTGCGCGTAGGTATGATTTTTGACGCACCTTTTTTGCATTATGCTTCCTTAGACGTTCAGATCGCAGAAGCTATCCTAACGATAATTTTAGCATTTTATATTGCCGATAAAATTATCGACTTTCGCATTTTAGGCATCGATTGCGAGCTAAATTTCATATTTTTCATCGCCTTTGCGACGATAGGCATATCGATCGTAAGCGTACTATCGTTTTTTATGATCTTCGGTATATTCGTATGGCAAAAGTCAAGTGCAATATTTTCAGCAATGTGTCTATTTTTAGGGATAATTTGGACAGCTCGGCTATTTAGGAATAGCGAATACGAACTTGGGAAATTTTTGCAAAATTGCAGTATCAAAAAATACTCCAAAATTGACAAAGCACTATTGATCGTACTGCTTATAATCGCGTTCTTTGTGATTATACCGATACTATGTTTAGATATTTAAAGTCGCTACTGCTTTTTACCAGGCAAACACAAGATTTTGATTAAAATACTATTTCTGCAGCTACAGTACTGTTTTGCTCTACTTTAAAATTTTAAACCAGCCGTAGAATTCGTTCGCTTCCAGGTGCGGATCGCCTGCGCTGGAGATGAAAAGCGGTCGTAGCGCGGTATTTGCTCTAAAATTTCCTGCGTCCTTCATCTGCGCACTGTAAAAAATAAGCGCATGGCTCGCAAACTGCGCGAACTCGTCAAACGAACTCGCCCCCGCTTCTATCATCGTGATTTTGGCACCCGCGGGCAGCGACTGCGAGACCTCCACTTTGCGCCCTTCGACGCCAAAAAGCGGAATGCTCGCATCAAAATCCGAAAGGCTGCGGCGCGAGTATATCCAAACATCGGGTGCGCGCGGCTTTAGATTTTGCGGCGCGGCATACGCGTCTGGCGTCAACATGTCAGCACTGCCCACCAAAGCGCTAATTTCATCAAATTTAGCCGCACGCACGTCCAGCGTCGGTCTGTCGGTGCGCACGGTCTGCCCGCCCACGCCTACGTAATCGCACACGCCACGTAGCTCGTGCACAAACGCGCGCTGCTTCTCGCTACCGATCCGCCCATGTACCGCGCCGTTTAGCGTGGCGTTGATTTTGATGAAGCAAAAGCCGCTCTCGCGCGCCAGATAAAACGGCTCCGCAAGCTCCGCCGCCGCGGCAGAGCAGACGTCAAATTTCACCTCTATGCCCCCGCGGCGTAAAATTTCCGCGCCGCCCGCAGCCTGCGCGTTCGTATCGCGCGCGCCGATTACCACGCGCGATAGACCTAGCTGCGCCAAAAGCTCGGCGCAAGACGGCGTCTTGCCGCGGTGCGCGCAGGGCTCAAGCGTGACGTAGGCGCAAGCGCCGCGCAAAAGCCCGCCGTGGCGGTTTAAGATAAAATCATAGGTAAAACTCGGCTGCAAGAGCGCGCTTTTTAGAGCCTCTAAGTTTTGAAATTTAACGCCGAATTTGCGGGCGTATTCGCAAGCGAAATCCTGCGCAAAATTTACGTCCAGATCGCATAGCGCGGCGAAAACGGCGTTTGCCTCGGCGTGCAAAAAGCCCGCCTTTTTGTGCACGCCTATGCCAAGAACCCTGCCGCTCTTATCCAGAAGCACGCAGCCCACGGCGGGGTTGGGTAACGCCAGAGCCTGATAGCGCCACGCAGCCCGCAGCGCCAAATCCATGTAAAATTCGTCGTTCATACAAAATCCAAAATTTAAATTGTCCCGCTCCGCCGCGATCGCTTAGCAAAATTACGGCAGAGCGGAGAACTCGCCTACTCCCATCAAATCGCGCCTCGGGCGCAAACCGACTCGCCCACTTGCGCTCTTCCTTGCTGTACCGGATAGCGCCGGCTCGCACTTAGCCCACTTGCAAGAGCCAAGCTTGCTTTAAACGCCAAATTTATCGGAGCTTACAAGTCGCGCGCCGTATGTGTCTGAGAGAAATTCCGCGCGGAAGCGAAACTGCGAAATCTTACCACAGGTTTTAGAATTTTATCCTAAATCGCAAATTTTGCGGCATCCGTTTCGCGCGCGAACGGCACAAAATTTTACGCTTATCGTGCAAAAGAGCGTCTGCCGATAGCGTGGAGAAGCCGGCTTTGCGAAGTAAAATTTTAATAGGCGCCATGGCAGAACCGCAATCGAGCGTGAATATGCAGTCCCGAAAGACACGGCTTGATTTCAGCTCAAATTCAGGGGGGGGTAGAATTACACGAATTTTCTTCAAAGGATTAAAATGTCTGAACAACCGACCGTTCAATCCCAATCAAACGTGCTTGGGATACTCTCCATAGTCTTTGCGATTTTAGGGATATTTTTTCTAGGGATCGTCTTTGTTCCGCTTGCGTTTTTGTGCGCGATCGCCGCGACCTATCAAGCCGTCAAAAAGCAAGCCTCGCTCGTAATAGCGATATTAGCGTGGATCCTTACGATCGTAGGGCTCATGACGTCGCCCGTACTGCTAGCTACGATCGGCATCTCCGCTTCATAGTCGCAAACATCCGCGCCGCTTGGCCGGCAATCGAAATTTCGCTAAGCGGCGCGCAAACCTCTGCTCGCAGAGTTTTAAAACGTAAATTTATGGGCGGAATTTCGCCTTAAAATTCTACAGACAAAATTTTAAGGCGAAATTTGGCACAGGAATTTTGTATCAAAAATTTAAGGGCGGAATTTCAACGTGGAATTTTGCCGCGCCGAAACAGCGCGTAAATTTTAAATTTAGCCGCTTTCGAGCGCGACGTAAAATTCTAAAGCAACGCGCAAGCGTCACGCAAAACTTATCTTTTAGCGGCGCGGTGTGAAATTCCAAAACGGCACGCGCGGCATGTGAATTAAAATTTACGCAGCAGAAATCGCCGCGAAGCTTGCTTTTTAGCGGTACGATCCGAAATTTCAAAGCGCCGCCTAGCGGCATAAAAAATTACCTTTTATCGGCGTAAGATAAAATTGCAAAACAGGCGAGCGGCGCCGGAAATTTAAAATTTTGCGCCGAGCGCCGCGAGAGATCAAAAGCGACCGACAGCGGCAAATTTTTAAAAAATCCAAAATTTAACATGCTCGCGTGCCCATGCGACGCAACAAGGCGGTGCTGCGGGCACGTCCGCGCGAGAGGCTCATATTTATCGAAATTTTCGCTCTGCCCGCAGCACGTGCGCTCGTATCACATGCTGACAATCGCAAACCTAAGCGCAAAAAGCTTGGCGAAACGGCGTCTTGCCTCGGCACGGCGATCAATCGCAACGCGGAAATGCTTTCGTGCGATACGATCAAGCTCAACGCGAAAGGTTTACGCGCGGTATGTGTTTTTGAAAGCCGCACTGAATATCGCGCGCCAAATTAAAAAGCGAGGCAAGATGCCGCGAGCCGTGCATCGCTCGCGATAGACGCAATACTTAAAAGCGTGCAAAAAACAAAACAAATTCAAATTAGCCTCGCCGCTTTAGCTTAAAAATTTAAGTTCGCGTTTCTTAGGCGCCGCGCCCCAAAGCCCTACATACAAAATTTTAAAAATCTGCGTCGCTACCACTGCACGTAGGTTCGCGCCTTTTTGATCTCATCGAGCCGAACGCTTACCTCGCCGCCGTCCGTGCGTAGCCTAAGCACGCCGCCTTCGCAGTCTAGCACCTCGCCGCTTAGCTTCTGCCCGTCCGTGCAGCTTAGGCGCACCAACTCACCCACGGAGTTTGCGAAATGCTGCGGCTTGCTTAGCTTGCGCTCAAGCCCGGGCGAGCCGACCTCCAGCGTCCATTCGCCCTCAAGCGGCGGCTCCACGTCGAAAATCGGCGAAAGTAGCCGCGAAAGCCGCTCGCAGTCGTCCAGCCCCACGCCGCCCGCTTTCGTGATACTGATGCGGTAGATCGTTCTGCCGTTTTCGCTCACCGTCTCCACATCGTAAAGCTGCACGCCGCACTCGCGCGCCAAAGCCTCTAAATCAACCATTTTTGCGCAGCTCCTCCTCTATTTTGTCGAAAAGATCGTCCATTTTGTTTTGATACTCCAAGCGGTCGTCGAATTTGAAGTGAAACGCGGGGCAGCGGTACCAGCCCTCCGCCTCGGCGCAGAAGTTTTGCAAATATCTCGCCACGCGGCCGAGCTTTTCGAGCACGAATTCCTGCTCGCGCTCGTCGAAGGCGTTTTTATCCAGATACACGAACGCGTCGTAGCGCCCGCGCTTGCACTCCACGTCGGTGACGCACAGCCCGCGCAAAAGCTCGTCCTCAAGGCTCGCGAGCGCTTCGGGGATGAGCTGCTTTAGCACGCTTTGCGTGCGAAGTCTTCTGAGTTCGGTCGGATTCATCTTTACCTCGCTATCTTAAATCGCCGCAGATTATACGGCGATGGAATTTTATTTTACGTCTTGCGATGACGGAATTTTATTGCTTTGTCGCAGCGGAGCGTCCGTCTTGCGGCGGCGCGAAATTTTATTACGTTGCCATAAAAATTTATCTTACGTCCATATCGCGGCGACATATAATTTTCTCGTGTCCATCTTGTGGCGGCACGGAATTCTATCTCGCTTCGGCACGGCGGAATATCCGTCCTGCGGCGACGCGGTCTGTTTAAATTTGACGCGGCTTGCGATGCGTCGGAACGTCTATTTAAATTCTAAGCGGTTTGCTGCGCGCCGGTATTGCAAACGGCAGCGCGCTTTTTAGAATTTCGCTTTTAAATTTTAAAAAGGCGCAAGCCCTGCTTTGAAATTTTGCTTTTAAATTTTAGCCCGCGCGCTTCGCGCTTAAATTTTAAACGCAGACCGCGCGAGAATTTTATGGCTCGCATACAAAAGCTCATCGCATAGCCGCACCGCTATCGCAAAAATATTTCCGCGCCAAGACGCGGTGCTATTCTGCGCTGCGCCCTGCTCGCCACGGCGCGTTATATTCGCTGCTGCGCTGCCGTTTTGACGGCGCAATAATACAGCGCGCGGCGGCACCCTCTTTGCGCTACGCTCGCTTACTGCGTCGATATTTACGATATCTGCTGCCATCTAGCGCCGCAATGACACCGCACGCCGTTGCGGTCTTATTTTGCGCCGCCTGCACAGCGCCGTCCTCCGCGTCGCTGTTTTTCCCACACTGCGCCGCTTCAAAATTTATCTTAAATTTTAAAAGCGCTTTGAGCTGCGCGAAATTTAAATTTTGCCGCTTTTAAATTTCAACTTTGCGATTAAATTTAAAATTTAAGTCGCGCGGAAAATTCGCAACCTGCAAGCGGCATAAAATAAAATTTGATCGCAAAGCTGCGCCGTAAAAAAATCTAAACATTAAAATTTCAAAACTGACGCTACGCGGCAGAGCCTCGCGCAGAAACCGACAAAATTTAAAGCTTTGTTCGCGCATTCCGCCGCTAAATTTAAAAGGTGAAATTTCACGCCCAAATTTTGCGAGCATAAAATTTCAAAGCGCGATCGAGGCTTAAAATTTAGCCGCAAGCCGTGCGAACGAAGCCAATGCCCACGCGGAATCCGCGAGCATTAATCGATCGTTGCCTGCTCCTCTTTTTGTTTGTAGCTTTCGATAAAATCGCCCACGCGCATATCGTCGTAGCCCTCGATGCCTACGCCGCACTCGAAGCCTTTGGCGACCTCTTTGGCGTCGTCTTTGAAGCGCTTGAGCGAGCTGACGTTGCCCTCGAAAACGATGACGCCCTCTCTGATGACGCGGATCTTCGCGCCGCGAGCGATGAGCCCGTCGGTAACCATGCAGCCCGCGATCTGCCCGATCTTAGGCACATTGATGACCTGTCGGATCTCGGCTTGGCCCAAGGCCTCCTCGCTGATGATCGGGCTCATAAGGCCGCTCAAAAGCGCCTTGATATCGTCGATTAGATTGTAGATGACGTTGTAGGTCTTAATCTGCGCGCCGCGCTCCTTGGCAAGCTCTTTGATCTCTCCCGTAGGACGGACGTTGAAGCCCAAGATCACGCAGTTTTCGCTAGCGCTTGCCAAGGCGATATCGTTTTGCGTGATACCGCCGATGCCGCTGTGGACGATATCGACCTTGACCTCGTCGTTGCGGAGTTTCTCAAGGCTTGCTTTGATAGCTTCCAGCGAGCCCGCAACGTCGGCTTTGACAATCACAGGCAGGCTTTTTAGCGAGCCTTCGGCGATCTTAGCGCTTAACTCGTCGATGGTGACCTTGGTCGATTTGCTAAGCTCCTTTTGGCGCTGATGCTCGTAAATTTTGCTCGCATACTCGCGCGCTTCCTTATCGCTTGAAACACCGATCAAAGTCTCGCCCGCGCCCGGAACCTCGCTAAGGCCTATGATGACTCCGCATTCGCCCGGTAAAATTTGCTTTAGCGCCCTGCCCTTATCGTCGCTAAGCGCGCGCACCTTGCCGTATGCGATACCAGCTACGACGGTATCGCCGACGCGTAGAGTGCCGTTTTGTACGATGACGGTGGCAACGGCGCCGCGCCCTTTTTGCAGGGAACTTTCGATGATTGTTGCTTTAGCCTGCTTGCTAGGATCGGCTTTGAGTTCCAAAAGATCGGCTTGCAAAAGCACGATCTCTAATAAATTTTCGATTCCGTCGCCCGTTTTTGCGGAGATCGGCACGAACTCGTAGCTGCCGCCCCACTCGGTAGGCATGATATCAAGCTCTGCAAGCCCAGTTTTTACGAGATCGGGATTTGCGGCGGGTTTATCCATTTTATTTATCGCGATGATGATCGGCACATTTGCGGCCTTGGCGTGAGCTATGGCCTCCTTAGTCTGAGGTTTAACGCCGTCGTCTGCCGCCACTACGATGATTACGATATCGGTAACCTCGGCTCCGCGCGCGCGCATCGAAGTAAAGGCCTCGTGACCAGGAGTGTCGATGAAGGTGATCTTCCTGCCGTTTTTTTCGACCATATACGCGCCTACGTGCTGCGTGATGCCGCCCGCTTCGCCGCTTGCGACGCGAGAGTTTCGAATATAATCTAGCAGGCTCGTTTTGCCGTGATCGACGTGCCCCATAATGGTGATGACAGGCGCTCTAGCGATTAAATTTTCTTCGCCTTCGCTGTCCTCGTAAGCTTTAATATAGTCAAACTCCTGCGCCTCATCGACGATATTTACCTCGATGCCAAACTCGCTTGCTAAAATTTCTATCGCGTCCTCGTCCAAAAAGTCGTTTTTCGTCGTCATCATCCCAAGCGCAAATAGCTTGCCGATGATCTCGCTAGGCTGCTTTTTGATCTTATCGGCAAACTCATAGACGCGAATCTCTTTTGGGATATTTACCGAGCTTACGATTTCGCTACCCTGCTCGCGAGGGGCTTTTTTATGCTTTTTGCGACCGCCGCGACTTATACCGCCTTCGCTGCTAAAAATTTGATTCTGCGAGGCGCGATAAATATTGGGTTGGTTTTTACTTTTGGTGCGGTTTTCGGTCTGGATCGGTTTGACGGTGAAATCGGGCATTACCACGACGTCTTCGTCCTCGATGACAATATCGGCCATCTCATGATCGGGAATGATGTCGATTTTAAGGGCATCCTCTTTTTTGGCAGCGGGAGCTTTTTTCTTTTCGATCTTTTTCTTTTTCAAATTTAGTTCGGCATTTGAAAAGATCGCCTCTAGGCTCGCACTCATCTTTTCGCGCCTAGGCTCGATTCTATCTTGTGCCGCCGGGGCTTGAACTTCCTTTTTCTTTTTAACGATGACTAGGCCGCGGCGCTTTTGCAAGCTCTCGCTAGCGATACTATCGCCGCTGTTTATCTGCACTGGAGCTGGCTTTGAGGCGGCGTTTTGCTTCTCCTCTTTCTCCTGCGGGGCGGAAGAAAATTCTTCTTTTTGATTTTGAGATTTTTCGGTTTTTACCTCGGGCTCTTGCGCCTGAGTTTTTTCATCGCTAGGCTCTTTGGTGCTCTGCGCGGACTCTTTGGATTCGGAAGCTTTTAAGCTTTCCGCCTTTTTAGGGCTCTCTTTTTTAGCGGTTTTTTTAGTTTCGCTCTGTTTTTTAGCG
>ERZ772766.2017-NODE-2017-length-10398-cov-39.455961_pt1 | contig 10398 bp, 3 predicted proteins | sample MGYA00511379_ERZ772766 | MGnify/ENA primary metagenome ERZ772766 (study PRJEB29015, sample SAMEA2737895) | human oral metagenome | biome: human oral; feature: human-associated habitat; material: dental | place: China | collected 2116 ...
CTCCCTCCCCGGCAAGGACACATGGACGTTCCGGGAGGAGGTGCCGAAGGGAGGCGGGCTCCATCATGCCAGCCGGCACCGACATCCAGAGTTTGGTACTAGATCGGCTCGATAGCATAATAACTGGTCGTGCTCTTGGAAATAGCAACCTTGACTCACCCATCCACCAAGTTTACCGAGACTGCGAACAACGACCATCTTGATGCTCTAGCTACCGCCGATCGACTGTTCCCCATTGAAGAGCACGTCGGTGAGTAACACATTCCCGACAAGGTCACCGACGCCACCTGTACCAAGATCGCCGATCATGGTGCTAGCCTCGGCGAGGCAATCAAAACCGACCTTGAACTCTCGTGCCGAGCAACTGACAATGGCGCCTGCTCGCACCGAGTCAACTCAGGGCCTGTTGTCACCCGTCACCTAGGCTAACGCTTTGTCGTGTAAACTTGACGGCACCGGCGAAAAATCTGGACTAGTATTGAGGGCGTGAACAGCGGAGCATCCATCGATCCTGAAAAGCAGCTGATCTCACCGTCGTTGCGGTCAAATAATCCTGAACTAGTCACAGCTGTTGAGATCCAACAATGGGCAGATAGAGATCATGCCAAAACTGCATTTCCTGAACTCATGCGTCGTCTTCTCGCGCAGGCCCCGGGAATCACAAATCTTGACATTCGAGCTCACGAAGGTGTAGCTGCGCCTGGATGGGATGGTGCTGCCTCTTCAGCTGGCAGTGCATATCTACCTGCCGGAGAGTTGCGTTTTGAGTTTGGAACGAACAAAGATGTCAAACGTAAAGCTCAAAGCGACTACAATAAACGACTTGCGGAGTTAGGGGATAGGTGTAGCAAGCTAGTATTTGTGTTCGCGACCCCACGAAGTTGGCCGAGTGGACAAAAATGGGCGGAAGATCGACGGTCGGAACAAAGGTTTGTCGACGTTAGAGTAATAGACTCTCAGAGGCTTGAGGGGTGGCTACAGGAAACTCCCTCTGTGCACTACTGGCTGTCAGAACAACTGGGTCGGAATCCTCGTGCAGTGCAGACTCTGCAGGCTTGGTGGATCAACCTACGCCAAAACTCTATTATCCAGATTCCTCCACAATTCTATACTGCGCGACGTGACTCTCAATCTGATGAACTCATCGACGCAGTTCAGAATGTTCAACTGGTCGCACCGGTGTCGATCTTGTCTGTTGATTCACGAGATGTTCTGGCTTTTTTGTATGCGACACTTCAGGAGTATCCAAGTTTGCTCGAGCGTACGCTGATTGTTAGTGATCGGGCGGCTTGGGATCACTTGGTGGAGTTCAAGACGTCGCTGCTGCTGATACCGAAATTCAACGACCCCGATACGGCAACTGCTCTTGCGCAAGGACACCGGGTGTTGGTGGTCATTGACGGTGAATCGCGCAGTAAAGACGCTAATACGATTGTGCTACCTAAGGTGGGGCGTCATGAATCTGCTGAAATTCTCCGTCAGGGAGGCGTTGATTTTCGGCAAGCTGAGCGTATAGCAGTGCTTGCCCGTAGAAGTATGAGTGCCTTTCTGCGCATGAACTCAAAATATCCAGACGTACAGAATCCTGCCTGGATTCGCGATGTGACGACGGTGTCTATCCTTGCTCCGCTGGTGTTGATCGGCGCCTGGGAGGACGGAGATGATCGGGACAAAGATCATATCGAGTCATTCTGTGGAGTTTGTATGAGTGACATCCGCCTTCGAGTTGATTCGCTTAGTGGTCAGCCTGATTCGCCATTTATTCTATCGGGATCAGTGTGGCGGCTAGCGGATCCAGCAGATGTGGCACGCCTGCTGCTGCCTAAGATTGAAACAGAAGTAATTAAAAAATGGAGAGCCTTGGTGTTCGACGTTCTATTTGCACCAGATCCACGTCGAGGGTTGGGGTTGGCGCAAAGTGTAGTTGCTGAGATTCGTGGAATACTGCCTGGATGTTCGGACACATTGCGTAAGCATGTCGCAGAAGGACTTACTTTGACAGCTGCAACATCGGAAAGGCTTGAGCCTCACGTCAGAGGTATTGTAAAGCAACTGCTTGAGATATCATTTGCCGACCAAACTGGCGATGCTCTGATGTCTCTGGCTTCAGCGCTTCCCCTGCTAGCAGAAGCTGCGCCAAGTGAATTTTTGACTGCAGTATCAGAAGACCTTGACAAGGAAACACCAGTAATCCAGCTACTCTTTCACGAACCGCAATTTGCTAGCTTCTCGATCGGATCCAATTCACAAGGTCATCACTTGCTGTGGGCGCTGGAATGCCTTTGCTGGTCGGAGGACTATTTTGGCGCGGCTGCTATGCAAATGGCTGCTCTGGCTGCCCGCGATCTGGGTGATCGTAACCAACCTCTCGATAGTCTCCATAAGGTCACTGCAGTTTGGGCTGCGCAGAGCGCATCGAATACGAACGACAAAATTGCCGTCATTGAGCAGGTGATAGAAAAGTATCCTGAGGTCGGTTGGCGTCTGGTAATGATATTACTGAAACCTAACCAGTCAGTTATTGTCAGCTCGATGGGGCCCAGGTTTCGCGATTGGGAACTGCCCGGCACTTGTATTAAGTACAACGAAGTTTGCCAGTTTGAGGAGTTGGTGCTTGATCTGGCAGTTAGTACAGCAGGAGTTAAATCAGAACGCTGGGTTGATCTGATTAGCGTATTGCGCAGTGTGCCAAAAGCAATGCAATCGACACTTGCACACGCAATTTCCGAAGCCATCCGTTCCAACTGTTCGTTTTGGTCTGATGAGGATAGCTATACTGTATGGCGTGAACTGGTGGATGAAATTGCCCGCCATGAAGCGCATCCTGATGCGGGATGGGCTGCGGCTGGCTCGGATTTGAACTTGCTCCGCAATGCTTCTACGTGTCTTCTGAATCCAAGTGATCCGCGACAGTATGCGAACTTGTTCGGTTGGACTATGGACCTCCGTGTTCGTGGACTCCGGTGGAATGACGATGGATATGAGGCCGCACTTAATAGTATGCAGCTTGAAACTCTTAAGAATGTGGCAAAGGGAGGTGGAGTAAGCTCGATTAGGCTGCTCTGTGTCGACGTTGAGCGTCCTGAAACTATCGGTACAATTCTCGCCAGTCTTGATGTCGTGAGCGACACCGACATTATTCGTTGGTTCGAAGAAGACAACGCAGTCAATCTTCAACGTGCAGCTCGGGCCTATTTTCATACTAAGGCAAAGTATCGAGGGGTTGCATGGCTTGAGGAAGTTGTGGCCAGCGCCGGACTTGGCGGTGAAGGACGTTTAGCCCTGGCCGCTTCGATTCCAACTGAAGAAAGATTCTGGAACTGCATCGAAAAATATGACGACGCATTTGTGGCGGCATACTGGAGTAACGTAAACTGTCACGAGATTCCTGAGGATCAGTGTGTCGAGGCAATTAGTTTGCTTTTACTGCATGAACGCCCCTGGCGCGCTTTGGATATACTGTTTCGGTTGAAGTGCGGCGGCAAGCTTTCGGTGGACTCTATGACAGTGATCAACGTACTTAATGCATGCTTGGCCGTGCAGGAGGATTTTGACCGATCGCATTATGGTTACGTTGTTTCAGAGCTTCTTAAGTGGCTCGAAGTCGTGGCTCCAGAAGATCTGCTTCTGCCTTGGCTTGAGTTTTGTTATTTTGATTTCATCGGGGGAGATCACGACCCTTCTTTTGCATTGTATAATTTGCTTGGAAATGTGCCTGAAGAATTTGTGTCGTTCGTTAGATTTATCTATCACGGGCAGCATCAACTAGGAAAGCCGCGAACCGAAGGAGATGTGGCGCGTGCACAACTGGCTCACAGTGTTCTCTTCCATTGGGGGATTCTGCCTGGCCTTCGTGAGTGTGGGGGGATTGATGGAGACCATCTGAGGTGTTGGGTATCGAAATGCCGTACACTGTTTAGTGAATGTGGTGACGTAGAAATGGGGGATAGGGAGATTGGCAGGGTGCTGGCATCGAGTCCGGACGGGCAGGACGGAATATGGCCTGCCGAGGAGGTGAGGGTTATCATTGAGTCCTTGAAGAATGAAAGTGTCGATGCTGGCTTCATGACTGGTCGCCATAACCAGCGGGGTGTTTCTGTTCGTCCCGTTTATGATGGTGGAGGATTTGAACGGCTTCAGGCGCAGGAGTTCCGTAGTGCCGCTAGAAAACTTGCTGTTAGGTGGCCTCGAACCTCAATAATTTTGCGGCAGATGGCTGACAATTATGAGCAGGAGGCTAATCATCTTGACAAATGGGATGAGCAGCTTGCGGATGAATAGCAGTCGACTCGGAGGTGTGTTTCGAAATTATGTTGAGCTCGTTCAGTGGGCAGTTAGCTCTTTGGAGGTTGAGGACTTGTGTTAGGGGTGGAGTCGATTAGGCCGAATTGTTGGAGTGAGCGATAGATACGGCGGAAGTCGGATTCGCGGTCGCGGATGTGGAAGGGGAGGTCGTAGACGTAGGAGACGCCAGAGCCAGGGTGGGTGTGAGTGCGCTCTGATAATGGCATGTCCTCGTTGGAGGTCGGGCGCTGGCGCTTCTCCCAAGCCTGGCGAACTGGGGTCGGCAACTGTCGGCCATTCGCGTCATAGACGTAGGCGCCCTGGCCGCGGCCGTGGTCGTAGTCATAGAGAACCGCGAACTGAGTGCGGTAGATCGTGCACAGGTCCTCGATCGGCACCCCCAGCATAATCGCCACCATGACATCGATCTCCGCCTGAGCATTACGACGATCCTCCGCGCGACACAAGGGCGTATCCGCCGTCCACTCCGGACCAATCGGACGCTCATCATAGCACTCCAGAATCGGTGAATCAGTCGCAAACGACTCATTCCAACACTCCTCCCACAGGTCGGCGTAGGCGTCCGTGAGGCAATTGAGGCGAAGTGTGCGCAGTGCGACGATCGACGCCAGTTCGTGTTCTGGGGCGAGTGTGAAAAGGCGGTTGAAGTCGTGTGCGTAAATGTGGCCTCGTCCCGAAGAACGGATCATGAAATCGGCGAGAAGGGAAGACGTCGCTGCCTGCGCGATGGTCAGTGATTGTACGGAGTCAAGTGATGTTGCCGACGCGACCGTGTTTACGTGGGCTACTCCTGGCGGAATTAATGCGGTCGCAAGAGTTCGTTCTCCGGTGACGGGGGCCATGTTGCGCCAGGAAATGCGGTAGTGGTCGCGGGCGGAAGAGTCGTCCCAGCGGGTGTAGAGGCGGTCGTAGGTTGCGCGGTCGCCTGCGGGCTTGTATTGGGTGATGGGTTGCGCACTCGTGGGGAGCGCTTCCAGATCGGTCGAGGTCCAGTCCAGATTGTGCTTCATGGACTCGTTGGGCTGCTTGTACAGCGGGGTCGAAACGTGAAGGTGAGGTCCTTGGAGGATGGCATCGTCCCAGGATGCTGGTCCCCATATTTTTTTGAAGCGTCCTTTCTCAAAGTCCGATGTTTCGTGCCATCCGGATGAGAATTGGAGGTTGAGAGTGCTGATGCGTGGTTGGGTGGCCAATGTCGCCAGTGTTCGTGATGCGGCTGAGTTCACGGTGGAGACCATGGGGGCTGAGTACCATTCGTCGGATTCTGTCACCGACTGCCAGACTTTTAGTGCTGATTCATCGATGGATTCGATGCGGGCTGCATGCGGTCGCAAGTCCCACGTCCCGGTGTGCGGGTCCTTGAATCCGGGTTCTTCCCCGCTGCTGTCGTGCTTGAGGGAACGCTGCACCGTGTCGGGGTGGTAGAGCGAGGCTGCATGGAGGAACGAGGGTGATCGATCCGCGCCGTAGACGTGGATTCCGTACGCGTTGTGGTGATCGATGTCAAAGAGTTGAAGCTCATTAATGAACTGCCAGTGTCGCCGCAGGTGGCGGTAGGTGGCGGCGCGCAGCCCCGGTGTCTTGGCGTCGGTGAAGTGCGTCTCCATGTGGATGAGGGAGGAGATGCCGTGCTCGTTCTGGTGCTCCCACACCTGGCACATGAAGGCCCGATAGAGGTCCGGCTGGCCGCTGAGTAGCGGATAGATGGTTGGATCGCTTAGAAGCTCGGAAAGGACAATGACCTCGGCGGTTCCATTGAGGACCGTTCCTAGGGCCCCGGGGCGAGCCAGGGTGAGTGGCATGCGCTCCTTCTTGATCGCGATGGAAGGTTTGTGGCTCAGCGACCACCATGGGTCACCGTCGGAGAGCAGACTGTTGAGGTCAACGGTCGGCCTCACCCACGGCGGGTTACCCACCTGGAGGTTGAAGCCGCCGCGGGCGAAGACGGTGGCGAAGTCCAGCTCCCAGTGGAAGAAACCCTGGGCCTTCGCCACCTCCTGGACCACGGTGAGCCACTCGTGCTCGTCAACAACCGACTGCACTTTGCGGGCCCCAGCGAGACCGAGCTCAACCTCCTCCATGGTCTCCAGCTCAGTCCAGGACGAGGTATCCACCAGAGTCCCATCGGTGCCCTTGGCGTCCTTCACCTGCTTGCCCAGCAGCCCCTCCAAGGCACCCAGCCACTCATCGAGGCTCGGCGGGGTTACATCCGTAGTCAACGGCCAGAACCACAGGGCGCACCACGCATCCATGACCATCCGCAGACGCCGGTACGCCGAACCCGGTGCCGCCAAGTAGGCCTCTATCTCTTCACGGGACACCCTTGAACCGGCGTCGTCCTGTGCCTCGCGGCCCCACAGGTCGATGCGGCGCGAGGCCTCCGCCTCCGCCACCCGCAGGCGCCGCAGGGTCATTTCCCACAGAACCTCCACGCGCCGGGCTAAGGCCGTCAGCCGCAAGGCCTGGGTCGTGCTCAGTGCTTTCGTGATGTCCTTGCGCCAGGCCTTGAGGGCCTTAAGCCGGCCGGCATCCACTAGGTCCCGCACCTGCTTGGGAACCTCCACTGCGCTGCCCCAGCCCTTCGCCGGCAACAGGAAATGATGGATCCTTCCGGAGACGTCCAGCGCCCCACCGATCCGGTGCCGGGAGGCGGCATCGGCGTCGTCGAGCACGGCCGCCACCCGGCTCAGCGGTTCGGCCACTGGGGCGGCCGACAGCCAGGCCCGCTTCTTCAGCTGGGAGGTGGAGTACAGCGCCCGGCGCGCCCCCACCAGGGAGTTACCGCGCCGCAGCCGCAGCCCGAACCACGGGGCCGCCAGCCCCTCCACCATCGTGTCCAACCACAGGGACACCTCCGCCAGCTCCACCGCCGTCGCATTGAGGTCCACCCCGTAGACCTGGTGTAGAGCGATAAAGGCCTTCACCTTCGCCAGCTCCCGGGGCCGCTCCTCAGGATCCACGCGCCGGCCCAGCTCGCGCTCGCGCCGCGAGAGGTACTGTTCCGCCAGCTGGCGCACCGCCTCAATTGCGAAGGCCCCCGACCCCAGCGCCGGCTCGCACACCGTCAGGTGCAGGATCTCCTCCGCGCTCGTCGTCCGCCCGTCCTGATCCAGCAGCTCCTCCAGCGCCTGCTGCACCGTGAAACGCGTCAGCACCTCCGGGGTGTAGAAGGAGGCCGAGCGCTGCCGGTCCCGGCCGGAGAGCCGGTAGACGAACTGACCCTTCTCATAGGTGACGTTGCGGCGCTCACCTGTCACCTCATCCTCCACCGTCACGAAGTCCTTCTCCTCCAGGCCCTTCATGACGTCCTCGGGCACCACCCACGAGCCCTTCGAGGCGTCCCCGCCCGGCGCCACCTCCCACAGGCGCTCGGTGGCGAAGGAACCCGAGTAGCTCATGAGCCCCTCGTAGACGGCGCCCAACTGGTTGATGCCCAGTTCCACATAGGAGATAAAACCACGGCCGCTCTTGCTGTTCTCCTTAGTCAGCAGCAGGTGGCGCAGCACCCGCAGCAGCGCCCCGTTGCCCAGACCCACCTCGTCAATGAGGGCGGTCGCCGCCGGGCGGAAAAGGTCGGCGCGCATCGGCCGGAAGACCAGGCCATCGAAGCCGCCCTCCTGCGCGGCCGGCACCTGCTCATTGTGGCCCTCATCGACCAGGCGGAACAGCCGGTCCAAGGACTCGTAGATGTGCGTGCCCGCCTGGGCCGACTCCTCATGCAGCTCTCTTAACGCCAGCTCTCGCAGACGATCCAGGCCGTAGCCGGCGTCGTACTCGGCGGCGCCCACCGGCAGGACCCCCAGTTCGGGGCTCGCCTCCGCATACAGCAGGAAGATGATCCGGTAGATGTAGCGCAGCGACTGCAGGGCCAGGTCCTGCGCCCGCTCCTGGGGCAGCGGCTCCAGCCCCCGCGCGGCGCGACGGCGCACCACCTCATTCGCAAGGATCTCAATCGAGGAGCGCACGCCCTCACGCAGGTCCTTCGAGACCCCCACCGTGTGGGCCGCCGAGTCCTCCAAGGTGGCCGCCCACCAGGTCTCGCCCTCCGCCGTCGGCAGCAGGGAACGGGCATCTAGGCAGGTCAGGGCCCGCTCCACCTCGCCGCCGCGCGCCGTCTCATAGCGCTCGACGACGAGCTGCACGTTGACCGCCAGCCAGCGGCCCTCCGGCCACCGCTCCCGCTCCGCCACCAGCGTCCACTGACCCGCCAGGACCAGGGCGAAAGCCGGACCGTGCTCATCGGTCAGAAGCGTCGACAGCGCACGGGATACTGACTCGACCGGCTCAGCCCCCTCCAGGACCGGCGCAGTGGGGTCCCCCAGGTCCACCGGCTCCCAGGCCTCAGCGAGCGTGGGGGCGTCCTTGACCAGCAGGTCCTCCACCGCGGTCGCCGGGCGGGCGCGCAGCAGCGCCAGCGGCGCTGGGCCCTCATCGCCCACCGGGCGGACCAGGGTCACCGGGCCGCGCTCGGTCAGGCGGTACTCCGACGACGTGAAGCCCAGGATCTCGCGCAGGAGCGCATCGAGCTCGCCGGCCGCCTCCAGGGCGGCACCGGTCAGGGAGCCTGCGTCGTCGGCGGGCAGAGCCGCCAGCAGCTCCTCCAGGCGGGAGCGCGCGGAACGGAACCGGGAACGAGGCGTCGGCGTCGGAGCAGTGCCGGGATCGGCCGGCTTCTCCAGGGCCTCCCACTCCTTGCGACGCTCCAGCACGCGCGCCAGGAAGGACTCCTTGGTGGCGTCCGTCGTGAAGTAGTGCTCGCTGATCCAGTCCTCGCCGACGACCAGCGCATCCGACACCGCCATCAGAGATCCCCTTCCATCCCGAAGTCCTGAGGCACCACCACCAGTAGCGGGCGCACCAGCGTGTGCGCGGGCAGGTGCTGTTTCCTGAGCTCGCGCTCCTGAGCCACCGTGATCCGCTGCTCGCGCAGGTGGCGGTTCTGGATGAGGAGGCCGGCCTCGTCATCCCAGGCGTTCGCGTGCTCGGCCCAGGCCTCCACCCGAGCCTTCGCCTGTTCCTCCGCTGCGTCGAGGGTCAGTCTCATGTGGTCCTTAGCCGTACCCACCGCCGGAGGGATGAGCGCCTCCAGCAGGCTGGTCTGCGTCACGGGCCCGGAGTTCCGCAGCTCCCGGGAGATGCCCACTGCCTCGAACATGGCGGTGGGGGAGTCGTGCACCTGCCCGATCGGCTGCGCCTCGACCGGCCGGCCCGCATCCAGCTCCGACTGCGCGGCCGCCAGGTCCAGGTAGGGGAAGGCGGTGCTGACGCACACCATCGACACCGTCCGGCCCGCCTGGTTCGTCAGCGTCCCCAGCAACAGGACGGTCGGTGAGTCGACGTCGCCGCGCACCGCGAACACTGAGGATCGGCCGAGCTTGGCCAGGACCCGGTCGCCGGCCCAGTCCAGAACCGGGTGCAGCGGCCCCAGGTAGTGGGCCTCCGGCCAGGAGGAGTCCGAGGAGTCACTCAGGGCCTCCGTGAGAAGACGCGCGCCCTTCGTCTGCGTCGTCGCCAGCTTGAGGTGCTCCTGGACGCGGCGCTCACGCAGGTAGGACTGCGGCAGCACCGACAAGCGATGGCGCAGCCCCGCCGGGGGCACCATCTCCACCACGTGCTGCGTGCCGTGCTCCCGCCACGAGACGCCCCCGCCGCCGGTCTGGCGCTGCTCAGGCTCCTCAGGGCGCTCATAAAGCTCAGTGAGGGCCTGGCGCAGATAGTCCAGCTGGGTCTCGTACAGCGTCGACGTCGCCAGCGGGGCAGCGGGCTGGGTGGCCGGACCGGCCGGGTAGCCGGGGTCGTTCGGATCGGCAGGGGAGTCCTCGGCGCCGGTGGGGGCAGCGGCGCCGTCGCCCTTGGCCTCGGCCGTGCCCGTCAGCTTCGCGAACAGGGCCGCCATGGGATCCAGGTTGAGGGCGTCGTCGGCGTCGGGGACGACGTCGTCAATGTCCTGCCCGGCCGCGAGTGCCTGGCGGATCGCCTCCTCCTCCTTCTCACCCGAGTACAGGCCCATGAGGGAGGCGGCGTCGCCCAGGGCCCGGTGCGCCTGATCCTCCTTCTCCATCAGGCGCGTGAGCACCCGCACGTCGCCGGAGA
>ERZ772766.2032-NODE-2032-length-10333-cov-5.745670_pt1 | contig 10333 bp, 7 predicted proteins | sample MGYA00511379_ERZ772766 | MGnify/ENA primary metagenome ERZ772766 (study PRJEB29015, sample SAMEA2737895) | human oral metagenome | biome: human oral; feature: human-associated habitat; material: dental | place: China | collected 2116 ...
TGCATTGGCTTGGCGGGCCTCGACGGTGTCGGGCAGCGAGCGGTCGAGCGGTTGACCGATGGCGAAGTGTACGTGCCCCTTCGGCTGTAGAATGCCCGTGAGGATGCTGTGCAGATCCTCGCCCGGCTGCTTGACGTACTTGCGGCCGTCGCGACTGAGGTAGAGCTCGCGCGTCTTGAGGATGTCGCACGGCTCCCATTGGTAGGAGACGGCCACGGGGACGATGTGCAGGCTACGGATGGCGTGCGCCGCGTTGGTGCGGTCGCTGAGGGCAAACATCTTGACGATGCCGCGGTCCGTGCGGTCATCGCCATCCTTCGTGCGACCGTTGCGCTGGGCGATCCAGATCGACTCCCGCTTCTCGAGCAGCGTGTGGCGGATATACGCGGAGAGATGGAGGGAATCGGCCAAGAAGTCATGCATGTTGCTATCACGTACCACCTTGAACATCTTGTTTGCTCGACCGATGGCCGTGGCCAGTTCGCCCTGCATGAGGTTGCTGCCGAAGGTGATCTCCGTCGTGCGATGACCCGCCTCGTGCAGCAGGTTTTGCAGCAGCGAGGAGTCGAGCATAATGTCGCGGTGGTTGGAGATGAAGAGGTATCGCTCCGCCGGGTCGAGGGCGTCGAGGCCATCGATGGTGAGTCGCGTGATGGAGCGGCGGATGATCCGCAGATTGACGTGATACATGACGCTCATCTGGAACTCATCCGTGGTGCGGATGGCACGCACCATGCGGCGCACCTCCTCTACGTCGCGGTGAGGAAAGACATAACGCGCGAGCGCATCGAAGGCTTCACTGTCGGCAATGCGCTGCATGGCAGCGGGGATCTCGTCCGCTACGAAGGGACGCAAGTCCTCAAACTGATCCGTAGCATTCATTGGGGGCGATTGCGTTTGTCGATAAACTTCACCGGCTTGCGGCTGATGTCCGGGTGATTGATGCGGCGCACCTCGTCGGGCGACGAGACGGCGATCTCGGGGGCTACACGGATACGAGCACGGAAGCGATCCTTCAGCTCCTTGACCACGTCGAACGCCGGCTGTTCACGCAGCCCGATGCGGATCACGATCCGGTCGTTACCGTACTCGTTGGCGCTGACTTCCATCACGTAATTCTCCACGTAGGGCGTATTGTCCAAGACGTCGAAGACGGCGGGCGGATAGAGTGTTGTGCCCTTGTATTTGACCATGTGGTTCCGCCGGCCGATGATCGGGCTGATGCGCATCGTGGTGCGTCCGCAACGACATGGCTCACGGTGGAATCGCGCCAAGTCGCCCGTCTTGAAGCGTACGAGCGGCATGCCCTCTACACCGAGCGTAGTGACGACTAACTCGCCCGCCTCATCATCGGCTACGGGCAATCCATCGTCGCCAATCAGCTCGCAGATGATCAGCTCTGGGTGATGGTGTCCGCCGCAGCCGCAGGGACATTCGGTGAAGGTGGTGGCCATCTCCGTGGAGGCGTAGGTGGAAAAGAGCTCGATGTCCCATCGTCGGCGGATGCTCTCGCCGAGCAGGTTGAGCGAGAAGTCTTGTTCGCGGAGGTTCTCACCGATGCAGACGGCGCGGCGCACACTACTGGCGCGGTAATCAATGCCGTGTGCCTCGGCATAGTCGATGATGCGGGGAATGAAGGAGGGCACGACGATGATCGTGTCCGGCTGTACGCGCCGGATGGTATCCCACTGGAGCTCCGGGATGCCATTCCCCACACGCACGATACCTGCGCCCAGGCGACGGATGCCGAGGAAGTAAGCCAGCCCGGCCATGAAGCGCTTGTCGATCGTCGTCATCAGCTGGAAGACACTGCCCGGACCTGCACCGGTGCACGCGAAGGAGATCTGCTCGTTATATGCCAACCGATCCAGATCGGCGTCGGTCATGGCGAATGTCACCGGGTCGCCTAAGGTGCCAGAGGTGGTGATATAATCAATGATACGGGCGCGAGGCACGCAGACGAACTCCTCGTTATGGAGCTGCAAGTCGCTCTTTTCGGTGAAGGGGATCGCAGTCAGATCCTCGATTCGGCATACCCGCTCTGGGTCGACGCCGTGCTCGCGGAAGAGCCGACGGTAGAAGGTCGAATGGGCAGCTACATAACGAAGCGCTTCCCGAAGTTTCACCTCCTGAAAGCGCTTGATCACATCGGCCGGCTGCCGCTCTATGTCTGGGACGATTGTCATTCTTGAGGTCGGTCGAAAAGTGCGGTCACTTCCTCGCGCGAGAGTTGGCGGTACGTGGGGCGTCCGCTCCCGCCCGTCGTCTCGGGGAAGGTCACTTCAAAATATTCCTCGTCGTAGAACGAGAGTTTCGATTGCGTGTCGGGGTTGCACTCCAAGTAGCGCACCTCGGCCGACACCAACTGTTTGCGTTCGAAGATTTGCCGCGCCAGCGCGTAGCCTGCCGCCGTGACGGATGTGCCGGGGTTATCTTGATAGAGCTCGGTGACGATCACTGTCACGGGTTGCCCCGGGCGGCCGATCAGCTTGAGGCCGCATTTCGAGGGCACGTCCCACTGGCCGGAGAAGTCGAACACTTCGTCGTAATATTTTTCGGGTACTCTCATTGTGCTAAGAAGTTCGTGTTATCGGTTGTTTTCAGGAATTCCACCATCGCCTCGATCTCGCGATACTTCGGCTGGTCGTCCGTGAAGGCGGGGACAATGCCACGGATGGCTTCGTAGACAGCCCGCGTGCGAGGCGCCATCAGCGGCTGGAGCTTGAGGTAGTCCACCGCCTGGGCCAAGGCCATGAAGAGGATGGCCGTCACCTGATACGCATTCTCCACCACCCGCCGCGCCAAGAGCGCCGCGTTGGTACCCATGCTGACGATGTCCTGGTTGTCGTTGTTGTTCGGGATGCTGTGCACATACATCGGGTTCGACAGCGTCTGGCACTCTGCCGTCGTCGACGTGGCCGTGAATTGTGCCGCCTGCATGCCGTAATTCAGCCCCGGTATGCCGAGGTTGACAAAAGGCGGCAGGATGCCGTCGTTGATACGGTCGTGACAGAGGTAGTTCAGTTGCCGTTCGGCCAGCATGGCCAGCTTCGTGACGGCGATCTTGAGCTTATCCATCTCGAGCGAGACGTAGTCGCCGTGGAAGTTGCCGCCGTGGTAGACGTTACGCGTCTCCGCGTCCACGATCGGGTTGTCGCACGCCGAGTTCAGCTCGTCGATCAGCACCTCGGTGGCCCGCTCGATCGTGTCCCACACCGGCCCGAGCACCTGCGGCACGCACCGCAGCGAATAGTAGGCCTGCACCTTCCGCTCGAACACCTCCTCCGTGTGCCGGTGAAACATCTCCGCCTCGCGTTGCCTCAGCGACCGGCTGCCCTCGGCCCAGCGGCGCATTTCGGCGGCTACGCGGCGCTGTCCGGAGTGTCGCTTGGCCTCGTTGAGCACGGGCGACATGAGGTCGTCGTACGATGCCGCCACCTCGTTCATCATCACCGACGCTGCCACGGCCCAACCCGCGAGGCGTCGCGCCTCGATGAGATTCACGAGCCCGATGCCGGTCATGACCGACGTCCCGTTCGTGGCCGCCAGCCCCTCGCGCAGCCTGAGCTGTAGCGGACGGAGGCCTTCTTCCTCCATCACGTCACGCGTCGGGCGGAGCAGCCCATGGTGAAAAACTTCGCCCTCGCCGATCAGCGCCAGCGCCATGTGTGCCAACTGCACGAGGTCGCCGCTCGCACCCACGCTGCCGTGCTCGGGGATCATCGGGCAGATGTCGCGCTCGAAAAACTCGTGGAGCAACAGGGGCAGGTCGCGGTGCACGCCCGAATGGCCCTGCAAAAAGGTCACGAGTCGGGCCAGCAGGGCCGCGCGCACGCAGCGCAATTCCAGCGGACGCCCGGCACCCGTGGAGTGACTGCGAATGATGTTGTATTGGAGTTGTTCGAGCGCCGCGTCGTCCACACGATACTGCGCCATCGGGCCGAAGCCCGTATTGATGCCGTAAATGACTTTGTCTTTGGAAAATTCTCGGAGGAAATCGTATGAGCGATCCACCTTTTGAAGCGATTCCGCCGTGATGTTGAGCCGTCCGCGGCCAAACACGAGCGCTTCTACATCGCCGATCGACAGACCCTTTTCTTCGTGATACGTAACGGTTGTTTCTCTGTCCATTGTCAAGCAATAAAAAAGGCATTTTGTTCAAATGCCATTTTGTCTCATGTGGTCCCACTTGGGCTTGAACCAAGGACTCCCTGATTATGAGTCAGGTGCTCTAACCAACTGAGCTATGGGACCGTTTCGCTGCCGAGGTGTCATGCCCCGATCGAAACCGCGGCAAATGTAGATCTTAAATCCAAACGCACAAACCTGCAGTTTTCGCCCTCGGAAGCTCGGTGAACCCCCAAAACGTCTTTGGACGGCTCATCGACGCGTGTTTATGTCCCGTCCTTTCGCTTGGGAGCGCATCGGCGGCCGTCGAAGTCTCCCAAAGTCACATGGCCGGCCATCGACGCGCGCCGAAGCCCCCTCATGTCACATTAGGGGACATCGACTGGTGTATGGCTTTTATTTCCAACAGAAATACGACTTAGGCATAGTGTATCACTATAAAATACGCTGGATTTTATACTCATACACTATGTCTGAATATAAAATCTATTAGATAGATAGCTTATACATAGTGTATAGGTAAAAATGAATCCAGATATATGACTTATACATACTGTATAAGCCATTTTTCCATCGGATTGAATGCCTAAACAGTATGTATAAGCGAATAATCCATCAGATAAAATGGTCATACAGTAAGCCTATATGGATGTACTATAAGTGGGTAGAGTTATACTTGATGTATAAGAGGATATTCGTAGAGAAAGGAAAGCTATACATGGGATGAATGCCATTTCAGGTGACATGAGGGGGCTTCGGCGCGCGTCGATGGCCGGCCATGTGACTTTGGGAGACTCCGACGGTCGCCGATGGCCCCCCAAGCGGAAGGATGGGGCCTGGACGCGTGTCAATGCGCCGCGGAGGGCGTTTTTCGGGCCGCCGGAGGGGGAGGAGGGGGCGCGGCGAAACTTTCGGCGAATTGGAAGGCAGACGTATCTTTGGCCGCTCAAGTGCGCGGGGCGCCTCTATTTTTCACGTTGAACAACCACAATCAAACAGGCCCCGGAGCCGGCATTACACGGATTATATGACTAAAAAGACAGGTAAAAAGAGACAACGAAGCGGGTCGAACGGCTCGTGGGAGGACGCGCTACGTTCGTTTTTTTCGAGCGAGCGGGTGTGGTTTCTCACGGGGCTCATCGTGTGCTTCGTGGTGATGTATCTGGGTATCGCCATGACGTCGTTCCTCTTCACGGGCGGGGCGGATCAGAGCGTGGTGGAGAGTATGCCGCTGAGCGATTTGCCGGCGGATCATGCCAAGGTAGAGAACTGGGCGGGCGTGCGCGGGGCGTACGTGGCCGAGACGGTGATGAATCGCTGGTTCGGCGTGCCGTCGTTCTTCATGCTCTTCTTCCTGGGTTCGGCGGGGCTGTGGCTGATGCGCGTCTGCCGGATGTCGCTGCTGAAGCGGTTCCTGCTATGCAGCTCGATGATGATCTGGTCGTCCGTCTTCCTCTCGCTGACCTTCGCACCGACGGCGGGGACGTCGTTTCTCTATCCCGGAGGGCGGCACGGGTGGTATCTGGCAGAGATGCTTACGCGTAATCTTGGGACGCCCGGCACGGTGCTGCTGCTCCTCATCACGGCCATCCTGATCGCTGTCTTTACGAGTAGCTTGGTGATACCCTTCATGCAACGACAATTGGTGGGCGGATGGAGCCTGATTGGCGAGAAGTGGCAGCGAAGTCGCGAGGCTCGGCGTGCACGCCATGAAGCAGAGGCGGAGGAAAAAGTCAAGCGTGAAACGACTCCCTCGGAACCTGCACCCACGACCTATAATAAGGAAGCAGACACGAAACCGGCCGCGGCGCCGCGGCGCGAGGGGCCCTCGGTGGAAGATGAGGGCTATGCGCTGGGCGAGGACGATGAGGACGAGATAGCGGCGACGCCTATTGCGTCGAACGGCCGTCGCGAGGCTGAGGCGGTGGAAGCACCGACGATCTTCACCGTCGAAGTGCCGCGTGAGGAAGAGCCCGCCACGCCTGCCGAGGTGGTGGCTGAGCTGGGCGAATACGATCCGCGGCTCGACTTGTCGAACTATCACTTCCCGTCGCTCGACTTGCTCAAGAAGTACGACCGCAACGACAAGCCGATCGACATGGAGGAGCAGAGTGAAAACCAAAAGCGCATCAAGCAGACACTCGAGAACTTCGGTATCAGTATCTCGTCAATCAAGGCCACCGTGGGGCCGACCATCACACTCTACGAAGTGGTGCCGGCACAGGGCGTGCGCATCTCCAAGATCCGCAACCTCGAGGACGACATCGCGCTGAATCTTTCGGCGCTTGGAATACGCATCATTGCGCCCATGCCGGGCAAGGGAACTATCGGCATTGAGGTGCCCAACAAGGATCCGCAGATCGTCTCTATGCAGTCGGTCATCAGCTCGCGGAAGTTTATCGAAAGCAAATACGACCTGCCCGTGGCCTTGGGCCGAACGATTACGAACGAAGTCTTCATGTTCGACCTCTGCAAGGCCCCCCACCTGCTTATGGCCGGCGCCACGGGCCAAGGAAAGTCGGTCGGGCTGAACGCCATCATCACGTCGCTACTTTACAAGAAGCATCCGGCCGAATTGAAGCTCGTATTGGTCGACCCGAAGATGGTCGAGTTCAGCATCTACGCTGAGATCGAGCGCCACTACTTAGCCAAGCTCCCGGACGAGGAGAAGCCGATCATCACGGACTTCACTAAGGTGGTGCACACGCTCAACTCCCTCTGCAAGGAGATGGATAACCGTTACGAACTGCTCACGCGGGCCCATGTGCGCAACATCAAAGACTACAACGAAAAATTCATCAACCGTCGCCTCAGTCCAGACAAGGGACACGAATACATGCCTTACATCGTTGTTATTATCGACGAGTTCGGCGACCTGATCATGACCGCCGGGCGTGAGATCGAAATGCCCATTGCCCGCATTGCACAGAAGGCGCGCGCCGTGGGTATTCACATGGTTATCGCCACCCAGCGACCGTCGACAAACATTATCACGGGTACGATCAAGGCCAACTTCCCCGTGCGGGTGGCCTTCCGCGTATCGTCGATGATCGACTCGCGCACCATCCTCGACTCGCCCGGCGCCAATCAGCTGATCGGCCGTGGCGACCTGCTCTTCTCGCAGGGCAGCGACATGACGCGCGTACAGTGTGCCTTTGTCGACACGCCCGAGGTGGAGGCTATCTCCGAGTTCATCGGCGCACAGCCGGGCTATCCCAAGGCGCATGAGTTGCCGGAGTACGATCCTGAAGGCGAAGACGACGGCAAGTCGGTCGCCAGCGATCTCTCCGACCGCGATCCGCTCTTTGACGAGGCCGCCCGGCTCGTAGTCAGCCAGCAGCAAGGCTCCACGTCGCTTATCCAGCGTAAGTTCTCTATCGGTTACAATCGCGCGGGTCGGCTTATGGATCAGCTGCAAGGCGCGGGCATCGTCGGGCCCTACGAGGGCAGCAAGGCGCGTCAGGTGTTGATACAAGACATTTATTCATTGGAACAGAAACTAAACACGATCAAATGATGAGACGAATGATTGGCATGCTTTTGGTAACGCTCTGCGTCGCCGGAAGCCTTTCGGCACAGAAGGCCGAAGCGTTGCTCGACAAAGCCGCAGCAGCGTATGAGAAATCGAACGGCATACAAGCCACTTTTGCCGCCAACGTGCGCCATGAGAAGGCCGGTGTGGCGGAGAGTTTCGAGGGCACAATCCGCATGAAGGGCAACAAGTTCGCGTTAGTGACACCCGACATGCGCACGTGGTACAACGGATCGACGCAGTGGACGTACATGGTGCGATCAAAGGAGGTAAACCTCTCTACGCCGACGGGCGACGAGCTGGAATCGACCAACCCGCTCACCCTGTTGCGTACCTATAAGAAGAAGTTCACGGCCTCTTACATCGGTGCGAGCACAGCCGGAAACGGTCGCATGGCGGACGACGTGGCGCTCACACCGCGCGGCCGTAGCGACATCGCCCGCGTAGAGGTTCAGCTCGAACGTAGCACGTCGCTGCCGGCGCGCCTGACGGTGACGATGAAGAACGGAATGCGCAGCGTGATTCGCATCAGTCGTATGCAGACGGGCGTCAATCCGCCTGACAAGACCTTCACCTTCAACCGGGCGGAATATCCCGGGGTGACAGAGATAGATTTACGATAAGATGAAGACGCTGATTCTTGTTGTGCACCCTCATCTCAATGAATCGCTCATCAACAAGCGATGGGTAGAGGAGCTGCAAAAGCATCCGGACAAGTATGAGGTACATCAGCTGTACGAGGCTTATCCGGATGGGAAGATTGACGTGGCTGCGGAGCAACAATTGATGGAGCGATATGAGCGTATCGTTTTTCAGTACCCCTTGTATTGGTTCAATTGCCCGCCGTTGCTCAAAACATGGCTTGACGAGGTCTTGACGTATGGCTGGGCATATGGAAGCCAGAGTGGATACAAGATGGGTGGCAAGAAGATCGCCTTGGCCATCACCGCCGGTATTGATGAGCATGAGTATGCGGCCTCTGGGAAATACCGGTATACGGTGGAGGATCTGACACGTCCGTTCGAGCTGACTTTTGAATACGTGAAGGCTGACTATCGTCCGCCGTTTGTCTTTTATGGCATTGAATTGAACTCGTCTGAGGAATGGATCGAACAGAGTGTTCCGCGATACATGAAGTTCCTCGAGGAGTTTTCGAGATAAACAGATTAACAATAACCCCAAAACGAGAAAGATTTGAAAGAGAGTATGGAAAATGAGAAAGTGCGTTGCCTGATCATAGGCTCCGGGCCGGCCGGATACACGGCCGCCATCTACGCGTCACGAGCCAACCTGCAACCGGTGCTGTACGAAGGCCTTCAACCGGGTGGACAGCTGACAACGACGACGGAAGTAGAGAACTTCCCTGGCTATCCCGACGGCATCACGGGCACAGAAATGATGGCTGACATGCGACGTCAAGCCGAACGTTTCGGCGCCGATATCCGTGCGGGCATTGCCACGGCGGCCGACCTCTCGGCGGCTCCGTACAAGATCACCATCGACGGTGAGAAGGTCATCGAGGCTGAAGCGCTGATCATCGCCACGGGCGCCTCGGCCAAGTATCTGGGTCTGCCCGACGAGCAGAAATATGCCGGAATGGGCGTCTCGGCGTGCGCCACCTGCGACGGTTTCTTCTATCGCAAGAAGAAGGTGGCCGTGGTCGGCGGTGGCGACACGGCGTGTGAGGAAGCGCTCTACTTGGCTGGCCTCGCGTCGCACGTTTACCTGATTGTCCGCAAGCCCTATCTGCGTGCCTCGAAGGTGATGCAGGACCGTGTACTGAATGCACCAAATATCACTGTGCTGTTTGAGCACAACACCCTCGGACTGTTTGGCGAAGGCGGCGTGGAAGGTGCGCATCTTGTGAAGCGTAAGGGCGAACCGGATGAGGAGCAGGTGGATATTGCCATCGATGGCTTCTTCCTGGCCATTGGCCACAAGCCGAATTCGGACATCTTCAAGCAGTGGATCAAGACGGACGAAACGGGCTATATCATCACCGAAGCGGGCACGCCGCGCACGAATGTGCCGGGTGTCTTTGCCGCTGGCGACGTGGCTGATCCGCATTACCGTCAGGCTGTGACCGCAGCCGGAGCTGGCTGCCGTGCGGCCATCGAGGTGGAACGCTATCTGTCGAACCATTGATGTATAACCAGTGTACTTGTGGGGGTGTATGATATGCATACGCCCCTACTTGTATTTCATCGGGACGTATAACCATACGCCCCCTCTTTGTTTTCAACGGGGCGTAGGCTTTTGCTTCCCAACAACTGACTACCGATAAGAATGAAAAGGATCGCATGGTGGATGATGCTGTGGTGCCTATGCATAGGGATGGCCATGGGAGCGGAGGACGAGTATCCGAAACAGGAGATTCGCGCTGTCTGGCTGACCACGATCTACGGCCTCGACTGGCCTACGCGCACGGCCTCCGACTGGGACGGGCGCGAACGACAGAAGCAGGAGCTGCGCAATATCCTCGACCGACTGCATGAGGCGAACTTCAACACCGTCTTCGTGCAAGCCCGCCTACGTGGCGACGTCATTTATCGCTCCAAGATCGAGCCACTCTCGGCCGTCTTTGCTGGGTCGTACGGGCAATGGCCGGGCTACGATCCGCTGGCCTTCGTCGTCGAGGAGTGTCACAAGCGGGGCATGGAGTGTCATGCCTTC
>ERZ772766.2033-NODE-2033-length-10332-cov-2.010606_pt1 | contig 10332 bp, 9 predicted proteins | sample MGYA00511379_ERZ772766 | MGnify/ENA primary metagenome ERZ772766 (study PRJEB29015, sample SAMEA2737895) | human oral metagenome | biome: human oral; feature: human-associated habitat; material: dental | place: China | collected 2116 ...
CCGTCATAAAGCAAAATTTCATCGATATTCGGATCGGTTTTAAAAAGCGGCGCGGTAGATGGATTTAGTAGCGCAACCGTGCGTACGTGCGGGAAATTTTGCCGAAAGACGCGAAAAACCGGCGTGTTAAAAATCGTATCGCCAAGTGCGGTGTTGCTAAAAAAACAGACCGTTTGGACGGGCTGCGTAACCAGCTGCGTTTTGCGCACGCTTTTAAATCGCAAAATGAGCCGCGCCGCACTCTCAAAGAGCCTCATACATCGCTTCCGTCTGCGCGACCATCGTCTCTATCGAGAAATTTCGCACGATAAACTCCCTCGCGTTCGCGCTAAATTTAGCCCGAAGCGCCGAGTCTTCTATCAGCGTTTTTAAGGCCGCTTTGAGCGATTCTTTATCACCGTTTTTAAACAAAAGCCCCGTTTCGCCGCTACTTATCGCCTCACCAATACCTCCCGCGTCGCTACCGATGCAAGGCACTCCGCACGACTGCGCCTCGAGTAGTGCCGTACCCAGCGCCTCCATCTTTGAGGGTAGCACGAAAACGTCAAAACTACCCAAAAACTCGCTCACGTCGGTGCGAGAGCCTAGCATGTAGATGTTTGGCGTTTTTATTTTTTTTAGATTTTCCTCCTGCGGACCGTCGCCGACCACGACTAGAGCGGCATTTGACAGATTTAGCTCGCTAAAGGCTTCAAATAAGAGCTGGTGATTTTTTGCCGCGCGCAAAACCGCCACGATACCGACTACGACGCAGTCTGCGTTCAAATTTAGCTCCGCTTTTATATCTTTGGTAAAATTTGGATTAAACCTTGCCGTATCCACGCCCGTATAGATAACGTCTATCAAATTTTCCCGCACGCCCTGCGAGACTAGCTGGGCTTTTACGGAATTTGAGACGGCTACAATTTTATCGTTTACGTTGTAGCTAAATGCCGATCTGATCGGCGTTTGCAGGTGTCTGGTGCGTACTACTTTAGCGCCCGTTAGCTTTGCCACGATCGCGCCGATGTTGCCGTCCTTGCCAGAGTGCGTGGCGATGATCGAGATATTTTTTTCGCGCACGAAACGGCAAATTTTAAAAATTTCAAAAATATTATAAACCTTACTTAGGTTAAATTCCGCAAACTCGCAATCAATAGGCTTTTCAAAGCTTTTTGAGCCTGGATTTAGCGCGTAAAATACCTTAAATTTATCCTTATTTAGCCCGTTTATGACGCGCTGCGTGCGGTGCTCCTGACCGCCAAAGCCTAGCGAGCTTTCAAGCTCTAAGATATTTATTTTATCTGTTTTTTTCATATATTTTTGACCGCCTCGTAGATTTCCTCGTCCGCCGCGTCCTGCGCCCTTTTGCTTTCACTTTGCAGCACGGCACACTTCGCACCGCCGTAAATGGGAGCCCAGCGAGCGGCGTCCGTTTTACCAAGCACCAGCACCGTTTTTACGCCAAGCGCCGGAGCTAGGTGCGCTACTCCGCCGTCAAGTGTTAGGACAAATTTAGCTGCCTGGATATAGCCTGCAAGTTCATCTAGGCTCACAGTCGAGGCAAACTCCACGCCCGCTTCTTGCGCTACTTTTTCGCCAAATTTTACGTCCTCTGCGCTAACGGCGACGCGTCCGAAATTTTGCTTTAAAAATCCCAAAATCCGCAAAATTTTAGCCTCGTCCATGCGGTTTTGCTCCACTCTCGAAGAGACATGGAAAAATACGAAATCCTTAAATTTCTCGCTTTTAAAGCTCGGTACGTAAAGCGTCTTTTCTCCGTCAAATTTCGCTCCAAGCGGCGCTATTAGCTCACAGCAGAGTAGCACCTCGTGAGGCGGCGGATTAAAGTTTAGTTTATGCGTTATTAATAAACCGCCCTCGTTTTGCTTTGCCGCTCCTATGGTCGTTTTAGCTCCTGCGGCTCTGGCAAATATCGCGGCCGATGGCGAATAAGCACTCCTAAAAATCACGGTCGCATCGTATCTTTCGCGGCGAATTTGAAGCAAAATTTTATATTTTCCCCAAAACGCCCGCACTTTCGCCACCAGTCCTTTTACATGCTTTGGTTTAGTGTAGATATATATTTTATTTAAAAATGGATTGCCGCGAACGACGCATGCGTTTAGGCTATTTACCACGATGTCGATTTGCGCGCCCGAATGAGCCTTTCGCAGCGCCTCTATCGCTGGCGTCGTGCAGATGAGATCGCCGATATTATCGTTTCTAACGAGCAAAATTTTCACGATTTTCCTTTTTTGCGCGATTATACCCATTTTACGCTTATACTTATTTACGTCCTCATCCCTCGCCCGCTAGGCATAACCTAAAATTCATAAAAAAGCTTATAAAATAGCGCTAAATTTTAAAAGGCGAACATGAAAAAAATAGTATTTTTAAGGCTCGATCTAGACGCTATCGGCGGGGCGCAGAGATATCTCTCGCGGCTCGTTAAGGCTCTAAAAGACTCGGGCGTTGCGTGCGAGACGCGCGGATTTAACGGCAGCAAAAAGCTAAGCTCGTGGATCAAAGCCCTGCGTTTTAACTCGCAAGCCAAGCGGCAAAAGGGCGCGGACGAGATTTATTTTAGCCTTGAGCGCATCACCTGCGCCGACATCTACCGCGCTGGCGACGGCGTGCACAAAGTCTATATGAAAACCAAGCCTTTTTGGTTCACAAACCCCCTAAATTTCGTCATCCCCTACCTTGAAAAGCGCACTTTTAAAAATGCAAAAAAAATCATCGCCAACTCAAATTTCATAAAGCGTCAAATTTGCGAAACCTACGCCATCGCCCCTGAAAAGATCGCAGTCGTCTATAACGGCGTAAATTTGCCTACGCGCGTGCAAAAAGGCTCGGCAAAGCTCGCTCTTTGCGAGGAATTCGGGCTTGATTTTCACCTGCCGACGCTGCTGTTTGTGGGAAGCGGCTTTAAACGCAAGGGCGCGGAGGAGTTTTTACGCATCGCGGCCCGCCTAAAAACCCGCGTAAACTGCCTAGTCGTCGGCCGCGACAAAAACGCCGCCAGCTACAAAAATCTAGCCAAGGAACTAGGCCTAAACGCCGTATTTACGGGCGCTCAAAAAAGCGCGGCGAGATTTTACGAAGGTAGCGAGCTGTTTTTGTTCCCGACGGCGTACGAGCCGTTTTCAAACGTCGTTTTAGAGGCGCTTAGCTACGGCTGCGTCGCTATCACGACCGCTCAAAACGGCGCTGCGGAGATACTGCCCGAGGAGTTTGTGATGAGCTCGCCGCAAGACTACGACATCTGCGCTCTGATCGATGAAATCCTAAACGACGACGAGCGGCTAGCAATGCTGCAAGAGCGAAATTTGGCGCTTGCTAGCGAGTTTAGTATCGAAAAAAACGCGAACGCGACGCTGGAGATAGTGCGTGCGAATCTTGATTGAGCTGCCGACCTGGCTGGGCGACGCCGTGATGGCAAGCGCCGCGGTGGAGGCTATCGCAAAGCACGCGACGGCGTTTGACGCGGGAAATTTGACTGGCAAATTTGATGACTCGGGCGAGCGAGATTTTAGCTTTTCGTCGCAAAATTTCGGCCCCGTAACACAAGAAATACAAATCTTTAAAAACGGCACGGCAAATTTTAGCGATAAATTTGAAGCTGACCGCGGCGCAAATTTGACGGCAAGCGTACGAGAAAATCAAAATCTAGAAAATTTAGCAGCCCAGCCCGTTAAAATCGTATTTTTCGGCTCGTTTGTGGCGTGCGAGCTTTTTAAGGCTCACCCAAACTGTGAACGCGTCATCGTGGATAACAGCAAAAAGGCTAAATTTAGGCTCTGGCAGCTATTTTGGCAGACGAGAAATCTCGGCGAATTCGACGCGGTGTTTAGCTTTAGAAGCTCGTTTGCGAGTAAAATTTTACTTTTCGGAGCGCGGGCGGGGCGAAAATTTATTTTCCAAAAGAACAAAGACGGCGCGCATCAGGTGCAAAAATACCTAAAATTCGTCAAATCGGCGTTAAATTTAAAACGGGCGGACGACGAGCTGAAGCTCTACTTTGAACCGCGCAAATTTGACGCTCCGGTACTCGGGCTAAATCCGGGCGCTAGCTACGGAAGCGCCAAACGCTGGTATCCCGCCTACTTCGCGCAGGTGGCGCTGCATTTTAAAGATAAATTTAAGATTATGATTTTTGGCGGCGCGGGCGAGCGCGATATGTGCGAGCAGATCGAGCAAATTTTACGTGAAAACGGCGCGGAGTGCGAAAATCTAGCGGGCAAAACGAGCGTGCGCGAGCTTTGCGAGATGATCGGCGGCATCGGACAAAGCGGCGGGATATTCGTCACGAACGACAGCGGCCCGATGCATATCGCAGCAGCCTACAAGACGCCTACGATCGCGCTTTTTGGACCGACGAGATTTACGCAGACCTGTCCGTGGCGCAACGAAAACGCCCGCATCCTGCACCTAAATCTAGAGTGCATGCCGTGCATGAAGCGCGTCTGTCCGCTGGGCACCCACGAATGCATGAAAAACTTAACGCCCCAAACGGTCTGCGACGAAATAGAGAGGTTAGAAAAGTCGGCGGACGCCGACTCCGGTTAAAATTTATAAGAGACGTTAACCTTAAAGTTTCTGCCCGGCTCCCAGTCGATCGCGTTCGCATCGCCCGTGTACTCGGCCATTCTTTGAGACTGCGAGACGTAGGCTTTGTTAAATACGTTATAAACGCCCGCGTTTATCTCAAGTCCTTTAAATTTACCGCCGCTTGGCGCATAAGTGAGATAGATATCGCTCACGGCGTAGCTCGGGATATGTACAGCAGCGTCGTTGCCAGCACTCGTCGTGTCTTTCGAGGCAAAATAAATAAGATTATAACCCACAAGCGTGTCGATAGCGTTTATCGAATACTCGGCGTTAAAGGTGTATTTGTCGCCCTGGTCGCGGTAGCCGATGATATTTGACGTGTAGTAGCCGCCGCTGCCGTTTCTCACGCGGTCTTTATATCTTACTTTTTGATGAGTATAGCTAGCACCCAGGCTTAGCGCGTCGAGATTCAACCTCGCCAAAAGCTCGACGCCGTCGATATCCGCGCCGCCTGCATTGATCCTATAAAGCACCGGATTTATACGCCCGCCTGCTGCGTTATTATCTACGATTAGGTTTTTGTATTTGGTTTTAAAGTATTTAGCTACGAAGCTAACGTGTCCCGTTTCGCTAAACTCGCCCTTGTAGCGTCCGCCGATCTCGTAGCTATCGCCCGTAGTGGCCTTTAGATCAGGGTTTGCCCTGTATCCTAGAGGCGTACCTCTGCTAGAGCCGCTAGCTAGCATAGACTCCATGACGTCAGGTCCCCTAAAGACTTTAGCATAGCTGGCAAATACGCCAAGCCCTTTCATAAACTCGTAATCAAGCGCGAGAGCGGGCGTAAATTCGTCAAATTTGTATTTGTATCCGCCGATATTTGCGCCAGTGCCGTTATAGGTCTTTAGCTCGTGGCGCTCGTATCTGATGCCCGGAGTCACGGTAAGCCCTGCAAATTTGATCGCGTCTTCCAAATAAAACGAGTAGTTGTTTACTTTTTCAGGGCGGTTGTTTTGCGGTTTGTTAAAGTTCTCGCTGTGGTAGTACTCCGCGCCGTATCTTAGCGTCTGCGTCACATCGCCAGTTTCAAGCATCGTTTTTGCTTTCGCGCTTAGGCCTCTAGTTTTTACGCCCCATTTGCTAGCGTCGATCCTCTGATGTTTCGTATGATACGCCGTTACGTCGAGATTTAGCAGCTCGCTAGGAGTAAATTCGTATTTTAGCGTCGTCGTATCGCGCTCGTATTTTCTATTATCATCGTTTGCGTGCCAGCTACCAAATTCAGCCCTCAACGGATAAAGCCCTTTGTAGTGGTTGTGTTCGTGAGAGAGCGATATCCTGTGCGCGTCTAAAAAGCTATATCCGAGCTTAAAAAGATAGCTAAGGTCGTTGCCGTCGCCGCCGATTTTCTTACCGTTGCCGCTTTTGCCGTAGTCGTAGCCTTTGTGATTTAGCGCGGCTAAAAAGTCAAGTCCCTCGACGGGCGCGGTAAAAACCATGAGTCCTTGCGAAAATTCGTCGTTGTTTGAGGCGTAGCCCATTTTGATTTTAGCGCCGATAATCTCGCCGTCATCTAGCAGGTCTCTAGCGTCCACCGTCCTAAAGGCTACCGAACCGCCCAGAGCCCCAGCGCCGTTTACCACAGAGCGCGCACCGACCTCAACGTCGATGGCTTTGATCAGATCAGGGTCGATTAGTAGGTCTGCGTTGTGGTGAAAGGTATTTCCATTTTGTTTCGCGCCGTCGATCGTGATGTTTAGACCGCGGTCGCTCACACCCCTCATGTAAATTTTTTGGTTCATGCCGTTCGTGCCGCCTACGTAAACACCGGGAATATCGCGCATGACGTCTTTTAGTATACCTGCGTTTCTCGTGCTTATTTTTACGTCGTCTACGCCGTAGCCGCCGCCGGTGCTGCTTACCTCTACGCCGCTTAGCGTTACGTTCTCGGCGGCATTTGCGCCGATGGCCAAAGCCGCTACGAAAGAAATCTTCGCAACATTGTTAAAACTCATTTTTTCTCCTCTTTAAATTTACGAAAATTTGCGCCGATTTAGAAAAACATTTAAATTTTGTTTTCTTTAATCTGCCAAAATTTTTGAAAACGAATATTACAATCCTAAGACTAAATTTTAGATAAATTTATATAAAATATTACTTGCCTATTCGTTATTGACAATAAATACCATAATCTGATATAATTCACGCGCAAATTTTATAAGAAGGCATTAAATGGAATTTCTCAAACACAACGTCGATTACGTTATCATCGGTATTTTAGGGCTTATGAGCTTTGTCGTAGTATGGCTCACGATAGAGCGCTTGATCTTTTACGCAAACGTTAAATTTGAAAATTATAAGAATCAAGACGACTTTGAAGAGAGCGTAACCAGAAATTTAACAACGCTTTATATCGTTTATTCAAATGCGCCGTATATCGGGCTTTTGGGTACGGTTGCGGGCATCATGGTAACCTTTTACGACATGGGTATGAGCGGCGGCATCGATACTAAAAGCATCATGGTCGGCCTGTCTCTCGCGCTAAAAGCAACCGCGCTAGGCCTCATCGTCGCGATACCTACGCTAATGATCTACAACGCGTTTATGAGAAAAGTGGACGTACTCGTAAACCGCTACAAGGCTTCACGTGAGAATGCCTAAAAAAGAGGGATTAAACGTAATCCCGCTCATAGATATTATGCTCGTTTTGCTAGCTATCGTGCTTAGCATCTCTACCTTTATCGCTCAGGGCAATATCAAAATCGACCTGCCAAACAGCGAGAGCGCGGAAAAAAAGCAAGACGAAAACGATAAAATCGCCGTTTTAATTAATAAAGATAATGAATTTTTTATAGGCGAAGAGAAAATCGCCGAGGAAAATTTAAAAGAAAAGCTAAACGAGATAAAAAACGAAACATTAATAGAACTTAAAAGCGATAAAGAGAGCAAATTCGACTCGTTTATCAAGGTTATCGACATACTAAAAGAAAAAAATCATGAAAACTTCGCTATCACGACAACAACTGAATAGACGCGCCAGCTTTACGGGGCTTGGCGTTTCTATCCTGTTGCACTCTATCCTTATCGGGTCTTTTATCAAATTTTACGACGAGCTAAAGCCGATGCCGGAAGAAAAAAGCGTCAAGATAGCGCTAAATACCTTTACGCCGCCAGCAGCGCCGCTTCCGCCGGCACCAACTCCGCCTGCCCCGCCGCCTCCGGCACCGCCTGCGCCTCCTCCGCCAGAACCCGTCGTCACGCCGCCAGAACCGCCAAAACCGGTCGAGCCACCTAAGCCGATAGAAAAGCCAAAACCAATAGAAAAACCGGTAGAGAAGCCAAAACCCGTGGAAAAGCCTGTGGAAAAACCAAAGCCAAAGCCTAAACCTACGCCAAAACCGGTTAAAACGCCTGATCCTGAGCCAGAACAGCAAGTAGCGCAGGCAACGCCGCCTGCACAGCCGTCGCCGCCTACTTCTACGCCGCCCGCAGCGCAACCAAGTAGTGCTCCAAGCTCGAATGTAAAATCAAATTTACCGCCTAGCGGAGCTGAAACGGTAGGAGAATTTAACTTCGCGACATCAGCCGGCGACGAGAGATTTTCTAAGATCCAAAAGGCGATACAAAAGCATCACAAATATCCTAAACGTGCGCAAAAAATGCGCCATCAGGGCGTCGTTGAGGTTAGCTTTTTATACAAAAAAGACGGCAGCGTCCGCGACGTAAAGGTGATAAAAAGCTCAGGCTTTGAGACACTAGACGAGGCTGCAGTCGAGCTCATAAACCGCGCTGCACCTGATTTTCCGACGCTTGATCGCGACTACGTCATAAAAATCCCGGTTAGCTACAAACTCACCTAAATTTAAGCCGTTTTTGCGGCTTAAATTTTATCTTTTATTCTACAAATTTGACGGAGTAAATCAAAAAATAATCAGCTTTACTAAAATCGGTCGCAATCAAATAAAATTTGACGCCGTAGCAGGGACGTAAATTTGCCAAATTTACAGTCCTAATAGCTAGGCTAAATTTGCCAAACGGTTTGCCCAAGCAACCAGTCAAATTTACTCAAAATTTAGCCGACGCAACTAGTTCAAATTTACGCCGAGCGATCTTGTAAATTTACTTAAACGCCCTTTTGTATGAGTTTTCTATCAGTTCAGCACACCCTAGCTCACTCATCGCGGCCTGCGCAAAATTTGGATTTCGCAGCAGCTCTCTGCCATAAGCCACCGCGTCGCAAACGCCGCCTAGTAGCAGCGCCTCGCCCTCGGACGCCTTTGTGATAAGTCCGACCGCGATCACTGGGATGCTAACGGCCTGCTTTACGGCCTTAGCGTAGCCAGCCTGATAAAGCGGCGTAAACGCAGGCGCGCTATCCGTGCGCTCAAAAAATCCGCCCGCCGAGACATGGATAAACGCCGCGCCCAAAGCTTCGAGCTCTTTTGCCAGCCGCACGCTATCCTCTAGACTCCAGTCGCCCTTCACCCAGCTATCTGCACTTATGCGCACGCCGACGGGGATTTGCACCGCGGCTTTTATCTCGCTTAAAATTTCTTTTAAATATCTCGTACGATTTTCGAAGCTCCCGCCGTATTCGTCGTCTCGTAGATTGATCTCAGGCGAGAGAAATTCGCTGATTAGATAGCCGTGCGCGGCGTGGATCTCGGTCGCTGCATATCCTGCGCGCTCGGCTCTGATTGCTGCTTGGACGAAGCTTTGCTTGACGGAGACGATATCCTCCGTGCTCATTTGACGCGGCGTTTTGTAACTCTCGCTAAATTTTACCGCGCTAGGTGCGATCAGACCATCGCACTCGCTTTTTCTGCCAGCGTGCGCGAGCTGGACGGCCATTGCGACGCCGTACTTGACGCACTCCTTGACGAGCCTGGCGTGCGCCTCTAGCTGCTCGTCGTTCCATAGCCCCAGATCGCGGCTCGTGATCCTACCTCTAGGCTCGACGGCCGTGGCCTCGACGATTATGAGCCCGACGCCTCCCAGCGCGCGAGCGGCGTAGTGCAAGCGGTGAAAGCACCTAGGGCAGCCGTTTTCGTTTTTGGCCTTATACATACACATCGGCGGCATTACGATGCGGTTTTTGATCTGCAGATCGCCGATTTTTAGCGGCGAGAAAAGCAAGCTTTGCATGAGAAATCCTTTAAAGATTATTTGCGGTTATTTTAGGATATTTGTTTAAATTTATTTAGTTGAGCGGCAAATTTTAGCGACCACCCGCAAGCGGATGAGATTGTAAAAGCAAAAGCGTAAATCAACTATTATGTTAGTTCCCGTCAAATTTGAATTTACTTGCCGCCGTTAAAAATAGAAGCAAAGTACTCGTCTATGTCCATGCCGTTTTTTTCATCTGTTTTAGCTTTAGTTTTACGTCGGCGTCTCGCCAAAATATCGGCAGCAGCGCAAACATCACCTTATCAAGGCTAAAATTTTTTACATCATCACTCCAGCCATCCCAGCGGTAAAGCTCGTAAAATTTAGATATATCACTACAAGGCACCCAGTACAAAAACTGCGAGCAACCAAGCTGCGTATCTTCCCACTCGCCGCTATCTAGCACATAGTAAAAGACGTTGCCGGCCTTGCCACCAAATGCGCCGCCGCTTATCGCAAAAAATCCGCCCAAAATATCGTCCGCCACGAGCAAATAACTAGGCATCTGCCCAGCCTCGCTAACGCTTTTGCCAAGGTTAAAGCTGTAAATTCCACGCTTCATACACTCACAGCCAGAGCCAAGCACGCGCAGCCAACCGCCGTCTACCACGATACCGCCGCAGCCGTAGGCAAGCG
>ERZ772766.2035-NODE-2035-length-10331-cov-2.920689_pt1 | contig 10331 bp, 13 predicted proteins | sample MGYA00511379_ERZ772766 | MGnify/ENA primary metagenome ERZ772766 (study PRJEB29015, sample SAMEA2737895) | human oral metagenome | biome: human oral; feature: human-associated habitat; material: dental | place: China | collected 2116 ...
ATAAAAGTAATATATATTTAATATATAATAGTTAATGAGAAAGAGATTATTAAGAAAATAGGTATAAAAAAATGTTATTGGATTTATTAGTAATGGCAGTAATCTTTATGGTTTGTTTGGGAGCTATTGTCATCGGATGGGCGATTGTATTATCGTTAACATTTGGAATTATAAATTGGATCATTAGAACAACGTATGAATCTTTAGCGATCAGAGAAAACAAACGATTAGAACAAAAATTTGGAGGTTAATCAATTTGATTTTTAAGGTTGATTACAAATATAGAAACCAAATTGATACAAATAAGGACGGTGCTGTTCTTATTGAAGGGATTCCTAAATATTCAGATGTAGTAGACGAGATAAGTAGATTATTTGAGGGGAGTACATTTGGTCTTAAAATTTTAAGTGATAAAGATTTTTTTGACTTTATCAATTTCAGCAACACGTCCAAGCCTTTACTTGTTATAGTTAGAGGATCTGGAGTTGTTACAGATAAGGTGATTCAAAGATTAGAGAATTTATCCTTTAGAAAGGATCTCAAAGTTGTCTATTTATCTTACGAATCAATATAAAAAATAGCTGGTTTAAAACCAGCTATTTTTATTATCCGTGTAGAGCATAATTAAATAAATCCGCAATTGGGTTGTTTGTGAAGGATACTGATATTCCTAATACGCCAGCCATAAAGTAGAAAATTAATAGAGAAAGAACACCAAATCCTAAAAATCTCCAAGTTGAAATTTTCTTAGCAAAAATTCCGATTATTGCCATAATAAAGCAACCTATCATACCCCAGAATGTAGCATAATAAACAATTCGAATCAACCAACCTAAAACGGCAGTTCCTCCTTCATCAATGATGTTATTAACTCGACCTTTAAAGCCTTCTACACTTGGTAAATTGGTGTAAGAAACTCCATCTCCAGCTGCTTTATTAGCAGAATCTCTAACATTTCCAGCGATATTATCAACAGATTGAATTGCTGATTGTGCATTCTTTTCTGAAGATTCACGATTCGCTCTTACAATGTTACTTGCCGCTTCATCTGCTTGATTACCTATATTATTTCCAATTTCATTTGCAGATTTGGAAGCAGAATTTGCTCCGTTACGAGCAGAACCACTCAATCCTTGATTTGTTGAAATATTTGGGGATTGAATGGTGTTTGATGTTTCTGCACTAACAACACTCGTACCTAAAAACATTAAACTTGCAATCAGTACTGTACTGCCGGCTAAAATTTTTTTCAAATATTTTTTCAATTTAATCACCTTAAAATTTTATTTCCGGATTTCACCGGCTTTCTTCAATTATAGTTTATTTTAAGGTTTAATTTATAAAAAAATAAGACTGAATAAAATACAGCCTTATTAAAATGAATTTGCATTAAAATTAATATTTTGAAGCTAGACTCTCAAAAGAGGTAATTATTTCAATATTGTGCCCATTTTTTAAGTGAACAATAACCATCTCTTTTAAACTGCCAACTTCAGTAAACTCCCAATCAGACCAGTATTCAATGTAGTTGCAAACCAAATCAATTATTTCTTTTGAACTAACCGGTTTCCCCGAAAGTGGTAGGTTCTTTACAAAATTAGAACATTTAAAGCCGTTAATTTTGGACGCCTTGGAAGCTTCTTGGTTATCAAAATAATTGTCGTATGCAAAAAACTTTTTATCCTTATATTTTTCTTTTGCTAACAAATCTGTCAAATCTTTTTTTAGTTTTTTAATATTAGATTTTTCCATTTTTTTTATTTCGCTTTCTGTTTTATTTTAAGATAATTATATCACAAGTAAAGCTTCCTTTCAACTGACATTATTACAGAAATATTAAAATTATCCAATAAATACAGAGAAAGGTGATATAATAGATATAAGATTGAAATAAAATTTCATTCCAAAATAAAAAACCTTGGAGGTAAATGTTCAACGATGAACAGAACAATTAAAGATCGTGCTTTTCAATTTACAAAATCAAACTGGAAAGGTTTGATAATGTCAATGTTACCAATTATCTTAATTACATTAATAACTAACCTTTCCTTTAAATTTGTTGGAAATGTAAGTGTTGATGATTCATTTGTTTCGGGTGCGAGAGCAACATACTCAACCAATTACGGAAATTTCTTATCAATAATTTTAAGTGTTTTTCTAATTAATTTAACTCAAACAATTATTCCTTTAACGAACAAATATAATTGGGGAACTATTACAGATCCGAATGACAAGCAAAAACTAAATCTTCTTACATCCTTTAAAGGATTGGGAGAAACATTCTTCCCTATTCTAGTAACATCAATTATCGTACAAGTAATTGTATTTGTTTGTGCAGTAGCCCTTGGTATTTTAATTGCCTTATCCTTCTTTTTCCCACTTGCTATCTTATTCTTATTTGCCTCAATCTTTTTCTTTTTCTGGATTTTGATGAGATTATCTTTGGCTGAATATATCGTTGCAGATATGGCCTCTGATATTACTGGTGCATATTCAGAATATAGTAATAAAGGTGTGTTTGAAAAATCCTTCGCTTCAATAAAAGAATCTTGGAAACTTACAAATAATAGAGTTTTACAAATGTTGGGATTAGCTATTAGTTTGATTGGTTGGGTCTTCTTACTGCTTTTCACTTTGGGACTAGCAATATTCTTTGTTCAACCATACTTTATGATGGTTCAATTTTCTCTGTATCAAGAATTAGTGAAAGAATCATTTCCGAATAAAGTTAGAATCTAATTTTATTTAAATCAAAAAAAGAGATTGGAAAACCAATCTCTTTTATAATTTTAGAAAATAATTTAAACTGGAAAAACATCCAGTAGAAAGAAGGTAATTTATGGCAATTTTTTATGAGGTTTCTGATATTAAATTAGAAATTGATAACCGCTCAAAGGGGTATGATGATCTTAACGAATGGGCTAAAAATGTTGCGACAAGTGAAGATTTGAACGCAATTAAACGTGTTACAAAAGACGCTATGTTGGGTGTCCGTACATCACTTACAAACCGAATGGCTTTCCACGGAACATTTAGTATGTCAATGAAAACATACATCTCATTCGAACTTCCAGCACCAATGGGGGTTAACATTACATCGAAAGGGCTTTCTGTAACACCAAATCTATTTATTAATCCATTGTGGTTGATTTATAAACTTGGTCGAAAAGTTGAAAGTGCACCTGGAGTTGGTGATGGTGGTGAGTTTGTTGATTCAACAACTTTCGTTGATACAGCAACAATTTTGTACCACGAAATGTGCCATATTCTCTGGGAGCACCCCGGAGTATATGAAACCCATTCTAAGAATGGACTGCACGAAATCGTTAACCTTGCCACTGACACACAAATCAATCAGGATCCACTTATTGCAAACAATAAGAATGTAACTGATTATGGTGTAACTCTTGAAAAAATGAAGAAGAAGTGGGATTTGCCTAATTTGAAGGCAAACGAATCTTCTGGTTATTATTTTGAAGAGTTTATGAAAGTTTTTAAAGAGCAACAAAAACAACAACAAAACCAAAAATGCCCTTACTGTCAACAACAAGAACAGCAAGAACAGCAAAACTCTCAAGGACAAAACCAAGACCAAAATGATCAAGGTGACGGTCAGGATCAAAGCGATCAAAGCGATCAGAATCAAGACCAAAACGGTCAAGGTAATGGTCAGGGTCAAGGCAACCAAAACCAAAACCAAAATGGACAAGGTAATGGTCAGGGTCAGTGTACTTGTGGTCAACAACACGGTCAAGGTAATGGTATGGGTAGTGGACAAGGAAATGGTTTGGATGACCATAACACTTGGTATAAAACCCCTTCTGATGTAACAACAGACAGTGGTGATGAGATTGGTCAAATTGCTTCAAGCAAGGATTCACGAACAGCAGTTGCTGATATTGTAAAACGTGTTTCTCAAGACCCTATTGTGCGTGAGAAAATCAATCCGGAAAAAATGAGAGGTTTGATGGCTGGTGGTCTTTACGATCAGGCTATTGAAGGGAAATCTGAAAAAGGTAAACTTCCCCTAAAAACCGTACTTCAACGTGGTATCGGACGTCTTAAAGCTGGAGAGCGACGTACATTCTCTAAAATCTACAAACATCAAGGAAATCGTCCTGTAATTAAAAAAGGGAAAAAACGTTTGTGGAATAAAAATATTCGTGTCTTCCTTGACAACTCAGGATCTATGGGGACCTTTGAGATCAGCTGGGCAACAATGGAAGTTGCCGCAATCGCAAAGGCCATCAAGGCAAACTTGAGTATCATTCCTTTTGATACAGTTGTATATAGTGAAAATGAACAAGTTATTCCGAAAAGCGGAAAATTTTCATTTGTTCCAACTGGTCGTGGAGGAACAAGCTTCCAACCTGTTTTTGACTATATGAAAGAAGTTGGAGTGACAAATCAGAATGATGTAGTTATCATCATTTCTGATGGTTACGGTGAATCAAGAATTGACAACTACGGATTCCGTAATGTCATTTGGGTGATGGTTGAATCCAAAACAAACACATTGAGTGTTCGTGAACAAGACACCCGTGGTCACCTGGTTGCGTACCTCGAAGACGATTATCGATATAAAATCGAGAAAATTGGACAATAATAAAAAGGTTGGCTTTGTGCCACCTTTTTTGTTTTTAATCACCAGAAATCCTCTTAGTTTTTCCTCTCTTGTAAGTTACAATATCAAAACCGAAAACATCTATTTGAGTGTTGTTGTAACCAAATAATCGTACTCTATTTTTTCCAAAATAAACAGCTTTTCCTTTCTCTAATAAATAAAGATCAAAAACAGTTTCTTCTTTAACAATAATAGCAGCAAATTCGATTTCCGAATTGTCTAAAACTCCAATGATTTTATCCAAATTAACACCATAAAAGTTTGGATGTTTTTCAAGTAAGGATTCCAAGTAACTATCTGAGGCTATATATGGTAAATCAACACGAGTCTTTGCCTTTCCATTATCAAGTATTTGAGTAAATGAAATTTGTTTGGCTTCAGTATCAACTTGATTTACATAAAACTTTCCACAGAAATCTAATCGAGAATAATCCAAATCAAATGCTGTGATTGTATAAGGACGCTCACTCCAAAGAGATCGTTGTTCAATTGTTGAAATTATTAACAAACCAAGCGAAATAATAGCAATGAAAATTCCTGCCAAAATAATAATTAAAAGATGATTGAATGTCACTTATTCTCCACCATCACTTTCGCAATTTTTTTAAATTTTCCGGGTTGGAAACCAACAATAAAATCATCTTCTCCAATAAATACTACGGGTGCAGTAGCAATTCCCTTTTCTTTTAATTCGGGTATCAACTCTGGATGTGTATCCAAATTCAACTCTTTGTATTCAACGCCCTTATCATCAAAGAATTTTTTAGTCATCATACATTGTGGGCATTTGTTTTTTGTATAAATTGTTATCACTTTTTCAATCTCCTATCTGTATTTAATAAAGTTTAAAACTTTTTTCTTTTATTATAACAGAAAATAAAATTAAAATCAATAAACTTTATTACAAAAACAAAAAAGGTCTTTTTGGATAAAGACCTAATTTTCATATTCATCCATAGCTCTATCTTCTCTAATTGTATGAACAAGTCCAAAGATACCAATTCCAAGACCAATTCCGCAAGAGAGCATTGATAATCCAAACATAATCATAATATTACCGTCTTTCTACTGTACTAATTTAAGTACAAATCATTTTATTAAATTATAAAAACCGGATGTGAATCCGGTTTAAAATACAACATCTTTTTCTAGGTTTCTTTTAACTAAATATTCTAACACTGTATTTCGAGATTTGTTTTCGAATACACGAACTTTTTGTCGAATTGTTCGGAAAGAACCAAATAGATAACAACGTTCTTTGAAACGTGTGATACCTGTATATAAAAGATTAGCATTCAGAGAATAATTATGTTGGTTCGCTGCAATCATAATTCCGTACTTAGATTCACTACCTTGAGATTTGTGGATTGTGTAAGAATATCCGAGACGAAGCTCCTCACGTAACTCTTCAGTAAAAACTTGAACACGTTCTTTCGTCACAAGGTTTTCAACGATAACACCATAACCGGAAATATCGACGATTTTTCCAACATCTCCGTTATTTACAGAGATTGCCTCTAAATCTTCAACAGAAAAACTTTCAATTGTATTGTTAACATCAATGCCTTTAGGGAAACGTCTGTTATTCTGAAATAAAACCAGATCATCTTTGTAAAATTTCACATCAATCCCAAAAATTTTAGCTTCCAAATACAAATCAAGCGGGCTCTTTTCTTTAAACTCTCGTATCAATGTTTGAATCTGATTATTGATATTTAACTGTCCCAATAAATTTTTGTTTACCGGAGTTAAAACCATAATATCTTCAGGATCCACATCATTTTCTAGCATTTTGTGATAGGCATTGATTGTTTGACTTAAGATTAAATCTTGATCGTTAATATTTTGTGCGATCAAATCCTTTGCAACAACGAAAGGTTTATTTTGATTGTCTTTAAGAGAAAAATATCCTGAACGGAACTCCTCTGACAACTGTGCAATTCCACCATTTCCTGATTTAACACGAAAACTTTTTGTTAGTCGTGTTGTATTTAACATACCATTTTTGATAAACAGATGTAATAAATTTCCGGGTCCAACTGATGGCAACTGAAATTCATCACCAATAAACATCCATCTTGTCTTCGAAAAACTAGCAACATTTTTACTAATTAAACTCACAATTGCTGAAAACAACGAAGAATCAACCATTGAAAATTCGTCAATAAACACAACATCTGGAGTTTTATTTTTGAATTTTCCATCCAAAGCGTCTCGAGAAATTGAGAAACTCCCATCAGGCCCTGGTGATAATAGATATTCGTGGTGAATAGTAGACGCTTCAAATCCCGCATAACTAGACAATGTTTGTGCTGCTTTACCTGTTGGGGCAATTAATTGTACCTTCAACTTTTCTTTTTTCAGAAAGTTAATCAACTCTGATACAGTTTTAGTTTTTCCGGTACCCCCAGGCCCCACAAGCAAAGAAAATTTTGAGTTTTTAACAGAATAAAAAGCATTTAATTGTTCATCGCTTGGTTCAAAATCAGTTGTTTTGAGATACTTCTCTAGCTTTTCATCAAAGTTTGGAAGAAGGTCTCTGTAAGAAGAACTGTTTGATTCAGACAAAATCTTATAAATCAAATTCTCCCCATTCCAGTAATTAACAGTTGTAACAAAATTATCAACTGTTACAATCCCGAGGCCGGATTCCTTAACAAAACTCACAGTAGGATCAATTCGATGTTTTTCAATTTCATCTTCTAAAATTCCAGATGGTAATCCAAGATCTGAAACTGCAATTTTCATAAATTCAGAGGTTGCAATCAGTGTATTGCCACTATTCATTATCTCTTGTTGAATAATGAACTGAACCCCATAAAAGACACGTTTTTCAGAATCCTTATAGTATGCTGGGTTTTCTGGATATAATACAGCAAGTTTCTCTCGAAAACTATCAACAATTTTAAATCCAAATCCTTCAATACCAATCATAGAAAACGGATTTTCCATCATTTCCTTGTGGGCTTGCTCTGGCTTAGAATATTGGTTTACAATTTTTTCAATTTGTAAATCAGTAAAACAATCTCCAGCCTCCCCCAACAACGAAATCAATCGAGATGATTTCTGTTTATCATTAAGAGTTTTAAAGAGTCTGGTATATTTTTCCAACGAAATATTTGGATTTTCATCTGAAAGAATTTCAGATAGTGGTTGCCCCACTTTTGAAAATACAACACCTTCACCACTAACTTCAATAAGTGAATTGGTGATTTTATCGAGAGGTAGTGTATCATCAGTTAAAAAACCATTAGATTTCAAATGTTTAACTAAACCTTTAAAGTGTTGATTACTAGCAACACGGTCTAGATAAGCCCACTGTTCTTCAATTGTTTCGGGAAATTTAAAATAAACCTTTTTGACATAAAAGTTATTTCCTCTGGCTGTTCTTTTAACTTCTAAATCTACTGTGATGTTATCACCAACAAGCAAACTCGTCTGTGAAAAAACAGAATAGGAACGATATTTGGGATGTTTTTCAAGAATTGTATTATCAGGATCCTGTGGTTGAACCTGATAAATAAACAAATCCTTAGAAACAGACTCCCAACTCTGTTTGATTATTCGTATAGTTTCTGACATAATAAAGTCAGCCTCCTTCTTTCTTAAAATCTTTTATTTTAATTATATCAAAAAAAAATCATTTATTTCAAGGTAACAAAAAGAGAGAGTAATAAAACCCTCTCTTTTTAATTAGAATGTTTGCATTAGAGCTTGGTTTTCACGAATAGTGAAAAGAATGTTCTGATCATCATCACCCAAGATATGCTTAAAATCTTTCAATTTTGAAGCATTAGAACCATCTGGTGCATTTCGCAAGCGATGTGCTAATGCTGAAGATGTTTCAGGTGGTGTTTGAATTTTATCAGAGCTCAATAGCTCAACAAGTTTGCGGACATTGTTTTCGACTTTGAATTTGATCGGAGAAGTGTCCTCGGTTGCTTTCAGCAAAATATAATATTTCTCAAAGGTTCCGAGATTATTATATTTTTTGATAGCTGTGCTTTTAAGTTTTGCGTCCTTTTCATCACCGAAAAGTTCTTCCAAAGTCATCAGCTTATCAAGTTGATCCATTGTAGCGATGATTGTTGCTCCACAAGTGTCACCAAAGTATGCCTTGATTGACATTTGATTCCACTCAGCTTTAATACCTTCAGCCTGCATTGCTTCAACCGCATAAAGATAGTTAGAACATTTTTCAATAGTGCGGTTTGTTGCCAAGCGAATATCATCATCAGCCTTCGTGAAGTATAACCCTGGATTCTCCTTAAAGGCACTGTACAAGTATGGGTGGATGTTTGAAAGTCCGTCTTCTCGCATTCCCTTAGCCCACTCCATAAATCCAGCATAATCCTCTGCGAGGATATAAACAGCACATCGTGTGATAACTGCTTCCTCAATTGGATGTGTTGGACTATCAGAATCTTCAAAGCCCGGGATATCTGGACCAGGGTTACCAGCAAGGATGAAGAACACACGGCTCTTGTCGAACATAACACCGTTCGGTGTACGTCCAGCTTGGATGAAGTTCATCCAAGTTCGTTGGTCACCTTGGTTGAATGAGCTGATTTCATCAATCAAGAAGAAATAGTCCAACCCATTGTTTTTCTCGTCATCGAGGAATTTTTGCATTTTCTTGATTTCTGGGAGATTGTCAATTTTAAGGTGGTCTCCATCAGCTTCTTTTTCCATTGTATCAATGTAAGGCATTGACAATGTTTCTTCAGGAGTTCCTGAACCATCCACGATTGAGTAACAATCTTTCCAGTCACGACCGTGATTTTTACCCAAAGTTTTGTTAAGCTGCCACTCAGCAAGTTCTCGAAGCTTTTTCTCGATAACGACGGTCTTACCGATGGCAGGCCGCCCGAGAATCATCATTGGCTCTTTAGCCCAAAATAGTTTAGGAATTTCTGTCACTAATTCTTCAATTCCGATAAATTGCATTTTAAATACCTTCTTTCTTTGCTGTAATTTTTACAGCGGTTTTTTATTTTTCAAAATTATATAATCTTTCTAAAATTGAGAAACAAAAAAAGAGGATTAATAATCCCCTTTATTTTTCAAAGACAATGCAAATATTGTCCATATCTTTGTATTTTTCCTGAAATTGATCCAGAATGATATTTAGTTTTTCATCAAGATCATTTTCAACAAGAAGAATAAGTGTTGTCTCCTTGTTTACTGGATAATTAAATTCCTTAGCTAAACCATCCAGTTTTTGTCGGAAGTACAATGAAAGTTCCCGGTCTAAACCATAATAAGGAATGTCATAAGATACTTCTCCAAGCTCAAACTCCAACAATGATTTTGAAATATCTTCGATTCGGGTGCGACGACCTTCCCATCCGAACTTATCTAATACATTGTTAATGTTCATTTCTGTATATGAAAGCATTTTCATTTCCTTCTTTCTGCAAAATATATTTACTTATTTTTTTCTTAAATTATATTATAAAAAAATCAAGAATTTTAAAAAAAAGGGGGGTCCCCTAGAATTTCATTTTTGAATAGTCAAAGCTGTTGTAGGGTTTACCTCTTTACTTTGAGAGCAAATTTTTGCTACTTGTTCCAAAGAGTGTGCCATTTCTCCAACAACCGGTCTAGATAAAAGTGCTAACATAGCTTGATTCATTTTAAGTTCCTTCTTTCTTCTGGAATTTTTCCAGTTTTTATTTTTCTGTACTAATTATAGAACTATTGAATA
>ERZ772766.2036-NODE-2036-length-10331-cov-2.753503_pt1 | contig 10331 bp, 7 predicted proteins | sample MGYA00511379_ERZ772766 | MGnify/ENA primary metagenome ERZ772766 (study PRJEB29015, sample SAMEA2737895) | human oral metagenome | biome: human oral; feature: human-associated habitat; material: dental | place: China | collected 2116 ...
AGATACTCAATAACATAGGAACCAGAATTTTTAGTTCCCAAACTTAAATTGTTACCTGAAGCAATAAAGGACGAGATATAAAAATTATTAAATCCATCAAACTTACCGGTTTGGAGTAATTTAATTTTTGATAAGTTGCAATCGAATACGATATTGAACTTATAAAGTTTATTTATTTCTTCAGAATAAAAATTGTTATAAGATAACAATCCCGCAATAGAGCGCACATTGAGAAAACCCTTCGGTTCTTCACCAGAACACCCACCCTGCTCATATTCTAAACAATCCTTTAAAAATTTTCTAGCACGATGATCTGTATCTATATCCTGAAATCGTTTCCGAACTGGATTATAATATTCAACTATTAATCCACGAACGATTTTAGAAAAATTTTCCTTGCTGGACAATAAATTAGAAATAGCTGAGTTTATTTCTTTGATAGCTGTAATTTCTGAAGAAAAATCATCAGAACTTTTTAATACCATTTTAATCCTTCTTTCTAGACCTATAACAGAGGTCGTTTTTTCTTAAATTATATAAGACGAAATATTATTTTCTATTGTTGCAGAATTAATAAATAATCTGTTATAATTTAAGAAAATAAAATGTCTGGAATTACTCCAGTAGAAAGAAGGTTAATAAGTGGTTCGTAATACAAATGAAACTAAAAATATTACAGAAACAATTAGATCTGTTAGAAATGAAGTATTTAACTTTGTTTCATCTGGGAAAATGAGAAAACAATTGAAAGAAGAACTGTCATTTGATTTATACGAATTGTTGAATTGTGATAATACCGTGATTAAGAGATCGACTATTGAAAACGGAATCAATTCAATAACAGAATTGATGAGTTATTATGAAGGTTATGGTAAAGACAGTTTTTTAGAATATTTTGGGAATAATCGAAAATGCGAGTTGTGGTCATCTTATGTTAGGTTCGCAGATGAGTTATATGAAAATATAAATGATTGGGGTTTTCTTTTTCAAAAAAAATATTTTACTTGTGATTTTTGGGGGTATGATTTGGTTGAAAAGAAAATAAAAAGGATTGTTAGGCAAATTGATGAAAAAAATCCACATCATTTTTCTGATAATGATAATTCAATAATCATTTTCGAATTTGAAAGACCTATAAGTTTTGATCAATTTACCACATTGATGGATTTTTTGGAGGGGGGAGTTGTCTAGATTATGGTTGTTTAGTTTTGTCTCAAAAAAAATATAAGGAAAAATTTTTCAATTTATTATTATCAGAAGTGACTAAATATATTGAAAAATCGTTTGAAAATTTTCTTTTATATTCCAGTAAGATAATTGACAGCAACAATACTAATGAAATCAATTCATTTCTTTACAAATATCCAAATTGCTTTTTGAGCGATGATGATTTAAATAGCTGCATTTTAAAAACATTCAATTCTCATTGGGATATAAATCACAATAAAACTATTCGGGATTTTGTGACAAGTGGTTTTGCCTCAAATCTAACCTTTTCTGAAACAAAGCATATAGAAGATCTATTGCTTGATTTTTTAGTAAAAAACAACAAAACGTTGAGAAAAGATAAATCCTTTAAAAGGGAACTCGAAAAGAGAAATTTATAAAAGACCAATAATTGGGTCTTTTTTGTTGTTGAAATAAGATTTTAGGTCTGTTATAATTAAAGTAAATAAAATATCTGGAGTTACTCCAGTAGAAAGAAGGTGCTGATGATTAAGTCAGAAAAGGGGATTTCTGAATCCCTTGAGTGTATTAAAAAATATCAAAAAGAGCTTGATGAATATATCCATTCAGAAAAAATAAAAGATGATTTGGGAAGGTTATTGGGAGGTTTTGTTCCTTTAGAAAATCTTATTGCTTCTGCAAAATTTGCAGATATAAGTTCAAAGATTAAGTTTAATGATAATGATAAATATTTGGAAGATAATATAATCGAAATTGCCGACACTGTAAATCACATCATTCCAATTTATGAGCAGGTTGGTGATAAAAATTTTGTATTAGAATTAAAAAAGAAAGGTTTATATCGAAATTTAGAGCGTTTGTTTCAGTCCGAGCTTTTTAAGTATAACCCTAAGTTTCCAGATTTGTTTATAGATCCACGATTGAATATGTTTAATGGCTATATAGTCTATAATATTAAAAATAAAGAACTTTCCTTATTCTGGAACTTCTTTATGAATGATCCATTGTTTTTAAAGAACGAGAATTTTATATTTGTTTATGAATTTGAAGAGATTAACTTTGAAAAAAATAAGTTTTTTAGAGATGATCATTTGGGAGAATTAACAAGAACCTTGTTTTTCAGTATCTTTTCAGAAAAATATTTCAAAAAAACTATCGACTTACTATTATCTGATTTTATTTTAAATGGTTATAATAACTTTGTCTCTAAATTTTTATTGATGGATATATATAGTAAAGGTGACATTTATGAAGAAAATAAAATACTATTAAGTGTTCCTAATTGTTTTATTGATGATAACTTGAAAAATGAAAAAATGCTTTATTTTCTGGAAAAGTTTGGACATTTTTGGGGAGATGAGTATAAAGAATTTGTTACAAGTGATTTTTTAAAGAATCTTCCTCTTGAAAAAGTTCAGAATTTAAAGAGTTGGGTTTTTATCACCTGTTATTCTTATAATGGATTCAATGGTTGTGATTGGCTAAAAAACGAGCTCATCCGAAGGTTGTCAATTTTAGATGACGACCAAAGATTTAAGGAGCAAAAAATTACATTGCACGACCTTAATTCTTTATCAGAACTATACGATGAACAAAAAATCGATACAGCAATTTCTCTAGCTGCTAGAAATTTCTTCAGAGAGAATAAGAATATAAGTTTTGATTTTGGTGATGGTATAGAATCAGAAAAAATTCCCGATCGTGATGAAAATTTATTAAAATTATCAATAGATAACTATGTTGATTCTTTAAAGAATCAGAAAACAGCTTATGTTATGGATTGTATCAATAGGTTATATAACGCAAGAAGTCCATTCATAATTGACACAAATGATGTATTTTCCGTATTTAGCCCTATCTTATCTAAATCTGAAAATTTTCATATACGTCAAGTCTATTATGATATGTACAAGCTGAATATTTTAAAGAATATTGGTTACACACCAACGGATGTTTTCTTATTTGTTTCCGAATACAAATGGGGTGCCAACTTAGAGAATATCGACGCAACGTTTTATAATATCAAAAATTTGATGAACAACCACAAAGAATTGAACATTAAAATTTTTGTGCTTGAAGATATCGTTCGCAGCTTTGATCCGAAAGATAATACCCTTGATCTGGAATTATTCCAGAAAGAAACCGGACTGAAAGAATTTCAGGTAGTGAAATCGCAAGAGGATATGTTTGATAAATTGGAAAAGGATGGATTTGAAGAGATTATTTTTGAATAATTGAATAAAAAAAGACCCATTTGGATCTTTTTTTATTTGTAATTTTCTGCACAATAATTGCACAATAATTTTTAATTGTAAGTCTTGCAAAATTGTTAGTAAAACTTGTCATTTGTTTAGAAATATCCTTCAATTTATTTCGGAACGTGGTGGTTCTTGTGTATTCACCAACAGATGAATAATCGGTTAACTCTGCCAATTGAATTTCTTGTTCAAACGTTCGGATAACAGAACATTTTATGGTTGAAGAAGTCACCCCACTAATCTTGTAATTTGGTAATAAGTTCTGATTTTTATTCACTAAATATACAGTTGCAAAATCAATAAAGGAAGAATCAATTCGATAATCAAAATCTGAAAAATACGAGTTTACAAATTTTTCTTTTAGATTTTCTGACGCCTGAATTGCCTTAACATAATAACCGAAGGTAATTCTGGAGTCGATATCAATATATTCATTACTTAATTTCTTGAGGTGCTCGTGATCTTCTAGAAAAACATCTCTCTCTGTTTCAGATAGGTTTAAACCTTTTCTAAAGCGCAACCAATTTTTGAAAAGTATTTCAATCACATCATCTGAAAAATCTGAGATATAATCTAATTCTATTTTTTTGTGATTTTCTAAACTTTTTCCAAACTTGCTTTTTAAGTGAGCTAGAAGTTTATCTTTTGATTTGAAATAATGTACCATATCACCACCTGGAACAATTTCATCACCAACCAATTTGCTTGAAACTTTGATATCTCCAACGTATAAAATTCGATCCAATGTATGATAGAAATATCTTGAACTACTTGACAGATTTATATCCTTATCTACTTCTTTAAATTGACCAATATAAAACTTATTCGTAATAACAGAATAATAAACCTGTTTATTAAATTGATTAAATTTGGAAAGTGCCTTTTTCTTCACTTCTGTATCAAATTCAGATTTTTTGAAATCTTCCTGCATTTTATCAAGTCGCTCGCCAATCATCTTAAAATATTCCAGTAGGATATCGTATGATTCTGAATTATCCACAGCAAGGTGTTTGTTCTTGATTGCAGTCATCACATAACCCGTCATTTTATTATCTTTATCAGTTTTTACTACCATTTTAAACCTTCTTTCTGATTAACTATATATACAATATTATAACAGAAAATCTTGCATATTTCAAGTGCGGACTTGTGTTTTAGGCGTTTTTGTGCTATAATTATTTCAGATAATAATAAAAATAAAGAAGGAGAAATTAGATGAGCAAAAAGAAAAAAGGTTTTCAGGTTGTAATAAAACCTTCGGGAAAACCCAAGTTAAAAGATGAACAGGAATATACCCATTTTTTCCATACGAGATTGAAAGGTGGACACGTCGCTGAAAATAAAAAGGGAAGACACTTCAGAAAAGAAAAACATAAAAAAAGAATAGGCTGGGATTAAACCCTAGCCTATTTTGATTTTATCAAAGAATTTAGGACAACGGATTCCTGATCCGTAATCTGCCAATAGTGTGAAATGATCGTACTCGGATTTATCCAACAATTTCACAATCTTACTATTGTATTTGTATCCAATTCTAGTGGTATTTATATTACAATCTGATTCTGTAACAAGAATATTTAAGTTTTCAAAATTAATAATATCATCAACAGCTAGAAAATCCAACAGTTCCTCTTTATTATATTCTGATAGGTTTCCATCGAAAAATAAATCAAACTTATTTGGAATGATACCTAACATATTTTGTAAATAAGGAACAAAAGAATGTGTTGCAATATCACGATTATCCATCAGCAGTTTTATCAACACTTTGGACTTATCATCAATTTCACCTTTGATTACAGAAAAGTCATTGACTGGGGCTTTATACAAAACCTCATCCTTAATTTGTTCCAGTAACAGCACAACTTCTGATTCAAATTCAGAAAATTCATCCTCTGTTAGAAATACAGAAGAGGTCAATTCGCTAGGATCGTGACGTTTGATATAATCGACAAATACAAGTTTGTTATTGATAACGATAAATTCTTCTGAAAATTTCCCTCTGAATTTCGAGTTGCTCAAAAATTCTTTTGGGTCGTTACCAGAGATAATGTTATTTAATAAATAAGTGGTAGTTTCTGTAAAAGCCTTAACCCAGTATTCTCTAGTCATAAACTCATCCAAAATAAAATCGGGGATTGTTTTAAAATCTGACAAACTAGAATAAATAATTTTTGATTTTTCTTTATCATTCAATTCGGAAAAATTCTTGATTTTGATATTCGGATCAAACCTCAAGGTAAACAACAGGTTCACACCGGACATCATCTCCTTATCAAACATAGACTCCAAAATACTCTTGAAATAAGAGTTTGAATGATTACTATTTAGTAATGATGTTAACATACCATCAGAGCCCAAAACCTTTTCATTGTAGAAAATATCATCAGCTATAAATTGTTTGAGTTCGTTTTGTGAATAACATTCTGACGGATAATTACATAAATCAACAGACTGGGATTCCAAAAATAATTTTAAAGATTTTTTGATGTTCTTCGGGATTTCTTTTAATAAATCACCAACAAAACCATCAATAGTTTCTAGACCGGTAATGAATTTAAACCAATTCATCTCTTTTTGCTTATATTTGCTTTTTAAAGATGAATATTCTTTTAAATTTAATAAATTCCAACAATTAACGTTTGGCGACTCTTCATCGTGAATATCCTTAACTTTTAGAATATCATTTGAATATGGTTTTTCAGCAGCGACAAATTTACCAATGTTAACATCGTAAGCAATCACCTTTCTGTTAAAACGTTTTAAAGCCATATTATTGATTGAACCTTGAGAATAGTAGTATTCGTTTTTATAAAAATCAATAAATTCTTTAGAATAATCAGACCATTTTTTGACACTGGGATCATAAAAATTTTTCAGATCCTTATAATCATAATATGAATAATAGTCTCGATTTTCCTTATCTTTGAATCGCCTCTCTTGCAGTAAGATCTTGATTTTTAGTTGGGGGTTCCCAATACTAAGGATTGCGTTCTTCAAATCCGTGGCTGCTTGTTCTGTCTCACAATAAGCGAGAACCTCCTTTGCCACATCCGACAATTTTCGTTTTGGTTTAACAATCTCATTATTAATTGCCATCTAGCACCTTCTTTCTACTGAATTAAATTCAGACATTTTTATTTTCTTTAATTATAACAGAAAAGGGAGGTCTTGTGCAACCTCTCTAACAAAAAATTAAATTCTAATTCTAGGAGAATCGAGACCGCTTGTATTTAAATTTCTCTTTTCGTAGACATCTTGATTTAAATTTGAAGAAGCGTATTTTAAAAAATCAATGTCTTTACCTAAAGAGAGTTTAAGAAGTTCTCTAAAGGTTTCATCCGAGTCAATGGTGTATTCATAAGCACTAGCTGGACGATTTTCTACCATACAACAACTAACATAATCTGCACCAGCAAATTCTAGTATATCCTTAAACTTCAAGAAAGAAGTGACCTCTTTACGAAAACGGTACAGCTCATTATCTTTAATAACTTCGGGATTATTCTGATTTGCAAGATCCAAATTATTCACTTTATCAATCAAAAGAAATCGACTAGGATACCAGTCTAATAGGTTGAAAATCCATTTTAAAAACTCACAATAATTAAGATTTTCAAGTGAACTTTTGATCTTTTCTTTTTTAGTTAATCTTGAATCAATCACAGATTGTAAGATATATTTATTGCTATTACCTTTAAAATCAACTAAAATCACATCCTGAATTTTTTCTAGAATTGGAATAAATTCTGATTTTAATTCAGAGAGTTGAGACTTTGAAAAATCTAACTGGGTTAGTTCAGATGAGTTTTCAATACAAATGTAATTGCCATTTTCCAACTTAATCAGATTATTTTCGAGAAAATGTGGATAGATAGATTCTGATAATATTGACTCTAAAATTTCCCTAGTTCTACTCTTAAAAGCAATAAAAACCTCTTCATCTGTAAAATAATTTTTGATTAAATCAATACTTAAATCTCTAACATTAAAATTATCATTGTTTGACCACTTAAGCAAAATATTTCTAATCATCATTTTTTTATTTGTATCATCAAGGTTAGAATAGCCGTCAATATAAAGATCTGGTTGATAGATCATCAAGTAAAACAACTGTTGTTCACTCAATTTTGACACACACAGGTTTTCCTTTAAAATTTTATTAAAGTAATCGTCCTGGTTGCTTTTGATGATGAGGTCGAAAATATTTTGATCTGTAACCTGAACAAAAGAACGATTTCCATCAGTGATAAAATTTTCTTTGATATATTTTTCTACTAATTGTTTGCTGAATAAACCACTAGGGTAGCTTCTGTTGTATTCTAGTATTGTTGCAAAGTTTTTTAATTTAGATTTTGCTTCACGTTTCAGTTGTTGCAGAACCTCTTTCAAAAAATCTTCTAAACTCGCTAAATCCAAAAGATATTTCAACCAAATAAATTCCAATTTTGTATTATAGGACGCTTGCATTGTTGAAATTCTGCTCAAGTCAAACAGTACCAAAATATTTGTGTTGATTCCTTCTGCACCACCACTTCCTGAATAGATATGATTGATATATTGATCGTTGTAATCATTTTGTTTTTCATAAGATATAACGAATTTATTATTAAAAACATCGTATGATAAGTTCTTTCCAGATAGTTCTCTGGTAATAACGTCAAAATTTTCACGAACCTCGTTAAGGAGAAAACTATAAATAGCTTTATCTTTTTTACTTAAATCGGTCCATTTTGATATTTCATTCTTAGATAACATTTTTCTCATCTTATCTAAGAATGAAAGTTCTTCATCTAAATGAAAATTTACAGCACTCTTAATATCGTAATAACTCGGAGAATAATACTTTACTATTTTTAATAGACTTTTAAAGTCTTTAAACTTAGACCATTCATCCTTTAAATTTTTTAAAGCTTCGTCTGTGTCACAATATTCAAGGATCTCTCTTGTAATTTTTGACAAACTTAACGTTTTTTCATTTTCTTTTTTAACACTAATAACCATAGTTAAAAATTCCCTTCTTTCTACTGGAATAAATCCAGAAATAATTAATTTCTCTAATTATATAAGAAAAAAGGGGAGTGTTTTACTACTCGCCCTTTCGCTCTACGAAAATATCTGTTTTGTGTTCTTTGATTCTTGGAAAGATTAATTTTTTGATTTTTTTATAAAGATCACGATTGACATTTGGTCCAATATATTCAAAGAATTTTTCAAAATCACCAAGTGATTCTTTAAAAATTTTATCGAAACCACTTTCATTTTCTATGATATATTCTGAAGAAGATTCAAATTCTTTATAATCGTAAACATAATATTCAACATCAATATGGCTAATTTTATTACTATCAAAAAACTTTTTATAAGACAATAAGTTGATGATTTTTTTTCTAATTTCAAATAGATTCTCCTCATCAAATTCACCAAATGACTTACCAGACTTAATTTTTGGTCTACATATAGATGTATAAAGTTTTATCTTGTTTGGATACCAATCAAGCAATTGGAATACCTGAATTAAAAAATTACCATAATCCATATTTTTAATTAATTTTTCTTTTAATTCTTTGTCTGTAAGAATTTCTAGATCAGAAATTGAAATGTTGTACCACATATTCCCCTCACATACAACGAAAATTTCATTCTGAATTTTCTCAAGAATAGGGATTAGCTCTGATTTTAATTCAGAAAGTTCATCTTCTGTAAGATACTTTTTAAAATCAACATTATAACCCGAAACCGGAATGTAAACGTCTTCTTCAATTTTCAGAAGATTCTGAGTTATACTATCAGGATTTTTAAAGTTATAAATTAAAGATAATCTATCTTTTAAAGTTTCTTTAAAAAACACAAACAACTCCCGCCTTGAAAAATACTGATTCAAAACTTGCTTCCCTAAAGGATTTGAAAATGGAGATTTCTGGTTAGACCATCGCCTAATGATACCTCTCACAAATTCGTTTTTCCACTCATCATCTTGATCACTATAACCAACAAGGAATACTTCTGGTTCGTATCTGATTAAAGTGAAGATTTTCAAATCTGATAATTTGGAAATATCCAAACATTCCTTTAAGATATTGTTGAAATAATCATCTTTGTTTGTACTTAGAATCTTTTCAATTGTTACTTTTGATGGTGGCTCTCTATCACTAAGAACTTTTTTGTTAATATAATCCTTTACAAATTTTTCTCCAAACAACATTGCTGGGTAACCGCCATCAAATTCAAAGCTTGAAACAAAAGATTTTAATTTTGTTTTTGACTCACGTTTTACTTGTGTCAGTAATTCTTTCATAAAAGAATCAATGTCAGTTAAACCGAATATATATTTGAACCAAACGAACTCAAGTTTCGTTTTGTACGAAGAAGACATAGCTGAAAATCTAGTTAGGTCAACTAATACTAGTAAAGATGTATCCACTACAATTTCACAATTCTTACCATTATATAAGCAATTAAAACTTCTGTAATCTTCTGATAAACTGCTTTTCTTTGATAGTACAAATTTCTTTGTATAAACGTCATAAGATAAACTTTTATTCTTAAATTGTTCAAGTAATTCATTTAAATTTGATTTTAAGTAATCATAAATAATGTTATAATCAAATTTGAAATCATCACTAAGGTCATCCCATTTGGACGGGTTCTCTGTTTTGAAGTAATCAGAAATGATATTGAGCGAAGATGTACCTTTTTTAAAATCAAAAATATGAGTATTGTTTTTTGAATATTTATGCGATTTGTAATCAGAATAATTTTTAATCGTATAATCCTCAATCAATTGAAGATCATTACGAAAATCGTAAAATTTAGACCACTCATCTCGCAAATTTTCAAGAGCCTCTTTCGTATCACAATATTCAATGATTTCTTTCGTAATGC
>ERZ772766.2043-NODE-2043-length-10318-cov-3.181331_pt1 | contig 10318 bp, 12 predicted proteins | sample MGYA00511379_ERZ772766 | MGnify/ENA primary metagenome ERZ772766 (study PRJEB29015, sample SAMEA2737895) | human oral metagenome | biome: human oral; feature: human-associated habitat; material: dental | place: China | collected 2116 ...
CGTTATACGCAATGCTTTCGCATTGCGTATATACGGGCGGTATGCTCGCCCTATAAAATATTTAACTATTTCTTAGAATTATAGCGTAAAAAGTCGGGGTTGTAAATAGGTGGGATGTTTGATATAATAAAAGCTCATCTCATCAAAAGGAAAACAATGAAAAAAATCGTTTTAGCTGTGGTCGTTGCCGGGCTATGCTCTTTAAATTTGGCCGGAGCAGATGAGGATATAGCTAAATTTGAAGCTGGATGTAATGCTAGTATAGCGACGGACTGCACGCGAGCCGGAGCATATTATTCAGATAAAAGCAGCCGAAGTAAAAATACCGACAAGCAAGCAAGAGAAATATCGGTAAAATTCTTGGATAAAGCCTGTGAATTAAAAGACGGTAACGGTTGTTTAATTTTGGCGGCTACTTATGAAGCGATATTTGGCGACAATAAAAAGGCTAAATTTTATATCGAAAAATCATGCGATTTGGATTACGGAAGCGGCTGCGAAATGCTTGGGTTGCGGTATGAAAATGGAACCTACGGCTTTGAAGTAGATAAAAAGAAAGCAAAATATTTTTATAAAAAAGCTTGCAAACTAGGCGCCAAATGGAGCTGCAAGTATGAGCAAGCGCTTTAAAGCGCTTGCATTACCGGATTAAAATCCGTTAAATTTTAGCTCGATATAGCTCTTTTCTCGATTGAGAATCTGGATTAGCACCGCATTGCCTAAAAAGCTTTTTCTGATCATGGCTCTTTCTCTAAGCAAAGTATCGCTGGCTTGAATAAGAATTTTCCCTGCATCTTTTACGTCTTGGTTAAAGAGGACAAAATCTATAAGAGCCGCTATACAATCCGCCGGTGAAAATTTACCGTTAATAGATATACTGTCTAGCACTACCTTGGCTAGCTCTTGAATTATCATGGTTACACTGGTGATCCTGGCCGTAGTAATGATCTGATACGCCATCTGGTTTACTACGTCGATGATCTCTTGGGTTACGTCGGTATATTTGTATCTATCGACGTTGTATCCTAGCTCGCGGCTATTATAAAATGCTTTTAGAAAAGCAAAAGCCATTGCTTGCTGTTGTTCAAAGCTATATTTATTTGGAATATAAGGCTGTGGCGCACTTGCTGCTTGTTGACTATTAGCTATATTGTTCATTTTTTTATCCTTTTTTTATTCTTTATGATTTGTTTGGTTTATAGTGTTGGTATTGCTATGTCCAACGCTAAATAAAGCGCTGCAACCCGCGAGGATCACTGAAAGCGCGACTAAAAATGCTATAATTGTTTTTTTCACTTAACAACTCCTTTTGTTTATTGTAATTCGGACAAAGGGGGTTTATTCACTCAAACAATTTTTACGTAATTCGAAATTTAAGGGCATAATACGCCCTAGCCTGAAATCTCTTGTTTAAAAAACATTGATAAATATCACGTTTTAAAAACGCCTGTAAAATGTTACTATTTTGTTGATTTTTTGCTCTTTGCCCGCCGGTGGCGGCTTGTGAGCTGCTTGAATGTATTAAGTAGCCTTAAATCCGAATTACAGGGAGAATTATAGCAGAGGATGGCTTAAAAATTTATATAAATCTGCTTAGATTTTCTTGAATCTTAGTATAGTAAAAAATGATAACTCTTATTATTTATAATAATGCTATTATTTAATATATATTAATATTTAATCCTACTGCCTTGCTCCCCCACTCCTTAGCTATTTTTTTGATTTGAGCTAGGTTGTCTTGGGCGGTTTGCCACTGATCTAGATCGAGCTGATTTTTCTTTTCGTTCTCGGCCGTAAAGATCAGAGCGTTGTAAATTCCGTCTATTAGGCGTGCGATAAAGTCCTTTTTGCCCATAGTCGCAAAAATTACGTCATTTCCGCTATAAGCCGTGTAATAAGGCCTATCGTCGACCTCTATTTTAGTAATGCGGTATAAATCGCCTTTACTTCGCGCTGAAGAGATGGAAAAGAAATACCCATAAAAAATACTAGGATCGCCATTGCTTTTTTTATAGAGAGCCTGCAAATATTTTAAAACGTCGTCCGCTCTAGCGTCTGATTTATTACCGAAATTTACCCGGATCGATATTATCTTTTTACGCTGCTTCTCTATCGGCTCGATGCTATAAATTTCAATGTCGCTTTTGGCGTTAATCTCTTTAATTGCAGGTTCTAATACCTTGCGGTTTATGTCTGTAAAGTCCTTATAGCTCTTTGGTAGATCGAGCATTTTTGATAGAGCATCGAGATTTATGTCTCGGTAGGTGAGCAGGCGATAGTCCTTTAATAACGCATAAATTCTGATGGCGTAAACGCTATCAAAGGCCGTGATATATTTTACCTGGTGGATTTTCGTGTATCTTTTTAGCTCAAGCAAATATGGACGCATATCGTCATTAAATTTCATCGAAATTCTTTGCTCTTTATGCTTATAGTGCATTTTTGAAAAAATCGTGTAGCCTAAATAATCGCCGTTTTCCTGCTCGACTTCAAACACTTGGCGCAAAAGTTTTCTACAAAGCTTTACGACGAATTCTCGGTTGCTGTCGTTTAGCTGCAAGGCTTGGCAGAAATCTTTAACGCTTATTTCGTATTCGCGAAAGTCCGTATCGTCCATCTTTATGAGCGTGGAGACCTGGTAGAAAGCCTTTAATTCGGTGGCAGTCATTCTGGCCCTAGCAGTAGCTATCGCTGGATCGGCTCTGCTTTGATTTCTAGTAAAACCGTCATCTAATACTTCTATATCCCCAGATTTAGGCATTTTATTCCTTATATCCCGACTCTTTTTATATGAAATTTAGCCAATAATTACTTATAACCGACTTATATAAAAAAAGTCGGTTTATTTAAAAAGTCATATAAAAAAAGTCGGTTTTTGCTCATTTTTTATATAAAAAAAGTCGGGATTCATATAAAAAAAGTCGGGATACGCCCTCTCAAATCCCCTAAAATACGGCTCTAGAAGCAACCGACAAATTCAAGACAAATTTACAATAAACAAATTCAGCGCAACAGATTTTTTTACGATTTTTTTGGCTCGATCGTAGTTAGAGAATCAAATCGGAACCGGGACGTGTGTACGTGCTTGTGCTTACGCACTGCGCACCGCCCCCTTACCCCCTGTTTTGCCTTGCTCATGCGCTAAAGCGCCGCAAGGCTACTTCTTTTTAGAGGATATGATATAATTCATTAAAAAACGGAGCGAAAAATGTATGCTATAGCTTTTGATTTAAAGATCGATGACTTAAAAAAGACTTACGGGGAGCCTTATAACCGTGCATATGACGAAATAAGGCAGGAATTGGAAGCTCTGGGGTTTGAGTGGACTCAAGGTAGCGTTTACATGAGCGTAGCCAAGGAAAATACGTTGACGACGGTTTATAGGGCTATAAACCGCTTATCAGCAATCGATTGGTTTAAAAAATCAGTGCGAGATATACGCGCTTTTAAGGTCGAGGACTGGTCAGACTTTACCGACATCGTCAAGGGAAACTAGGTAAAAAGGCTAAAATTTATCTGCTCAGCCCCATACCGCTACCGCTACGTTTGCGCTTTTCTCGGTCTTGCTCCTCTTTTTGCTCGAGAATCAGTCGTTTTGCATGCTCGATAAGGTTGCCAATAGTTGATTTAGCTCGCTGGAATAGTTGTTCAACTGCTCTTCTTGCGTCTTGATATAGTTCTCGTATCGCGTCATCTCTTTTTCTAATAGCTCGATATTCTGTCCATTGCTTTGTATTTTCTTCGTCAAGTCGTCTATAACGCTCTCGTATTCGTTCTTGATGTTCTGCAGCAGCTCGTTGATTTCTTTTTCGTCTGTCGCTTTCCAGTCGTTTAGCCTCATCGCTAGATCGTTGCTGTAGTCTCGCTCTTGTTTCAACTCTAGGAGCAATTGCTTGACTTGCTGCGTCAATCTCTCGTTTTCTGTTATCAATTCCTCTTCTAATACCGTCATCATCGCTTAATCCTCGATCGTCTTGATGTGTATGTAAGCCATATTGCCATCCGTTTGCACTTTCTCTTTGGGTATTTCGAGGAAATAATTGGTCGCTTTTTTGCTCTTGGTTCTCTCGACGTATCTCATTTCCTGCGGAATTTGCCACTGCGTCGCCTGGTTTATTTTGTTCCAGGTTATCCATATGCCCGAGCCTGCTCCGATCAGCGCGAATAATATTGCCGTTAGAGCCAAGGTCGTCCATTTGTAGGCGTTGGTTTGCTTGGCTGAGTGTTCTATCTTTCTGAATGTCGATTCTGCTTTTTGCTCGATGCTTTCTAGTTTTGAGTTCAAATTCTCCGATATTGTATTCATCTCGCTTTGATACAAGTTCGTTAATTTGGTCTCGGTATTGTTGAATTTCTGATTGAATATCTCGGTTATGATATTGACGTATTCTTCGGATTGTTTCTGCGCCGCGCTCTTCAAGCTCTCTAGCGTCTTTGAAATCTGCATAAATTCCCCCTTGAAGTCTATTTTTTTTGGTACTGCCCGGCAGGATCACAGTGATCGAGTTTTTAGTCTCCCGGCTGATTTGTATATTTTCATTGCGTAGCAGTCCTAGCATTTGAGCCCTGCTTTTGATTATTCCAGCTTCTACTAGCTCGTGTAAGGTTTTATCCAAAGCTTCAACGTTTGCGTAGTTTTTAATGTCTTTTTTGCTTGCGCTTATAGTATTTTTTCTGCCAGGATCGTCAGGATCGCTAAAGCCGTATTCGAGATTTACGGCTTTTTTCCAGAGATCGATCCTGGTAAGGTCGGGTTTTGAATAGAAAAACGGATTAAAGCTCGTTCCCGTGACTAGGTCTATTTTTGGGATGATGAAATTTAGCTCCAGCCTACCGCCTTTGTCTTCGTGCTGCACCCACAAGATATTTACGCGCTCTTTCATAAAGTCGCCTAGTAGCGTGCGTTCAAAGTCGGCCATTATCTCTAGCTTAGTTTGTTCTGATATCCTTGCGGCGCTTTCTTGAAAGCTTAAAACTCCGAAGCATACCTTTTGTTTTTTTGAAATTTGGCTTATGATAGCCCTAGTTTGAGCCTCGTCGCCCTTTAAAATTTTTGCCGTACCCTGCTGTACTCTTTCGTTCAGAACGTAATTAACGCTACCTATACCGCCGCCGCTTTTACTGGGTAGAAATTTGACTATCATCGTTTTTTGCTTTTTGCTCGTCTTGATGTTTGCCGTTTAGAAGCTCATAGATGCCCCTTAGAGCCTCAAACGACCTTGAGATAATACTTAACCCTACTCTGTCAAGACTTTCGCCCTTGTTGAGCCTCGTAGCGATTTGATTGAGGTTATTACCTTGGCGCGATAACTCAAGGATTAGCTCTTTTGTGAGCGGCGTTTTTGTAAGAGATCGCGATAGCATCGAATTTACAGCGTATTTGGTAAAATTTACTCCCCCGCCATCGTCCATTTTTTCTTGAATTTTACTCCACTCCTCCGGCGTAAGACGCATTATTTTTGTGATAGTTCTGGTTTTTCCAGCTCTTTTTTTGCTTTTTGGAAAGCTTTTGTTCTGATCGTCAGTCATTACTCCTGCCTTTAATCCAGCTTAAAATTTCGCTTAAAAACCATAAAGGTACGATAATTCCCAGCAAACAGGCTAATAGAAAAAAGACTGAAGAGAATATCAACCAGCCTAGCATAAAGACGATACCTAGCGCTACAACGTATATGCAGCAAATTAAAATTTTATTTTCTACGGATGAGTTATCGATCAAATTAAAACCTCTCAATTGCTACGGCGCGAGCTGCCTAAGGGGGTTAAGGGGGATTTGCCCCCTTACGAGCACCGAACGTTATACGCAATGCTTTCGCATTGCGTATATACGGGCGGTATGCTCGCCCTATACTTTATTATTACTATATTAATGATTATTATAGCATGAAAAAACCAGTTTGTAAACTTTGAATACAAGCTGAAGTTAAGCATATTTTAATAAAACTATATGATTTAAGAAATGTATTATTTCAGCTAGAAAAACAACAATAAGAGAAAAAGAACAGTATAAGGAGCAACTATGAAAAAAGAGGTTGATTTTTCTAATGTTATTAGAAATCCATATATAGATAAAAATTTAAAAAGACAGATTAACGTAATTTTAAATCGTTTATATTATTTTTGTCTATTTTATAAAAATATTAATTTATTTATAAATTTACATATATCACGAAAAGCGCGTTAAATTTCGTTTGTAAATTCCTAGGATCTCTATTCTGTCGTCGCCGATCGAGAAAGTAACCGTATAACCTTTAAAAATTAAATCCCTTATAGTTTCACGATTGATGTTTCTATTTTTACGGTAGCTGTATGGCATATCCGGGATCTTTGTAATTTCCGATTTTAGGCTTTGTATGAAATTATTTGCACGACTGTTACTGTCTTTGGCAATGTGGTCAGCTATAACCCCCAGTTCGTCTAAAAACTCGTCAGAGTATACGATCACCACTGATAACCTCGTTTGGCTAGCTGCTGCGAAAATTCATTTTCGGTATAAAATTTAAGCTTACCTTTATCTAGCTTTTTAACAATGTGTTTTAGCTTTATCACATCAGCTTCACTTACTTCGCCTTGCAATGTTTCAATCATGTCGTTATCAAGCTCTATTATGTTAATATGTTCGCCGAATAATTGTTTCATGGCGTTAATAATTTCGCTAGTTAGGGTAAAGCCGTCTTTGGCTTGAAGCATAACCGCATTAGTCATTTTTTACTCCTTAAATTCATCGTCATCTACTACGCCCTTGTAAAATCTATTTATTTTCAAATACCTACATTGTTAAATTTGGCCTTAACTTTACCTAAAATAAACTTAAGTATTTTTAATTTTTGCCGATATTAAATCGATAATAGACAAAAAGGTTATAAAAATGACTATAGCTCCTAGTTTAAAAAGTATAGACATAACTGTTTCGAATATTTCAGTTACTAAGAGTAAAATTCAAAACAGTGATATTGTCGATACTAATGATAGTATTTTAGGCTACAAGGTCGATAAGGATGGCTACTTTACGAACGAATTCAATAAAGATGCAGGCATACCAGATGATTACAAGATTCACTCGGATACTATAAAATCACTTGTTAACGTAAGAACTAATAAAGGTGATTTTACAAGATCATTTAAAGCGATTGACATTGCAAAGACAGTTGGAAATGCCTATAAAGTCTTGACCCAGCTTGTAGATGAAAAAACACTAAATTCAAAAGAGAGCTTTACGATAGACGAAATCTCAAAATTTCCACAAGGTTATGAATACAACGATAGAACACTAAAAATTACTAAGAAATATAATACAATAGCAGACTATATGTCTGGCGCAACAAGCTTTGACGCAAAGAAAAATGGAGATACCTTCTCTATAACGACAACTTTTTACAACAGCTCTACATATAACTACTACACTAATGGCAATAAGCTTAAACCATCAACTTATAAGTCCCTTTTGATATGCCAACGCTCACGGCGCTCCCCTTGCACAATTCGCTTTTCATACCATTCCGGGTGCCTCAATAACATAAGGGCTTGTGCGAGGGAGATTGTGGAAAAGGAAATTATTTTTGCATAAACAGATGATTAGTGGCAGGGGGAAATCCTGCCGCTTTTTCTGCTTTAGTTTGTCAGCTTGACAAATAAAGGGTTAAGGAATATAATTAGATTCAGTATTATACAAGGAGTTAATAAATATGCGGCAAGGTATTCTTAAATAAACTGTCAATTTGATAGTGGGAACAAAAAGTAGCAGTCCCGTTTCACTTTTAATATGGGGCTTAGTTTTTTGTACCCAGTTTAAGAATACTTTTATCATGTGATTTTATATGCCCGAAAACATATAAGTGTTTTGGGGCTATTGGAGTTATTTACCCAGTGATAGGAGTATTTATCACTGGGTATTTTTATGCCCTTTTTTGGGTGTTGATAGGATGAAAATCACATGAAAATAATTAACTTAGGCATTCTGGCTCACGTTGACGCAGGAAAGACAACATTAACGGAAAGTTTATTGTATACCAGTGGTGCAATTGCAGAACTAGGGAGCGTAGATGAAGGCACAACAAGGACAGATACAATGAATTTGGAGCGTCAAAGGGGAATCACTATCCAGACAGCAGTGACATCTTTTCAGTGGGAGGATGTAAAAGTCAACATTATAGATACGCCAGGCCATATGGATTTTTTGGCGGAAGTATACCGTTCTTTATCCGTATTAGACGGAGCAGTATTATTAGTTTCTGCAAAGGATGGCATACAGGCACAGACCCGTATACTGTTTCATGCACTACAGATAATGAAGATTCCGACAATTTTTTTCATCAATAAAATTGACCAAGAGGGGATTGATTTGCCAATGGTATATCGGGAAATGAAAGCAAAGCTTTCTTCGGAAATTATAGTGAAGCAAAAGGTTGGGCAGCATCCCCATATAAATGTAACGGACAATGACGATATGGAACAGTGGGATGCGGTAATTATGGGAAACGATGAACTATTAGAGAAATATATGTCAGGGAAACCGTTTAAAATGTCAGAACTGGAACAGGAAGAAAACAGGAGATTCCAAAACGGAACGTTATTTCCCGTTTATCACGGAAGCGCTAAAAACAATCTGGGGATTCGGCAGCTTATAGAAGTAATTGCCAGTAAATTTTATTCATCAACGCCTGAAGGTCAATCTGAACTATGCGGGCAGGTTTTTAAGATTGAATATTCAGAGAAAAGGCGGCGTTTTGTTTATGTGCGTATATATAGCGGAACATTGCATTTGAGGGATGTTATTAGAATATCTGAAAAAGAGAAAATAAAAATCACAGAGATGTGTGTTCCGACAAACGGTGAATTATATTCATCCGATACAGCCTGCTCTGGTGATATTGTAATTTTACCAAATGATGTTTTGCAGCTAAACAGTATTTTGGGGAACGAAATACTGTTGCCGCAGAGAAAATTTATTGAAAATCCTCTCCCTATGCTCCAAACAACGATTGCAGTAAAGAAATCTGAACAGCGGGAAATATTGCTTGGGGCACTTACAGAAATTTCAGATGGCGACCCTCTTTTAAAATATTATGTGGATACTACAACGCATGAGATTATACTTTCTTTTTTGGGGAATGTGCAGATGGAAGTCATTTGTGCCATCCTTGAGGAAAAATATCATGTGGAGGCAGAAATAAAAGAGCCTACTGTTATATATATGGAAAGACCGCTTAGAAAAGCAGAATATACCATCCACATAGAAGTCCCGCCAAATCCTTTCTGGGCTTCTGTCGGGTTGTCCATAGAGCCGCTCCCTATTGGAAGCGGAGTGCAGTATGAAAGCAGAGTTTCACTTGGATATTTAAATCAATCGTTCCAAAATGCGGTTATGGAGGGGTTCTTTATGGCTGCGAGCAGGGGCTGTATGGATGGAAAGTGACAGACTGTAAAATCTGTTTTGAATATGGATTGTATTATAGTCCTGTAAGTACCCCCGCAGACTTTCGGCTGCTTTCCCCTATCGTATTGGAGCAGGCTTTAAAAAAAGCAGGGACAGAACTATTAGAGCCATATCTCCACTTTGAAATTTATGCACCGCAGGAATATCTCTCACGGGCGTATCATGATGCTCCAAGGTATTGTGCAGATATTGTAAGTACTCAGATAAAGAATGACGAGGTCATTCTGAAAGGAGAAATCCCTGCTAGATGTATTCAAGAATACAGGAACGATTTAACTTATTTCACAAATGGGCAGGGAGTCTGCTTGACAGAGTTAAAAGGATACCAGCCAGCTATTGGTAAATTTATTTGCCAACCCCGCCGCCCGAATAGCCGTATAGATAAGGTTCGGCATATGTTCCACAAGTTAGCTTAACAGCTTGCAAAAGTCATATAAAATGAGATTTGAAAGGATTAGAGGCTAATTATGATGAAATGCGAATGGATATTGTGTCCTGTTTGTGGGAGCAAAACCCGTAATAAAATTAGGAAGGACACTGTTTTGGAGAATTATCCCCTTTATTGTCCAAAATGCAGACAAGAAAGATTGATTAAAGTTGACAACTTGAAGATAACTGTCATCAAAGAGCCAGACGCTTAAGACGCAGAGCCGATGAAATTGTGGAACAATTCACGAATCATCGGCTCTTTTTGTTTCGTATTTGAAAGAACAAACTCACCAAATAAAAAAAACGATATTCGGGTGGGTTATTTTGTTATACCCTAAATTACCCTCTGAATTTGTTTTTAAATTTGGAGGGATTTTTTTATGTCCTTTTTTCGGGCAGTTATCTATCTGCTCATACGAAGCAAAATTTATCAATACATAGCATATCAGAGAA
>ERZ772766.2048-NODE-2048-length-10306-cov-18.155107_pt1 | contig 10306 bp, 12 predicted proteins | sample MGYA00511379_ERZ772766 | MGnify/ENA primary metagenome ERZ772766 (study PRJEB29015, sample SAMEA2737895) | human oral metagenome | biome: human oral; feature: human-associated habitat; material: dental | place: China | collected 2116 ...
CATCATATGTTGATGTTCTTGTATCATAATTATCATCAATCTTTATAACAAATCCACCAGACTTTCCTCTAACAAAATAATCCCCTGGTCTATCAACAATACTTTCATCATTATTATACATTACAATATGGATATATCCTGTTTGTCCTGCATCTTTAACTTTACCAATAACAGTCCCCTCTTTTACATATTCTCCATGTACTTTAGGAGCATCTTTCTTTTCTTTTTCAATTTTTTCTACTTTTTCTCTTTCATCTTTATCCACAATTTTTGAAATAGAATTTTTACTTATTTGTTGTTTATATGAACTTTTATTTTCTTCTATTCCTTGTTCAACTCCTTCTAATTTAATCTTATATCCTGCAATTATTCCTTTATATTCAGTTTCATAAAATCTCTTATATCCTTCTGGGACATTTGGTAAATCATCTTCGTCAAGTGCTTTTATTATTATTTCTCCATTTTTTCCTTTTTCTAATTTACCTGTAACTGGTGCAACTACATATTCATCTTTCTTATATCCTTGTCCATATCTTGCTTTTAATTTTCTAAATACCGGATCATCTTTTATACCTTTATTTGAATTATTATTATTTGAACTTGTATTTGTATTGGTGTTCGTATTTTTGTCTTTGTCTTTATCTTTATCTTTATCTTTGTTTGAATTTGATCCCGAAGAATTATTTCCATTTGTATTATTCTTACCTGAATTTGAGTTTTCTGAAGGTTTTGTTGTTGATTTTTCATTTGATTTATTATCTTTTGTAACCTCACCTTTTCTCTTTTTCTGTTCATCTTCAATAATCTTAATTCTCTTTTTTATACTACTTTTAACATTTTCTTTTGTTTCTTTTGCAAGATCTGTTTGCAATGATTGTAATGTTTTAGCAAGTTCTTCATCTGTTCCTGATGCTGCAATCCTTGTTGTTGACTCCTCTAATAATCTAAGTTTTGTTGATTCATATTCATCTTTCAAACTTTCTAGTTCTTTTTCTAAATCTTTCACTTTTTTATCTCTATCTGTTTCTTTTGATGAAGAATCTTTCTTAGCCTCATCTATTTCACGTTCTTTTTCTATTATCTTATTCTTAACCTTTTCAAGTTCTGTTTTTTCGTAAACACTTTCTGTTTCTCCAAACTCTGCTTTAACCGCTTCTTCTGATAATATTTTAACACCATATTTATTAAGTTCTGTATTTTTTTCTCCAGCTGGCCATGTTTCACCCATCCCTGTCTTATACAATGGCCAAGTCAATACTTTTCTTACCGGATCTCTCAAATCATCTCTCTTATAGTATTTTAATTCTACAAGTAATTCTTTTAAATCTTTGTATGCATATTTTGAATCCAAATCATCTGACTGTTGTAATAATGCTCCTGCTTGTATTATATTATCTGAAAAAGTTATTCTCTTTTTCAAAGGATTTGTATTTGTTTCTAACTTTTGAAGTAAATTCTCTTTATTCTTTTCTCTATCTTCATTTATTTTTGTAGCTGTTGCTTCTGTACCATCATATTTATACCAAGCATAATTATTTATTAAATCTAGGAGCCTTTTATTTACCATTCCCCTTCTACCATCTTGATATTGTTTGTCAAAAAAATCTTGTGCCAAATATGCTTCAGCCAATTGTATTCTATTTTCACCTATAATCTCTGTTAAATCATTAATTGCTTCTTTTAATTCTTTAGAAGATTTTTCATTATCAACATCAGCTGCTGTTATTGGTGTTAATGTTTTTTTTACACCTAATGTTTTAAATGCTTCCAACATTTCTTTCACTTCTTTTTCAGTTCCAGGAAGATATGCATCCCAATCACGCTTTGATTCTTCTTCTTTTGCATTTCCATCTTTATCCCTTTTAAGCCATGTTTCACCTGTCTTTATTAAATAATCACCATCTATATCAACATATTTATCACCTTTCTTTTGCTTAAAATATATATCTCTATACCAGTGATTCTCACTATGTGTTAATCTTGGAATAACTTTATGTATTATGTTTGTACCACTAGCTTTTCCAAACTTTTTAGTTATAGTTTTAAATATTTTCTTTACTTTTTCTTCATCAAGTCCTTTATCATAAAGATCAAATAATCCATTCCTTTGAACCATATCATCATCAACTCCGACATTTTTCCCCGCTGTACTTATGGCTTTACCATTCTTATCTATTGCTGCATCCTTATTTGTAACTTCATAAAAATTCCCTTTTGCAGTTTTAAAAAATATTTTCTTACTCTTATCTATAGGCTCTTTTGCTTCTACACCACCTTCATAATATAATTTTCCATTATATCCAACATCTTTAGGTAATTCTAATTCTATAGCTCCGACTCCGATGTATTTCTACTAATTCAATATTTAACTTTGTTTTTTCATATTTACCATTTTCATATTTTGTACCTTTTATAAGTTCTACAAGCATATCAGGTGCATTTGTTGCTTTATGCATTGCAATTAATAGATTTAATGGTAACCCATATCTACCAATCCATCCTTGAATTTCATATGTATAATTAACATTACTTTTATTATTTCCAAAAAAGTCTTTAGATTCTGTCCTCATTGTATATGTATCTAGATCTATTGTAACTTTAGGTGCCCTATTAGCAAATTTTTCAACGAAATCTGTTCTACTTTCATCTTTTATTTTAAGCATTCCCGGAAATTTTATTGCACCATTTGCTTTATTTTTATCTTCTTCAGTAGGATTATATAATCCAACCGTTTCACCTACCCATTTAAAGAAATTTCCTGTTGCTTCTCCTATTTTCCCTAATGTTTTTCCTATTTTAAACCATATTCCTGGCATATCATCTATAAAATATGTATATCCATTTATCCAAGTATACATTAAAAGCGGACTATTTTCATACGATAAAGCTTTTACATTTCCAGATTCATCTTCATATATTCCTTCTTCTGGAACATACACATCAGAATCAGTTATTTCTCCTAATTTTACTTTTTCAAGGCCTGTTTCTTTGTCTACTTCTTTTTTCTTTTTGGCTGCCTTTGCTTCTACTTCCATTTGGTCTAATTTCTTATATATATACCCATCATTATATAAATTATATCCCATTCTTCTTATATATGTGGCATTATCTAAAACATGTGCTATCTCTTCTTGTTTGAATTTGGCCGAATCTCCTCCTCCAAGCCATTGCATTGTTACATTTATTGCACTTTCAATCCATTCTTTAACTGTAGATAATGTAAAAGATGGTAAAAACATAAGTGCTGCAACAAGACCTATTACTGCTAATATTATTAATATAACCAACATTATTACAAGTACAAACGTTATTGTTACACCTATTGCAGCTCCTGCCGCTGTTCCTGCTGCAGCTCCTGCCGCTGTTCCTGCTGCGGCTCCTGTTGCTCCTGCTGCGGCTCCCGCTGTTCCTACTGCAGCTCCTGTTGCTCCTGCTGCGGCTCCCGCTGTTCCTGCTGCGGCTCCTGTTGTTCCTGCTGCAGCTCCTGTTGTTCCTGCTGCGGCTCCCGCTGTTTCTGCTGTGGCTCCCGCTGTTCCTGCTGCAGCTCCCGCTGTTTCTGCTGCTGTTCCTGTTGTTCCTGCTGCGGCTCCCGCTGTTTCTGTTGCTGTTCCTGTTGCTCCTGCTGTACTTGCTCCTTCTGTTCCAGTAGCCCCATTACCTCTTTGTGTAACATTTCTTATTGTTTCTTTTAATTTTTCTTGAGCCTTTTCTTTAATATTCTCTTTTGCTCTATCTACTGTTTGTTCTTTTATCCTTGATTTTAGTTGTTCTTTTTGACTATCAAATGAACCTCTTTCATCTTTTTCATCAAATCTTTTTTCTTCATTATTATCCATTTACTACCATATCCCTACTATTTTTATAATTTCATCTAAAACATTCTTATTTAAAGTCAAAAAATATACTGTGACTACTTGTATTATTATAATTAAAATTATAGATGTTTTAAAGGATTTCTTTTTTGTTTTATGTCTGAAAATCTTCATCCCTAAAAGTGCCCCTATTATACCAAAACATAATGCTAAAGTTAATAATAGTTTTTCAGACACCCTACTTTTTTCCTTATATGCTAAATACTTATCTATACCATATACAAAAAAAGTTATTATATTTATTATTATAATATATCTTATCATTTTATTGATATCCTTCCTAATCTATTATATTATAACACAAAAAAAATATTTACTTGAGTTTAATCTCATTTTTTTCAAATTTTTGTAATATTTGACTTTTTTTTATAAATATATTAAACTTTATTAAGTGTCAATATAAAGGAGGTGAGATCATGCCTGAAATAAAAGTTAATAATGGAAATCTTGAAGATGCTATAAAAAGATTTAAAAGACAATGTGCAAGAAATGGAATAATCCAAGAAATAAAGAAAAGAGAACACTATGAAAAACCTTCTGTAAAGAGAAAGAAAAAATCAGAAGCAGCAAAAAAAAGAAATAGAAAATAATTATACTAAAACACCTTATCATTATTTAATTAAAGTTAAAATTAGAATTCTAACTAAGATAAATAATTGATAAGGTGTCTTTATATACATCAAAATCTCTCTTATTTTAGAAAAGAAATAGTAAACTTAAAATTACTATTTCTTAATTTTATATTCTTTATTTTATAGTAAATCGTAAAGAGTCATATAAAAACATTTATGAAAAATATATTCTTCGATTCATATTTTCATTCTAACTCTTTATTATAACTAAATTAAGTAGATTTAATCTAAATCTGGTAGTGTACTGTCTATACTTTTAGCATTTGTATGAGCAATTACTTTTCCAATAGGAGTTATATCAAATGCAGTATCTAGCATATTGTTATCCCACCATAAAATTAAAGCATTTATATATTCGTATGATTTTAACAAATCAATATACTTTTCTCTAACAGAATTATTATCTTCATATAAATCAGTAATTTCTGATAATGCTTGCTTTTGCTGTTCATTAAGTGACATTTTCACTTGTATACCATTTTGTATAAATATAGTATCCTTAAATTCTTTCTTCTTTCTATTATTAACTCTAACATAATTATTATCTAATATGTTCTCAGATAAAACATATAATGGTAACTGATTATTTTGCAGAATTTCAATCGCTTTATTGTGATTATCTGAATCTTTTTTTATGCCAAGAGAAAAATAACCATCAAATGCTTCCAAATAATAATCTTCTAATCTTTTATTTTCCGAAAACGGATTTATTCTAATTGCATTAATTATTTCCAAATTTTCTAACCAAGATTTTCCATCTATATTTACAAATTTACTTTTCATTATTTTTCCATACAAATTATTTAAAGTTTGTAATCCCTGATAAACATCACCACTTAGAGGAGAATAGGTACTTATAGCAAATATAATAGTTAAACCTAATAGTGCATCATCAGATAAATTATCAACTTCATCTATTGCTTTTTCTATAGCAGCCCCTGTTGTATAGTTTCCATCTCGTTTTATCCTATGGATTAATAGTTCTGATAATAACTCATAATTTTTATTTCTATCAGTACATACTGCAGTTTTTTCAGATTTTCTAAATAACATTTGTATTTTGGGATCTGAAAATTTATCAAGCAATTCAGCTTCAACAAGTTTTGGCACAAGTACATCCGTATAATTATTTAATCTACTTTGTGCAACATTTTCTGCAATTATGGCAAATTCCTTTAATACCCTTTGATTTTCTTCTTTTAATATTTCACGAACTCTTTTTTCATCAATGCCTATTTGAACTAAATTAGATTGAATTTGTGTTGAGTTATCACCAGCTTTTTGTGTATATTTATCATTTGACATTTATATCACCAACCTGTATTTGTGCTGAATCATTACCAGCTTTTTGCGAATATTTTTTATTAAACTTAATGCAATAACTATATCCAGAAACAAATCCTACTATTAGCGAAATGATTCCTGTAATTATCGAAGCAATTATAGTATCACTCATTTACTTTTCCCTCCTAATTTACCAAGACATATCAATAACAAATAATGCGGTAGGTTGTCCAATTAATTGAACATCAAATTTTAAACTAGACTCAACCTTCCTACTAGCATTATGAATTCCAAATGATATTTGCCATACATTATCTATAATTAATTCCAATGTTGTTGATAATTTTTCTAAAATCACAATTAATTATTATGTTTCCCATCATCGTAATAAATTATTCTAGTTTCATAATAATCTATCATAATACTTTTAAATTTCTTCTAATGATTTTCTATTAATTATATTTGTTTTTTCTTAAATTACATTTACTATTAAATTGATTTCTTATTCTATAGCATTTTTTAAGAATAGTTCATTATATTCATGGATGAAATTCTCTCTAAAATTAACTTTTCAACTGCCATCATATTATTCTCATCAAATCCAAGTTCAATATATTCTATATACTTAATCATCATTTCTTGTTACTTTTATTTCAAACAAGATAACCACTTTTGATATTATTTTTCATAAGCTTTTTTATCTTATTAATATCTTTATACAAGTTTATATCATCAACATCTATGTAATGTTTATTATACTCTTCATTTTTTGATATTGGTGCTGATAGTGGGACTCGAACCCACATGATTTCTCGCAGGTTTTTGAGACCTGTGCGTCTACCAATTTCGCCATATCAGCAAACTAGTTGCTTTTTATTGCAACTATTTTTTATAATTTTAATTATTATGATTAATTTCATCAATTCCTACAGATTTACTATGTGTAATCTTATCCCACTTCTTATTAGGGAATAGTATTGATTTTATATTTATAACAATCCATGAACCCATAAAAATCGGATACATTAGTATTGCTTTCCACATAGGTTTTAATTTTTTACCTTCTAACAATATTATACCTATTGCTGCAAGCATTGGTGTTATAAATGTAGCAAAAATATATCTTAAGTAATTTATTGCTAAATCTGTAATAGACATTTCACCCATTAAATAAAATACTGTATTTACTCCCAATAATAATAATGTAAGTATCATAATTGGTATACCCAAAATATATAAGAATCCATCAAAATTCATCATTGTTTTTTGTTTAAATACTGCTTTTGCTAAATCTTTTGAATATCCATTAACACATTGAATATGTCCGAACACTCCATCTTTCTCTTTGTTTCCAACTTTGCTTAAAAGTAAGTGGTTGTTCATCATATACTATTGCATCTTTCGCCCATCCAAGTTTAACACCTTTTGATATATTTATAAGTGCAAATTCTATATCTTCAGTAAGTGTTTTTGTATTCCATCCTTCATCAATAAGTAAATCCCATTTTACCATAAATGCTGTTCCGTTTATAAGTGGTGATAATCCCATATTATATCTTGCTAAATGATATAATCTATTCATTGTCCAATAAAATATAGCATATCCTCCAGAAACCCATGTATCAGTAGGATTTTTTATATCTCTATATCCTTGTACTAACACTTCTCCTTGGCAAAGCTTTTTATTCATTACATTCAAGAAATTTTTATCAACTACATTATCTGCATCAAAAACTAAAAGAGCATCATAATCATCTTTTTTGTCTTTCATTTTATCTAAAAACCAATTTAATGCATATCCCTTTGTCTTCTTAGTTTCATCAAATCTTTCATATACTATTACACCATTTTCTCTTGCAACTTCTGCAGTATTATCTGTACAATTATCTGCTATCACATAAATATCAAACAATGATTTATCATAATCTTGCATTTTTAAACTTTTTATTAAATTTCCTATAACACTTTCTTCATTATTAGCTGGTAATGCTATTATAAATCTGTGTTTTTTATCTGTTAGCATTGGTTTTTCTTTAAATTTAATCAATGATGTTATGCTTATTATAAATTGGTATAACCAAAACAAATTGATTATCCATACTAACACTTGTTGAAAGGTACTTAATCCTTTAACTATTGCATCTGTCATAATTTTCCCCTATTTAATTAACTAAAATATATTATACTAGATTTATTACTTTTTTACAACTTGAAACCTTATAACTTTATTTTCATCCACTTCTATAGTATAATATTTATGTATAAATATAAAATCATGGGAGGGCGTAATGGAAAATTCAACTGAAAACACAATATCAAATACATATATTTCTAACATTGAGCTTTCAATAGAACTAGAAAACCTAAAAAACAAATATAATAATCTTGAAAATAATCTTATAGAATTAGAAAACATGATTTCTGATACTTTAAATGAAGGAGATAATTAATGGAAAACTTAGAACAAATTATAACAAAACAAAATAATATACGAGAAAAAATAAATGAATATAACAGAGATTTTGAATTATATAACAAAACATATATTGAAAAATTCACAGAATTAAAAACATTAAAAAATGAACTTAAATATGAAAAAAACTCTGTTCAAAAAGATGACGATAAAATTAAAATTCTTAATTTCAAAATCCAAAGCATGAGTATTGAAATTTCCTCTATGGCAAATCAAGTTAAAGAAATTCAAACAAATATTAATGATATGAAATTAGAACAAGAGCAACTAAAAGAAGAATTATTGGAAAATCCAGAAGTAAAAATAGCAGTTTATGCAGAGGAAAAGAGAAGAGTTCAAGAATTAAAAGATGCTAAAATATTAGAAAAAAGAGAAATAGATACACTATTAAAAAATAATCCAAAAGATATCTCGGAAATACCAAATAACATAGCAGAAAAAATATCAAAAGATTCTTTATTCCAAAAATATGATAGTCAAATTTCAAACTTTACAGAATTACTTAATAATTCTTCAAATCCTAGAGCAAAATCTAGTTTAGAAAACAAAATTAAAACACTAGAAAAGGAAAAGGAAGAATTCTTAATAAGTAAAATTAAGGAAATTGCCTCAGAATATCAAAATTCTATACATATTTATGAAAAAGAACTACAAACACTTGCAGTAAAAGAAGCTAAAGTAATCCTTGATAGACACAATGGAGTTTATAATAGTACTTCTAAAGTTAAAGATCAAAAAGTTTTTGATGACTCTAAAGATAATACTTCTAAAACTAGTGATGAAAAAGAAACAAAAACAGATCAATCTAACAATAAAGATGAATCACAACAAACTGATACAAAATCAAAAGATGAAAATGATGAAAATACTAATAACTCTAAAGATGATATTAATGATCCATCTGATAATAGTGATTTCAAATCTAAAATTATGGAAGAAGATATAAAAAACTTACCTAAAAAAATTGGATTTTTTGATAAATTCAAAGAAAAATTTTCAAAAGTAAAAGAATGGCTTAAAGATCAATTTGATAACTTCAAACTTACAACAGTACCTATGCCTGAAAAGAATGCTAAAAATGATGGACCTGAAGTAAACACAGATGAAAAAGGTAATACCGAAAATAAAAAAGATGAAACTGAAACTCAAAACAAAGAAGAAAAGAAACAAGAAAAAGAAAAGGAAAAAGAACAACAAGAACAAAAACAAAATGATGATTCTTCTAAAAATATGAACAATACAGATACAGAAAATAATAAAGAAGAAGAAAAAACAGAAAAAGAAGATTCAAAGGAAACAAAAGATAATAAAGAATATACAAATAGTAATTATACTCAAAAAGAAATTTTAGATAATGAAGATATTAGAAAGAAAATAGAAGATTATATGAATAATCTTGAAAAAAAACAAAAAGATAACTATAGCAAAGAAAAAGAAAATTCTACTAGAGAAAGCAAAGAAAAAGAGGAAATTTAATTCCTCTTTTCTTTATTTTAATAATTCAGTAATTATTCATATTTTTATATCTTATTAACGATTCTTATTATGATAATCCATATCTATTACCATACGACCTTGTATTGTTCCATTTTCCATTTCTTCAAAAATTTTTATTGCATCTTCAATTGGTCTTGTTTGTACAACTGGAACTACTACTCCTCTTGCTCCAAAATCAAATGCTTCTTCTAGATCTTTTCTAGTTCCTACAATAGAACCTACGACTTCTATCCCATCTATTACTGTTTTTATAATAGGTATATCCATCATTTCTGAAGGTAGCCCAACTGCTACTACCCTTCCTCCTGCTCTTACAGAATATACTGCTTGATCAAAAGCTACCTTAGCAACTGCAGATACGACTGCTCCATGTGCTCCTCCATTTGTCAATTCCATAATTTTCTTAGTAGGATCTTCATTTAAAGAATTAATAATATAATCTGCCCCTACTTCTTTTGCAAGATTTAATTTATCATCATTAATATCTACCGCTATAACTTTCATATTTAAAGCTTTTTTAGCATATTGTACTGCTAAATTTCCGAAGT
>ERZ772766.2052-NODE-2052-length-10287-cov-4.751368_pt1 | contig 10287 bp, 6 predicted proteins | sample MGYA00511379_ERZ772766 | MGnify/ENA primary metagenome ERZ772766 (study PRJEB29015, sample SAMEA2737895) | human oral metagenome | biome: human oral; feature: human-associated habitat; material: dental | place: China | collected 2116 ...
ATACCATCTACATCTGAAATAGGACTATTTAGCGCTTCAGCCAAACGGTATTTGAAGCGAGCACTATCAAGTGCGCCACCCATACCGATGATGTGGTTTTTAGGTAAGTTGGTAGCTTTGTGTACCAAATAAGCCATAGTGTCCATAGGGTTGCTCACTACGATTACAATCACGTTTGGTGAATATTTCACCAACTGTTCTACTACTGATTTTACGATGTTAGCATTGGTACCGATAAGCTCTTCGCGTGTCATACCAGGCTTGCGAGGAATACCAGAGGTAATCACCGCTACATCACTGCCAGCAGTTTTAGCATAATCATTAGTTACCCCTACGATACGAGTATCAAACCCGTTGAGAGAGGCAGTTTGCATCAAATCCATAGCTTTACCTTCAGCAAAACCTTCTTTGATGTCAATTAATACTACTTCAGAAGCAAAGTCCTTAATAGCGATGTACTCTGCACAGCTGGCACCTACTGCACCAGCTCCTACTACTGTAACTTTCATATATACTGTTATTTAGGTCGGGAAATGCTCTTCCCGAAGGTTATTTTCGAGCTACAAATGTAGGAACTTTTACCAAATCTTGCAAATTATATTTAAAATATTTTTAACATTTTTTTGTACTGACGATGGTTATTTAATTTTTTACTACTAATTTTGCTTTCTGAAAAATCAAAAAAAACAATCAAAATGAAGAAAAAAGACACTTATTTTGTAGTAGGTATTTCTACCGAAGTAGGAAAAACCATCGTTTCGGCTATCCTTACCGAAGCTCTTGAAGCTGACTATTGGAAGCCCATACAGTCAGGTGATTTAGACAATTCTGATACCGACAAAGTACGCCGACTTATCTCTAACACACGCACTGTTTTCCACCCCAATAGTTACGCTCTTCATACCCCTGCTAGTCCGCACCTTTCAGCTGAATTAGACGGCATACGCATAGAATTATCTAAGATAGTGCGCCCTGAGACTGACAACCACTTGGTGATAGAGGCTGCTGGTGGGCTTTTTGTACCGCTAAATGAAGACGACACGATGGTAGACCTACTCCGCCCTACCGATAAAATCGTACTGGTATCGCGCCATTACTTGGGCAGTATCAACCATACGCTACTCACTTACGAAGCTCTAAAGCACAGAGGTTTAGATGTGTATGGCATTGTATTCAGCGGCACACCTAATCCTTCAACTGAGTCGTTTATTCTACATAAAACCCAACTACCAGTGCTACTGCATATAGATGAAGAACCTTATTTCGACAAAAATGTTATCGCAGAATACGCGGGGAAATTTGGCAATTAGTCAATTTGCTAATTTGTCAATTAGCTGATGCTAAATTGATGCTTATCCTTCGCTTATTGTTCGCTTATCCTTCGCTCATCCTTCGCTCATCCTTCGGTGTAAGTATATATAAAAAGTATGGGAGGGCTGGGAGGATTGGGAAGGCTGGGAAGAATGAGCAGACTTTTGTGTGTTTGACCTGATTGGCAAAATCAACAAATTGACAAATTGGCAAATTATTATTACCTTTGCACTTTTAAAACAAAGACAATACCGATGCTTACTTTACAAGACACTTTAAAACAGCATATTATTCAGGCCGTACAGCAGTTGTACAGCGTTGATTTAGAAACCGTTGAACTACAGCAAACTCGCAAAGATTTCACCGGTGATATTACCCTTGTGATATTCCCCTTATTGCGCCACATCAAAGGAAACCCTGTGCAGATTGGCGAACAAATAGGTGACTATCTGAAAAAACACGCTGGCGATTTAGTTAGCGATTTCAACGTTATTAAAGGTTTTTTGAACCTTGTGATAGCCGATAGTTATTACATCGATTTCTTAAATCAAATCAAAGAAAATAAGCACTTTGGTTTGGCTGCCCCCAACAGCAAAGAAGCGATTTTGGTAGAATATTCATCGCCTAACACTAACAAACCGCTGCACTTAGGGCATATACGCAACAACCTTTTGGGGTATTCGGTAGCTGAAATACTAAAAGCTGCTGGACATAAGGTGTACAAAACCCAAATCATCAACGATAGAGGGATACACATCTGCAAATCGATGATTGCGTGGCAACGCTTTGGCAACGGCGAAACCCCTGAAAGCACTGGCTTAAAAGGCGATAAGCTGGTAGGTAACTACTACGTGGCTTTTGACAAGGCTTATAAGGAGGAAATTCAGCAACTGATAGTCGAAGGAAAAAGCAAAGAAGAAGCTGAAAAGCAAGCCCCTATATTTGTAGCCGCTCAGGAGATGTTGCGCCAATGGGAAGCCGGCGACCCTGAAGTGATATCGCTTTGGAAAAAGATGAACGGCTGGGTGTATGATGGTTTTGCGGTGACTTATAAGAATTTAGGGGTAGATTTCGACTCGTATTACTACGAAAGCAACACCTATTTATTAGGAAAGGACATTGTAGAGAAAGGATTAGCACAGGGTGTTTTCTTCAAAAAAGAAGACGGCTCGGTATGGTGCGACCTTACCGCTGATGGATTAGACGAGAAGTTGGTACTGCGTGCTGACGGCACTTCGGTATACATCACCCAAGATATGGGGACAGCTACGCAACGCGTGAAAGACTATCCTGATGTAAAGGGAATGGTATATACGGTGGGTAATGAGCAGGATTATCACTTTAAAGTACTTTTCTTGATACTCAATAAGTTAGGATATGATTGGGCATCGCACTTATACCACCTCAGCTATGGTATGGTAGACCTACCAAGCGGCAAGATGAAGAGTCGCGAGGGTACTGTGGTAGATGCTGACGACCTTATAGCCGAAATGGAGCAAACCGCCAAAGAGATTTCGCAAGAACTCGGCAAGCTTGACGGCTATACCGAAGCGCAAAAAGAAGCCTTATACCACACCATTGGCTTAGGAGCGCTGAAGTATTATATACTAAAGGTAGACCCTAAGAAGCGCATTCTTTTCGACCCTAAAGAATCTATCGACTTCCAAGGGAATACAGGTCCTTTTGTACAATACACTTACGCGCGTATACAGTCGATATTGCGCAAATACGCCGAAATGGGAGTCGCAGACAGCACAGCTATGCCTGACACGCTGCACGAAAAAGAGAAAGCACTGCTAAAAAGTATTACCCTTTTCCCTGCTATTGTGCAAGAAGCAGCCGAAGAATACAGTCCTGCTGTGATAGCTAATTACGTATACGACTTAGTAAAAGACTTCAATTCTTTCTACCAAAACGTATCCATCTTAGGTGAAAAAGAGTCGGTGAAGTTGTACTTCAGAGTAGTTTTATGCGAGAAAATAGGCGAAATTATAGCCGCTTCGTTCAAAATGTTAGGAATACAAGTGCCTGAAAGAATGTAAGTTAGCTTTTTGAAGCAAAAAAAGTTGTAAAAAAAGTGAGAAAAAATTTGCAGGTATTGAAATTTGTTGTACCTTTGCACCGCAAATGAGAAACAAATCAGCTGCAAACTTACTGAAAATACACAAGCGAAAATAGCTCAGTTGGTAGAGCGCAACCTTGCCAAGGTTGAGGTCGCGGGTTCGAATCCCGTTTTTCGCTCTTTTTTTTATGTCTATATCCCAAAGGCTCGGATGGTGGAATCGGTAGACACGCTGGACTTAAAATCCAGTGGGCAGCAATGCCTGTGCGGGTTCAAGTCCCGCTCCGAGTACGACTACAATCACTACTATAGGTAGTGATTTTTTTTTTCTTCCTATAACACTTCCTTTTAGAAATGTGAATACACTGATACAGTGACTGATCGGCTGGCAACTGAATATGGAATTACCCAGTAGGTGTAACCCAAAAGAATGCCGAGACTTAAGCTTCAAGTTTAACAAATAGACATTAACAATTAACCATTGACCATTAATAATTAATAATTATCTTTCGTACCTTTGCCCTTGATAAAAATTAATTTTCAAAAAATGAAGAAATTAGGAATTATTCTGCTTTTGGCAGGTACAGTCGCTTTCGGACAGAACAAGAAAACAGGTTGGGACGCGGCCAAACTTAAAGGAAAAGTAAAGACATATCGTATATTGGACTATCGCTTTGACGAACAAGGCAAACCCTTTAGAGGTAATTCGGAACTGCTAACGGAGTTCAACCCTAAGGGACGCACCACTAAGATGCAAGTCAATAACAATGGGGTACTGATGTCCTACCATGATACGTATAACGACCAAGGTTACCTAATAGAGTCCGTCTCCAAAGATGAGGAAAACAAGACACTCTCCACTAACCTCTATGAGTATGATGCACAGGGTAATCGCATCCGCCATGACCTCTTGACCAACAAAGGAGATATCTTTATGAGTACTTTCTCCAAATATAATGATAAACAACAGCTTATAGAGAAATCCAACTGTGTAGGAGGGGTATGTGATGATAAAAGTGTTTTTACCTATGATGACAAAGGCTACCTTATCCGCGAGGACAAGTATAAGAAAGACAGCCTTACCTCCAAGACTCTTTACAAGAACGATGAAAAAGGAAATCCATTAGAACGCCTTACTTATGATGCTACTGACAAACTCGTAAAGAAAGTAACTTCTACTTATGACAAGGAAGGCAATGAAACGGAAAATGTAGTCTACAAAGAGGATGGTACTGTTGCTCAAAAGAAAAACTACACTTATGAATATGATAAGAAAAAGAACTGGATCAAAAAGACAGAAAGCGAAAATGGGGAACCTTACCTTATTATAGAACAAAAATTTGAATATTATAAATAGTAATAATCGGCGGCACTTTGTGGTGTCGCCGATTTTGTTTTATAGTTATTACCAACCTGGGTTTTGACTCCAGCGACCTTTTTCAAAGTTGATATCGGCAGCTGGAATAGGCCAGGTGAGTTTGTAATTGCCAGCAGGGATATTAAGCTGATAATACTCCTGAGCTGGAGAGGAGAAAATCGCCTCTACATTCTGTGGGGTACCTCTGACTACGCCTAAGCCCCAACGCTTGATGTCGTGTAAGCGGAAGCCCTCAAAGGCTAATTCGCGGTTGCGCTCATTCTGTATCTCTGTCAGTAGTGCCTGACCTGTAGCGGTAACAGAGGTAGCTCTTAAGATACGTGCTCTTCGGAGTGCATTGAGATATACCTTGGCATTGGCTTCATCGCCATTGCGGTAAGCCGCTTCGGCTGCAATAAGGTATTGCTCGGCTATACGGAACAATTTCGGTTTGTGCATATAGGTAGGTAGTCCTGAAGAATTGGTCTTTAAGTTATTGTTATCAGGATATTTGGTAACCAAATAAATATTCCTATAGGCGGTACTTCCGTAATCTACAAAGAGTTTTTGGAGAAAAACTTTTTTCCTATAATCGGTATCTTGAAATAAATCCACAAAAGCCTGTGTAGGAATATAGCTCGGATTATAGAGGAAACGACGCTGACGACGGTCATAGTTATTAGCTCCTATATAGATATCATTAGCCTTAGGAAGCTCATCACTTCCGCCCAAGGTAAAACTTGCAGGTGCTTTGGCAAAAAGCTGGGTGATGCTCTCTTTGTCATCATCCTCTTTCCAAATAGCCATTAAGTCATCTTGTGTGGTAGCCAGTGGGTATTTTCCTCCATCTATAAGGGATTTTGCCGTAGTATAAGCCTCTTGCCATGCCCCTTGGTAGAGTAGCACACGTGCCTTGAGCGCTTTGGCAGCATCTGCGGTAAAGGTGGTAGCTCCTACTGTTCCTGAAGTCTCGGACAAAAGCTCTTCGGCACGAGCGATGTCCTCCAAGATAAACTCATAAGTTTCTTTCAGTGTACTGGGTGCGGGAAAATTGGACACCTTGAACTCTCTTAGGATTGGCAACCCATAAGAGGAAGAGGCATCGTAAGCCCCACAGAAGTGCGTTACCAAATAAGTATAATAGTAGGCACGTCCTAAGTGGAGTTCGCCCAAGTTACGCTGAATTTGGGCACGCTCAGTACGTTCTCTCTCTTGGGCTATGGGCACCTTAGGAATCCCATTGAGCGCTATATTAATATCCTGAATCGCTCTGTAATGAGCCATCCAAATGGCAGCGGTGGTACTATTGGAAGATGTGAAGTCCGTCCAGCGGTGCAATTCGGGGAGGATTTCGTTGTTACGACGAACGGCATTGAGGAAATCGGCCTGTACATCGGAGCTATACATGGTATTTCCATAAGTATTATCACGTAGTCCGTCATACATTCCATTGACCCAATACTGAGCATCCTCCACATTGAGGAATGATTTCTGCTCACTCAGCTCATTGAAGGGCTCTTGCTCTAACTTGACACAGCTCTGCAAGGAGAGCGCCGCAAGGGTATATAGTGGTAATTTGTTAAGTATCTTTTTCATTGCTTTTTAAAATTTAAGTTCAACCCCGAAAGAAAACTGACGAGAAGGTGGATAACCTCCCAAGGATATAGGATTAGAGAACTCAGGGTCTGCTCCTTCGTAATTGGTAAGCGTAAAGATGTTACGCGCGGTACCATAGAGACGTACTCCGCCAAAGAAACCTATCTGCTCGATCACCTCCTTAGGTAGGTTGTAGCTCAAGGATATACTCTTTAGGCGTAAGAAATCGGCCTTCTGTATCAGGCGAGAATCTCCTGAATAGATAAAGGTAGCTTCGGTAATCTTAGGGTGGCGGGTATTGTCCCCTGCATTTTTCCAATAATCAAAAACCTTACGGCTGATATTACCAGAGGCAAAGGAACCAGGGTTTTCGCTATAGCGCATATCATTATTCACTTTCCAGTTACCCACAGTGAAAGAGAAATTCATATCCAAGCTAAAGGCACGATAAGTAACTGTCCAACCGAAACCTCCATTGAGTGGGGCATGCATCTTCTTACCTGTGGTCTGTGCCAATTTAGAATTATAGGTAGTGGTTATCTGGTTATCATCGGTTTGGGTTTCCATTTTATCTTCACCAGGGAGGTACCACTGTGTAAGTCCTGTATTGGGATCTACCCCCTTGCGCAATACAGCGGTATATTCCAAGGCACGACCTACCTTAAAGCCCAAGTTACTATTGAGACTCACGAGGGATTCGCGTCCTTCGAAAATCTCGGTAATCTTCTGCTGGTTATAGTTCATATTGAAGTAAGGGCGTACGCTTAGGTTGTTACCCTCATCATAATACACACGAGAGGAAATACTTACATCAATCCCTTGGTTTTGCATTCCTCCAGAGTTTCCATAGAGTTGGGTACGTCCGCTGGTAGAGTTGTTATCTCGGTAAGCCAATACATCGTAGGTACGACGGTGGTAGTACTCCACATTGAGTGAGGTATTATGTAGAATCACCGCATTGAGTCCTACACTTGTTTTCTTTTGTTCCTCCCAACGAATATCAGGGTTTCCTATACGGCTAAGGGTATAACCTATCTCAGAATTATATAGTTGAGAAGGGCTTACTACGTTGATATTGCTGTAGTTAAGTCCGCCTGCATTTCCAGAAATCCCTGTACTAAAGCGTAAGTTAAGATCGGTAAGCCATTTTACATTTTCAAGGAAAGCCTCTTTTTTGAGTTTCCACATAGCCCCTACTGCCCAGAAGTTGGCATAGCGGTTGTTCTCTCCAAAGTTAGACGAACCATCACGACGACCAGAAAGGTCTAAGAAATAACGATTCAGGTAATCATATTCCAATCGTGCAAAATAGGAGTTGAAAGTGCTTACTGTCTTGCTATCACCTGTTGCCACTTCCTTAGTCCCATGAGAGAGCATAGAAAGCCCATCGGAAGGCTGTCCTGTGGTACGAGATTCCAAGGCCTTATAGATATTCTCAATAGACTCCTGTCCTAAAAGGGCGGTAAAGCTATGAGCGTTGCCCAGCATAAACTTGTATTCCAAGGTATTGGTAAAGGTCTTTCTATACGACTTATCATAAGAGACCTGAGTGGAGGCCGTGTTCTCATAACCAAACTGGTAATCGGTAAAGGAGCGCAAGTGCTTCTGTTGGGATTCTCCATCGCTGTATTGTACCCCTGCTTGGGTCTTGAATACCAACTTCTTGATAGGCTCAATTGTCAAATACCCTATAGGCATCACATCGGTTCCATAGGAAGCTGAAGGATTTTTTTCAGCCTCATACTCAGGGTGATAGAATCCAGTGGCTCGTCCTGTAAGTCCTCTGATAAAGTTCTTACGAGTACCATCGGGATTGGTAGGGCTATACAGAGGTAAGGCCAATACCCTTGCCCCTGAAGTAGTAGAGCGTCCGCCCTCTCTTTCGCTATAGCCTACAGAGAGTGATAGTCCTGCTTTAAGCCAACTGTTGATACGGGTATCCACATTGGTATTGAGATTATAGCGGTGATAATCCACAGAAGGAGCGGTAGATCCTTCCTGCTTTAGGTAACCTGCCGAAAGGTAATAGGTAGTAGAGGCAGTTCCTCCAGAGACAGAGACATCGGTACGGGTAGTAGGTACGAAGTCACGGAAGAAGATTTTGTCCCAACGTGTATTATAAGGATTCTCGGCCAAGATCTTCTCAATAGCCGCCTGAGTCTGTGCGGGTGTATTTCCTGACACTCCAGCGGCAGAGCGGATAGCGGCAGGGTCACGCTGTGCCCAGAAATCCAAGTATTCACGAGGGGTCATCATATCATCGAAGAAGCGGCGGCTGGCACTGGTTATGGCATTGAACCCCACTTGGTGGCTTACACTGATGTGGGTTTGCTCATTGTATTTACCACGCTTGGTAGTGATGAGAATCACCCCATTGGCAGCACGAGACCCATAGATAGAGGTAGAGGCTGCATCCTTGAGTACGGTGACACTCTCTATATCATTGGGGTTGAGGTCCGTCATAATCCCTGAGCTTACCTGCATTCCATCGACAATATAAAGCGGTGTCTGGTTAGATACACTTCCCTTAAGCGCTGACTGGAAGTTGTTAAACCCGTGAATCAGTACACTGGAAGCATCGCCTGGTCGTCCTGAGCCTGTGGTAACGACCATCCCCGCTACACGTCCTGCGAGTGCATCCATGGCATTGGCATCGGGGGTACGAGCGATTTCCTGTCCTTGTACTGTTGCCACTGAAGCCACTGTCTTGCTCCCTACCTTAGGTGCTCCATAGCCAGTGAAGACAAGGCCTGTGTCTATTTCTTGTACATCGTCCTGAAGCACCACATTGATCACCGTATTCTTTTTGGTCACGGGTTTCTCTACAGGCTTCATCCCCAAGAAAGAGTAGTAGAGCACATCGCCCACATTGGCCTCAATCGTATAAGCTCCCTTATCGTTGGTTGTAGCCCCACGGCTGGTGCCTTTGATAAGGATATAAGTACCCAAGATAGGTTCACCTTGGGCATCCTTTACCGTCCCTGTGACGGTAACTTTTTGCGCTAAAGCCGCTTGCACAGCTATGATAAACAACGCAAATACATAGAAAAACTTTAATCTCATTTCTGTAGTTTTGAGGTGGCAAATTTCCTAAAATAAAATGAAATTTCCAAATTTTTTTGGGGGTTTCATCCATTTGCCTATGTGTTAATTTGCCTATGAGAGCATAAAACAACCCCTCTTATAAGATGTCATAAATTGTTTCTCTATTACGCTGCCAAAGGTGACTCTTAAATAGCTTCTTGTTTTCACTCTTCTCTTTTCATTTTTCACTCTTCACTTACAAAGAGGTGGCGGTCGTGAGCTTATCAGCAGCTTTCCGTAGTCATTATGGTACCTATCTGCTGCATAGTGCCGTATCATAGGCGACCCAATCAAGGTGGTGTCCTTGTACAGGTGAGCTGTGATATAGGGGCACGGGAGACAAACCTTACGGGGCTTGGTCGCTTGGTTGCAGCTGCTATTAGCGTCCTTGACACAAGGGCGCTGACGACAAACCTTACGGGGTTTGGTCGTATGATAGGAAGGCTTTATAATTGTATGGTTTAGCTCTTGCTGAAAAGGCTTCTCCTTTTTCTTCCAAGGAGAAGGGGTTACTAAAAAGGCTGGGGTATCTATTTGGGATTGTGGGGATTGTAGGGATTGTTGAGCAGGCGCTGGACGATCTTCACGCTTCTGAAGCCAACCTTCTAAGCGCATAATCAGACGAATAGCCGCGATGCTTTGGCTAATGGTAGCCACTACGGTCTTCCCATTGCTCTCTATCGCCTCACGACGGGCATATTTCCAAAGTATTGATAAAGCCTCTTCCATAATGATTAATGATTAATGCCAGCAATGATTAATATCTGACTACTGACGTCTGACAACTGATTGTGGGACAAAGTTACAACAATTCGAGGGGGAAAGTCAAGGAAAAGAGGGGCGAGAAGTAAGAATTTATACAATAAAAAATAATGTT
>ERZ772766.2056-NODE-2056-length-10272-cov-34.114319_pt1 | contig 10272 bp, 7 predicted proteins | sample MGYA00511379_ERZ772766 | MGnify/ENA primary metagenome ERZ772766 (study PRJEB29015, sample SAMEA2737895) | human oral metagenome | biome: human oral; feature: human-associated habitat; material: dental | place: China | collected 2116 ...
CACGACAACGGCGTCATCAAGGAGCAGATATGAGCCGATCCGTTGAGCACCTCGTCCTCATGGGAGTCTCCGGCTGCGGCAAGACCACGGCCGCGCTCAACCTTCACCACGCACTGGGCTGGCCCGTCGCCGAGGCCGACGACTTCCACCCCGAGGTCAACATCGACAAGATGAGCCGCGGCATCGCCCTGACCGACGAGGACCGCTGGCCCTGGCTGGAGTCCATGCGCGACTGGATGAGCGAGCGCGCCGCCGACGGCGTCAAGACGATCGTCACCTGCTCCGCGCTCAAGCGCTCCTACCGCGACCTGCTCTCCAGCGCGCAGGGGCGGGTCTTCTTCATCCATCTGCTCGCCCAGGCGGATGAGCTCCAGGAGCGCATGGCCCACCGTGAGGGACACTTCATGCCCCCGAGCCTGCTTCCCTCCCAGTTCGCCGCCCTCGAGCCTCTGTCCGACGACGAGGACGGCGTCACCGTGGTCTCGCGGGCGACGCCGGAGGAGACCTTCGAGGCGATCCTCACCGCACTCGAGCAGGCCTCGGCTGACGCCGTTTGAGCATCGCTCCTCACTGACGATCGCCGGCGTCCACGCCAACCGACCGAGGTGCGCGGTGCACAGCGCCCCGGCCCGCCGAACCCGGCGTGCGCACAACCCGTTCTCACTCCACCTTCCGACGACAACGGAGACAACAATGACGTTCACTCTTCCGGCCCAACCGGTCGTGCTGCCGGCAGCCGACACCGTGAGCCACACGGACAATCACATGCAGCTCATCGCGGCCGCCCTGCTCGGCATCGCCACGATCATCGTGCTCATCGTCTGGCGCAAGATGCACCCCTTCCTTGCGCTGACGCTGGGCTCGGCGGTCCTGGCCGTTGTCGCGGGCATCCCGCTGGCCGATACCTTCACCGCATTCACCAAGGGAATGGGATCCACGATCGGTGACGTGGGCACCCTCATCGCCTTCGGGGCGATCATCGGCCGTCTCCTCATCGACTCCGGCGGCGCCGACCAGATCGTCGACACCGTCCTGGCCCGCACGCCCGGCCCCCGCCTGCCCTGGGCGATGGCACTCATCGCCTTCGTCGTCGGCATCCCACTGTTCTTCGAGGTCGGCATCGTCCTGCTCATCCCTGTGGTCATGATCGTCGCCCGGCGGGCTCGCCAGCCGCTCATCCTGCTGGGCGTGCCCGCCCTGGCCGGTCTGTCCGCGCTCCACGGTCTCGTGCCACCGCACCCCGGACCGCTCATTGCCATCAACGCCGTCAAGGCCGACCTGGGGCTCACCCTCGGACTGGGGCTGCTGGTCGCCGTACCCACGGTCATCATCTCCGGGCCCATCGCGGCCCGCTTCATGGCCAGGTGGGTGCCGATCGAGGCGCCCGAGCCACTGGGGGCCTCGGACGAGGAGCACGAGGGGCCGCGCCCCTCCTTCGCGACCTCGATCATGGTGGTCCTGCTGCCTGTGGGACTCATGCTTCTGCGCACCGTCGTCGAGACCCTCGTCCCCGAGGACAGTGACAACCCGGCTGTCCACGCGGCCCTGTTCGTGGGAAAGCCGATCGTCGCCCTGCTGATCACGGTCCTGGCCTCCATGTATCTCTTCGGGACCCGCCTGGGGCTGAGCGCCGACAACGTCAGCGGACGGGTGGGGGCCTCGCTCGGACCCATCGCCGGGATCCTGCTCATCGTCGGGGCAGGAGGAGGGTTCAAGCAGACCCTTGTCGACTCAGGGATCGCCAGCATCATCGCCACGTGGATCCAGCAGGCGGCCGTGCCCGCTCTCCTGGCCGGGTGGCTCGTCGCCGTCGCCGTGCGCCTGGCCACCGGATCGGCGACCGTGGCCACCATCACCGCGGCCGGCATCATGGCGCCGTTGGCCAGTCACATGCCGCAGACCGAGGTCGCTCTTCTCGTCCTTGCGATCGGTGCCGGCTCCGTCTTCCTCTCCCACGTCAACGATGCCGGCTTCTGGCTGGTCAAGGAGTACTTCGGGATGACTGTGGGGCAGACCTTCAAGACCTGGTCGTTGATGGAGACGATCCTGTCCGTGGTCGCGATGGCAACGATCAGCCTCCTCGCACTCGCCCTGGGAGTCCTCTGACCGGCCGCCGAGGTGTGTGAGCGGGGTCCTTGGGGTGTGGCGGATCCTCGGGCAGGATGGCTCCCTGGTCCGGGTGCCGCCCGGTCTGGCTGGTGCCCCGGTCCCGGCGCGCGTCGACACATCTGACGCGCCGTCGAACCGTGTCCGCCGGCACCTCACGCACCGACGCGCACGCCGCCAGCGACTCGCGCCGGCGTGCTCGCGGTCCCAATCGACAGGACCCTCGTGGCCGCACACCGCACCTCCGCCTCCCACCGTTTCGCCTCCGGGAAGACCCCGGCCGCAGGGGAGGACACCTTCGCCTCCCTCGGCGTGGACTCCGACCTCGCCGCCGACCTCGACTCGCGAGGCTTCACCGCGCCCTTCCCCATCCAGGCCGCTACCCTGCCCGACACCCTCGCCGGGCGCGACGTGCTCGGCCGTGGCCGTACCGGCTCGGGCAAGACCCTGGCCTTCAGCCTCCCGCTGGTCCAGCGCCTGGCTCAGCAGGACAAGGCCCGCCCCGGCCACCCCATCGGCCTGGTCCTGGCCCCCACCCGCGAGCTCGCTCTCCAGATCGCCGAGGTCATCGAGCCCCTGGCCCGCGTCGTCGACATGGACGTGACCACCATCTTCGGCGGGGTCTCCGTCAAGCCGCAGGAGAAGGCCCTCAAGGACGGGGTCGACGTCGTCGTCGCCTGCCCCGGTCGGCTCCTGGATCTCATGGGGCAGGGGCTCGTCAGCCTCGACGAGGTTGAGATCACCGTCCTGGACGAGGCCGACCACATGGCCGACCTCGGCTTCCTGCCCAATGTCCGTCGCATCCTGCGCGCCACCCCGCAGCGCGGCCAGCGCATGCTGTTCTCCGCCACCCTCGACAACGGCGTGGACGCGCTGGTCAAGGAGTTCCTCCACAACCCGCTGCAGCACTCCGTGGACCCCTCGACCTCGCCCGTGGACGCCATGACCCACCGCGTGTGGATGGTGGCGGACAAGACCGCCAAGGACGGCGTCGTGCGGCGCCTGGCCTCCGGGGAGGGGCAGCGCATCCTGTTCACTCGCACCAAGCACCTCGCCCGGCGCCTGGCCCGCAAGCTCGTCCAGGCCGGGATCCCCGCCGTCGAGCTCCAGGGCAACATGAGCCAGAACGCGCGCGAGCGTGCCATGCGGGCCTTCTCCACCGGGCAGGTCCACGTCATGGTCGCCACCGACATCGCCGCCCGGGGGATCGACGTCTCCGGCGTCGAGCTCGTGGTCCACGTCGACCCGCCCGCCGAGCACAAGGCCTACCTGCACCGCTCGGGCCGCACCGCCCGCGCCGGGGCCGCCGGGAGCGTCGTCACCCTCGTCCTGCCCGAGCAGAAGCACGATGTCCAGGTCCTGCTCAAGAAGGCGAGGATCCGCGCGGATATCGAGCGCATCCGGCCCGACGACGACGCCGTGACCGCCCTTGCGGGGCAGGTCGCCGACGCGATCGCGCTGGAGGACATGCCCGAGGGCGTGGCCGTCAAGGGCGGCAGTCCCAGCGGGAGGGCCTCCACCGGACGGCCGGGACACGGCCACGGAGAGGCTGGGCGAGGTCGGTCCGGTCGCGCCAGCCGTAGCGGCGGGGCGCGTGGAGGGCACGGTGGGCGCGGTGCGAAGCGGCGCGGCGGAAGCGGCCAACGGGGCTCCGGGCAGCCCTCCGGCCGGGGCGGCCGCAGCGGCGGAGCTCGTGGTGGTCGCGGAGCCAAGGGAGGCCAGGGAAGTCCTGCCTGACGCCTCGCTCCCGCGCTGAGTCCTCATCCGTGTCGGTGAGCGTCGTCGGAGGCGGGTAGCCCGACCCAGGCCCGGGCCGAGCGGAACCGGAGCGCCAGTGCTACGGTCGAGTGGCTGACGACGATCGGGAAGGCGGGTGGAGGCCGTGGCGGCGCATCTTTCGCGGCGGGCCCTGACCGGGGCGATGGCAGGTCTCTTCCTGGGCGGGTGTGCTGCTCGCGGTCCGAGGCAGGCGTCTGCGCACCCGACCCCGCCCCCGTACCTGCGCTCGCGTGGGTTGGGCGATGAGCCCAACCTGGACCCGGCGTCGGGGAATCTGCCTGCTCCCGCGGCCTTCTCCTACACCGACTCCGACGACGAGACCTCCGACTGCATCTTCTACGCAGCGGACGGTGCGCCTGTGGGACTGGTTGTCTACCTCGACGGCGATGGGCAGTTCTTCCACAGTCAGGGCGGTCAGAGCCAGGATGAGAGGTCTCCCGGCGGCCTGGCCGGTGTTGGGGGCGTCGTCGAGGCCGCGGGCGCTCGAGGGTTCGACGTCGTCTCAGTGCGTTCTCCCGGAGACGACGGAATGTGGTGGTTGGAGGACCAGGACGGGAAGGTCCGCTACCTGGAGGAGACGCTCGACTACGTGGCCGCCGAGTGCGGGGCCAACATGGATCAGCTGTGGCTCGTGGGCTACTCCGGCGGCTCTGAGTTCATCAGTCGGCGGTTCTTCCCCGCCTATGCCGAGCGCATGCCGGGCGGGGGCTTCATCAACTTCGGGGGCGGTGACGCGCCCGAGGAGAGAGCGGCGGCCTTCTCCGGAGACGCCAAGGAACGGCTCTCGCTGAACTGGGTGACCGGAACCCGTGACGTCCCCAGCAACAGCCTCGATGGATTCGACGGCATCGGGCACGCCCGCAACAGCCTGGCCTACTACCGCTCGGCGGGCTTCGGTCACACCTGGAGCGAATGGCCCGACGACGACCATGGCAGCATCACCGAGAAATTCGGCCGCTACGTCGGGCGCGTGCTCGACGATGCCGCAAGTGGAAAATAACTGCTTCGGAGGTTGGGTTGCAAGAGTTGCCTAACTGTGATCTCTGTGTTGACATTGTCGATAGGTTGAAGTAGTAGTCTTCGTTCTGCCCTATTTTCCCTGTGGACAAAGAGGTCTTATTGTGTTTGGGGACAAAAAGCGGAGGATTCAAACTCTTGAACAGCAACTCAGTGTCGGAGAGCAACAGTATAACGCAGCTCTAGCGTCAATTGGGGAACTCCGGGCATTGCTTGATCGGGTTGGAGGTGGGGATATCGTCAAAATGCAGGAAGTTGCTGCGCGGATGAGGGGTGAGCAGGTTGAGCTGCAGGCTGCTCTGGAGCGGCAGAAGTTGGAACTTGCTCAGCAGGCAACTTCAGCTGAGGAGAATCTCCGTGCTCTTGAGCGTGATGCTCGCGAAGTAACCATTGCAATTGATGATCGTAGGCGGCAGCTCGCGCAGCTTGATATGCATCTTTCGGATGCTGTCATGATGGTCGATAGTGGGCTAACGAACTATAGGCATCCTGCTGAGTCTTCTTTGGAGCTTGGTGGTCGCCTATCGGATGTGCGCTCTCAGGTCAAAGAAATGATTAGAAGCAAGTCTGCGATCAGGGCTGCCGACAACTTCACTTTTAATAATTCGGCCAGCAAGGGGCGTAAATTCGTTGCTGATATGTCGAAAATGATGTTGCGTGCCTACAATGCGGAGGTTGAGAATTGTGTCCTCACTGTTAAGGCTGGTAATGGTGAGGCGGCTCGTAAGCGGCTGGAGCGTACTCGCGACCAGGTGGAACGCCTTGGGTCGCTCATCAACCTGAGGATAGATGGTAGATACCATACGCTTCGTCTCGAGGAGCTCGATTTATCTCTCAGGTATCAGAATGCTAAGAAGGCCGAGAAAGAGGCGGAGCGGGAGGAGAGGGCGAGGCTGCGTGAAGAGCGCAAGGCTCAGCAGGAGCTTGCCCAGCGTCGATCGAAGCTCGACAAGGAGCGTGAGCATTACCAGCACGTGCTTCAGTCTCTTGTGGAGCAGGGGCGAGTAGGTGAGGCGGAGGAAATTAGGTCCCAGCTTGAGGGGCTCGACAGGGAGATCGAAAAAGTCGATTTTCGTGCTGCTAATATTCGTGCAGGATATGTTTATGTTATCTCCAATGTTGGGGCGTTCGGTGATCGAATGGTTAAGATTGGCATGACGCGTCGACTTGAGCCAATGGATCGCGTCCGGGAGCTTGGAGATGCGTCCGTTCCGTTTGGGTTTGATGTCCACGCATTGTTCTTCTCTGAGGATGCAGTCACGGTGGAGGCTGATCTGCATCGAAGATTCGCGCATAAGCGGGTCAACCGCGTTAACACCCGTCGAGAGTTCTTTTATGCTTCTCCTGCTGAGGTGCGTGATGTACTCTCGGAGGTGGCCGGCAATCTCCTGGAGTTTACTGAGGAACCGGAGGCTGAGCAGTATCGCCTAAGCCTTCAGATGGCGGAATCGGAGAATGGTGGTGTCGCCATCAGTGGAGGCGACCGAGGTTAGGGGGGGCGGGGTGTGCCCTTGTGTCCTCGAGGTTATGCCTTACTCGTCGGCTTTAAGTCTCCGGAGCAGTCCGCATTCCTTAAGACTCAGCCGTGAGATCCGGATTGTCGTTGTGGCTACGTGATCCGTGCTCGCATCCGGCTATCTGGAGATGATTGTAAACTGAGTCAGTTGAACTTCTTGAACTTGAGGATCGTGTTCAGTATTTTGCCCTTGAAGGATTTTGTTTGATAGGCGAAAGTGAGAGAGTTGTAGAACTCGACGGCCAGGTGCTCTTGGTGGCCCAGAATCATCTCTTCCGGTGCCGTCTCAGGGAAGAATACTCCGAGCTTGATGCGCAAGCCACCTTTTTTCATCTTGAACTGGTGCATGCCGTACATTTTCATGTCGACTGTCTGGTCTGACATGAGAACGCCGTCGCCGACCATCGCCATTTTCGTGTCGTCGTCCAGTGGTGTCGGTTTTTCTGCACCGGGGTGGATAAAGAGCTTCTGGTAAGTGGGCTCGCCGTACTGGCCGACCATCTCCATGACTTCCTGTCCGCCATGGACACCGGCAAACACGAAGTGCTCAGGGTGGATCTTGAATGGCAGTGCCGGATCGGTCATCTTGTTCAGGGATTGGTTGAAGGCCAGGAAGTCCCCCAGGGTCAGACCGTCCACATCTACCTCAACGTAGGCAGGCTGCAGGTTCCGCCCCTTCACGGAGTTCGCTACAATTGAGCGCCACATCTCATCCGACTCGGCCAGTTTTGATTCGTAAAGCTTGAGGATGCTGTCCTTCCCGAGTGTCAGCTTGGTTTCGATCAGTGCTTCTTTTGCGGACTCAAACGGCAGTGCCAGCAGGTCCTCCGACGAGATCGGTTGGCCCCTGTAGGTGAACTCCGCCGCCAGGTCCGCCATTTCTCGTACGACGTGGTGAGTACGCTCCAGCTCCTTGGACGCGATCCACTCCCGTGTCAGGGGTTGCCCGTTCAAGGTCATCTTGATTGAAAGGTCTGTCATATCGCTTAGCTTGATCTCTTGTGTTCTGGCTGTGGTGTGGTGAGTGAATTCGTCGTAGAGAGAAGGTGTGGTCCTCTGCCGACTGCGCCGTTCAGCGTGTCTTGTGCAAGGCGCGGGTGCTTTCAGGAGCTGTGGCGGAGCCAGTGTGAAGACCTTCGGTCCTGTTCCTGCCTTGCCGTGCTGCGCCCTTCAGAGTGGCCGAGCAGGGCGGTGCGTGAGAGGGGCTGGTGACCCGCGACCTTCTGAAGGCGGGCGCTAGCGTGAAAGCGGCAGTACCCCCTGTGGGGCTCGAACCCACGACCTTCGGATTAAAAGTCCGCAGCTCTGACCAACTGAGCTAAGGGGGCGCACCAACGGCCGGAAGCAGAGTCCAGACGCCGTCGGCAGGGGTCAGCATAACCGGACAACCGACCACTGTGTCGAACCCGCCGCGCGGCTGGCCGCCGGCCCCTCCGTCGTCGGCCGGAAGTGAACCGGTGGGGGAGGGCCTGCCCGCTCGCGAGACAATGGGAGCGAGCGTCGTCGCCGGCGCGCCCGCACCGTGTGAGGAGTCCCCATGGCCCGCCAGTTTCACCGTCCCGCCCGGCTCGACCCCGAGGCCGCCGAGCAGATCGAGGGCAGCGCCGACACCGCCGTTGCCTCCGAGCTCGCCCACCGGGCCGCTCAGGCCCTCATCGGCGGCTTTCCCGGGACCGAGGACGGCGACGACCCCATCACCCGCTCCGGCATCATCACCGCGGTCGCCACCAACGGTGTCGACGACATCGCCGAGCTGTGGGCCGACTCCCCGGCCACCACTCTGCCCGGTACCCTGTGGCGCCTGTTCCTCGTGCGCGAGTGGATCCGCCGCGATCCGGGGCTCGTCGCCCGCCGCTACGCCACCCTCGTCGACCTCACCGAGGCCGACGAAGCCACCACCGCCCGCCTCGAGTCCGCCCTCGGCGAGGCGCGCGCCGTGCTCGCCCCTGCCGACCTGCGCGAGCGCCTCGATGCCGTCCTGGCCGGTGGCGTCGAGGGTTCAGTCACCGCGATCGCCTCGCTGCTCAGCGCCACCGCCGGCTTCCTGCGCGCTCTGGCGGCCGGCTCCAACCCCGTGTGGATCGAGGACGACACCGACGAGCTCGCCGACCGCGTCACCCGCCGCGACTCCGCCCTCCTGGCCACCGCTGACGAGCTCACCGACGCCGCCCGCCGCGCCGCCGCAGGCCTCCTCGACTGAGAGGGCCTTGCGCAAGGGCTATCCGAGCGCGGGATGTCCAAATCGGTGACAAAGGCCCGGAGCAAGCGCCCGTAGGTGGATCAAAACCACATGATTCCGCGGTTCTGCTGAAGGCGTGAAGAGTGTGCAGGCTCCTTCGTCACCGATTAGGACACCAACGGCACCATCGGCGAGATCATGAACGCTGCGTCGGTACAGTACCGGCGTGAATCGCAGGCTCTGTACGTAGGGGAGTCGTGCGGGCCTCCGAATGGCTGCTGCATGAGGAGCAGATCGCAATGAGGAGCAGGTAGGTGCATTGCGCGCGAGGTAGAGGAGCGCGCAGCGGGGTCGAGCATCAGCCAGTGAGCCCCAAAGATCGTGTAGGAGTGGCGGTACCTTGCGCGCTCGCCGAACTGGAGCGGATCGCCGCCCCACAAGGCCGCCCGGACGTGGGACCATGTGGTCATGACCAACGACGCGCACCACCCCGCCCCCACGCCGCTCTCCCGCTTCCTGGGCGGGTGGATGCGCCACCCGAGCCCCCAGGAGCCCGAGCAGGTGTCCGACGACGTCGAGGCGGCCGAGGCGGCCCAGTCGGCGGTGTCCCCGGAGGCCGCGGGTCCCGGCGAGCCGGCGGTCTCGGCTGAGGTCGCCGAGCCCGAGGGCCAGGGTGAGCCCGACGACGCCCCAGCCTCTCCCGGCGGGTCGCCCATCGACGACGGGAGCCCCGAGGGGCACAAGGCCGCCGGACACCCAGAGGGGGCCGACGACTCAGCCGACTCCGAGGATGTCGAGGAGGAGCACATCATCGAGGTCGCCGATCCGCGCGACTTCGCCGACGACTCCGGTCCCCAGTACGAGGATGAGGACTTCGACGACATCGCCGGCGGCGAGGCGGCCCCGGCCCCCGGCCCCATCGGCACCGCGACCCCCGCCATCGCGCCCTCCTCCATCACCTCTGCCAGCTCGCAGTCGGCACCTTCCGCCGCTGAGACCCTGGCGACGCCGTCGACCGCCGCGCCGGGGGAGCAGGGAGCCTCCGCCCCCGGCAGCGCGGCCAGCTCGGGCCATGCCGTCAGCCCTGTCAGCGCAGCCTCCTCGGCCACCGCTGCCACCGCCGCCGATGCCGCGGCCTCGGCCGCCTCCGCCGACACCGCCCAGGTCGACCCCGAGGACCTCCTGCCGCCCCTGAAGTCCTTCAAGAACCGTTTCATCGACCGGGAGCTGACCTGGCTTGACTTCAACGAGCGGGTCCTGGAGCAGGCCGAGGACCACACCTTGCCCCTGCTGGAGCGCGCCTGGTTCCTGGCGATCTTCTCCTCCAACCTGGACGAGTTCTACATGGTGCGCGTCGCCGGGCTCATGCGCCGCATCAAGGCCGGCATCACCCCGGTGCGCGCCTCCGGCCTGGACGCCAACCAGGTCCTGGCCCAGGTCACCAGTCGCGCCAAGGAGCTCACCGCCCGCCAGGCCGCCCTCTTCCAGGAGGACATCCGCCCCGCCCTGGCCGGTCACAACGTGGACATCCTGGGCTGGGACGAGCTCAACTCCGACCAGCAGGAGCGCCTGACCCGCTACTTCCGCCACCAGATCTACCCGGTCCTGACCCCGCTGGCGGTCGACCCCTCCCACCCCTTCCCCTACATCTCGGGCCTGTCCCTCAACCTCGCCG
>ERZ772766.2061-NODE-2061-length-10256-cov-22.895991_pt1 | contig 10256 bp, 10 predicted proteins | sample MGYA00511379_ERZ772766 | MGnify/ENA primary metagenome ERZ772766 (study PRJEB29015, sample SAMEA2737895) | human oral metagenome | biome: human oral; feature: human-associated habitat; material: dental | place: China | collected 2116 ...
CTTCTTTTCTTCTTGTATCACTATTCTTTTCTACTATTTGTGTTATTGGGTTTGTAGTCATAACTTTTTGTCCTGCTTCATTATATAATTCAGCATTTGCAGATATACTTACTCTATCTACCCCATTATTTTTTCCTAATTCTACTTGAACTTTTATTTCTTTAGTTTCATTTGGTTGTAATGTAAATTCTTTAGTGACATTTTTTGTAGCTCCAGATTCTGATAATATTCTTGCTCCTTGTGGTGCATTAAATACAAACTTACTATATGCATCTGCTGTTCCTTCATTTCTTATCTTATATGTATATTCTATTTTTTCATTTTCTTCTACATATGTTTTATTTTTATCAACAGATTGTTCCATAGTTATTATTGATTTTACAATATAACCTGTATATTCTTTATTATCTATCATCTCACCTTTTTCATTATATATTTCTGTTCTTAACATTATAGGTGTGTAATTCTTACCTTGTTCTACTGTAGATACTTTTGTTTTTACATCAAACATTCTTGCTCTACTTATATCAATATTTGATATTTCATATTCTTGATCATTTATTTTATTTAAAACAACATTTGATTCTGGTAAGTCTTTTTGAATATCTTCAATCTTAAGATTTCCTGATGTTTTAATCTTCATCTTAACATTTTTTATATTAGTACTTGCTACATAACTCTTTCTTGTAACAATTTCAAAAGTTGGTTCAGAATTTTCCTTATATTTATCTACGCCTTGCATATTTTCTTCATTTACAGTACCTTTAGCGTTGATTTCAACTTCAGCTTCTTTAACAGCAACTTCAACTTTGTCTGCTCTTGTTTCTTTTACTACTGTTGTTCCTTCTGCTCTTGTTCTTATCTTTAATTCTAACCCTTGTGTTCCTATCGCTTTAAATGTTAATCTTACTTGTCTACTTTCACCTGCTTCTATATCTTCCATTCCAAATTTTATATTTCCATCTGAATCTCTTGAGAATGGTATTTCTTTAGTAGGTGTTTCTATTTTAACAAGTTCAAAACCTGCTGGAGATTCAACATAGTTTTCTACATTTTTAGCTTTTAAAGTTTTTGCTTCATTTTTTACTTCATATGTATATCTTACTTCTTTACCTTGTTCTACTTTTTTAACTTCTGGTGTTATTTTACCTGAAAGTGAAACACCTTCTCCTGTAGTAAGTCTTATCATATCTGACCAAGATGTATATTGTTCTACACCTTTTGCTGTATTTACATCAAATATTACTTGATCTGTACCTACTGCACTCTTGTTATAGTCTATATTTGCTGGTAAATTTAAGTTTAAGTTAAACTTATTAACTTGTCCTGGTTTTATACTTTCTTTAAAAGCAATCATATATGATTTAACTTTAGATAAATCATTAGGATTTTTTGTCCAACCATTTTGTGTATTATTTAAATCTACAGTTGCATTTACATTTTCTGAATAATACACATCATATCCTATATTTGAATTATCAACCTTATTAATTCCAGATGCCAAAGTAATATTTAAGTTATTATTTAAACTTTGTCCTGTTTCAACATTTACTACTCCTTCAACAGGAAGTCTTCCAAGAAGTCTTGCATTTGGAAGTTCAGTATTTAAGTTATTTATCATAAGAACTTGTTTAGATATTGTTCTTGCTTTATCACCTGCTTTTAATATTGCATCTTTATTACCTTGTTTAATAGTTACAACTTCTGCTCCTACATCACTATAATTCTTATATCTATTTGCAACAACTAGACCTTCTGGAGAAGCTATTTTAGCTTTAGTACTAGCTATACCATTTCCGAATCTTCTAAATGCTTCATTTTGAGAACCTAACATAAATTCTGCTGCTTGTTCATAAGTAGTTGCATTTACATTTGAATATACAAGATTATATTGAATTTCTTGTTTTGGAGTTTCTTCATCTACAGAGATATCTGTATTTACTACTAAGTTTGTACCATTTGTTAAATGTCCTTTATTAACAGATTGTTGAACTCCTGATACTAATACTCTAATTACTTTTTTACCATCTCTTGTATATACTGAAGTATTTTCTATTTTTAATCCTTCACCATATAATATATTAGTATCTTTTATTTTAATATCTTTAATATTATTAGGAAGAACAATTTCATAAACAGATGTACCATATATATCTGATTCTTCCTTATTATTATTAAGTTCTATAACAAACTCAACATCATTATTTTCAACAACTGAATATAGTTCTTGTTTATTTGTTCTTAAAGTTGCTTTTGTTTTAGTATTTAATAATTCTATATTTGAAACTGCATCTGCAATCTTAACTTTTTCTTCTTTACCATTATTATTTATTACTATATTAACTTCTTTGTTAAAAGTAAGTTTATTTAAATCTTTTAAAAGGTTTATTGGATATCTAGAAGTAGTTATTTTTCTAGATTCTTTAATTACGATATTTCCTTCTTTAAGTATCTTAGAAGATCTATAGTTTATAATTTTAGTATCTTCTTTTAAGTCTATAACATAATTTTCACCTTCTAATTTAGAACTTGAATCAATTGTAGCAATTATTTGTCCTTTTTCATTTAAAAGATCTAATTTACCATCTTTACCAAGAACATTTTCAAATTCTTGTTTGCTTACTCTAACAGATTTATATGACATTCCACTTTCATAATTTTGTTTATTATCATTATAGTATGGAAGATTATCATTAATTTCTATAGTACCATTAATATTTGCCACACTAGTATTTATATTAAGCTTATTGTTAAATTCAATTTCAGATTTATCATTAGATATACTATTCATATATAGCTTACCTTTTGACATAGATGTTTTATCTGTTTCATAGCTAGCAGATATTAGTGAACCTAAAGGTTTAGAAAGGTTTGCACTTCCAGTGAATTCTGCATTATATGCTTTATCTGAATTTAATAATTTTTCTTGTGCTTTAACATTTAATGCAACATTATATTCATCTTTTACATTTTGTACATTTTCATAAACACTTGTTACTAGAAGTTTAGTAGTACCGTTTCCTTTAGCATATGTTTTATCTTCTGACATCTTATTTTCTATATCAACATTTAAAGTTCCATCTAAATTATTATATTTAACATTTTCTTCTTTTTGATCTAAAGGTAACTCTTCATTAACACCTTTAGTAGATAAAAGTGAAACATTAACCTTATCTGGAAGTTTTCCTTCTAAACTTGGTTGAATTGAAGATACAGATAATTTTTCTATAGGTAAGTTTTTAGTTGTAGCTCCATTTTTAACATCTATAACTGTTTGAATAACTACATTATTACCTTTTTCAGTATTTGTCTTAACATATTTAATTATTTCTGCTTTTACTTCTGGTTTTCTTTCTTCTACCCATTCAATATTTAAAGAAATATCTTTAGATACTTCTTCTACATTTCCTTCTGGTGAAACATATGTAGCTCTAAATTTAGCTGTCAAATTATTTGATAATATATCTTTAGATATGTTCCCTTCATATACATATTTTAAAGGTAATTCAAAATTAACTGTAGTTCCAGAAAATCTATTTAATGTAATCTTATTCCCTTCTACCTTTTCTATAACAGAATTGTTATTAGGATTTTCAATACTAAATACTCTAGAATTTTGTCCTACAATCTCGATTTCTCCTTTTTGTATATATCCTTCTCTTTTCATACTAATAGTTCCTACTAGTTTTTGATCAGATTTAGATACATCTGCAACTATATTTTTTGCTTTTTGTCCGTTATTTACAAATAATATATTTGCATCTACATCTTTAACATTTGTATGTGACTCAATATCTAATTCCTGACTTGCATATACAAATGCATTTTTAGCAACATACATTGTATTTGTTGAACACATTACAAATACCAATGCCCCTGCTACTGTCTTTCTTAAAAACTTTCTTCTTTTCATGTAGTCTTACTCCTCTCTTTTTCTAAGTAAAATTCTTATACACATATATTGCCACAATCAAAAACATTGTACAATATGTATATTACAAGCGTTTTTCCCTTATTTTAAACAGGTTTAAGTAAAAACTCTTAGGGATTAGCGCTTTAAGGCTTTAAAAGCTCCAAACATACATTATTTAAATGCTTATATATATTTATTCCAAAATATTTTAAAAATACCTTTGGGTACAAATATATTTTTTCAAATTAATTTATAATACTACTCATAAAAATATTTAATTAATTTCAAAAAATATATCTTTAAAACCTTATGGATTCTAAAAGGAATCTTTAAAGATTGATTTTTAGAATACAATTTTATAGTAATATTTTCTCCTTAATTATCTTAAAAAGAATGTTAATATAATCTACTATAATATATAGTTATCAAATATTTAAAAATATATACTTTTTTCATTTTTTTCATTTATGTAACAATTATTACATTTTTTACATTTCTCATTTTGTTACATTCTTGTAATATTATAACACATTTTTAGCTCCCATAAAAGAGTTTTACATAATTATTTTAAATAATTTACATAAATACAAAGTTTGCTATAATAACTCTCTCTGAGTAAATCTATTTTGTTATAAAATACAAATAATTCTATCTATACAAGGACTTTTTCTTTCTTTAATTAATCTTTCATTTTTTCAAGAAGCTTTTTTCAAGAAATAAAAAAGCAGCAAATCATTTTGATTTACTACTTTTGTGTTAATCTTTATTTAATTATTAGTTTAGTATACTAACAACATCCTACTTATAATACTCTTTTATTTTACCACCATATTCATTTAAAAGATCTTTTGAATATATTTTTTGGTTTTTTGAATTCCTAACTTCTTTCCAAAGAATAGAAGCTACTTTTAGTTTATTCGAATAGTTTTGACTATTTTCGTCTGAACAAAAATCCTTTAAAAATTGATTCCATTGACAAACCGAATTATCATATTTAGCATACTCTGATTCTCCATAATAAACTTTTAACATATCTTTAATTGTGAAACTTAAATCATTTTCTTTTTTTACTTTTCTCCAAGCAGTAGCCATATCAGCAGTAAATTTAAATGGTGAAATATTTGTTAAGCTTGAGAAATATTCTCTAAAGTATGTATTAAATGAAAAACCACATTCAAGTAATGGTGTATCTAATGTAATTACTTCTACTTGTTTCTTTTTATTTTTTATTGATGACTTTTTAATCAAATTCCCCTTAAAGTATTCTTCTATAATATGATTCAAATCCTGTTTTGTACCTTTATATTCTAATCCTAATGACTTACATATCTGTGAAAGTTCTTCACGATACCAATAATATTTATTAAACTCTTCAAATGATTTAATTTTACCAAACTCTGTTCTAGTTTCGTTCAACATTTCATCTCCTTTCCCCCCATTTATTTCTCTTATATATTTAATAATACCATCTATAATTATATTATTTCAATTTATACAATTATAATTTTAAAAAACATATACTTTATTATAAGTATATGTTTTTATGTTTATTATTCAATTAATTTATTTATTGTATTACTATAATATATACTCACCTTCTTTTATATCTTGCATATTTTCTTTAACATGTGTAACATTCATTCCAAAATATTCTTGCATTATTTTAAGAACTACCTCTGATGTATGGAAACCTACAACACCATTTTCTATTACAGTTACAATTCCAATTTCTGGATCATCAAATGGTGCAAACCCTACAAATAATCCATCTGTCCTAGTATCAGATACTTCTGCAGAACCTGTTTTTCCTCCAACTTCAATATTAAAATTTTTGAATACACTATATGCTGTTCCTCCTCTTTCACCAGTAACAGCTCTCATCCCTTCTAATATTGCTTTTATATGTTCTTTGTTAAATTGTTTTTCATCCATATTAGGTGTATCTGGTAAGATATCTTTTGTTGCATTCCTAATTTCTTCTTTAGAAAGTCTTGTTCCATTTGGTTTTATTATACTTTTAATAATAGTAGGATGTATTTGTTTTCCTCCATTTGCAATCATTGCTATATATTTTGCAAGTTGAAGTGGGGTATATGAATTATAACTTTGTCCAATTGCTGCAGATAATACGTCTTTTTCATTAGGTTCTCTATTTTCTTTAGCTATTTGTTCTCTTGAAGGTCTTGTTCCTTTTTCTTCACCAACAAGTTCTACACCTGTCTTTTCTCCAAGTCCAAAATATTTCATATATTCATTCATTTTATCAATTCCGAAGTCTATCTCCCATTGTATAGAAATATACGTTACATGAATTTTTTAATGCATTTATTACATTTTGCCATCCGGTGACCACCACCACTTACTCCATAGATCCAACATTTAGGTTTATGTGCTTTAGGGTAAATCCCACTATCATATATCCTCTCACTTATAGTGGTTTTTCCTTCTGTAAGTGCTGCAAGTCCCATTACCATTTTAAAAGTAGAAGCTGGCGAATACAATCCTTGTATATTCCTGTTTAATAATGGATTTAATGGATTATTATTATATTCTTTCCATTTTTCTTGTGAAATCCCTCCGTAAGAAATCTTTTGGTTCATAACTTGGATAGCTAGCCATTGCTAAGATCTCACCTGTTTTTACATTTATAACAATTGAAGCTGCTCCTTTAGGATTATATACTTTTCCGAAATCCTCCATTTTTCATTTTTTCTACAACTTCTCTTAAAGCATTTTCTGTTACTGCTTGAATTTTAGAATCTATTGTAAGCACTATATTAGATCCTGCTTTTGCTTCTTTTACTGTATATTCTCCTAAAACATTTCCTTCTACTCCAACTTCTATCTGTTTTATTCCAGTTTCTCCCTTTAAAAGCCCTTCAAAAGTTTTCTCTATACCTGTTTTACCTATTATATCATCATTTTTATATCCCTTATTTTTCTTTTCTTCATATTCTTTTTTATTAATTCTTGATGTATATCCTATTATATGTGCTGCTTCACTACCTCTTAAATATGTTCTATTTGAATTTGTTATAACATATAATCCTTTAATCTTATCTGAATGTTCTTCTAATGATATTGCTGTACTCCTTTTAACATTTTCAGAAATTATGTTACCATAAACTTCTTTCTTTTCTCCGCTTTCCATAAGTTCTCTAAACACTAAAATGTTATATGCTATATTATTATCTTTTTCGTTTATTTCATATTTAATCTTTAAAACATTAAATGCTTCTAATGGTCCTGCTTTTTCTGGTATATTATGTTTTTTCTTCCAATTCTCTAATACTTTTTCAGATTTTTCTGTAAACTTTGTTAAATCTTTTGTTATAGGTAAATAGTTTAAATATTTTTCTTCATTTTTATTTAATATATCTATAACTATTTTCCCCATTTCATTTAATTCTTCATTACTCTTTTTACCTTTATATATATATACATTGTATGTAAGATCTGTTTTAGCATAAACTGTACCTGTCCTGTCCATTATGTTACCTCTCACAGGTTCTACCTTAACTTCCTTTACAAGCCTACTTGTTGCCTTTTCTCTATAATCTTTACCATCAATAACCTGTATTTTAAAAAGATTTGCCAAGAGAATAATTCCTACCAAATATGTCAAAAATGCAAGTAACCCATATCTATAATTTTTTTCTTTTACATTTTTTGAAATATTCTCATTCTTCTTTCTCTTTTGAACCTCTTTTTTCTTTTGATTCTTTTTTCCAAACATTATTTTTCCTTTATTTAAAAATATTTAGTTATTATATTTCTTTTCTTATATCTTTTTCCTATATATGTTCCTATCTCCTTAAATATTGGGTATATAACTATTACAATTAATGTCATTATTAATATTTCTTTTAACATTATATTAAAAGTGTCAACATAATTAATCTTATTATTATATATTATATATCTTATCATTATATATATAAGAATATAACTAAAATATAATACTATATTTTTTATAATTACATTTAACAGCTTTTCTTCATATAATATTTTATTTATCTTTTTTAATATCAAAAATGACAATAAAGTACTTATTATAATATTACCAAAATTTGCTCCTATCGTTATATCTTGTATAAGTGCAAGTATTGATATAATTATGAGCCCATTAACTGTATCTAAATATATTCCTAAAAATAATATTATAATATAGTATAATGAAATATTTATTCCAAATATTTCCATTTTTAGTACATATTTATCAAACATTAATAGAAAAAACATCACAATTAAAATACATATATCTATTATATATTTTTTCCACATATTTATTCCTTATTTTTTAATACCATTATATTTTTTACTTCTTTTAAATTTTCTGGTAATTCAACCTTTGCATATGTATCTATTTTATTCGGTGGAACAACAACTTCTGATACTCTTCCTATATATATTCCTTTAGGAAGTACATCACTTTCACCTGATGTTACCACTTCCATTCCTTTTACTATCTTTAATCCATCATCTATTCTTGTAACTTTAGGATTTTTATCTTCATTTCCTTCTAATATCATACTTTGTTTTATTGTACCTATTTGAACTGATACCTTACTTGTCGTGTCAATTATCCTTTTAACTATTGATGTATTTTCATTAACACTTATAACTTTTCCATATAATCCGCCTGAATATACAACAGCCATTCCTTCTTTTATTCCTTGATTTTTTCCAATATTTATCGTTACAACTTCCTCAAGATTATTTTTACTTTCTTCTATAACTTTTCCTACGACTCCTTCTATTGAAGCATATCTGTTTTTCAAATTTAACATTTCTGTAAGTTCTGCTATTTTAGAGTTTAAAATTTCTATTTGTCTTAGTTCTAATTTTTTTTGTTCTAATTCTTTTTGCTGTTCTTTTAGTTTATCCTTTAGTTCTTGATACTTAACCCCATCCAAATCTGCCATTTGTTCATTTTCTTTAAAAGTTTTATAATTTACAAATGGTTTTGTAATATTTTTACTAATATATTCAAGAAAACTTACTTTTTCTTTATTCATATTAGACAATATTATGATTACAAGTAATATAACAAAAACTATCAAGCTAATAATTATGTTTACTATCTTATTATTTTTCATATTCCCTCTATTTATATTATACCATATTTATAATACTTCTATATTCTCCATCACCTATTATAACATGATCTATCAATTCTATCCCTAACATACTTAATATTCTTTTTATTTCTTCTGTAAACTTAATATCATTCATACTTGGACTTGTATCACCTGATGGATGATTATGTACTATAATTACTCTTGCAGAATATGAAAGTATAGCCATCCTTGTTATTTCTTCTATATTTACATCAACACTTGATATCCCAGATTTCCCTGACCTAATTTCTTTTAAAATATTATTTTTAGCATCTAAATATATTATGTACATCTCTTCTTCTTTTAGATATCTAAGTTTTGGTAAATATCTTTCTCCTACATCACCGTGTAGACGTAATTTTTTCTCTTTTCTCTTTTAATGGTATTTCTATTCTTTTTATTATTTCTCCTATTGCTTTTATCTGAATTGCTTTAACTTTTCCTATTCCTTCATATTCCATAAGTTCATCTATCTCTTTATAGAATATATCTCTAAACTTCAAATGTTTACCATTTAATATTTTTTGTGCAATTTCAATTGAGTTCATATTCCTATTACCATTTCTTATAATTATTGCTAATAACTCAGATTCTGTTAAAGCCTTCTCACCATATTTTAAAAATTTCTCATATGGCATATCATTTTTTGGTAATTCTTTTATTTTTATAATTTCCTCCTTTTTTAGAGAAAATTACACATAGTTTATAATATTAATATTTCTTACTCATCCATGAATATACTAATATAGAAATTATCATTCCTATTATACTTGAAACTGTAATAGCTATTGTAAATCCAAATTCAATTTTTATAACATTCAAATTTAAACTTAAAGGTTTGGCAAATCCAAATTCATTTCCATAGTTAAGCCACCAAAGGCTTGGAATACCTTGTGCTAGCTTACCTATAAGTCCTCCTAAAACTATTCCAGTTAATAATATTATTATAAACGCCCATTTTTTTTCTGACACTTTCACTTCCACCTCTTCATATGTATAAATAATTTATAAAAATTATATATTTTTCTATAGATTTTTTCAATAATTTTTACATATAGTTTACTTAAAAAAATTAAAATAATATTTTAAATAATTTTATTTTTCCTTGGAATACAAGAATTCTTTCTGCAAAAAAGAACTCTAAAATAATTAGAGTTCTTTTCTTTTGGAAAGTTTTTAAGTGTTTTTTAGACTACTTTTGTCTTCTCTTTCTTATTATCATC
>ERZ772766.2064-NODE-2064-length-10239-cov-5.773665_pt1 | contig 10239 bp, 4 predicted proteins | sample MGYA00511379_ERZ772766 | MGnify/ENA primary metagenome ERZ772766 (study PRJEB29015, sample SAMEA2737895) | human oral metagenome | biome: human oral; feature: human-associated habitat; material: dental | place: China | collected 2116 ...
CGCGTGAGCCCTACTGTTTTTAGCTATTCGCTTTGCGGTTTGCGCGTGAGCCCTACTAATTTTAGCTTTTGATTTTTCACTTATACGATTCCCCGACTCGTTTTTAGCTTTCCGTTTTTCATTTTTTAGCTTCCCCGATGCAGCGTTTGGCTGCGTTTTTCGCATCACAGATCACGTATTACACACACAACAAAATATCTACGAAAATGAAAAGAACAACCCCTTGGATCGTGGCGCTGGCCTGCCTCACCACGATCGGCGGCTCCCTCTGGGCCGCCAGCGAAATGAATCTTGCACCTTGGGCCGCCCCCGCTCCGGCCCCGGCGCCTGCACCGAAGCAGTTGACCGTCACGGCCGCCCCAACCGACAGCGTGGCCGACACTGGAGGCTCGGTGACTCTCATTATCAACAGCGATACCGCGTGGTCAGCGTCAACCACTTTCGGTTGGATTACGCTCTCCTCAAACAGCGGGCCTAAGGGCACAAGATCGGTGACCGTGACCGTAGATGCCAACACGACCTCTTCCCCACGTACAGCCACAATCGAGGTTTACGCCACGGATAGCACCGCCTTGAAGCAGACGATTACGATCAACCAGAAGGCCCAAGCGCCGGCCAACAAACCAATCACAGCCCTGACTATCAATAAGGAAAAGGATACGGTGGATATTGGAGGTACGATCACGCTCGATGTGACAATTACTCCCTCAGACGCCACTAACCAGACGCTGACTTGGACAAGCTCGCACCCATCGGTGGTTGCCGCCCCTACGTCCACGACGACCTCAATGACGGCTATCGCCTCGGCCGCGGGAAATACCACAATCACCGTCGCAACGACGGATGGCAGCAACCTGACCAAGACCTGCGACGTGCATGTTCGGGCGGCCACAGTCCCGGTAACGAACGTCAATCTTGCGGCCCATGACACCCTGACCGTGGGAGGCGGCACCAAGACGCTGACCGCCACCATCGTTCCCAGCAACGCCACGAATCAGGCCGTTACTTGGATAAGCACGAACACCGGAGTGGCCACCGTCACGGCGGGTCCGGGACTCACGGCCACCATCACCCCGGTTGCTGCCGGCACGACAGCCATCCGGGTCACGACAGCCGACGGAAACTTCCAAAAGTCGTGCGACGTCTTAGTCAAACCCGCCGCTGGCACGCCTCGCACCTTCACCGTCACCCCGACAACCTTCTCCAACCCCGCTTCTGGCGGATCGGGTAGGGACACGATCAATATCGCCTCCAACGTCGCTTGGGTGGCCACCGTGCAAGCCGGACAAAACTGGCTCAGCGCCGAGGGTGCCACGACGGGAACGGGTAACGGTCGCGTGATCCTCACCTACACCACCAACACCTCCGCCGCCCGCTCGGCCACCGTGACACTCAAGACCGCTGCAAACGACACGACCGTCACCGTCACCGTCAATCAGGCCGCGGGAAGCGCTGTCCTCGAGCTCGAAGACACCGCCCAACTGCGGAACGTGCCCTTCACCGGCAGCAATATCTCGATCAAGGTCAAGAGCAACGTCCGCTGGCGAATCACGTCCGACGCCGGCCCCTGGATCCAGTTCCTCGACACGCAGGGCAACCCGCAGACGGCCCGCCAAGGCGGCTACGACCAGACCGTTATCGTGCGCGTCCTGCCGAACCTCGCCACCATCGGTCGCACGGCCAAGATCACCGTCGAGACAGAGCAAACGGGCGTACCCAAAATTACGCGGACGGCCAACGTCAGCCAGTCTGCCACCGATTTTAGCTTCAATATCAACGGTCTGCCCGAGCCCGTGGACGCTGCTGGCGGAGAGTTCGCCCTCGCCCTCAGCGGCAGCGCGAACTATGCCGTGTCCACCCGCAACACAGATTGGCTAAAGATCAAAGAAGCCGCGGTGGAGAAGGACTCCATTAGCTATGCCGGCGGCACGCGCACCTTCAAGTTCCTTGTCAAGGGTAACGAGACGGGCGGTCTGCGCGTAGGCTACGTTCGGGTTTACTACGGCGGCACACTCGTCCAAACGCGCAAAGTCACCCAGACGGGCAACCAGATCAATGTCCAAATCATTACCCCGGGAACAATCCCCGTCAACGGCGGTACGAAAGAGGTCCGCATCAGTGGCTCCGCCAAGTGGAACATTCGCATCTCAGCCGACTGGCTCCGCGTCGATAAGAAGAAGGCTGCCACGGGGGCAGTCAACGATACCCTGATCACCTTCCGCGCTGCCGGAAAGAACACCAGTATCCAGCCGCGTACGGCCACCGTTACCGTCCTCACCAAGCTGGGAAAAGAAGCCGCTTCGTTCACCCTCACCCAGGACGGCACTTTCTCCACCGTCTACGACAAGAATCTCTTCGAGTCGACCTCCGAAAAGGGCGGTGAGCGTACCGTCACCGTCAACAGCGAACAGCCCTGGCTGCCTACGCTGAGCGAAGTGGCGGCTGTCCCTGCTGCAACTGCTGAGCTGCTTCGCGTGGGCGTATCCGGCACGGACACAACGCTCACTTGGCTCACCGTTAACTACGACCGTGAGGCTGGACCTTCCCGCTACAACGGCACCGTCAAGATCGTCGTCAAGCCGAACAAGACACAGCTCTCCCGTGAGGCGCTGCTGATCCTCAAAACCACCAATGGCGTGGCCCTTGACACAGTCGTCATCAAGCAGTATAACGTCAGCGGTAAAATGACGCCGCGCGCCGCCGAGGTCAAGGTAACGTCCCTGACAATGAACCGTCCGAACGTGACCATCAACGGCGAGAAGAACGTACAGCTCTCGGTAGCTGTCAAGCCAGACAACGCGACGAACAAAAACGTGACATGGGCCAGCAGCGACACCTCGATCGCCAAAGTTGACGCCAAGGGACTCGTCACCATCGGCCGTAAGAAGGGCAAAGTGACGATCACCGCCACCGCAGCTGACGGCAGCGGCGTAAAGGCCACCAGCATCATCGACGTACTTATCCCGCAAGCAAACATGGAGCTCTCCGGCCTGAAGGTGTACGCCACCGCTGGCCAGTTGCACCTGTCGCTGCCCGTGTCGGATGACGTACAGATTTACGCGGTCTCGGGTACGCTCGTTCGCTCCTTCGCCGCTCCCGCTGGCGACACGTCCGTAACGCTTCCGTCGGGCATCTACATCGTTCGCGTCGGATCGCTGACCGAGAAGGTTGCCGTGGAGTAATCTCTTAACGGCTAGCGATTAATGGCCAATGGCGACGCTTGAATTGGGCTAAGTATTGGCCATTCGCCATTCGGCATATCCAAAGAAGTCCCCCGGGCAAGGAGCAATCCTTAGCGCGGGGGACTTTTTTATGGGTGATAGGGAAGGTTGCGGGGCGGATTAGGCCTCGCTGACGTACTGGAGATTGGCGGGGCGAGCTGCACAATGCTCGGCAATGGCGCGGCGATCATCGTCCGGCTCTACGGCGGTGATTCGTAGATGGGGCTTGACGAGTGCAGCGAGTAAGGCCTGCTCCCCGTAGCCGGTATTGCGTAGCGTCACTTCGCCGCTGTCGGGCAGGGCGGAAATTTCGGCCGTGTAGTTGTCGTGCTGGCGTAATGCGTGGCGAACGGCTCGTTCGACAGATGGCCCCTTATAAATATAGTTGTGGAGGACGAGGTCGGCAAAGTACGCGGGCGTTTCTACGCGGCGGCAAAGGGCCTCGTATTCCGCACGATAGAATTGGCGCAGCTGGCGGGCCCGTGCGATGTGGTCCGTGCCAAAACGCGTGTCAGCGGGGGTGATGCGAGGGAGCACGCGAACGTGAATGCTGCCACGGCGGAGCATGAAGTCTTGCTTGGGTAAAACATGTCCCGTACCGTGAAGCACGACGGGTAGCAGGTCCATATTTAATTGTTCAGCCAGAAAAAATGCACCTCGCCGGAAGCGCAATAGCGAGCAATCTGGGGAGCGGGTGCCCTCCGGGAAGATGGCAATGGAGTAACCCTGATGTTTGGCCTCGCGCAGGTGTTCCAAAGTGCGGTCAAGTCCCTCCGTGACGGGATAAAAGTCTGCGTAACGGATCAATTGGCCATAGAAGGGAGAATGCCACACCCAATCGTTCGTCAAAATGATGAGCTTGGGAGTGAGCATGAGCAAACACATGAGGTCGAGGTGAGACTGGTGGTTGCACAGGATGATAGATGGCCGACGAAAATCCTCGCCGCAGGTGTTCTCCACCGTAGTACGCACCTGGGGGAAGTGGTGCATAGTGAAACGGGCCACGCTGTAAAGCATACGATGGTAAGCCGCTTTTTTACGACTCGTTTTTTTGCCCAAAGTGAACATCACCCATCCTACAACGGTCAATCCAAAACTCAAGACTAGGAAATACGTAAACGCATAGATGCTTATAAACAAATTGCGGAGTGTTACAGGCATGCGGCGAGCTTTCCCGCGCGTAGACGTCAGGAAACCAAAAAGAAAGGGCGGAAAAATGTACGCCATAACTACCACGGAAAACATCCCCACCACGGTTACCTCGCCGAGGGAACGAAGCGCTGGGTGACGGGCAAAAATCATCGCACCCATGCCCACAAACATAATGGCGGCAGAAAGGGCTATGCTGTCTTTGTATGATGCCAAAGTGCGGCGCCGATAAGTGTACTCATAAATGAGTCCTTCCGTCATGAAGATGGTGTAATCGTCGCCTTGACCGAATATAAACGTGGCCAGGATGATATTTACGATGTTGAATTTCATGTCGAAAATGCCCATCAATCCAAGAATCCAAACCCAACTGAGCGCGAGGGGTAGAAAGGCTATCAAACTGAGTTCGAGCCGACCCAGGGAGAACAGCAGGAAGATAAAAACGATGAAACCGCAGACGTAGAGGACATAATTGAAGTTATCCGACAGGGAGGCGATCATGCGGCGAGTCATCGACTCGGCATCAAAGGCGATGGAAGCGGTGTTGCGATCGTTCAGGGCCTTTTCTACGGCCGGAGCACGGTCGGCGTCAAGATACAAGAGGTTGACAATCATCGTTTTTTCGGGCCGCTCAAATACATAGCTTCCGCCTACGGTCTGGCGAAGGGGATTGAAAAATTCAAGTCCTTCGATCGACCACGATCGGCTTACGGACGCATTGAAAGCACCGAATGCATCGGCACGAAAGCCCAGCCGCGAAGCCTCTTCATTCAAAATGTTTAGCACAGAGTCTCGCCGCGTTTTCCAAAAAGCCTCCCACCGGCCGAGACGCTCTGCTTGACGAGCGCGCGAAGGAATCAGGCCGTCAATGCCTCCCACGCGACTGATATCGCCTCTTTTTTTCAGGTCAGCGAGGGCCGCGAGACTCTGTTCGTTGGCTTCTAAGGCCGAATCGGGCGTGGCGCCTTCCGTCACGTAATAAAGAATGTGTTGGTTATTGCTCAACATGGCCCGCAGGTGTGCAAAATCTTTCCGATGGGCGTCCGTCATGTAATTAATGCGTGCCATATCGGCCTCAAAAGACGATCCGTCAGAAAAAAAGCTCAACAAAATGGTGAGAAAGACCACCGCGCCGATCACCACGCGATTACTTCCCCACGGGCGAGATGTAAACCATCTAAAAGGCGAATAATCAGGGCGCGGTACGGCCCGATGCGGAAGTAAATGGGGCAAAAAAAGGAGTACAAAAAGGATCGTCCCAACGAGCAGAAGCGATGCAAACCAACCGAGATCTCGCATCGCATCTGAATTGATAAAAACAAGGCTCATAAAGGCGCTAACCGTAGTCACATTACCCACGGTTAGGGGACGGACGATGTCTTTTATTACTGCACGAGGGTCGGGTGTATGATGGTGATGGCCAATGAAATGCAGCGGATAGTTTATTGCGATACCGAAGATGATGGAACTAATGCCAACGGCAATTGTGGAGGCCTCGCCGCGAATAAGATGAAGCGCAGCAAGCGCAAAAAGTCCACCGAAAAGGACGGCCGCAAACACAAGACCTATTTCTCGCGCACTCCGGAAGGAATAAATGAGGAGCGCGAGAATAATTATGGCCGAAAGGATGCCCGTGAACAGCGCGTCTTGTCTAATCCGATTGGCGTTAGATAGGGAGATTTCCACGGCTCCAAAACTATGGAATGAGATGCCCTTGAACTCCCGTTCGGTCTCCGCCATGCACGTTTTGAGGTTCTTGATAAAGCTCTCATTGGCAGATGTTTCGCTGGCGGGGATACTGCATTCAATCATGAGTAATGCACGCCCGTCATCGGCAAAGATGTGATCCTGAAAGAGGCTAAAACGTCCGCCAGCTTGCATGTTGCGAAGTCGATCCACCGCCCCTTCGGTCAATCGGAGGGGGTCGGCCAATAGCTGCGGCCTTAAAATCATGCCGACGGACGAGGTGAGGATGTCCCGATCCGCCTCCAAACGACGAGCGATGGCCGCGCGATTCAGCGTGGAATCTATTCGCTGATAATCCTCATCGGTGAGAAAGTACGGCATGTTATCTGTCACAAATTCAGCCACCTCCATCATTTCCGCGGGGTCAATTCGATAGCGAAGACGCTGTATGCGATCTGCCTCAGGCATCGCCTGCAGCCGTTCGGCCAGCGCGTCGATTGCCTCCACCTGTTCAGCCCGCGCTTCGTCGGTCGTGTCGGTTGCGCTGCAATAAACCGTGATGTGATTGGAGAGGATGACGTCCCGATAGGCATTATTTATGCGCGCATTTTCGCTGTCGTTAGGCAGAAAGCGTGCAATGTCTTCCTTAAATCCTAACCGGTAAGCCGAAAAGAGGCAAAAAGCTGTGAGAAAGAGCAATAGCACAAAAAGCAGCGCCCTATGTCGGGCGAAAAAATCATAGATGGAAAGTATAAGATGGCTCATGGGCGAGTAAAAAATGGATATTGAAAAACGAATTGCCTTTATATCATCCGATGTAGGCGACTGCAAAAATGGCGTACTAATTTCATTTGCCCATATATACCCCCAGAAAAAATGCAGCGCCCTCGTTTTGCCGATAGAAAGGGTCATGCACCTCTTCAGGAAGCCATCCATCGCTCAAAATACTAAGCGAGATGAATGTTGTTTAGTGCATATCGCGGAAATGATTAATCCGCAGGAATGTTGCTTAGTTGCTCTGATGAAGCAATTAAGCCGCAAAAATGTCTCTTAGTTGCTCTGATGAAGCAATTAAGCCGTAAAAATGTCTCTTAGTTGCTCTATCGGAGCAATTAAGCCGCAAAAATGTCTCTTAATTGCTTCATCAGAGCAACTAAATGACATGAATGTGATTTAGTATTTTCGATCCAAGATATAGTCCTGCAAAACGTATTCAGACTTGCCCGAATCAAAGCAAAGTTCATGCAAAACAGCATGACCTCCTTTTTGATCAAATAGAGATCTATGCAAAGTGTATTGACCTTTTATTTGAATCGAGAAAGGGTTATGCGAAATGGCATATTGGATATTTCTGTAGGGGCGTATTGCATACGCCCTCTCAAGACATCTTAAAAAGTGATGTATGATCAGAAATCTGGGTACATGTAGGGCGTATTCAATACGCCCCTACCCTGACAGATGAAAAGGTCTATTCCTAAGATCAATTTTTGATCATGAAAAATAGAATGACTATTTTTTTGATCTGAAAAATGGTCATGCGGAATTGATTGTCCCTCTATTTGGATCGATAAATTGTCAGGTGAAACGGCGCAACCCTTTCTTTGATCTGAGAAATGGTTATGCGAAATAGTATATTGGATATTTCTATAGGGGCGTATTGCATACGCCCCATAAATACATCTTAAAAAGTGGTGTATGATCAGAAATCTGGGTACATGTGTGGTGTATTCAATACGCCCCTACCCTGACGGACAAAAAGGTCTATTCCCAAGATCGATTTTTGATCATGAAAAATAGAACGACCCTTTTTTTGATCTGAAAAATGGTCATTCAGAATTGATTATCCCTCTATTTGGATCGATAAATTGTCAGGTGAAACGGTACGACTCTTTTTTTGATCTAAAAAATGGTCATGCAAAACGGAATATCCGATATCTCTGTAGGGGCGTATTGCATACGCCCCCTTAGGATGTCCCAAAAAGGAACGTATGATTAGAAATCTATGTACATGTGGGGCGTATGCAATACGCCCCTACCCTGACAGACTAAAAGATCTATTCCTAAGATCAATTTTGGGGTTATGCAAAATGGTATGACCCTTTTTTTGATCCGAAAAATGATCATGCAGAATGGATTGTCCCTCTATTTGGATCGATAAATTGTCAGATGAAACGGAACGATCCTTTTTTTGATCTGAAAAATGGTTATGCGAAACAGCATATTGAATATTTCTGTAGGGGCGTATTGCATACGCCCCCTCAAGACATCTTAAAAAGTGGTGTATGATCAGAAATCTGGGTACATATAGGGCGTATTCAATACGCCCCTACCCTGACGGTAGAAAGGGTCTATTCCTAAGATCAATTTTTGATCATGAAAAATAGAACGACTATTTTTTTGATCCGAAAAATGGCCATTCAGAATTGATTGTCCCTCTATTGGAATCGAGAAAGAGTTATGCGAAATGGCACGATCCTTTTTTTGATCTGAAAAATGGTTATGAGAAATGTTAGGAAAGATTTTCGGAAAGATGTTTTTGGAGGATGTTTTTGAGGTACTTATTTCGAGGGATATTTTTCTTTGTTGCGAGGTGGAAATGGTTGAGATTGAAGGAGAGAAAGGGACGATAGGGGCAAAAAAAGTCCTGCCAGAGGGAGAAAATGAAGCTCCACGTCTGGCAGGACAGTCATTTTTTAGCTATATTTCTTCACGCCGTATAGGTTGAGGCCGATGTGTCGCCACCTTTTCCTGTCCAATTGGTGTGGAAGAAGGTTCCGCGCTCACGATCGACGCGTTCGTAAGTGTGCGCCCCAAAAAAGTCGCGCTGCGCCTGTAAGAGGTTGGCCGGCAGACGCTCCGTGCGGTAACCATCGAAGTAGGAAAGCGCCGCGCTCATCGATGGCACAGGAATTCCGTTCGTGACGGCCGACGCCACCACGCTTCGCCAACCAGATTGGGCCGTGAGAACTTTCTCCTTGAAAAATGGATCCAAAAGAAGGTTCGTGAGGTTCGGCATGCGGTCAAATGCCTCCTTAATTTTGCCCAAGAAGACCGATCGGATGATGCATCCACCGCGCCACATGAGCGCGATGCCGCCGTTGTTGAGATTCCAACCGTAAGTGTGGGCCGCCTGACGCATCAGGGCATAACCTTGGGCGTAAGAAACGATCTTGGCGGCGTACAGGGCATCGTGCAGGTCGCTGAGGAAGGCCGCGCGATCGCCCGCGAACGTCTTTTTCGGCCCAGAAAGTTCCGCGGAGGCCGCCACGCGTTCCTCTTTCATCGCAGAAAGGCTGCGGGCAAACACCGCCTCCGTAATTAGCGTCAGGGGGACACCCTCGTCGAGGGCCGCGATGGCTGTCCACTTGCCGGTGCCCTTCTGGCCGGCCGCGTCGAGGATATAATCGAGCGTATATGCGCCCGTGTCGTCGCGATAGGCCAAAATATCTCGGGTGATTTCGATCAGGTAACTGTCCAAATCTCCCTCGTTCCACTTGGCAAACACGTCGTGCATCTCCGCGTTCGACATTCCGAGCAAATCTTTCATGATTTGGTACGTCTCGCAGATCAATTGCATGTCGCCATATTCTATGCCATTGTGCACCATCTTGACAAAGTGGCCAGCGCCGTCCTCGCCGACCCAATCGCAGCAAGGCATGCCGTCGGCTTTGGCGCAGATGGATTGAAAGATGGGCTTCACGAGCGGCCATGCGGCCGTGGAACCTCCCGGCATCATCGATGGGCCGTTAAGAGCACCCTCTTCACCGCCCGAGACGCCTGTTCCGATGTAAAATAAGCCCTTGCTTTCCACATACTTCGTTCTTCGGATCGTATCGGGGAAGTGCGTATTTCCTCCGTCAATAATTACGTCGCCAGATTCGAGGTGGGGGAGTAGCTGCTCGATCAAATCGTCGACAGCAGGCCCCGCCTTGACCAGCATCATCACCTTTCGCGGCCTTCGGATGGCCCTGCAAAACTCCGCGATCGTATGCGTGGCGATAAATTTTTTGCCGCGCCCTCGCCCGTTCACGAAATGGTCCACTTTTTCCGTCGTACGGTTATACACGGCCACCGTATAGCCCTTACTTTCCATATTGAGCACCAGATTCTCGCCCATCACGGCGAGTCCGATCAGCCCGATGTCTGCCAAATTCTCCATTTGATTGTTCTATTATATAGTTAG
>ERZ772766.2069-NODE-2069-length-10206-cov-8.364595_pt1 | contig 10206 bp, 9 predicted proteins | sample MGYA00511379_ERZ772766 | MGnify/ENA primary metagenome ERZ772766 (study PRJEB29015, sample SAMEA2737895) | human oral metagenome | biome: human oral; feature: human-associated habitat; material: dental | place: China | collected 2116 ...
CTTTATTATCTAGTTGTTTACATTGTAATACTTTTTAAAAATAAAGTCAATTTTTGTTCTCAATACATAATACTACCTTTTATAAATTTATCCCAAAAACTTTCATGTGTTAAATCTTTTAATTCTTTTTTCAATTTTTCTACATCTTCTATTCTTCCTTCAACTTCAGCTTTTTGGATAGCTTTTTCTAGTTCAGATATTTTTTGTTTTTTTCTATTTTCCTTTTCAAATTTGTCTATAGGTGCTATAAAATTATTCATTATAAACTCCTCTTAATTTTATTTTTAATTTCTCTTTAAACAAATATCTAAATATTCACTTAAAGAATTACATATTAATTCCTTTTTATCATATTGAATAGAATAAATTTTTCCTTCTTCATTAGAAATAATTATTACCCCATCTACTGCAAGATTTTCAATAGCAAAATATTTTTCAGGAAAGGCTTCATTTAGTGCTTTTTCATCTTCTGTCATATTAACCACATTAAAATATCCATCAATATTTAACCCAGACCACTCAGTTCCATAAAAACTAATCATTCCAAATTCTTTTACATACTCTTTATATTCTTTTGAAAATCTTAAACTTAATCTTTTTTCTGCTCTTTCAATCTGCTCTTCATTAGCACCACCATTTGGATTTTTATCTAAATTTTTAATTTTTTTTATTTTTTCAACTATACTCATTTTTTATCTCCTTTTTCTACTTACTTATATGATTATTTATACTTCACTTCTATTTTTCCAATGTTCACTTCTTTCTTCAGCAAACTTATCTCTATCTATTTCACTTTCTTTCTTTTTGTCATGGAGAACTGTATCATTTCCTTTCCCTCTATGTTCGCTGGTAGTTAATTCTGCAAGAGGACTATCAGACTTTTGTCCTATATGATGTAATTCAATAGGTCTCCCATTTTTATCAAGAGGTGGCAGTCCTTTTTCCATACGTTCACTATTTGTTCTTCCCATAGAATCTTTTTGTTCTAAATCTATATCCTTTCTAACCAAACATTTTTTACCATTAATTTCTTTCTCTTCTAAATCTGCTTTTTTATATATTTCATACTCTTCCATAGAAGATATTGCATCAATTATTTCATCAGACCAACCTGTTTCTTCCTTTATCTTTTGCTTTTCCTCATCTGATAGTTCTTTTCTTGCTTCAGGACTTTCATTAGCTTCTTTACTATAATTTTCCTTTACTTGAGATAAAATTTCAGAATTAGGATTTAAATTTTCATTAGGATTTATCTTTCCAAGAACATCTTCAATTTTAATTTCATTTTTCTTACCTGGTATATCTATTCCATCTCTCATAACTATAGGATTATTTTTTATTTCAGGATTTTTCATTTTATCACCTTCTTAATTATAATTTTTTTCCTTAATTCTTTTTTTTATCTTTTCAATTTCAATATCATCATCTGTTAGTAATAAATCTTTACAAATTTTTTCAAAACTATCATTATTTTCTAATTTATATTTTTCACCTTTCTCTAAACTACTTATAGCAATATATGTTATAAAATCCATTGCTTTATTATGAGTTTGCATTCTATAAAACTTTTCAAAATTATTCTTTAATTCAAAAATATCACTTTCAGATAAAGTATTTTTTATTAATTTATTTTTTAAAAAATTAATAAACTCATTTGAAGGTAATTTTCTATATCTAAAAACACCTCCTGTTAACTGTGAAAATATTTTTTCTATAATACATTCTTTCATTAGATTATTTTTATCTTTTGATATAATTAGAAGTGACTTATTTCTTATAATTATATCAAGTTCATCATAAATTTTTTTAATTTTTGAATTTAGAGTAGTTTTATCGTTATAATACATTAAAGATAATATTAATTTTATTGAAAACTTTTCTATTTCTGATGAAAAATATCCATTTAGCATAGTCTTGTCTATTTCTAAAAATTTTTCTTCTTGATTTTCATTATATAAAGAGATATCTAAAATTTTTCTATCTTCATTTCTTTTTATTTTTACCATTAATGGTTGATATAACCCTTCTTTACTACATAGAGCATAACCTGTTTTTGGATTTCCTATGTAGATAGCTTCCTCACTTTTTAAACCAATAGTATTTGCCATTATTTCTTGATCATCTTTGGAAGCTAATCTATGAACAATCTTGTTAGATGAATTTTTTATTACATCTGGAGCTAATTTTGTAGGTATTTGTTCTGATACAATAATTCCTTCACCATAAGATCTCATTTCAGCCAACATATTAGTAAAATGTTCTACTGCTTTTCCTTTAGGATTCCCAAAATTTTCATTATTTTCAGAACTTGTATTTTTTAGTAATCTGTGAGCTTCTTCTATGACTAGAATATGTTTTAATCCAGTAGTATTTTCTAATTCTTTCTTTACTTGCATATATTCATTTAAAAATATAATAACTAATCCCATAGAAAAAGACTTATCAGCATCATCCCCTAGACCTTCCAATTCAAGAATTGTATTTTCTGAAAATAACTTATTAAAATTAGGAACATTATTAGAATTAAAAATATAACCTTTTGATCCTACACATAAACTATCAATTCTTGCATTAATTGCACTTTTAATATTTCCTTTTAATTCTTTATCATATTCCATAGATTCAACATATTCATCAACTTCATTTTTTAAATCTTGCATAGTAGGAAATAAATATTTATGTGATATTTCACTATATTTTTCATTAATCTTATCTTCATTAAAAGCATTTCTTCTATCTTTAATATCAGTCAGATATGGGTGATGACCAAAAGATAGATTCCATCCTTTCTTTTCATAAACAGTAGACAAACATTTTTCAACTATATATGGCATAGGACCATATAGAGCAAATGAAGCTGAAAATAAATCTTTCAATAAATCAATATGTTGTTGAGGATTTATTCCAGGAAGTATATAGAAAGGATTTAATCTTAGGCTATTAAGTTTGACATTTCCTAATGTATAAACTTTTTTTTCTTTATTAATGTTTCTATACTCTTTTTTAGCCGGCTCTATAACTAAAAAAGGTTTATTTATTTTATCTAATATCATTTTTACAGTATTTGTTTTTCCCACTCCTGTCATTCCACATACAAAAGTATGTTTATTAATATCAGATTCACTTAAAGAAAATTCTATATTTTCTAGTACCTTATCATATTCACATATATTTCCTATACTTTGATTGTCATTACTTTCATTAGAAGTCAAGGAGTAAAGTTTAGATTTTTTTATTTCAAAGTTAGGGATATTTTCACTAGGAATACTGCAAATAGCACATAATTCTTCTGATGTTACAAGACTTCCATAAGTTTCACTTTTTATACTTTTATTAAAATTTTTAGGAATAAATAAAAATTCTTCATTATTTTTAAAAGCAAATTTTTGAGGAGGTAAACTATTAGCAAGATTGGAAGAAATCTCTGAATACAATCTTCCTCCAATTAATTTAGAAACAAATTCACTGTCAGAAGAATATGTTGTTAATGTTTCCCACATACCTATATTCATCCCTATTTTTAATCTCTCTAATATTTTTTCAGATATCTTTGCCATTTCAATAGCATAACTATTTTGTATATCCAATGAAAATGATTGTCCTTCTGTTTCACTAAATGATTTCGTTTTTGAAATTCCATTGGCTACTGAATGGTTAGAGCCTTTACTTACTGTTGTTGTTACTCCTCCATATATTGAGAAAGGTGTATTAGGTATTCCAACTCCACCTCCTATCATTGTTCCTACACCTATATTATAACTAATAGAATCTGTTTCAGTATGAGAATTTGTATTAGAATCTGTATTTGTAAGAGATGTCTGTAAAGAGACTGTTCTTTTTGATATACTTGTACAAGCATCCTTTATATCTATTATTTTATTAACTTTATTTATAATTTCATCTTTTTGAAGGGGTCTACATAAAGTCAATATTATATAATTTTTGCCATTTAAACTTCTTATAAGAGAGGAAATATCTTTATTTTGAATTTTTCCATCTAATTTTATATCTGGGATACTTGTTAAGTATCCCACATAATTTTCTTTATTTTTAAATGAAGAAAAATCTTCATTTAATTTTTCTAATTTAATTCCACTTATATTTCCAATTATAATTTTTGGCATCTCATTGGAAAAAGATTCTGATTGAAAACCAATGACTAAATTTACTTTATTCTCATTACTTAAAATACCATAATAAAATTCCTTATTCAAAGAATAAAACATTGTAAATATTTTCTTCATCTTATTAACAAAATATTCAAATAAATCATCAGTATTTTCAATAGTACATTCATAAATTCTATAAAACTCTAGATTTGATAAAAACTCTTGGGAATTTTCCATTTCTAATGTTTTATTTTGTGTTTCTATTCCAACTGGATAAAAATTTTCTTTAAAATTTAAATAAATGTCTTGAAGTACATTATCATTAAAATTTATAATATCTTGAACTTTTCTTTTTTCTATAGTTAATGTATCATTATTCTCCATTTTTTAGCTCTCTTTCAAGTTTCTCAACTTCTTCATCATAGTATTCTTCAATAGATTTTACCCATTTTTCTAAAGATATTTTAAGATTATTTAAATATTGATCTCTTATTTCTTTCATTTTTCTTTTTTCAAAATCTTTAGCTTTTTGTTGTGAAGTATAGTACCAAACTCCAGAAAGAATTAATCCTATACTAACTGGAATTGAACTTTTAGTAATTAAACTAACTGCTCCACCTGTTACAAAAATTACACCCGACTGCATAAGAGCCTTTTTAAGTTCTTTGCCATTTTTACAATCTATATGTTTAGGAGTTTCAAATACAAATTTTTCTTTCATTTTTTGATTAAGCTCTAATTTAAAGTATTTTGTTTTATTTTCTTCATTTTTATAGATATCTTTTTCAAGAGTTTTAGACTCCATATCTCTATATAATGTATGAAATAAAGATTTTGATTCTAGTATTATCATTCTATTTAGAATATTTTTATCATCTTCTGAGAGAGGTTGATTAATTTCTGGAAGATTTTTTTCAATTTTTTTTACTATTTTATCAATAAAAATATTTATATTTTTTTCTTTTTCTTCAGTCAACATATATTTTCCCCTTATTTATCTAATATATTATTACTTATTACAATTTCTTCTTGACTCAACTTTTCTATATTTTTTTCATAGACATTCACTATTTCATTTGTTAATAATATTTTTTCTTTTATTATTTCTTTAAAATCTTCTTTTTCTTTTTCATTTTTTTCTTTTAATTCAAGAAATGATTCACATTGTCTTTGAGCTATATTTAAATTTTTTAGAACTTCTTTACGATATTTTTCTACCAACTTCTGAATATTATCCAAAATATTTTCTCTAAAATTTAATATAATCTTATCTGTATCTTTTTCTAAATCTTTAATAACTAATCTTTTAAATTCTTCTTTATCTCTTTCTTTAGGATGTCCTCCAAAAAGCCAATAATAGAATTCTTCATACCAAGGTAAGTCTTTATATTTTAAAGAGTTTTTATCAGCATCTTTAAAAGTAACATCCAACTTTTCAGGATTTAATTCAGGTAAATAATTATTTAATTCTTCTATTTTAATACCCTTATTAAGATCTATTATCCTTTGGTTTGCTTCTTTATTAAAAATTTCAAATACTTCTTTAAATTTTTTTTGAAAATTATCAATAGAATTTTTTATTTCTTTTTTTATTTCATCCTTATATTGTTCTTCATATACATAAGATATATTTTTAATTTTTTTTAAAAAATTTTCTGCCAATTCAACAGAAGTTTTATTAATAATAGAATTATCATCAACCCCCAAAAAATCTTCTACTATCTTAGGAATTTCTTGTTTTATTATATTTTTTAATCTTTCAACTTTATTTTTTTGCTCTTCAATTGATAATATTATATTTTCTAATTTTTCTTTAAAATTTTTATTATTTTTTTCTTCTGATTCTCTACATTCATTTAGAATATTTCTTAACATTGTTATTTTTGTCTCAGATTTTTTTTTAAGATTTATAAGGAACTGTTGTAATTTATAGTAGTAAGCCTTAGATATAAAATCTGCTATTCTATTTCTAAATTTATCAAAATCTGACCATTCTAACATTTTTTCATTAAATATTTCTAATTCCTTATTTGAATTTAAAGTAAAAAGTATATACTCTCCTGAAATCGTACTCTCTTTTTTATTTAATAAAATATTTTTAAAATGTTCTAGTAGTTCTTCACTTGTTCCAAATTTTTCATAATCTCTACGATGTAATTCTGTTAAACTATCAAGAATGTATATATTTTGTTTTTCATACAATTCTTTATAAACTTGTTTTATTCTATCCTTAGCATTTTCTATTTTGTCTTCTTCTTCTAGATTCTTACGGGTAAAAACTAGGAATACTGTTTCTTTCTGTATATCTCTTATATTTTTTTTAAAAAAGTTTACAAAAGATGATGATTCTACATCTTCTCCAATTATTGATTTTACAAAAATTATAGCATCTGCATCTTCAATATAGCTTTGTGTTATTTCACCTATACTTCCTTCTGCACCAACTCCTGGAGTATCAATTATTGTTACTTCTTTTAATTCATCTAGAGGATATTCAAGTGTAATTTTTATTTTTATTTCAGACCAAGTTTTATTTTTTATATATTTTCTTATAATAGCTTCATATTCTTCTTTTGATAAATGTTCTGGTCTATCTCTTTCAATAGTTTTTAAAAAATTATTTATTCTTTCTTCATTGTATTGTCCTTGATATTTTATTAGAAAATTATCATTAATAGTATTAAATGGAATATCTCTATATTCCTTTTCCACTGCAACAGTTTTATTTAAAAAAACTTTTATTTCTTCATCTTCTTCTATTGTGTTTTCTATATTGTTTGCTGTTTTATAAATTAATCTTTTTTTATTGTCTCTACTTTTTTTTATCTCTATAATTGAACTTGTACATTGTATTGAATCTGTTGGTAAAATATTTTCTCCTAAAAAAGCATTTATAAAAGTAGATTTTCCACTTTTTGCTTCACCAGTTACAAAAATTTTAAACTTTTCATCTTTTATTTCTTGCATTTTTTTATCAAAATCATTATCAATTTCAATTGAATAATCTAATGATACTTCAGTAGTTTTTTTAGAAAGCTCTTTAATATCTTTTTTAAAATTTTCAAATAAATTTTCTACATTTTCTATATCTTTGCTTATACTATTTTTAGTCATCTTTTTCTCCTTTGTATTCTGTTATTTCTTATTATAAAATTTTTTTATTAAAGAATCTTTATACTAATTTTCTTAACTTCATTATCCTCATCTCTCCTCTCTCCTTTCAAAATAAAATGAATATATATTAAATTTAATTGCTAACTTTTTTTGAATATTTTTATTATGTAGAATATAAGATTTTTTTAGGTTTTGTTGTAATAATTTTTGTAGAAATCTTATTTTATATTTTTATTATATAAAATAATAGCGACATATTTTGTCATAGTAAAGAATTTATTAAAATTTTTTTAATTTAAAAATATCTATCTAATCGCACTTTTCATATTATACAAATGTCTCCTCACATATGTCAAATTATTTTTAATCTTTTTAATTAAATATTACATTATAATCAAAAATAGGTTAAATTTTAATCTAATTAAATCATTTATATTTTAACTAATTCTTAATTTTTCTATGATATAATATAAAAAATAATTTATTGTAAAGGAGGATTTCATGAAAAAAATTCCAATAGGTGTAGAGAATTTTAAAGAGATAATTACTAATAATTATTACTATGTTGATAAAACAAAATTTATAGAAAAAATCTTAAATGATGGTTCAAAAATAAAATTATTTACTCGTCCAAGAAGATTTGGAAAAACACTTAATATATCTACAATAAAACACTTTTTTGATATAAAAAATAATGGAGAAAATAGAAAATTATTTAATAATTTAGATATAGAAAAATCTGTATATATAAAAGAACAAGGACAATATCCAATTATATTTATTTCTATGAAAGGAATAAAAGATATAACTTGGGAAGAAGCAAAATCTTCTTTAAAAATATTAATCTCAAAATTATATTCAGAATTCAAATATCTTCTTGATGATTTAGATGAATTTGATTTACCTCGTTTTAAAAAATATTTATTAGCAGATATAGACTTTGCAAACTTAAAAAATGCCTTAGAATTTTTAACAAGAGTCTTATATGAGAAACATAAAAAGGAAGTAATACTTTTAATAGATGAATATGACAGTCCTTTAATTTCAGCCTATGAGCATAATTATTATGATGAAGCTATTAATTTTTTTAAAGTATTTTATGGAGAAGCTTTAAAAACAAATGATTATTTAAAGATGGGAATTATAACTGGAATTATTAGAGTTATCAAAGCTGGAATATTTTCTGATTTAAATAATTTAAGAGTATACTCTATATTGGATAAACAATATTCTGATTTTTTTGGATTTACAGAAAAAGAAGTTGAAAAAATGTTGATTGATTTTAATATAGAATATAATTTACCAGAAGTAAAATCTTGGTATGATGGATATAAGTTTGGAGATACAGAAGTATACAATCCTTGGAGCATACTTAATTTTGTTCAAAATAGAGAACTTGAAGGTTATTGGATAGGAACATCTGGAAATTTTTTAATAAAAGAAGTTCTAAAAGATAGTAATTCAGAAATTAATATTTCCTTAGAAAAATTATTTAATGGTGAAAAAATAGAAGAAGTGATTACAGGAAATTCTGATTTATCATCATTACTTAGTTATCATGAAATATGGGAGTTACTTTTATTCAGTGGATATTTAACAGTTGATAAAAAAATTGATGAAGATGTTTATTCTTTAAGGCTACCTAATAAGGAAATAAGGAAATTTTTCAAAAATGAATTTATTGATATAACTTTTGGTGCAAGTGAATTTAGAAAATTTCTCTAAGGAAGCCTTAGAACAAATAATTAATAAAAAATATAACATTGAATTAATAAAAAAAGGTATAAAAGATATAACCTATATAGGAATCGCTTTTTATAAAAAACAATTAAGAATCAGTTATAAGTAAGTTTTCAAGGGGGAATAATGAAAAAAATTTTAATATTAATACCAGCTTTAAATCCACCAAAACAACTAATAGACTATGTAAAATCATTATTAGATAATGGCTTAAAAGATATTCTTTTGGTTGATGATGGGAGCAAGGAAGAATTTAGAGAAATATTTGATACAGTAGAAAAAATTCCAAATGGAAATATAAAAGTATTTAGGCATGCAAAAAATTTAGGTAAGGGTAGAGCATTAAAGAATGCTTTTAACTATTTTCTAACTTTACCTAATTTAGCTGAATATAGTGGGGTTGTTACAGCCGATTCTGATGGACAACATAGAGTTGAAGATGTAATAAAACTTGCAAAGGAAGTAGAAGAGAATCCAGATAAATTAATTTTAGGATGTAGAGATTTTGATTTAGAACAAGTTCCACCAAAAAGTAAGTTTGGTAATAAAATTACAAATGGTGCTTTTAAATTATTTTATGGTAAGAATATTTCAGATACTCAAACAGGTTTAAGAGGTTTTCCAACTGCAATAATAAAAGATTTTCTTGATATAGCAGGAGAAAGATTTGAATATGAAACAAAGATGTTAATTTATTGTTTTCAAAAGGAAATTGAAATAAAAGAAGTTGTTATTGAAACTATATATTTTAATGATAACTCAGAAACACATTTTAATCCAATAGTTGACTCTATAAAAATATACAGAGTTACTTTATCACCATTTTTAAAATATATTGCTTCAGCTACTTCATCATTTATTTTGGATATTTTATCTTTTAAATGGATACTAGCTATATTAATAGCTTTTGGAAATATAGAAGGAGCAACTGTTATAACTATTTCAACAATAATAGCAAGAATAATATCTTCAAGTTTTAATTTCTATTTAAATAAAAAGTTTGTTTTCAAGTATGAACAGAATACAAAAAAATCTCTTTTAAAATATTATAGCTTATGTATAGTACAAATGTTATTATCTGCTGTTTTGGTTAGTATAGTTTGGAAATATACTAAATATACAGAAACAGGTATAAAAATAGTTGTAGATAGTGTTCTATTTTTATTAAGTTATTTTGTTCAACAAAGATGGGTATTTAAAAGGAAATAGTTATAAGGAGAGAACTTTAAATGAGTGAAATAAT
>ERZ772766.2072-NODE-2072-length-10202-cov-2.433231_pt1 | contig 10202 bp, 5 predicted proteins | sample MGYA00511379_ERZ772766 | MGnify/ENA primary metagenome ERZ772766 (study PRJEB29015, sample SAMEA2737895) | human oral metagenome | biome: human oral; feature: human-associated habitat; material: dental | place: China | collected 2116 ...
GTGGACAACGAAGGGCGCCCAGCTCGAGGCGAGCGCCGTCAAGGACACCCCCGCTCGCAAGGCAGCCTCTCTGCCGGCGGTTCGCGAGGCGCCCGCGAACCCCTGATACCTGACGTAGGGAGGATTGCCTACGACGGCGTCGTAGCGGGCTTCGGCCTGAATTGTGAAGAAATCGGAGACCAGGACACGTGCGCGCGCACCGAGCGAGCCGACGCGTTCGCGGGCCGCCGCCGCGCTAGGAGGGTCAATGTCCACTCCATCGACCCGGATCTCGCGGGGCTCGGCCTCGCAGGCCGCTGCCTCGCAGACTGCGGACTTTTCGCCGACAGGACTCTCCTCGCAGACTTCTCTCTCTTTGCGTGCGGTTTGCCCTTCGCCAATCGCAGGCCTTCGAACGCAGGACTCGACCGGCCGCGCCGAGGAAAGCTCGAGAAGCTTCATCGCGGCCGGCGCAAGAAAGGCGGCGTCGCCGCACGAGGGGTCGAGGACGCTGTCACCCGCCCTGCGCACCGCCCAATCGACGATGAACCGCGCGATCGGAGCGGGAGTGAAGAAGGCTCCGCGGGCTTTGCGGGCGTCGGAGGCGGAGGACTCGGACATACTCATACGATGCTACGCGCTTCCGACAGAATTCAGAGGACGCGACGCCTTGGTTCGACGCCGAAGTCTCCGGTCAGCTGCGAAGATCTTCGAGGTAAGCTTGGGCGTCCAGGGCGGCGCGAGCTCCGGAACCCGCCGCCGTGATGGCTTGACGGTACGTGTGGTCAACGGCGTCGCCGGCCGCGAAGACTCCGGGGACGTTCGTGCGAGTGGAGGGTTCGTCGACCAAGATGTACCCGGCGCCGTCCAAGGCGACTTCGTCGCGAACGAGCGCCGTGCGCGGGTCATGGCCAATCGCGACAAAGAGTCCCGCGACGGGGAGCACCGAGGTCTCGCCCGTGACGGTGTCGGCGAGCGTGGCGGATTCGAGGGTCTCCCCGCCCGAAAGCTCGGAGACTGTCTTGTTCCAGTGAATTTCGATCTTGGGGTCGGCCGCGACGCGGTCGGCCAGCACCTTCGATGCACGGAACTGGTCGCGGCGGTGGATCAGGTGGACCTTCGAGCCGAAACGCGTGAGGAAAAGCGCCTCCGTCAGCGCCGAGTCGCCGCCTCCGACAACGGCGATCTCCTTGTCTTTGAAGAAGAAACCGTCGCATGTTGCGCAGTACGACACGCCCTTGCCTGAATAAAGCCGTTCGCCCTCGAGGCCGAGCTTCTTGTACGCCGAGCCGAGCGCGAGGATCACCGCTTTTGCCTTGTACGTCGAGGAATCTGTGACGACAGTCTTGACGTCGCCTTCGAGCCGGAGCTCTGTCGCGTCTTCGTACTCGACCGAAGCGCCGAACTTCTGTGCCTGGGCCTGGAACTTGTCCATGAGGTCGGGACCCATGATCCCATCGGGCCAGCCCGGGAAGTTCTCGACTTCGGTGGTGTTCATGAGCGCTCCGCCCGCCTCGAGGGCGCCTGCCACGACCAGCGGCTCGAATCCCGCGCGGGCCGTGTATATGGCGGCCGTCCAGCCGGCAGGGCCGGATCCGACGATGACGACGTCGTGAACTTTCTCAGTCATGTCTGCCTTTCGTAGGTGTCGAGAGGTGAACGCGCGCAAGGGGCTCCGCTATTCCCGACGTTCCGGTCCGGCTTCCGCATGCCGCAGGGGCGCGCCTTTCGTCACTCGACGGTGATCTCCGAAATGTCGAGCCTGTACTTCTTGGCGCTCTCCTTCGACAGCTCGGGGAACCAGAGGACGACGGTGTCGGTGGCCACCGGTTCCGAAGCTGAAAGGGTCAGCCCCGGCTTGAGCCCGCCTTCGGCGACGACGTCGCCGCTGTTAGGCGAAGACTCCGAGGAGTTGCGCCACTCGACCTTCCCGCCCGAAAGCTTGGATTCGATCTTGATCGAGGACACTTTCGACTTGCCCGAAAGCTTGATGGCCAAGCCTATCCCTTCTTTGTTCCCGTTGTAGGAGGCGTCCCCGTACCACCAGGACTGCCACGAGGTCGAAGGCTTTCGATCCGTCAGATACCGGATTTGAGAGGGATTGTCCTGCTCGTTGACCGTGGACGGCTCCATCTGGGCGCCGTAGGGGTTGAGGAGGGAGACGCTCGAGACTTTCGGCTCGGGAAGCTTGTCCGGATCCTCCTTCTTCGTCGGGCTCTCGGTCGGCTTTTTGGCGCCGCTTGGAGCTTTGGTCGGCTCGAGCGACTTCGTGGCCGTGGGCTTGGTCGTGGAGACGCTCGTCGGCGAGAAGAACTTGAAAACCGCCCAGGCCCCGACGACGAGGATGAGCACAAGGGCAAGCGCCACAACGACCTTCGAGGGATTGTAGAGCGGCCTGTCGATCTCCTCTCCGGCCAGGTTTCCGGGAGAAACCGGCTCCTCGGGCTGAGCGCCGAGAAGCCAGGGGTCTTCCTGGGCTGCCGAAGCCGTTTGACTTGCCGGAGCCGCGTGGCCTTGCGAAGGCGCCTGGCCCGGAGAGGCCTGGCCCGGCGCAGATGTCTGGCCGCCCGAGGAAACGGGCATGCGAACAGTGGCCGCCCCCGCCGCATTGCCCGAGTGAGGCAGGAACGACGGAGGCATTTCGGAGGCCTCCTCTGTTTTCACCGCCGAGGATTTGCCTTTCCCTTTGCCTGCCTTGGCGCGGTTTGCTTCCGCCGCGGCGTGGCCCGCGGCTTGTTTCTCCGCCGACTGCCCGGCGAGCGTTGCCTCGCCGCTCTCCGCGTTCGCTTTCCGTTTTTCCTCCCCGACGAAGGCGGCCCCGTCGTCAGCGGAAGAGCCGGAGGGCTTTGACGGAGTGCGGGCTGCTTCGGCTGCGGGATCGGCTGCATTGGCCGCCTGCAAAGATTCCGAAGGCCCGGTTGCCTGCAAAGACACCGCCGTCTGCGGAAGCTCGACTTGAGTCTGAGGAAGCTCGGCTTGCTGCGCTGCGGCGGCGCTACCGCCGCCTGCCTTCTTCTTCCCCTGCGCGGACTTCTTCTTGCCGCCTTGAGTCTTCTTCTTGCCTTGTGGCGCTTTCTTGCCCTGTGACGCCTTCTTGCCTTCTGCGGTCTCCTTGTCCCTCGCCGCCGCGGTTTCAATCGTCTTGCCTTCAGAGACCTCGTCCTCGGGGCCGTCCGCGATGCTCACGTAGTCCCCCTCGGGGGCGTCGCCGAAGTCTTCGGGACGGAAGATGGCGGTGGCCGAGGGATCGACCGCCTCGGGGTGCTCCTCCGCGAAGGCGCCCAGACTCGACCATTTCGGCTTCATGCCGCCGGACTTGACGGAATCGTCGGAAAGGGGGTCGATGTCGCTGCGCGCAGAGCCGGTTTCGTCCGGGGTCGCCTGCCCTCCGACGGCCGGCTCGCCGCCCCGATTCGCGTCCGCCTCCTTCGGTGCGCGGTCGGAAGAGTCTCCCGCCGCGGCCGGCTCGGCCGACGGCGAGGCCGATTTGCCTGAGGTTTTCGTGGAAGGGAACTCCGAGGGCTCGACGGCGCCCCAAGGGGCGAGCTCGCGAACAAGGTCGGCCGGGGACAGTGCGCCCAATCCTCGGAGCTCTCGCGTGCACGTGCTGCGCAGCGCCCCGGGCAGGGAGCCGTTTTCGGCGGCGGACCGCAGGACGGCGTCGGCCTTGGATTTCCCGTCTCCGGTGAGGAGCCGGGCCAAGAGGACCGTGATTCCCCGAGACTCCATGCGGTCTGCCTGAGAACTGGACATCGAATCCGCGCGAAGGTTGGCCAACGCCGCCTCGACGCCCAGCCCGTCGATGAAGACTTCGCCCAGCACGCCTACCCGGATGTGTTGGGGCGTGAGCTGAAGATGGCGGACTCCTCTGGCCCGCGCGGAATTGAGCGCGCTCGCGACTTCGCCCGTGAGCGCCTGCGCCTGGTCGGGGCTGAAGGGGACGCCGTGGAGATAGGCGGACAGCGGCGTCCCGAGGGGGATCTCGGTGGCCACGTAGTGGGCGGCGGGGTCCTCGCCGACGGAGATGATGCGCACGACGTGCGGGTCGTCGATGAGCGAGCTGCGCCTTGCCGCGTCGAGCACCTCGCTCGCATTCGGGTTGCCGGGGTCCAACGCGAGGATGCGCAGCGAGGTCCCGAGCAGCGTGTCGACCGCGTTCCATGCTCGAACGCCGGGATACGGCGGCTGCTCGGGGAAGGGCTCGGTGAGCCTGTAGCGGCCGGCGATCACCTGACCGGCCTGGGCGAAGCTATTCATGACACTCCCTTCGTGGACACGCGCGAGAACTCCTAACCACGTGTGCGACGCCGTCCATATTACCGGGCAAACTTGATAGGGTCAGGCTCGCCTTGCCAGAGGATTTGAGGGGAATTCCCTTCACGTTGCCTCCTTTGCGGCGGCTGCCCTTGCAGCGGCTTCCCTACGTGCCTTACGAACCTCTTCGGGACTGAATGAGCGCGAACGGCGTCCCTTGCGGAGCGATTTGACGGTGCCGACGATGAGGAGCGTGAGAAAGAAAGCCAAGAAAACGCCGGTTCCGATGTTTTCCCAGTCGGAACGCACACGTGTCTGTAGCGACTTCGTCACACCCACGGAGGCCCCCGCCTCGTTGAGAATTCTGACGTCGGCGGTTATGTTTCCGGAGCCGAAGGCCCTGACGGGAATGAGGACCTTGGTCGAGGAGCTGGGCGCCAAAGTCGCCTTGACCTTCTTGCCGGCTTTCAAACGCGGGTCGCGCGAGTGCAATTCGACCCAGACGGTGACCGGCACCGGCAGAGAGTTGCCCACGTGAATCGGGATCTCCGATTTCGTGGAGATGATGTTGATCGTCGAAGACCGCTCGGCCGCGATGCTCCTGAGGAAAATTCGTCCGTCCGCCTCGTACGCCTTGAGGACTTCCGTTCGAGAGTCCTTCGAAGCTCGCCAGGCGACGCCGGTCAGCGAATAGGCGCGGGCCGTGACCGTCTGGTTGAGCAGCGCCTTGTTCCCAGAGATCTCGACGATCGCGTCAAAGTTCTTCCGCGCCGAGTCGATGCGCTCGAGTTCCTTGCGGGTGAGCATCCCCGTCGGCGAGCGATACTCCGGGAGCGAGCTTCGAGCCGCCGTCGACGGGCTTTGGTCGAAGGCGCCGCTCACGGTGGTCGGCGCCACCCACGGCGCCGACATCAAGGCCCGGACCGTTTCGCCCATGTTCTCGGGGCTGAGAGCGCTGTCCGTCGAGGCCTTCGCCGGATCTGCCTGCCCGAGGTAGGGCATGCCCGCACGATCCCCTTCTATCAAAGTAACGCGCGACGTGCTCGGCCGCTCCCTGTAGGTGGCCGCCGACAGGCCGAGCACGAGTTGGCGGGCGTCTAAAGCGTCGAGGGTCTCCGATCCCGACGGGGTCGAGTCGGCGTCGGCGTTTTCGGGAAGAGTTCCGGAGAATGCGGCGCTCATGGCGGTGTCCGATGCCAGGGCGGCGGTCGATGTGCCCGGAAGCCGCATGCGCGCCGACGGGGTGGTTCCCTTGCCCTTGATCGGAGTCTGATTGCCCGAGAGCACCGCGGGGCCGCCGCCCACGCTGGCAAGCCCGGTGGCCGTCAGCGAATCGGTCTGCGGCGGCAAAAGGGCGATGTCCGTGCGCGGGGCGTCGATGTTCAGCCTCGCGGAGATGTCTTCGGAGACCCTCGTTGCGAGGGCCTTTTCGGCATCGAGATAGGCTTTGGCGCACGAGTTGAGCTCGCCGGCGTCGTCGCAGGCGTGCATCCTCGCGGCGACGTCGGAATCCCCCGGCGCCGTGAGAATGAGCTGAGTGGCGCGCTCGCGGGAAAAGGAGGCGAGCGCCTTGGTCAGGTCGGCGCCGGCGACGTCGGCGATGAGCGGGTCGAGGGCGAGCGTCACTCCGGGCGCCGAAAGCTCCTTGACCGCCCGAGGGATTCTTTCCGGGACCGTCGGCGTGCGATGCTCGGCCTGCGACTTCACGGAAGGATTCGAGGCGATTTCAGCGGGGGAAGACGTTAGCGGAATGAGTGCGGCCGTCGGCATCGGCGTCACCGGCGCCGTGGGCGCCATGACGACGATCGAACGGTCTTTGGCCTGTCTCTCGCCGATCGTCGCAGAGACTTCGACTCCTCGCGGCCCCCAATCCTCGTCCGTTGCCCCCCACGGCAGCATGAAGCGCCGAACGGTGAAGGTCAGCGTCGCCGTCGATCCCGCGGGGACGACGACGGAGTCCTTGCGCTCGACGAGCGTCTCCATGCCCGCCGAGCCCCGGGCGGACCCGGACCCATGGAGGAATGCGAGCACCTGCGAACGCGATCCGGGGACGTTCTTCTGAGCGGCGAGCTTCGAGGCAGAGACCGTGATCGGCGTCGAGCCCGGATTCTTCACCTCCGCCGAAACGCTGAGATTCTCGTCGGGCTGGAGAATCGGAGAGCCCACCGAGGTTATCCGAACGGTCGGCTGCGCCTTCCTCTCCGCCGGGACGGTCGAGGCGGGTCTGCCGATTCGCGCCGGAGCCGACTCCGAGCGGGCGTTCGAGGTTGCGGAGCGGCCCGAAGATGCGCCCGCATTCGAGAGGCGCTCGCCTGAAGCGCCGTGTGCGCTCGACGTCGCGTGCGTGCCTGAGGCCGGAGCGGCAAAGGCGCCGGAGAGGCAGACGAGTGCGGCCAGAAAGGCCGAAATCCACCGTCCCCCGCGCGACCCGCCTTTGGCGTTGTCCGCAGAACCCGCCTTGCCTGCGGCTTTCGCCTTGCCTGCAACTTTCGCGTCGCCGACGCCCGTCGTCCTGGTTGCGTCTTTCACGTCAATCACGTCCCGAAAGGATGGCGCGCGCGGCGGCCACGATTCGGCGCTCGTTCGGGTAGGCGAGGCGCGAGCCGACCTTGTCGATGCGGACCCACTCGACTTTCTCCGCCTCCTGATCGGGGTCGTTTTCCGTTGTCAGGACGCCCGACAGCGCCTCGAGGAGGAAGTGATGGACCACTTTGTGGACGCGGCGGTCGGCGCCCGAGAACCAGTAGTCGATGCTCGCCAGATGGGTGAGGACCCTTCCGAATATGCCGGTCTCCTCCGAAACTTCCCGCACGGCGGCTTCCTCCGGGGTCTCGGTTCCTTCCAGATGGCCCTTGGGAAGGCACCATTCGAGGCGGCCTCCCCTGTTGCGGCGTGCAATGACGGCGACGTAAGCCCATCCGTCCTTGACAGACAGGACCACGCCGCCCGCGCTTGTCTCGTTCACCACGGGATAAGGATGGTGGATGGCGGAAACGGCCCGGGGCGTGCGCTTGCGCCGGTGCCGTCCCGTCGGCGAAGGCCGCGGTGCTGATGTCGACATGTTTCTCACGTAGGTTGTGGCGCACCGGAAGTATGCAGAGACGATCGAACATGGCACCCTTATAAGGTGCAACGCGTGAATCCCTCCTACGAACCGATACACAATGCGGCGACGACCGGAGTCAACCGCCGGGCTCTGCTCCTTGCTCAGGGGCATAAGACCCTTGGGTCCCTCCCTCCGGCCATCGATGAACTGGGATCCATTTTCGCAGATGCAGGGCACGAAGTGTCACTCGTGGGAGGGCCGGTCCGCGATGCCTTTCTCGGATTGCCCATTCACGACTTCGATTTGACGACGTCGGCGCCCCCTGAAATCACCGAGAAGCTCCTCTCGTCGTGGGGCGCCGCCACCTGGGACGTCGGCCGAGAATTCGGCACGATTGGATCCGTCCGCGACGGCGTGACTGTGGAGGCGACCACGTATCGGTCCGACTCCTACGAGGTCGGCTCGCGCAAGCCGAAGGTCGATTTCGGCCGCACCCTCGAGGGCGACCTCTCCCGGCGCGACTTCACCGTCAACGCCATGGCCGTTCGGCTGCCCGAGCTTGAGCTGGTCGACCCGTGCGGCGGCCTCGACGACCTCGTCGGCGGGGTTTTGAGAACCCCCGTCACGGCGGTCCAATCCTTCGACGACGACCCCCTGCGGATCATGCGCGCGGCCCGCTTCGCCGCGCAGCTGGGATTCGACGTCGGCGAGGACGACATGTCCGCCATGGCGGAGATGGCCGAGCGCCTCGCAATCGTCTCCGCCGAGCGGATCCGGGCCGAGCTCGAAAGGCTCATGCTCTCGCCCGCGCCGCGCCGAGGAATCGAGCTGCTCGTCTACACCGGCGTGGCCGACGTCGTCCTTCCCGAGATCGCCCGGCTGCGCGACACGGCGGACGAGCACAATCGCCACAAGGACGTCTACGAGCACACGGTCGTCGACCAGGCGATCGCACTGGAGGACCCCGCGTCCAAGGAGGAGTACGAAGCCTACCTCCTGGGAGGCGAGCTTGAGGGCCCCGACCTCACGCTGCGGCTGGCCGCCCTCTTCCACGACGTCGGCAAACCGCGCACGAGGCGTTTCGAAAAGGACGGATCGGTCACATTCCGGGCGCACGACGTCGTCGGCGCGCGCATGGCGGCCAAGCGGATGGCGGCGCTGCGCTTCGACAAGCAGACGGAGAAGGACGTGGCGAGGCTCGTCGAGCTCCACCTGCGCGCCTTCGGATTCTCGGAGGCCGGATGGACCGATTCGGCCGTGCGCCGTTTCGTGCGCGACGCCGGGGACCTGCTTCCGCGCCTCATGCGCTTGATTCGCGCGGACGTGACGTCTCAGAACCGCCGCAAGGTCGGCAGGCTCCAGGCGGGCAACGACGAGCTCGCGGCGCGCATCCGCGACCTGGCCGAGCAAGAGGCGCTCGACGCCATCCGGCCCGACCTGGACGGCGCCCGCATCATGGAGATTCTCGGCCTCAAGCCCGGGCCCGAGGTCGGCGCCGCCCGCAACCACCTGCTCGAGCTCCGCCTCGACGAGGGCCCCCTCGGCGAGGAAGAAGCCGAACGCCGCCTGCTGGCCTGGTGGTCCGAGCGGAGCTCCGGCGTGAAAGACTCCGTTCCAGCCGCCGGCTCCGCTCCGGGCGAGCCGTGAGCGTCCTCGCTGATCTGTCGACGCTTGCGAAATCCGTCGGCTTTCGCAAGCTCCTGGGCGTGCGGCTCGTCTCCCAGGTCGGAGACGGCATGTTCCAGGCCGGCCTGGCCTCCCTGTTCTTCTTCAGCCCCCAGTCGATGGCGGGACCCGGCGGCGTCGCCCCCGCCCTTGTCGTCCTGCTCCTGCCCTACAGCCTCATCGGTCCCTTCACCGGCCCGTTCCTCGATCGGTGGCGCCGCCGCCAGGTGCTGTTCTACGGCAACCTGGTCCGGTGCGCCCTCGTCGCGGTGATCGCGGCGGTTATGGCGCTCCTGGGGGTCGGGCCGGCGGTCGGCGCGCTCGCGCTGTGCACGCTCGGCCTGGCGCGCTTCCTGCTGTCGGCTCTGTCGGCCGGCCTGCCGAAGGTGGTGGGCGGCAACGAACGCCTCGTCATGGCCAACTCGGTGGTCCCCACGCTCGGCGGCATAGCGATGGGCCTCGGCGCCGTCATCGGCGTGCTCATGCGGGTGCTGCTGCCGGAGAGCGCATCGCGTGAGATCTCATCGCTCGTGGCCGCGGCCCTCCTGTACCTGGGGGCGGCCCTGGCCGCCCTCCTCCTCGCCCCCGGCGAACTCGGACCCGACGGGGTGGAACGGCCCGCGCCCCTGGGCGAGACGTTGCGGCGGACGGCCGGCGAGCTCGCCGCGGCTGTGACCTACCTCCTGAGCCGAGGCACCCCGGCGGCGGCCCTGGTGACGATGGCGCTCCACCGCTTCGTCTACTACATGGAGCTCATCACGATCATCTTGGCCGCGAGGAACCTCCTCTCCGAGCCGTCCGACGCCGACGCGGGCATCGCGCTCTTCGGGACGCTCGGCGGAGCGATGGTCGCGGGCCACTTCCTCGCGGTCATCCTGACCCCCGTCGCACACGAGCGCATGGCGCCGTCTCGCTGGACCCTCGTGTGCCTGGTCGTCGGGACGGTCGGGCAGCTCGCCGTCGCCGTCTCGTATTCGACGCCCGTCTTCATAGCTGGGCTGTTCGTCTTCGGGATCGGCGTCCAGGGTGCGAAGATCGCGGTCGACTCCATCATCCAGGGCGACGTCGAAGACGCCTACCGCGGCCGCACCTTCGCGATCTACGACGTCATGTTCAACATGTCGGCGTGTCTCGCCGCGGCCGTGGCGCTCCTCGTCCTGCCCGACGTCGGCTGGTCGTGGACCGTTCAGGTGGGCTTGGCCGCCTTCGTCTGGGCGACAGCCTTCGGATACTGGAGGAGCGTGCGCGCTCTAGGCGA
>ERZ772766.2077-NODE-2077-length-10189-cov-2.371226_pt1 | contig 10189 bp, 7 predicted proteins | sample MGYA00511379_ERZ772766 | MGnify/ENA primary metagenome ERZ772766 (study PRJEB29015, sample SAMEA2737895) | human oral metagenome | biome: human oral; feature: human-associated habitat; material: dental | place: China | collected 2116 ...
CGCCCCGAGACTCCCCCGCCGCATTTTCCCCGTCCCGCACCGTCTCGGAGCCCTTTAAGGCCGCAAGGCCCCCGGGAGCCGCCAAACCGTCCAAAGCGGGGCGTCCCTCCAAGGCCGCGGAATCCCCAACGGTTGAGGGCCCCTCGAGGTTTAAAACGTCCTCGAGGGCAAGGGGCGCGAAGGAGGATCTGAGCGCGCCCGCCACGGAGACGTAGACGCCGTCGATCTCCCGCCTCGCGGCCTGCCAATCGACCGTGTACATCTGCCCCTCCGCGTTGCCCTGCCACCCTGCCTTCACATCCGGGGTCAACCGCGCGGGAAACCGCGCTACGAGCCGCATCCAGTCTTCGGGCGCGTGAATCGATGCTATCCGCGAACCGTCGCCCTCTGCGAGAACCCCGCGGTCCAATCGGGCGACGTCGCAGTCTCCGGCGTCGTCCCCGAACCACTGCTCCGTGCAAGTGCGCCCGTCGACGACGCTGTCCTCCCACCTCTCCTGGTCGAATCGACTTGCGGAAAGGTCTCGGTAGCTGTGAAGGACCGGCCACTCCATCTCGGAGGAGGGAAACCATGCGGCACCGCTGATCGTCGGCGCCCGCGAACCCCATTCTGCGGCGCCGCTCGTTGCCGCAAGACCCGCCGAGCCTGCAGGGACTCCTCCGGGGCGTTCGACGCGAACGGTCGGCGAGGCTGGAACCTGTTCATGCCAGGTGTAGGCGGCAGGGTCGAAGCCTTCGCTCCACCATTCGAGGCCCGGCAGACGGAACAGACGCTCGGCGATCCGGTCGAGCCGGGTGCGCAGGCCTTGGCCGCACAGGTCGTCGATCGGGATCTCTTCTTCGCACAAGCCGAAGGCGTAGCCCACTGTCGCGTCAGACAAAGCCATTTCGACGATTCGCGGGAGCTCTATTTCGTCGCCCGCCTCGAGCGCGCGCTCACACCAGGCGACGACGCCCGCGACGTAGCGTTCAACGAGCTCTCGCCGGTCGGCTGTTGGACGGCCGCGGCCTTCGGGAGAGCCGCCGTCGTTGGGAGGGCCTGCCGGAGGGCCGCCGCCTTCCGGAGGGCCGCCGCCTTCGTGAAGCTCCCCGCCGTCATGTTTGTCGCCGTCGCATTTGTCGCCGCTGGCCACAGCCATGCCGCGGGGAACGACGTTTCCTTTCATGCAAGCAATAATCCATGAGCTCGGCACAGCCGCGCCGTGGGGAACGACGTCGCCGAGCAGCTTCAAATCGTCGGAGGCAGGGCCCCGCGTTCCGGCGCGCAACTTCAAAAACCGCGGCAGTTTACGTCGAAACAGGCGGCTTTTCGGCTCTTGAAAAATGAGGCGCATTTGCGAGGGCAATTCCTCGAAATGCACGGGCGAAACCGCGGGAAGGCCCTGCGCCCAATCCGCAAGGCCCCCTTCCGAAAAACTGGCTTCGTTCTGCAGCGCAGACGCAAGCTCACGGACCAAGACGCGCTGCATGATGCCGCGGCGAACCGCGTGCTTGCGGGCGCGGGAAGACTGAGGATCTTCGAGCGGTTTGCGAAACCACTCCCGCGGCCCGCGAATCCAGAAAATGCGCCGTCCCAGTCTCATAAAGTCAGACTACAGGCGCGCGCCCGGCGCGGCCAGAGGAACTCTTGCCGAAGCCGCTCGCCCGCCGGACCCGGCGACACTCCGCCGACCGTCCGGTCAGAGCGAGCTTTCCGCAAACGCAGCCTACAGGCGTGCCAGAAGCCGCTCGATTCTCGCGAGCACCTCGTCCTTTCCGAGGATCGCCATAGAGTCGACCACCGGAATCGAGACGTTTGTGCCGGTCATGGCGACGAAGAGCGGGCCGAAGGCCAACCGCGGTTTGATGCCCAATCCCTCGACGAGTTTGGCGTCGAGGGCCTCTTTGAGCTCTTCAGGCTCAAACGACTCCATCGAGCGCACCGCCTCGGCCGCCCCCGCGAGGGCAGCAGGCGCCGAGTCCTTGAGTTTGGCGACGGCCTTCTCGTTGTATACGACGTCCTCGGCGCCGACGAAGAGGAACCGCAGCAGGTCCGGCGCCTCGCCGAGAAGCTGCATCCGAGTCTGCGCCAGGGGCGCGGCGGCGTCGAGAATCCTGCGTTCGGTGTCGGTCAGCCCCTCGTACTTGTCGGAGCCCACAATTCCCTCCCGTGCAAGGAAGGGGACCAGGCGCGAGGTGTAGTCGGCGACGTCGAGCCGGCGAATGTGTTCGGCGTTGATGGCCGTGCACTTCTTCTCGTCGAACCTGGCGGGATTGAGGTTGACGGCGTCTATCTCGAAGGCGGCGACCATCTCGTCCTTCGTGAACACGTCGTTGTCCGGGCCGATGGCCCACCCCAGCAGGGCGAGGTAGTTGAGCAGCCCCTCAGGGATCACGCCGCGCTCGCGGTGAAGCAGGAGGTTGGATTGCGGATCGCGCTTGGAGAGCTTCTTGTTCCCCTCCCCCATGACGTAGGGCAGGTGGCCGAACCGCGGAGTGAACTTCGCGACGCCGAGCTCCTCGAGCGCGCGATAGAGGACGATCTGACGCGGCGTGGAGGAAAGGAGGTCCTCTCCGCGCAGCACGTCGGTGATCTCCATCATGGCGTCGTCGACCGGATTCGTCAGCGTGTAGAGGGGGTCGCCGTTCGCGCGGACGATGACGTAGTCGGGAACCGATCCGGCCTTGAAAACAATCTCTCCGCGCACGAGGTCGGTGAAAGAGACGTCGGCGTCGGGCATGCGCATGCGAATGACCGGTTTGCGGCCCTCCGCCCTGTACGCTGCCTTCTGTTCCTCGGTCAGGCCGCGGTCGAAGCCGTCGTAGCCGAGTTTCGGATCGCGCCCGGCGGCTCGGTGGCGCTCCTCGACCTCCTCCGGCGTCGAAAAGGACTCGTACGCATACCCGCCGGCCAGAAGCTTCGCGGCGACGTCGCGATAGATCTCTCCGCGTTCCGATTGGCGGTACGGCCCGTGGGGCCCGCCGACGCCGACGCCCTCGTCCCATTCGAGACCCATCCACGTCAGCGAATCGACGATCGCGTCGAAGGAATCCTCGGAGTCGCGGGCGGCGTCGGTGTCTTCAATTCGGAAGACGAAAGTGCCGCCCACGTGGCGCGCATAGGCGTAGTTGAAAAGGCACGTGCGCACCATTCCCACGTGGGGCGCGCCGGTCGGCGAAGGACAGAAGCGAACGCGGATGTCTGAGCCCGCAGCATTTGTGATAGCCATGATGCAACAAGGGTAACGCTCGCAAGCTCGCCGAGGCTCGGCGGAAGCGCAGTGCGCCGAGTGAGCTAGGGCACCGAAGGGGCGGCGCGCAGCCGGACGGCGCAAGGCACGTCGGGGCGGCGCGAGTTCCCGCTCGGCCAGGCTGCGCGGCGCTTTTGCTTGCGTTGGTGCACAGCCCGAACGTCCGGCGGCCAAAGTCGCTTGCATGTGACGTAACGTCACATGATGAGATAGGGGCATGAAAGTTTCCGAGGTCGCCTACCTTGCCGGCACCACGGTGCGCGCCGTTCGCTGGTACCACGCCGTGGGCCTGCTTCCGATTCCCGAGGGAAGGCCCCGAGACTACGGCTTCGACGATCTTGCCCGCCTCGTGCGAATCAGGTGGCTGGCCGAATCCGGGATGAGCCTCGCTTCCATCGGCCACCTGCTCGACGGCTCGTCAAAAGACGCGACGGAAGACTTCGACTCCGCCCTGGAGCGGATAGATGCGGAGATCCAAAAGCTCGCCGCTCAACGCGACAGGATCGAGGGCTTGCGCGAGCTGGCCAAAAGCGACGCGACGATCTCTCCCCTGCCGGCCTCCCTCGACTCTCTTTACACTGCTGTCCGTTCCCGCCTGACGAATCCCCGTCACATCGAGCTCCTCGAGCGCGACCGCGTCATCGCCTCGATCATCGGGGCGTGGGACAAGTTTCCCGACGTCGCGCTGTACTCGGCCACCGAGGCCGACATCGACGCCATGGTCGAGGGGCTCGAGATCTTCGCCCAGGCGATAGACGCCGACGACGTCAGCCCCCTCGTGGACCGATTCATCGTTGTCTACACCAAACTTGCGAGCAAATTCGGCCTTGCCGGCCTGGCCGACAACATCGTCGGCATAAGCGCCGACTTCGACCGCCTTCTCCTGGCGACGAGGGTTGCTTACCCCGATCGAAAGCATCGCCAGTTCATGGAACTGTGCCTGGTCAGGCTCGGATGGGTCGAGCCCGAGGCCTTCGAGGCCGCGCCAAATGCAAACGCTTCGGCTTACGGGGCGAAGGCCTCGGCTCACGGGGCAAACGCTTCGGCTCACAAAGCGACAAAAGAAGGAAACGCAAAAGCGACGCAAGACGGCGCTGCAGAGCCTGCGGAAGCCCCACATGCTCAGGAAAAAGCAGACTCCGCCCGTGGCGGCGAAAAGGCTAGCGCTGCACACACTCACGAAACAAAAGGAGAAATCGATGGCGGAGACCATTGAAGTCAAAGGCCTTGTGAAGGCCTTCGGACAGTTGCGCGCGCTCGATTCGCTCGACCTCGCCGTGGAGGAAGGGACCGTCCACGGATTCCTCGGCCCGAACGGCTCGGGCAAATCGACGACGATCCGATGCCTGCTGGGCCTGTATCACCCCGATGAGGGGACTGTGCGGGTGTTCGGCATGGACCCGTCCACGTCGGCCCGCGACATCAACCGACGCGTGGCCTACGTTCCGGGCGAGGTGGCCCTGTGGCCGAATCTCACCGGGCAGCAGGCCCTCGACGCGCTGGCCGCGCTGCGGGGAAGGCGCGACGAGGCCCGCGAGCGCGAGCTCATCGAGCGTTTCCGACTCGACCCTTCGAAACGCATCAGAACGTATTCGAAGGGGAACAGACAGAAGGTGATTCTGGTGGCGGCCCTGTCCGCCCCCGTCGACCTGCTCGTCCTCGACGAGCCGACGAGCGGGCTCGACCCTTTGATGGAGCAGATCTTCGGCGAGTGCGTCGCCCAGGCGAAGGCGGAAGGGCGGACGGTTCTCCTCTCGAGCCATATTCTGGGCGAGGTGCAGGCTCTGTGTTCGCATGTGACGATCATCAAGGACGGCGTCACGGTGGAGACGGGCAGGCTCGACCGGCTCAGGCATCTGGGAGCCCGTGAGATACGCGTGCGCGGCGAGGAATCGCGGCTGAAGAGCCTGTTTGCGGACGTCGAGTCGAAGGGCGTCGCCGTTGCGTGGGATGAGGGCGACGTCGTTGCGGAGGCCGACGCCGCTCGCGTGCCGGCCGTCCTCGGCGCGGCCGTCGCGGCGGGTTTGGCCGACATCACATGCACGGCTGCGAGCCTTGAGGACCTGTTCCTTCGGCATTACGAGGCGACGGTCCGATGAACGCCAAGGATTTCAAAACCCTTTTCGGCGTCGCGCTGCGTCGCCAACGGCTGGCATTCGCCGCATGGATCGGCGCTTTCTGCCTCGTCTTGGCCGTTATTCCCAACGCCTACCGGAATAACCTGGGCAGCATGGAGCTTCGCAGATCCGTGATCGAGATGATGAACTCCAATGCGGCGACGCGCCTTCTGTTCGGGACGGTCCCTCAACCCGGCACGGTCGGCCAGCTCGTCCAGTGGGAAACGGGAATGCTCCTTTTGGTCTTCACGTCGATCGGAGCCATCCTCATCGTCACGACCGTCGGGCGCCGCGGCGAGGACGACGGCCTTCGCGAGCTTGTCGAAGGGACCGGGGTCAGCCGGGCGGTCGTGTTCGCCGTTCAAGCCGCTGTCGGAACGGTCTTCTCCTTGGCCGCCGGTTTCGGCTGCGGCTTCGTCCTAGCCGTGCAGGCGCCGCTGTTTTCTGAGATCTCCGTGGCCGGCTCGGTGTGCCTGGGGATCGCGATCGCCCTCGCGGGCTGTGTGTTTTCGGCGATTGCCCTGGTCGCCTCTCAGCTTGCCGACGACGCCGTGGGGGCGCGTCGAATCTCCTTCGTGGCGCTGTTCGCGGCGTTTTCCCTGCGCGTCGGAGCGGTTGCCGCCGGCTGGGATTGGGTGCAATGGCTCACTCCCCTGGGATGGAAGGATTTGCTCGAGCCCTACACCGCCGATCGTTTCCTTCTCGCGATTCCCGCGGCCCTCGCCGTGCTCGCGCTCGCCGCGTCGGCCTGGCGCCTGTATTCGCGCAGGGAGCTTCACGGGGCCTATCTGAAGTCGGCGAACCGCTCGGGCTCTCGCCTGCGGGCGGCCGGCGCTTTCTCGCTGACGCTGCGATTGGGGCGGCGCAGGCTGCTCGGGTGGCTCGTCGGCGTCGTCGCGACGGCCGCCCTCATCGGCTCCATGGCAGGTTCTTTCGTCACTTTGACAAAGAAAAACGCCGATTACTCCGACCTCCTCTCGAAAATGTCCGGAGGAGGCGAGGCCACGTCTCAGATCGTTTCAATCTTCTCGGTCATCGTCGGCATTGTCATCGTCTGCGAATCGGCGAATGCGATCTCTTCACTCGCCGAAACGGAGAAGAAAGGGATCCTCGACGTCGAGCTGGCCAGCGGGACCTCCAGAAGCAGAGTCGTCGCGGCCCATGCCGTCGCGGGCGCCGTGGAATCGGCGATCCTGACGGCCGCGGGCGCAGTGACCCTCGCCGTCGCCGTCGGCCTTTCCCTCGACTGGGAGCACGGGCGCGAGATCGCCTGGAAAACCGCCACCCAATGGCCCGCGTGCGCGTGCCTCGCAGGCGTGGGATGTTTGCTTTACGCACTTTCGAGGAAGCTGACCGCCGGAGTGTGGGCGCTGGTCGGATGGTCCTTCGCCCTGTCATGGTTCGGGAAGCTTCTGGAGCTGCCGGAGTGGGCGTCCAAGACGACGCTTCTGGGATGGTCCTTCTCCCCCTCGGACACCGAGCGCCTTCCCCAGGCCCTCGGATTGCTCGCCGTCGGGCTCGCCGCATCCGCGTTTGCAACGGCCGCCTGCCGCCGTCGCGACATCCTTGCGTCGTAGCCCGTCCTTTGACCTCGTGGCCACGTCTCCTCGGCATCCAAGCCCAGCCCGGCGGGCGAGCCTCGCTCCGACCGTCCGCGCTTGGCGCAGCCGCCTCGACATGCAATCGGCAACGGCCCCCTTGAGGCTGGCCGCGGTCTATCCTTGAGAGATGATCGACCACATTTCCATCAATGCAAGCAATCCCGAGGCTTCCAAGGCTTTTTACGCAGCCGCGTTGGAACCGCTCGGCTACCGCATCGTCATGGAGCACGGGCCCGTCGTCGGCATGGGCGCCCCTTCGCCGAATGCCCCCAAGGACGCGCCGATTCCTCCAGACCTGTGGATCGTGCCGGCAGAAAGCCCCACGCCCTGCCACATCGCCGTTTCGGCCTCATCGTCTGAACAGGTGGACGCCTTCCACCGTGCGGCGACGGCGGCCGGCGGCGCCGACAACGGGGAGCCGGGCGAGCGTCCGCATTATCACCCCGGCTACTATGCGGCGTTCGTCTTGGATCCCGACGGCAACAACCTGGAAGCCGTCTTCCACGGGAACTGACTCCGGGATTCTTCGAAAGCCGATTCTGAGCTTCTTCGAGAGCCGACTCTGGGAGCCGTTTGCCGGGTGGCTTCGGCGGGAGATTTGCCGAAGCGCCCGGCAATTCGGAAATAGTCAAGGCTAACCGTTCAAGCGCTTCGAGAAATACACAAAACGTCCCGAGGCAATTCGGCGATTCGACGGTTCGGCGAAGCCGCAAAACCCGTTGAGGCGGCACGGCCTCAGGAGCGCCGACAGACGGATTCCAAGAGCTCTCTGGCCGTGGCTTTGACGTCGCGCCCTTCGGACAGGGCAGAGACGGCGGCGCCGTCGACGACGGCGATCACCAGGTCGGCCGTCAGGTCGATGCGCAAATGGGCGAGCACCCGGGCGACGGCCGCATTGAGCCGTGAGCGCCCCGTTCGATAGGCTCTCGCGACAGGCGCGAAATCGCCCGCGCTTATCAGCTGCGCGTAGTGGCCGATGAGCGCCTGGTCGCTCGGGAGAGTGGCGGACAGGATAGCCTCGACCTGCTCCGCCATGGCGACGTCCTCCGCGGCGCGGGACTCGACCCGTTCCGCCACGCGTTCGGCGCGCGAGGCCCACAAAGAAATGTTCAGGGCGCCTGCCTGGTGGAGAAGGTCCTCCAGCCCCTCGAAGTAGTAGGTGGTGGCCGACAGCGAACATCCCGCTCGGCGGGCGACGGCCCGATGGCTGACTGAGGACGGACCGCCTTCGCGCACGAGCGCCGCCGCGGCCTCCACGATCTGCCTTCTTCTGGCCTCTCCTTTCAAAGTGGCTGCCCCTCCGCTGGAGGCTGCCCCGAGCTCATCGGAAGCCCTCATGTTCTCGCACCGCCTTCCCCCTGCGGCGGACGAGCGCTCTCAGCTGTCGCGAGAAGGCCCGCCATGGCCCAAACGCCACCAATCGCGCCCGACTCGGGAATGCGATGACCAGCGCCTGAACTCATGGTCCGCGCGCCTCCGATCTAAGCTTCGTTTTCCTCGGCCAAGCTGGCCGACTCGCGGGCGATGCTTCGCGAGGCGCACATCGCGCCAAGCGCAAGCACGGAGATGCACGTCAGATAGAAAGCGGGGGCGATCGCCGTGCCGGTGACCTTGATGAGCCACGTCGCGACAAGCGGCGCCGTGCCTCCCACCAGGGCGTTGGCCGAATTGAAAGAGAGAGCGAAACCCGAATACCTGACTTCGGTCGGAAAGCTTTCGGCCAGAAACGTCGCAAGGGTTCCGTCGTTGGCCGTGAGGATCAGGGCGAACACGGCCTCGGCGGCCACGATCATGACGACGTTGCCCTGCTCCATCACCCAGAACAGCGGGATCGAAAGCACGATGAAGGCCACGCACGCTCCGACGAGCATGCGTCGCCGTCCGAACATATCCGAAATTTTCCCCATGAAGAAGATCGCGACGATGTAAACCGCGAGCGTCCCTGCCGAAATGGCCTCCGCGTGGGTCGCTTCGATCCCCAGCTGCTTCTCGAAATAGGTGGGCATGTACGTCAAAAGAAGGTAGAACGCCACGGCGTTGAGGCAGGCGACGCCAAAAGTGATCGCCACCCTCTTGCGGTGCGAGCGCAGCAGCGTCTTCAAGGGGACGCGATGCTTGCTTTTCTTCTCTGCCTTCTGGGACATCTCGTTGAAGACCGGCGAATCCTCAAGGTGGATTCGAATGTAGCGCCCGATCAGCCCCAATGGCCCGGCGAGCAGGAACGGTATCCGCCATCCCCACGAGTGCATGTCCGCCTCGTCCAGGAGACCCCGCAACGTCATGACCGTGATGATGCCGAAGAGAAGGCCCGCGGCGGTGGAGGCAGGGACGAGCGACGTGTACAGGCCGCGCTGCTTGGGCGGAGCGTATTCGGCGAGGAACGTTCCAGCCCCCGCGTATTCGCCCGACGCCGAGAATCCCTGGATCATCCGCAAAAGAAACAGCGCCAGTGGCGCAAAGATTCCAATGGCCGCGTATCCGGGAATCACGCCGATGAGGAATGTCGATCCGGACATGATGAGGATCGACCAGGAAAGGGCCCACCGGCGCCCGTAGCGGTCGCCCCACGCACCCCAAACCACCGCGCCTATCGGGCGCAGGACGAACGAGAGGGCAAATATCGCGAAGGCGGACAGAAGCTGGGCGGTTTCGTCGCTTTTCGGGAAGAACGCGCTCCCTATGACGGCGGCCAGATACCCGTAGGAGGCGTAGTCGAACCATTCGATGAAGTTGCCGATGAAGCTCGCACCGGCCGCCTTCCTCAAAACCCGGCGCTGCTCGTCGCTATGGCCTTCCGAATCCGACGTGTGCCCTGAAGCCGCGTCGGTGACTCCGACGTTGCTTGCCGACGCCGACTCGCTCGGCCCGCCGGGCCGCTCCGCCTCTCCGCGCGGCGGGGCCAGCCGCTGCGCTTTCCGCTGTCGTGACTCGTTCCCTCCAAGGGAATGCGGCATTGAACCGCTCATATCAGCCGCCACGCGCCCACTGCTCCTTCATAATCGAGGATTCATTCTGATTGACGAATCCATATACGCCACTCAGCCTACACCTCCGTGCAAGAGATCGTCGAATATCCGCCATTATCGAACGAAGTGAAGAACCTTGAGGCAGCGGTACGGAAACAGTTTTCGAATTTTTATTCACTCGGCATCGCGTGTCTGCGCTTCAGATCGCGCGTCTGCGTTTCAGCGCGGCTGGCCCAAAGCCAATCGGCGCACACGCGGCAGGCCGCGGCACGCCGG
>ERZ772766.2080-NODE-2080-length-10170-cov-12.668413_pt1 | contig 10170 bp, 9 predicted proteins | sample MGYA00511379_ERZ772766 | MGnify/ENA primary metagenome ERZ772766 (study PRJEB29015, sample SAMEA2737895) | human oral metagenome | biome: human oral; feature: human-associated habitat; material: dental | place: China | collected 2116 ...
AAAAATATAAAGATTGTAAACAACAATGAATAATGAAAGCTAAAAAAGGCAATAATTGCAAAAATGATATTTAATGCTTGACTAATCATTAATTCAAGTGTTTCAAAGCCAAGATCTCGAATAGTATTGAGATCATTTGTCAGCCATGAGGTATAGGCGCTAACACTTTTTGAGCCAAAACGTATCACACCCTTACTTTCAATACTTTTTACAATATCTTTACGTATTTCGGTACACATTTCTTGTATGGCTTTTTCACTTGCTTTTGAGTTTTGATATATTTGCAATACCCATATTAAATTTACAGCTAAAATCGCTCCACTTAAATACAAAAATCCCTGTAAATCAAAATTTACAATTGTAGAAATTGCTTTTGCACTCAATATACCATTTAAGTAAACACATAATGAATTAATAAAAATCCAAAACAACCATATAGAATTACTTCGTTTGCATCTAATTAAATAAGTTTTTAATGTCATATTCCAGCCTCATTTAAAAATTCCAAATATTTTTTCACAAATTATTATCTTATGTTTAAGTGCAACATAAGATAATAAAATTCCTATTTTGTCACTTAATACTCCTCAAACACTATATTCATTAAGTACTTTGTTATTGAAATAATTTCTTTCCAGTAATCTACAATACCCTTTGAATATCTTTTGTTGAATACTTATCATCGCACGAATAGAGCAAGTCAGCTAACCCGTGACCAAAACAAATCCTTCTTGATCTCCTCCCTTTTGTATTATTGCATTTTATTTTAGCACCTCATGCATAACAAGTCAATATATAATATAATTATTTTGTATCTATTTCTAATTAAATACTTTTTTGTATTTTAAAACGATGTTATTTCAAAACATCGTTACATATTATTCCGTCAATTTTAAAATATATTGCTCTACTTTTAGCATCATAGGAATATTCTCATCAAGTTTGTACAAAAAACGGGCAACTTCATAATTTTCTACTGTGTTATCTTTTGATGAAATACTGTTGCTTATATTTCCCATTAATACATATAAATCTGCTAATAGATAGGTAGTTCTATAATCTTTACATTGCTTAATTGTAGTAGAAATTCTAGAAATTGCTTGTTCAGTATCTTTTTGGAGCCATAAATACCGGCATACGTTATAGTTAAATTTGATTGACAATTCTAGTTCTTCTATCGTATTTAAACTCAATTGGTTAACTCTTTCCTCTATTCGATCTCTAATTTTATTAAATCGTTCTATACTCCCAACTTCATAATAAAAATTAAATAATGTATTAGAGAATTGAAGATAGTTCAAATCAGATGTACTTAGTTGCTCAAGTACTCCCTCTAATTTTTGAACTGCCTCGTCTTTCTTTCCATAAAAATAAAAATCAACAAGTGTTTTTATCCACTCCATATAAAGTTTATCAGATAAAGATAAACGATGAGTCTTAATATTTTCTAATTCAAGTATATATTTTAAAGACTCATAATTCCGATTCATAATAAAAATACGTGCTATTTTTTTAAATTCTGTTAGCTCGTCTATTTTCTGTTCAACATGTTCTTCAAAAAAATAATCCATACTGACTTTTAGTTTGCGTGATAAAGCATACAAGAAGTCTGCCCCTGGAGTATATTCTCCACTCTCTAACCGACTAATTTGACCTTGTTTGCAAATCCCTTCAGCCAATTCTTTTTGTGACATTTTTAATTCTTTTCGTCTATTTTTTAATCTTGTTGCTAATAGTGATCTCAAGCCTATGTTCCCTCCATAAATTTATTTCACTATTAATTTTAACACGAGAGATATGTATATTCAAATATATCCAACAAAAAATACACATTATAGATACTACTAAAACAGTGAATTAAAACAGCGAGCGAACTTTTTTTGAGAAAACTAAACATGACCATAAAACTTACTGCGATTAAACCTCCAACTCCAATCAGAAATCGAGCTTTCACTTTGTTTAACATGGCTTACTCCTTTATTAGTGATAGCCATATCATAACAAGATTAACTTGGAAATCTTATCACAAGAAAAGGATTATCAGCAATATAACCCTTATGTAGTCTGTTGAGGCTAGGCAAAAACTCAATTTTCAGCCTTTCTCTTAAAAATTGAACAATATAAAATGACTTAGAATCACCGTTTATTGACGATGATAATCTAAGCCATTTACTATTTTAAGATTTTTTGCCAAGCCTCAATAACAAGTAAATTATCAAAATAGTAGCTTAATTATTTTGCCATTTTCTTTTTCGTAGTAAAAAAATTCCTACTGCAATCATTATCATGATAAAAGCATAAATCATATAGATTAAACTAATTTTAATACTGATTTTTACAAGCATTCCTGAAAAAAATACAATAGAGCCTGTCAGAACGTCATTAAAAACTTCTATTTTCAAATATAGGTTATTGAGTTCGTAAGGGGTCAATCGTTCTTGAAGATAGACACTTTGTGAAATCCCTGCAATGGTCTGCCCAATTGCTAAAAAGATATAACTAAGGAGGACGACTGACAAATTTGGAACTAGAGGAAAAATGACTAAATATCCTGCATATATTAGGGTTCCTAATATATATCCCTTGATAGGAGAATAGTTTGACCATTTTTTTAAAGACAAGATTGAACTTGTTATCAAAAAAATGATGGCTAAGAACGATAAGGAAAAAGAATATGCTTGACTAGAAATTCCAATATCCTTCGTCAGAAAAATGACTTCATAAGCATCATAAAGCACCCCTACTGATTGTAGCAATAGTGTGATTGCTACCATATTAGCAATGATTGTCTTCTTACTTATCATTCCAAAACCTTTTTCATTTAAAGGTTCATTACCATCAGTATCATTTTTAATAATGAGATCGTCTAATCTAAATAACATTAAAGTTGCTAACACCGTTAGTAGACTATAAATTAAAAACAAACCACCTAAATCTAAAACACTCCAAATACCTACGATCATGGGAGCTAAAAAGTAGGAAGAAGAACCTATCATCGTATAAATGCTATTAAATCTTCCTAAATCCTCTTTAGTAACAATCAAAGAAATAAGTGATGATAACAAACTGTTAAAATATGTCGTTAATACCTCCGTCAAAACAATCAGTGCAAAGACAAGAACACTTTTCATCCAAATGTAAATCAGAGCTAGACAACAAGCTTTGAGAAGCTCTATACCAATTAAAAGGTATTTTTTATTACTGATTTTCACTAAAAACGTATGACCGATGTTAGCAAGTAAACCACCCATAAATTTAGCAAGCCACAATCCCAAAACATAGTCAACTGAAATTTTTGAAAATATTATACTCAGTGCGATAGCATAACCATACTCAATAATCAGTGATAAAAAGCGATTTAAAAAAATTATCCTAGCATTACTGTTTAGCATCATAATCTCCTAAACTAATTCTTATTTCATTAACTAGCTGCTCTAACAAAAAATAACCTTTATCAGCTACCATAGGATTATACTCAGTAATATCCATTGCTTTAATATTGCAATTATTAATAATCGTTTTTAACAAGGTAATTAAGTCAATATAATTTAAACCTCCATAGATAGGGTAAGATACAGAAGGGAAAACACTAGGGTCTAATACATCTAAATCTATTGATATATATACATCTGAAAATTTTGTTACTAACTGTTTTAACTCATCTTTGACTTGATTCATACTATAAATACATCTAGAAGATGAGATTAAGTGTATACAATTATTATATTTACGTTTATACTCTGAATTTCTTTCGCCTATTACTACTATCTTTTTGAAATACGGTAAAATATAATTTATAAAATTCCAATTATTAACATCGTTATTATTAGATTTTTCATCAAAATAATCTAAATGAGCATCAAAAATAATAAGCAAATTATTTTTACCTTTGGCAAAAAGGCTCTTTACTAGCAAATATGTTATTGAATGATCGCCTCCGATTGCAATTCTAAAATTCTGTACACCTTTTAATATAAGAGGTTTTTCATAAATACTTGAACCTCCTTTAGGAAATTCAATTTCAAAAAAACGAGAATTCTCTCTATTTCTATAATTTTTAAAAAACTGAATTGGTCCCATTCTTGAACCAGGGATTCTACTACCCTGATCATATTTAAAAAGAAGAAAATCTGTAGGTATCATTTTATTCTTCATAACCCTGGAACATCCTTCCCTATCATACTACTAACAATTAAGCACATTTGTTTATCAGGCTCATTAAAACCTCCATACATGTATAGCGACCGACTTCTACAGCCTCCACCACATAAGAAGTTTCCTGGACAAATATCATAAAATTTACAAGTCTGAAATCTTTTATTTTTAAAAAATTTGGATTCTTCCCAAATATTCTTTAAAGTGTTCAGTTTTATATTTCCCCCAATAAAATTTACTGGTACAGTGGGACAAAAGGCAACATTCCCGTCATTTCTTATATATACATATGATATACCCGCTCCACAATATCTTTCTTTACTTTGAGTTAGCTCATGATTAATATTTATCTTATTTTGACCAATAACATTTTTCAAAGCTTCATAATACTCTTCGTCGCTAATAGATAATATATCAGAATTAGAGTTGGGGATATAACGATCAAAATGGAAAGTAACATCTCTTGATTTAAATAAATCAAGCATTCTCGTTATTTCATTGAGATTATTTCTACTAACAACAGCATTTATATCTACTTTTATCTCTGAATCTAAAAGTTTAGATATATTCTTTAATGTTTTATTAAAATTTCCTCTTCCTCGGATATTATCATGGGTAGTACTGTTGCCCCCATCTATACTAACCCTAACTAGTTTCACGTTTTGTTTCAATGTATCTAATAACTTTCTTGTTAATATCGTACCGTTTGTAAAAACAATAAGGTCAACATCTTTAGATGATATATACTCTACAATCTTATTAATCTCAGGATGAAGAAGACATTCACCACCAGTTATAGATACTGTTTCAAGACCTAACTCCAAACCTTCTTCGATTATTTTTTTTATGTAATCAAATGCTAGAAATTCTTTTTTCAACACACTATTTTCTAAATAACAATGTTTACATCTTAAATTGCAAGACGTGGTTAATTCAATTTGTATATGCTTCAAAGGAATTTTAGTTTCAAACTCTCTAAGGCTAATTTCATTCTGATGAATCTGAACTTTCGACACAAATTCTACAACTCTGGAATCTATCTTAGAGTCTCCCTTAATAAATTTTTTAAATTCAAAATAGAAAATTTTATTAATGAAATATTTTTTTCCAGTTAGCCTATCTTTTAGCACTCCACTTTGAGTGGCTTTATTATATAAGACACTTATTCTCCTCATAACCATACACCTTAAGCAACCAGATCGATACTGATTTCAACTCCCTTTCCCATTCTACACATTTCGCTTTAACATAATGTATATCTCCATATATAATATGGTCTCATAACTCTTTTGCCCTCCTATTTTTATGGACAACATTTTCTATGCTTACCTTTACTTGCTTATAGTATTTACTGACTTTAGACTATCTATGCCTTCATTCGATGGATATACCTTCGTATACTCTTTGAATTATATGTAAGAACAGGGGCTAGTTAGCCTAACCCCTGTTCTAATTTATGTTGTTGGCGGACAGCGACTCTTAAGTTCATCAAAAATTTCGGATTCTTTATCAGCAGTAATTTCTTTAATAATAGGAAATTCTAGCAAATCTTCATCTAAAATTTCTTCAGAGACTTTTTTTTGAGGAATAGTCATATCAATACTCCTTTCTAATATAATTTATAAATTCAGAAACAACAATAAGATAGATTTTTGAAATATCCCAGTTTCTGTATTTTATACTAAATTTGTTACAAATCTCTCGATAAACAATAAACTGTTTTTCGAAATCTTTAATCGGTGTACAAAGTACTCTGTGCCTCCAACGAATCTGACAATACAAACTATATAAAATTTTTTCAAAATCAGTGATATAAGGGACATCAATTTGATTTGGTAAATTCTCTAAAAATCTTTTTTGAATATTAATTTCCTCATATACTCTATCTCTGGGAACACCTATGAGTTCTTTAATTAAATTTTTCGAAGTATATATGTAATTCTTAATTATATTTAACTCAATATTTTTACATTCAAAATTTGAATTAATCGTAGTGACTGGACAAGGTATGAGACTGAGTACATATGTGTCAAATATTTTTGTTATGTTATACGGATATAATTCACATGTTAATGGCTTAGTTAAACCACTTTTTGTTAACTGACACCCTGTTTCAGAAAGAAACCAACATTCCTTCCCACATTTTAACAGATAATTATCATAAATATCTCTCACCACAAAGTTCTCTTGTATTTCTTTACTGTAATCGCCTAAATCTAAGTAATTTTGCTCTGTTAATAATAAAGAATTATTGACATGACAACATAATCCACGGCAATTTTTACAAGAATAGTTTAGAAAAACAGGGAATGAAATATGAATTTTATTTTCAATTCCAAAATCCTTAAAATTTATTATCTTACTCACAATATACCTCTTAATAAGGATATTATACATCAAAATATTTCAATAATCATTTTATTCCCATATCTGCGTATTACCTTTTACTTGCTAAAATTTTTTCTAAATGCCCTTCATAAGTCTTTGCTAAATGGTCACTTCCTACTAATTTCATTGTGGCAATACACTTCCTCATTTCAATAATTGCTTTAAAATCCGTCTCTTTTTTGTAGCGATACAAATGTTGTGTATACTGGAAAACGAGACGTTCATAGACTTCTGTTTCGATAAAAAAGCATTGATTCAATTGTTTTTCAAAATATAAAGCATCAAGAAATTTTCCTCTCTCAACACACGTAATATATCCATTTAATAACATTGATGAAATCAATCGTCTATTATTCGGAATCTCTTTATAAAAATCAGAACGTCTTGACATCTCTCTAGCTAAAACCATGAAAACATCGTGATTTAGAACATCTAAAGTATTTGAAAAAATTAATAATTCATAATACCCCCAATATTCCACACTAAAGAGATAATCGGTTAGATAAGATAAATCATCACTAGAATAATAAGTTTCTCCTGATAAATCTTGTAAACGAATTTTTAATAAAACGATATTAAGTTTATGAAATTTCTCCTGCTTAGGCTCTGACTCCATTTGGGAATAGAGTAATCTTTTCAATCCCTCAATATCATGATTAGATACAAAATGTCGAACTTTTGATAAGAGTTCATTTAATTCATCACGATGAAAATCATGAACGGCATACATAAACTCGTCAATTGGCATGTTGATTTCATCTAAGATAAACATGAACTTTGAAATTGTTAAATCAGTCTCTCCTTTCTCAAATCGAGAGAGCTGAGATGTTGATATACCAGCCTTTGCGACATCTTTTAAGCGCAATCCTCTAGATTCTCGAAACTTTTTAAAAATTTCTCCAAAATTTTTCATTTCACTTCCTCCATTACGCATATATGGGAATGTTTTTTATTTTATAACATTTTAGCATAAAATAGGAAAAAAATAAAAGTGAGGTATTTCACATGAAAAAACAAAAATTATTATCTCTATTATTGCTGGTTTTTGAAGGAATTATTATAATCGTTGTTGGCTGAGTTTCATTTCTATTGGAATATGAACTAGACATTTGACTTTATATCTTCCTATCTAAAAGGGTTACCTGGACTCAGGCAACCCTTTTGTTAAAAACGATGCTCAATTGAACATCATCTTCATTATTCTGTCATATTTGCAATGTAATGTTCGACTTTCAAAGTCATTGACGTATTTTCCTCCAATTTATAAAGAAAATGTGCTGTCTCAAAATATTCTTTTACCAAAAACTTAGAAGAAAAGTCCTTGCTTACATTTCCCATCAATAAATACAAATCAGCTAAAAGATAAGTTGTTCTGTAAGCCTGACACTGCTTTATAGTAGCTGTGATTTTAGTAATAGCTTCTTCAATATTATTCTGTAGCCATAAATATCTACAAACGTTATAGTTGAACTTAATAAATAGTTCTAACTCTTCGAGTGTATTTAAATTGAATTGATTTACTTGATACTCTAATGTTTTTCGAATCTCATCAAATCGCGTTAAATCTCCAATATCGTAATAGAAATTGAATAGAGTGTTTGAAATTTGGAGATAGTTCATATCAGATATACTTAACTGTGACAGTACCTTCACCAATCTTTCAACTGCCTCCTCTTGTTGCCCATAGAAATAAAAATCTATCAGAGATTTTATCCACTCCATATAAAATTTATCTGCTAGAGATAAACGATGAGACTTTACATTTTCTAATTCATATATATATTTCAAAGACTCATAATTTCTATTTATGATAAATGTATGTGTTAATTTCTTAAACTCTGCTAGCTCATCAACCTCCTCAACAATCTGCTCATCAAAAAAATAATCCATACTAACTTTTAATTTCTTAGCAAGTGCATGTAAAAAATCCGCCCCAGGAGTGAACTCTCCACTCTCTAATCGACTAATTTGCCCCTGTTTACAAATACCTTCGGTCAATTCTCGCTGGGACAATTTTAATTCTTTTCGTCTATTTTTTAATCTGGTTGCTAATAATGTGCCCACGTTTGGATATTCCTTTTCTAATTGATTTTGATTTTGAATTCAATTTTAATTGTAACATGATTAAATCAAAAAATTCAAATATGTGTCCAGAAAGATACAAATTTTATATAAATGGTAGCAAATATTTTTTGATCTACCTCGTCTTCTTTTGAAAATAATCTACTCAAATAATTTCTAGATTTTCAAATTAAGTTAGACTTTTCATGTAACTCAGAAAAACATATATGGGGTTTGAGAGTTCAAGTAATTCCTAAAAGTCTTTGAAACAAAAAATGCATAATATCAGGTATTCAAAAAACTGATATTATGCATTTTATTTTTACCCTTTTAACACTATTACTATTTTTCGATCCATTAAGCTTATTAAAAACAAAAAAAGACTTAGAATCATGTTAACAATAACCTTAATTCTAAATCCTTTTATTATTTATCTTTTAACTATATTTAAGATAGATACTTAAATTATATTACTGTTTTTCAAAAGTTCCGTCTGCTACACGAAAATCACTGTTAACAGTTTCAATTGAATTAAATTGAATCTTTAAATATTTTACTTCTTTTTCATCTTTTCCAGGTAATTCAGCTTTAGCACTCGCTGCACTAGAAACCTTTATTTTGACGTATTTCCCAGCGATTTTCCAAGTTCCATCTCTAGATTCGTCTTTATTATTTGTTACTTCTAGTGTTTTATCGCTATTGAAAACGATAGTTGAATCGTGTTTACTATCATACCAAGTACCAATAATTTGCTTTTCTGGTCCTGAATTTTGATTCAAGAAAAAGAATACCCCACCGGCAACCGCAAGTACTAAAACAACTAAAGCAATAATTTTTTTCATTATTTTTCCTCCTATAAATATCTAAAGATATTTATTATTTTTTTCATATACCTAGTTTCACTAAAATCATTAGTAAAAAATCAAATTTTGAATGATAAACTTCTATTCACTACTACAATAAGAAATACTTAACTAGCTTTTATTAATCACGATGTTTCCGTGATACTGAAATACCAAAACTACAAAGAACAATTCCCATTGCAAATACTAACCAATTCTCAATTGAACTTGTATTAGGCAAGGCTCTATTTGCAGCATATTTAGCTTGATTTCCAGCATAGCTATATACTCGTTCGTTAGAAGTATTTTCTGGTATACTCTTTTCTAACGTAGGATTCAGAGAAATCATTCTGTGATCTACTTTATCGTTAAAGACTTCGCTTTGTCTTGTACGAGTATTTAAATAGGCTTCCCTAACTGCTTCATATTGTGCAGTTGCATCCAATTGATCCTGTAGAAGTGTTTTAAGTTTAGCTTCCTCTCTTGCTACATTCTCAAGTGCTAAACGATGCTCTTCAACTGCATTATCATATGCCTCTTTTGCTTTCTTCAAATATGCATCAGCGTTTTCAAGATGATCCAAAAGTGTTTCTAAAGCAACCAAGTTAGTCTTAAATTTAGAAATTTCATCCTTAATTTGACTTTCTTTAGCTTTTAACTCTTCAACTATATTCTGACGGTTTCTGAGTTCTGCTTCGTCCTTGGCTTTTTCAGCTTTAAGATC
>ERZ772766.2083-NODE-2083-length-10167-cov-2.976365_pt1 | contig 10167 bp, 6 predicted proteins | sample MGYA00511379_ERZ772766 | MGnify/ENA primary metagenome ERZ772766 (study PRJEB29015, sample SAMEA2737895) | human oral metagenome | biome: human oral; feature: human-associated habitat; material: dental | place: China | collected 2116 ...
AATTTTTAGAAAAATTAGAAAAATTATTAAATGAAACATTTAACTTAAATATAGTTAATAAAAAAGAAGAAATAACTTTAGAACCTGAAGAAATAATTATAGAAGAATATACGTTTACTCCAGCGGATGAAGTTGTTGATATAGAAAATGATTTAACAGATGAAATATTTACAGATTTAGATTTACCTAAGATAGAAGATTTTGAAGAAATAAATGAGGATGATAATAAGGTAAATATAGAATTAGATTTAAATAATTTAACTTTACCTATGAATGATTTTAATTTATATGAAGAAACATATAATAATATGGTAAATAAAGATATAACTGATGATATAGTAGAAAACGAAGTTAATGATATTTTAAATCAAAATGAGTTAGAACAAGTTAACTATACAGATGGTGAATATAAAGATGTGTTTCATAAATTAGAAGACACTTTATTATTAAAAGCTTCTATTCCAAAAGATTTTGTTGAAAAGATAGATAGAAGTAATAATATATTTGATATTTTTAATAAAAATATTTATTTCAGATTTTTTACATTTAGATGTGATACTTTAGAGGCTTATGAATATAAACTAAAAGATTGGATGGATAAGAATTATGAAAGTATAGGTGGATCTTATAAAACTGAACAATTAGAGATAAATAATTATAGAATTGATGTTAATGAATTTGATAATAGAATTTATTACACAACATATATAGATAATTATTTAATATCGGTTTCATGTAATGATTATAGTTATAAAGAAGCTTTATTTGACATTTTAGATAGTGTTGAAATATTAGAGGGATCTGAAAGAGAAGTTGAAGATATAGCAAGAGAGAATAAAAATAATCGTAAATTACTTGCTAATAATTTACCAGAGTTAGATGTTAGAAGTTTAGTTAATAGTTACGATGCTACAATTATTAAAAAGAGTGATATTTTAAAAAGAGCAATAGCGATTATATTGCTTGCAAATGAAATTATAAGTGATAATAATGATTCATCATTTTTAACAATATTTAATAAAAATAAAACTATCAAAAACGAACTTAAAAAGTACGATGTTTATAACTATTTAACACCAAAAGAAAAAGAATATATTAAGAATAGAAATGAAGAGTTATCTATAGAACTTTCGTGGAGAATTGAAGGAGCTTATGTACTTTTATATGTTTTAGGATTAATAGATAAAGAACTTGATAATGTAACTAAGACAAACATAGTTGAATTAAAAGAATTTATAACTTCTAGGACATATGGGGATTTAATTACAGATGCTAAGTTAAAAGATGAAAATGAAATATTAGATTTAGCAGATTATTCAAATAGACTTTTAATAATTACAGAAAATTATATGGATTATTCTAATTTAGACAAAGAAATAGTTATTGAAAGAGATAAAGCATATAAGTATATTCTTAGTGGAATGTCATGGGATGTATTATAGTTAAATAAAGCAAGAGTAATATTACTCTTGCTTTTTAATAGTAGAATATTATGAAAAATGGAATTACCAATTAAAGCCCAAGAAGTTATGTATTCTAAAAAACTGAATTTATAATTATAGAATATATATTTTTTGTAGAATTATATTGGAATATAAATATTACATTGTCCAAAGAATATGATGATTATAAATGTTGTGAATTTAATTAAGCATATAATTTATTGTAAAAAGAAAATAATAAAAAAACATTGAAATTAATAAATAATAAATTAAAAAATTTTAAATAAGGAAATAAATATGTTTGAAATGTATAACTCAAATAATAAAATACCGGAAAATAGATATTTAGAAATGAATGATATTCTAATGAAAGATTATATTTTAAGAAAAGGATTAGAAGAATATAAAAAAAGAGAAAAAGTTTTTAAAGAAATCTATGATTTTAAATGATCCTAATTATAATATAATACTTTATATACTTGATAAAAAAATAGTTGCTTTTATTTGCTATATATTAATGGAAGACAGTGTGTGTTTAGCAGAAATTCAAATAATAAAAGAATATCAAGGTAAAAACGATATATTTAGAAAGATATTAAATAAATTTTTAGAAGAAATTAAAAATAAAAAACATAAAAATATATCTGCAACAATCGATAAAGATAATAAAACATCAAGAGCAGTATTTTCACATATTGGTATGATTAATACAAAAGACAATTGGTTCGAAATATCTCTTGAAACTTTAGAAAAATGGTTAAATAAATCTGGTTCTTGACAAATAGTATAATAGAAATTAAAATATATGTAATTTAAATTTATTAAAGCTGTGAAGGTGTGGAATACTGGAGCTTTTAGTTATAAAGGGATTCTTAGAATAAGTAAGGTGGAACCGCGGGTAGTACTCGTCCTTACAGATAAGAATCTCTTTTTGTTTCATAAAAGGAGGTAAATTATGGAAGAAATAACTATGAAAGATTTAGCTAATTTTGCTAAAACATATGGATTTATTTATCAAGGAAGTGAAATATATGGAGGTTTAGCTAATACTTGGGATTATGGTATCTTAGGAGCAAGACTTAAAAATAATCTTAAAGATATGTGGAGAAAGTTTTTTATTCAATTAAGGGATAATGCTTATGAAATAGATGCTAGTATATTGATGCATCCTAAAGTATGGGAAGCTTCAGGGCATATTAAAAACTTTTCAGATCCACTTCTTGATTGTAAAGAATGTAAGATGAGAGTTAGAGCTGATAAACTTATTGAAGAGTTTGATAGTACTGTAATAGCAGATAAAATGACTGACAAAGAAATGGAAGAATTTATAAAAGAAAAGAAAATACCATGTCCAAATTGTAATGCTAGTAATTTTACATCTATAAGAGAATTTAATCTTATGTTTGAAACTACTAGGGGAGTTACAAAAGATTCTAAAAGTACTATTTATCTAAGACCAGAAAATGCTCAAGGTGAATATGTTAATTTCTTAAATGTATTAAGAACTGCTAGAACTAAATTACCTTTTTCTATAGGACAAATTGGTAAAGCATTTAGAAATGAAATTACACCAGGTAACTTTACCTTTAGAACTATTGAATTTGAACAAATGGAATATCAAACATTTTGTAAAAAAGATACTGATGAAAAACAATATGATTTTTTTAAAGATTATGGTATGAAATTTATGGAATATATTGGTCTTAATAAAGAAAAACTTCGCTATAAAGATCATGAAAAATTAGCACATTATGCAAAAAATGCTTGTGATATAGAATATTTATTTCCTTTTGGATGGGGAGAAATAAATGGTACTCATAATAGAACAGATTTTGATTTAAAAAATCATCAAGAATTATCTAAAGTTTCAATGGAATATTTAGATGAAGAAACAGGTGAAAAATATATTCCATATATTATTGAATCTACATATGGAGTAGATAGAATAATACTTGCATTACTATTTGATGCATATAACGAAGAAGAAGATAGAATAGTTTTAAAATTAAATGAAAAATTAGCACCTATTAAAGCTTCAGTTTTACCATTAATAAAAAAATATCACGCTGAAAAAGCAGAAGAAATTTATAATAAATTTAAAGAACATTTTATGACAAGTATTGAAGATAGTGGAAGTATAGGAAAAAGATATAAAAGAAATGATGCTATAGGAATTCCTTATTCAATAACAATAGATGATGAAACATTAAAAAATAATAAAGTTACTATTAGATTTAGAGATACTGCTGAACAACAAATAATGGATATAGATGAAGCAATAAAATACATCGAAGAAAAAACTAGAATATAGTATTGAAACTTTTATTTACTTTTGTAGATAAAAGTTTTTGTTTTTATGGTATAATTTCATTAGAAATACTAATAAAAAGAGGGTGAAGAAATGAAAGTAATGTGTATAGGACAAGCTGCATATGACATAACTATACCGGTTAATGAATATCCAGTTGAAAATAAAAAGATAAGATTTGATGAAAGAATAGAGTGCGGTGGTGGATCATCATCAAATGCTTCTTACCTTTTATCTAAATGGGGACTTGAAACTTCTTTTGCAGGAGTAGTAGGAAATGATTTCTATGGTTCTAAAATAGAAGAAGAATTAAAAAATATTAAAGTTGATACTAAATATTTAGAAAAAATTAATAAAAAAACAACTACATCATATATAATTGCAAATTTATCAAAAGGTACTAGAACTATTCTTACTAATAGAGAAAAAAATATAAAATTATCTGTTACACCAGATACTAAAGATTTAGATTATATATTTTTAGATGGTTATGAATATGATTTTGCTAAAAAAGTCATAGAACAAAATCCAAATGCTATTAAGATAATAGATGCAGGTAGTTTAAAAGAACATACTTTAGAACTTGCAAAATTAAGTGATTATATAGTTTGTTCAAAAGATTTTGCAGAAGAGTTAACTTCTAAAAAAATAGATTTTACTAATTTAAAAACTCTTATAGATATATATGATGAAGTAGAATCTAAATTAAATGGTAAATTAATAATAACTTTGGAAGAAAAAGGAAGTTTTGTTAAAGATGAAAACTATATGATAGTTCCATCTATTAAAGTTAAAACTTTGGATTCAACAGCAGCAGGTGATATATTTCATGCAGCGTTTTTATATTTTTTATCACAAAATATGAGTTTAAAAGATACTCTTAGATTAGCAAATATAACAGGAGCGTTATCTGTAACTAAAATAGGTGGAAGATATTCTATTCCAACTTTAGAAGAAGTAAAAAGAGTAAGTGATGACAATCCTCTATAGTAATATATTTAATACATTAGATTTACATGGTGAAACTTTAGAAGTCGCCATGTATTTAGTTAAAGGCTTCATAAGTGATAATATAAAGATGAAGAATGAATATATTGCTATCATTCATGGGAATGGGGAAGTATTAAAAGGCAATGTATTAAAGTATTTAAAGAAGTCAAAATATGTCAAAGAATTTAATATAGATATCTACAATAGTGGCCAAACACTAATAAAACTTGACATTTACTAAAAAATGTATATAATACAACTCATAACGGAGGGGGAATCCAAGATGGAAGAAAAATACTCAATAAGAAATTTTTTGATAAAAGCTGTAGTAGCAGTGGTTTTTATCGTTTTATTAATTTATCTTTTACCAATAAGTAAATTAGGTGGAAATAATAGTAATAATAACAACAATAGTAATACAAATAACTATTCTCAAGAATTGAATAGTTTAACTGCACAAATATTTGCTGCAAATATTAATATAATGAAAGAAGCAGCAATGAAGTATTATACTATAGAAAGATTACCTCAAAATGTAGGTGACAAGAAGAAATTAACATTACAAGAAATGTTAAATATGAAACTTGTATTACCTTTAATAGATAAAGAAGGTAAAACTTGTGATGCTAATGCTTCATATGTAGAAATTGAAAAGAAAGATACAGAGTATCAATTCAAGATCAATTTAAAATGTGGAAGTCAAGAAGATTATATTATAGTACCAGTTGGATGTTATGATTATTGTCCAACTAAAGGTGGGGTATGTCAAAAAGAAATAGAAATAAATGGTAAATATCAAAAAGTTCCTGGAATACCACCAAAAACAGTACCAGATTTAATTGTAACTGGACCAAGTTGTGAATTATATGTATCAGGTGGAGTAGAAGGTACTAATGGATGGTTTACAAGAGATGTTACAGTTGGATTCAAATACAAAACTACATCTAATAATAGTGCACATATAACAGAGTATGGTTTGAGTGAAAGCAATGTACCAACATACAATATGCTAAAACAATATCAAGTTACTAAAGAAGGTGTAACTAATGTATATGGATATGTTAAAGATTCAAATGGAAAAACTGCAATATGTCATGTAACTGTTAAGAAAGACTCAGTAAAACCTAATTGTGAATTACAAATAGTAGATGGAATTAAACATAATGGAGTTTATGTAGGTAATGTAAAAGTAGCACTTACTAATTCATTAGATGAAACATCAGGAGTTGATTCTTACGGTGTAAGTAAATCAAGTCAAGTAGATTTAAATAATAAAGATAGTATCGTTGTTAACAGTAATGGAAATAATACAGTATATGGATATGTTAAAGATAAAGCAGGTAATATAAATGTATGTAGCCTTAGTTTTCAACATAAAGATACACCAAACAATAAGATTTCTAAACCAAGTTGTGAACTAGAAATAACATCAGGAGTTATGGGAGAAAATAACTGGTATACTTCAAATGTAAGAGTAGCATTTAAGTCTAAGAAATCTACTAATGGTGCATGGATTACTCAATATGGAATTACAAATTCTAATGTTGAATACAATCAAAGAGATTTTGTAACAGGTGCAAGAGATGGTCATTATACAGTTAGAGGATTTGTAAAAGACTCTAATGGTAATGAAGCAATTTGTTCATTGAAATTTAAGAAAGATGGAACAAAACCTCAATGTGATTTAAGTGTATTCGGTGGAATATATCAAAATGGTTCATATAAGAGTGATGTATTAGTTGGATGGTCAAGAAGATACGATAACATGTCTGGTGTTCAAAGATATGGAATGGGTAGAACATTCAATTACAACAATAACTTATCTTATAGAGTAACAAATGATGGAACTACAACAGTATATGGATATATTAAAGATAATGCTGGTAATACTAATATATGTAGCATCAATATTACAAAACAAAAAACAGGATTCGAATATCAATATAAAAAGACATTTAATAGACAATATTCTAATTGGTCAGAATGGCAATTTAGAACATATAATCCTAATTCAAAACCAAACTTTGGATTTAGAGAATTAGAAGAAATAGTTGATTTAGGTTATAGAGAAGTAACTAAATATAATTATGTTAAAGCAAGACCAATATACAGTTATGTAAATAAAGAATTTAAAACTGTAAGAGAAAGAAGTTGTGATGGTTTCAAATACTATAGAAACGAAAAAACAACAACAACTTCAACAACAAGAACAGTTCATGAAACATCTACAGAAATAACTAGAGTAGAAACAAGAGTAACAGATTCATATGTTACTAGAAAAGGTACTCAAGGTGGAGAAAGATATGTTGGAATGGTAAGTTTAAGTAGTCCACCAACAAACACTCTATCAGTTAGATACGAATTCGTAGGAATGGACTTTGCTAGATGTGGAAACTGTACTACAACACCATATACAATATGGAAAAAATATGTAAGAACAGTAGGTAAGAGTCAAAAAGTTGATACAATTACAAGAACATATTATAAAGATAATAGAGGTAATCCAACAACTAGAATCAAGTCTCAAAATACAACTACAAATGTAAATGTTACTTATTCAGGTGTAACAGTAGCATGTAATTTAGTAGAAGATGAAACTACATTATTTGTTAAGGTTAAAGAATTAGCTGGATTTGAAAAACAAAGAGTAGCATATACAACAAAAGATTATAGTTATAAATATAGAAATAGAACTATAATATCTCAAGGTTATGTAGATTATAAATGGAGTTATTATAATGACCGTAATTTAATAAATAGTGGTTATGTAATGACTGGTAATAAGAGAATTACAAATTAATAAAAAGGGGGTAAAATTATGAAAAGTTTAAACAATATAATAGTATTTGGTAAATTTAAAGACGATAGTTCATTAGATTATGTAAGTCAAAAAGTATTAGTTAATTATGATGGAGAAAAAGGTTTACATGTAGTAGATGGAATTGATAACTTTTTAAAAAACTTATTAATTTCTCACAATTTAATGGATGAAAAAGCTAAAGGTGTTGATAATGAAGCGGTTAGCAAAGCTGCAAATTTAGGATATATTAAAGTAGTTGATGTAGACCAAATAGATGAAGAATTTTATAAAAATATTGTTGAAAATGAAAATCGTGATGAATTAACACCAGAGGAAATTGAAGTAATTAATAAAAATTCTACAGGATTAGAAGAAAAGGAAGAAATGGAAAAAACAGACAAACAAAATTTAAATAAAGAAAGTGATGATTTTGAAGAAGTGAATTTATATCCTAATAATAACGAAAAATCTTCTGTAAAAGATGATGAAGAATTATTAGATGAAGATATAGAAGAAGTTGATGAAGCTGATAGATCAAAAGCTAAGTTTGGAATGGGAACATTAGCAGCAGTAGCAGGAGCATCTGCTATTGGTGGAGCAGTACTTGGTGCAGCTGGAAGCAGTTTAGCAAGTAATTTTGTTAAACCTAAGACAGAAACAGTTAAAAATGTGTCAGAAGAAAATGAAAATTTAACTCCTGAAGAAAAAGGAAGCTTAGAAGAAACTTTAGCAGCTGTAGACAAATCTTATGAAAATAAAGAAGAACCAACTACTTCATCATTTAACGAAGAATATTCTAGTGATGTAGTAATAAATGAAACAACTAAACAAGAAGAAAGAAGTAATTCTGGAATTTTAGATTTTGATTTATCAAATGGAACTGAAGTTCAAAAAGAATTCCTTAATTCAACAGCAGAATTAATTACTAAATTTCATGAACAAACACAAAAAGCTAATAACTTTAGATTAGAAAATGATAACGAACATTATTTAGATTTAACACTTGATGAAGCTATGAGTTTAAATTTAATGTTAAATGATTATACTCAAGATGAAATAAATCAAATATTTGGTTCACATCAATTTAATTCAGAAAAAATTCAAAACTCTGTTAAAAGTGCATATACTAAGTTAGCTACTTATTATATGAATGCTAAAGAAAAATCTGGAGTAGCAGATATAATTAAAGATGAAAATAAAAAAGCATTCTTTAATAAGATGGAAGATAGTGTTTTAAAATTCAATCAAAATCCTACAGTAGAAAATGCAACTGATGTTCATAGAGCAGCATATTATTCATATATTACTTCAGGAGCTAGTAATGAATATGCAAAAGATGATTTAACATCATTTATTGCTACAAGTGCATTAATGGGATTTGTTATGAACAATTCAACTACTTCATATCAAGTAGAAAATTTCCTTATAAGTAGACTTGATGATAATCAAGAATTAAATACATATGGAGAAGCTTTCTTAAGAAGTGGAACACATTTTGTTTCTCTTGCTAAAGAAGGAAATAGTTATATAGTTCAAGAATTAGATGCATTTGGAAATTGTGTTACAAGAAGTGAATCAGAAACAAGTATAATGTCTTTAATTAACGATAAAGCATTACTTAAGAGTATGATTAGAAAAGCTGATACTTTAGGTCAAATGGTTGCTAATGCTAATGAAAAATATTTAGCAGATGAACTTGCTAAAGATCAAAAAATTATTGAAAGCAGAAAATTTGTTGAATATATATTAAGCGGAAATAGTGATTATAGATATGCATTATTTAATGCTCTAGGAGCAAATTTTGATAATTATAATGAATTCTTAAAAGAATGCTTTGGAACAGAAAATGTAAAAGAAGCAGAATTAAAATTATCAAGTTTATCAATGAATGTATCTATAACAGGATTAACTTCTCATTTAGGTAAATTAAGTGAAACTGAAATTAATGAAATTTCACAAACACAAAAAGGTAAGAATATTGTAGCTATATACAATAAACTTATATCTAAAATAGAAACAAAAACTTTAACTTTAAACGAAGTTGTAAGTAGAATAGATTTTTCTAAATTAGGTGGAATTTACGGAATTAATGATAATCAAGCAGTAGGATATTTAGTAAATGTTAGAAGAGATATATTTACTAGACAATATCTAAATTTAAGATCATCATATAGTGAAGAATATCATAGTAGTTCTAAATCAGAATCAAGAAGAAGTTCTTCATCTCGTAGGTCAGGATCTTCAAGTAGTTCATCTAGTTCAACAGGACAAGCTCAACAAGAAGAAAAAGTAGTTGAAAAGAAAGTTGAAACTAGTGAAAGTGAAGAAGTTCAAACTAAGACTGAAACTCATACTGAAAGAAAAGAAGTTAATAAAGAAGATTTAACAGAAAAAGAAAGAAAAGAAGCAGAAAGACAAGAAAGAAAATTAGATGCATCAAATCTTATCTATAATATAGCAGCAAGAGCTAGTAAAGATGTAAATGAATATATGAATTCTAATGAATATAGATCAGATTCATCTACAACATCATATGTTAATAAATATAATGATCAAGATTTGAATAATGAATCTTTAATAAATCAAGCTAGACTTATAAGAGCATGGAATGATGGTTCATTATCAGA
>ERZ772766.2084-NODE-2084-length-10166-cov-36.048660_pt1 | contig 10166 bp, 10 predicted proteins | sample MGYA00511379_ERZ772766 | MGnify/ENA primary metagenome ERZ772766 (study PRJEB29015, sample SAMEA2737895) | human oral metagenome | biome: human oral; feature: human-associated habitat; material: dental | place: China | collected 2116 ...
TGGCCGAGCTGGCCCGCCTGCGCGGGGAGGACGACGTCGAGCCCGTGCGCGACTCCAGCGTCATGGGCAAGCTCAAGGAGCGCTTCTCCGGGCGCTGAGAACACGGCGGTCTACGCCTGCAGCCCGGCTTCTTGCCTGCGGCTACTCGGCCTGAGAGGACTCGGGCCAGTAGTGCGAGTCCGGGGTGGCCCTGACCCCGAAGATCGCCTGGCCCACCCGCACGCAGGTGGAGCCGCCCTCGATGGCGGCCTCGAAGTCGCCGCTCATCCCCATGGACAGCAGCCCGTCACCGATCGTGCCGGCCTGAAGGGCGGCATCGCGCAGCCGGCGCATGATGCGGAAGCACTCGCGTACCCGCTTTGCGTCGTCGGTGTGGGCCGCCAGGGTCATGAGCCCGCGCACCCGCAGCGAGGAGTAGGCCGGCAGCGCGGCGAGGAAGGCGGCGACATCGTCCGGCTCCAGCCCGAACTTGCTGGGCTCGCCCGAGGAGTTGACCTGCACGTAGACGTCCAGGGAGCGTCCGGCCGCCTGGAGGCGGCGGTCGAGGGCCTCGGCCAGGCGTAGGGAGTCCAGGGCCTGGAACTCGTCGGCGAAGGCGGCCACGTTCTTGGCCTTGTTGGTCTGCAGGTGGCCGATGACCGACCAGGAGATGCCCAGGTCCGCCAGGTTCTCGCTCTTGCGCTGGGCCTCCTGGACCTTGTTCTCGCCCATCTGGGTGATGCCCGCAGCGAAGGCGGTGCGCAGGCGCTCCTCGGGGACGGTCTTGGAGACCGGCAGCAGACGGATCTCGGCGGTGTCCCGGCCGGCGCGCTCGGCGGCGGCGTCGATCCGGGCGCGGATGGCGGCCAGGTTGCGGCGGAAGTCGTCCACCGTGACGGCGGTGGTGTAGGAGGGGGCTGGGGACGACTGCGGTGAGCGGGCGGTGGCTGAAGGTTCGGTCATGTTCGCTGACGCTAGCACCGTCGGCGGTCGCCGGTTCGACACCGCCCGTAGGCTGGGGGCGTGACCGCACCTGTCTTCGTCTTCACGCCCGAGACCATCGAGCCCGCCGACGCCGTCGCATCGGCCGGGCCCGGAACCATCCTCATGCTCACCGGGCCCGAGGCCCGCCACGCGGTGACCGTCAAGCGCCTGCGTATGCAGGAGCGCGTGGACCTCGTTGACGGGGCCGGCCTGCGCCTGGTGTGCGAGGTGACCGGGGCCGGCGTCGGTGGGGCCAAGGATCGTCTGGCCGTGCGGGTCCTGGAGCGGATCGAGGAACCGACGCCGCCGCTGCGGCTGACCCTCGTGCAGGCCCTGGCCAAGGGCGGGCGCGATGAGCAGGCCGTGGAGACGGCCACCGAGGTCGGAGTGGAGCTGGTGCTGCCCTGGCAGTCCGAGCGCTGCGTGTCCGTGTGGCAGGGGGCCAAGCAGGCCAAGGGGCGCCAGCGCTGGCAGGCCACGGCGCTCCAGGCCGCCAAGCAGGCGCGGCGCACCCGTGTGCCTGCGGTCGACGAGGTACGCGACACCCGGGCGCTGATCGCCTGGGTGGCGCAGACGGTGCAGAGCGGGGGAGTGGTGCTGGTCCTGCACGAGGAGGCCAGGACGCCCATCAGCACCGCCATGGAGTCGATGCGTCTGCCCGCGCCGGGGTCGGCGCCGCTGGTGCTCGCCGTCGTCGTGGGGCCCGAGGGCGGTATCAGCCCCGAGGAGACGGCGGCCCTGGAGGCTGCCGGGGCGATGACGGTGCGGCTGGGCCCCCACGTCATGCGCACCGCCTCAGCCGGCCCCGTCGCCCTGGCCGTCCTCGCCTACACCAGCGGCCTGTGGGAGTGAGAAGTGCGAGTCCGTTATGAGAGTGGCGGCCTGGCCTCTCGGTGGGGACGGGGAAGCTCCTCTGCTCTCCGCCGGTCTCTCGATAGTGGTGTTGTGGCTGTTACAGGCTCAAAGGCGACGGTTGTTCGAGGCTCGAGGCCTGACCAGGGAATGGAGTAAGCCGTCTTCACAAGAGTATGACTGTCATACATACTTTGAGTATGAGTAGCATGACGACGATCAAGGTGGAGCGCAGCACGAGGGACGGCTTGCGGGCCCTGGCGTCAGAGCGCGGGGTGACCATGGATGCCGTACTCAAGGAGCTGCTTGAGGAGGCGGCACGTGAGCGGCGCTTTGCTGAAGTGCGGCGTGCAATGGAGGCTAATCCGCCGGACGAAACCTATGTCAAGGAGCTCCGTGAGTGGGAGTCGGAAGCATGGAGCTAGAAGTCCCGGTTGACGCGGGCGAGGTATGGTGGGCACTTCCCGATCCTGCTGTCGGGCGAGAGCAATCCGGGCGTCGTCCAGTTCTCATTGTGTCGAATGAACGATTCCATCGAACGGTGACGACGCTTGTCGTCGCGGTTCCTGTGACAACGAAGGATCGGGGCTGGCCGAATCACGTGGAGCTCAATGCGGGAGCAGGAATGAAACAGCGGTCGTTTGCCATGACCGAACAGGTTCGCACGATCTCACGTCAGCGTCTCACCAAGAAGATCGGAGTCGTGGAGGAGTCCGTCCTTCAGAACGTGCGCGAATGGCTGGTCGACTACATCAGATAGCACGCGCTGAAAGGACCCAGGAGCCTTGTAGGTGGCGCATGGTGGGGGCCTGCATGATGTTGAGGACTGCGCGGCGGATGGGAGGCGTAGCGCGGCTGCTTCCCAATGGAGCGGCTTGCAGGCATGCTCTGACTATGAGTGAGACGAGTGAGCGATGAGCCCGAGGGGGCGGCGGCCGGCGGGGAGCCCGGACACGCGTGAGGCCATCCTGGCGGCGGCCCGCACCGCCTTCGCCCGCGACGGCTACCAGACCTCCCTGCGCGGCATCGCGCGCGACGCCGGCGTTGACCCGGCCCTGGTCCACCACTACTTCCCGGACCGGGCCACGCTCTTCGCCAAGGCCGTCATCGAGTCGACCGCCGGGGTTGACGCCAACCTCATGCACCGGGCGGCCTCCATCACCGAGCTCGAGCCCGAGCAGCTGGGGGAGGGGATCGTGCGTGCCTTCATCGGCCTGTGGGATGACGCGGGTGCGGACCGCTTCACCGCAGTCATCCATGCCGCGCTCGGCCAGGGGAGCGATGTCGAGCCCTTCCGCGACTTCATCGCCACCGGGGTTCTTTCTCCGATCGTCACCCACTTCTGCCCCGACCGCCCCCAGTTGCGCGCCCAGCTCATCGCCAGCCAGATCATCGGGCTCGGCCTGGCTCGCTGGGTCGCCCGCATGGACCACATCGCCGGCCTCGACATCGAGGCGGTCGCCGCGCTCGTCGGCCCCACCATTCAGCGTTACGCCTTCGACGACCTGCCCGACGTCGCTGATCCCGCCTGATCACTGAGATTGGCTCGGTCTCCGAGCCGAGTTTTGTCCGTTTGGGACGGCTTTGAAGCCGTGATTCTGGCTTGGGGTCCAGCTAAGCCACCCTGACCTGCACGGATGGGAACCGCTCTGGCTGAAGGGGTGTTCAAAGTCGTCCCATGCGGACAGTTTCCAGCTCCAAGCTCTGGACAGCGGGTCATCGTCGACCTATATTCATCACATGATGAAAAGCGATGAAGGAGACGCGCCCCGGGAGTCGGGGGCCGGCAACCGATCGCACGACTCCAGTAGAGACATCACGTCCTGCGCCTCCTCGGCGCAGCCGGCTGTCACTGCGACGGACCTGCGTGTGACTCGCGGGCGCAAGGAGATCCTCCATGGCCTGGATTTGAACCTGGCGCCCGGCACCATCACCGGCCTGCTCGGCCCCTCGGGCTGCGGCAAGACCACCCTCATGCGCACCATCGTCGGCGTCCAGCGCTACCGCGGGCAGGTCGAGGTCCTCGGGCATGCACCGGGGGCGGCCGCCGTGCGTGGTCGGGTCGGCTACGTCACCCAGGACCAGGCCGTCTACACCGACCTGACGGCCCGCCAGAACCTGGGCTACTTCGCCTCCCTGGCCGGCAGCCGGGCCCGCGACCTGGACGAGGTCCTCGACGTCGTCGGGCTCACCGCCCTGGCGGATCGGCCCGTGTCCACCTACTCCGGCGGCGAGGCCGGGCGCGTGAGCCTGGCCTGCGCGCTCGTGGCCGACCCCGACCTGCTCGTCATGGACGAACCCACCGTCGGCCTGGACCCGGTCACCCGCGAGGAGCTGTGGACCACCTTCCACGCCCTGGCCGAGCGCGGCGCCACCCTCCTGGTCTCCAGCCACGTCATGGACGAGGCCTTCCGCTGCGATCAGGTCCTCCTCATGCGCCAGGGCCGCGTCCTGGCCACCACCACGGCCAAGGACCTCCTGGCCAGCACCGGGGCGGACACGGTCGACGCCGCCTTCCTGGCCGTCATCGCCGACTCCGAGGCCCAGCCCGAGCAGAAGGGAGGGCAGCGCTGATGCACCTGCGCACCTACCTGGCCACCACCCGCCGCATCCTCACCCAGCTGCGCGCCGACCGGCGCACGGTCGGCCTCATCGCGATCGTGCCCGCCGCGCTGCTGACGCTGCTGTACTTCGTCTACCGCGACTACCCCGGTGCGAACCTGCTGTTCAACCACATCGCGGTCTCCATGATGGCGATCCTGCCGACGACGGTCATGTTCCTGGTCACCAGCGTCGCCATGCTGCGCGAGCGCGTGAGCGGCACCCTGGAGCGGCTGTGGACCACCCCGATCCACCGGGCCGACCTCCTGTTCGGCTACGCCACCGCCTTCGCGCTGACCGCCGTCATCCAGTCCCTCATCCTGTGCGCCGTGGCCGCATGGGGCCTGGACGTGGACATCTCCGCCGCCTGGGGGTGGGTGGTGCTCACCGCCCTGGTCGACGCCTTCGTCGGGGTGTCTCTGGGGCTGCTGGTCTCGGCCTTCGCGCGCACCGAGTTCCAGGCCGTCCAGTTCATGCCGGTGGTCATCGCGCCCCAGCTGTTCCTGTGCGGGCTCCTGGTCAGCCGCGACCAGCTGCCGCGCGCCCTGGAGGTGGTCGGTGACGCCCTGCCCATGAGCTGGGCGGTCGACGCCGTCACCGAGCTCACGACGGCCAGCGAACCCTCCGACGATTTCTTCCGATACCTGGCCTACCTGATCTGCTTCGGCCTGGTGGTCCTGGGGGTGGCGGCCTCCACCGTGCCGCGCAAGACCCGCTGAACCGGGAAGAGCCCGCAACGGCGGGCGCGAGAGTGAGGACCTTCGCGCCCGCCGTACGGTGGTGCCAGGTGGGGTTAGGGTTGCCTTATGTGGATCGTCTTCGCCTGCGGCTCAGCACTTTTTGCCGGCATCACCGCCGTCCTGGCCAAGGAGGGGATCCGCACCACCGACTCGACCGTGGCGACGGCGCTGCGCACTATCGTGGTGCTGGCGGGCGCCTGGGGCATGGTGTTCATCGTCGGCTCGCAGGCAGAACTGGCTCACCTCGACGCCCGAAGCGCCGGAATGCTGGTGCTCTCGGGGCTGGCGACTGGGGCTTCCTGGCTGTGCTACTTCAAGGCGCTCCAGCTCGGCAGCGTCAGCAAGGTGGTCCCGATCGACAAGCTGAGCACGGTGCTGACGGTGCTGCTGGCCCTCATGTTCCTGGGGGAGAGGGTAAGCCTTATCGGGGCGCTCGGGATTGGGCTCATCGCGGCCGGGACACTGTTGATGCTCGATGCCGATGACCTGCGCGGCCTGCCCCGGGCCGTGCGCGACGGCGGAGGCTGGTTGCTCAATGCGCTCGGTTCAGCCTTCTTCGCCGCGCTCACTGCGATCCTTGGTAAGGCCGGCATCACCGGGGTGGAGTCCAACCTCGGTACCGCGATCCGCACCGGGGTGGTCCTGGTGATGGCCTGGGTGATGGTCGCTGTCACCGGAAAGCTTCATGAGGTCCGCCCTGTGCCGCGCGGAGAGCTCGGCTTCGTCCTGGCCTCCGGGGCTGCGACGTGTGCCTCCTGGCTCTGCTATTACCGGGCGCTCCAGGACGGCCCCGCCAGCGTGGTCGTCCCCATCGACAAGCTGAGCGTGCTCGTCACCGTCCTCTTCTCCGCCCTCGTCCTGAGAGAGGCGGTCAGTAGACGCTACCTTGCGGGGCTGGCGCTGCTCGTCGGTGGAACTCTTGCAATGGTAGTTCTTTGAGTTCTCCTATCAGATGTATTGGTGAGCGACAGTGATGAGTTATCAATTGGGGTGACTGTACTTAGTGAACCGACTTGGCGACTTAGAGATTTGATGTGTTGATTTAGTGCTTCGGCGTGCTCGCTGATATAGACAACCTTACGCTTGAGTGTATGCGTCGTTACATGTAAGTAGTTATTGCGTCTGCGGTGAAGTGAGACGGCAAGGCGCCCAAAAATTCTTGCACTTGGTTTGTTGGTGTGCAATGTATTAAATTAAAGGATAACTCCAAAAGTATGCAAAACATTTCGCTGATCGTATTTCGTGAACGCGGGACTTTAAAATGATTACATGTAGCCGCCAAAATACGATAGAACCTACTGAACGCACGTATAACCGACACTGTTGCAATCTTATAACGACCTGAGTTACTTAAGTTATTGGGTGATATGATTTGTGTACGCAGACACACTGTGAAACATAGGTCAAGGTTGGAGGGGTAGTTTATGGGAACCTGGAAATCGTTTAAGAAAAAGCAAAATGAACTAGCGAGAAGGGTGGAAAGACTCGAGAAGAATAACCTCGAACACAATTCCGATACTAAGCATTTCCGGTTATCGAGAAGAAAAGCAATACTTAAGACGTTTTTGGCTGTGATGGGTGTCGCGACTGTCCCCTTTGCAGTTGTCACTCAATGTCAATCGATATTTCCCAAGCCGAAACTACAGTTCACTTCTGAAGTGTACAGTCCGCACGATGCTGGAGAAGGGAGCGATTTGAGACAGAATCCCGGAGGAGTCAATTTTACAATCAGAAACAGTGGCAACGCTGCCGTACTGTTCACAAAGGCACACATCGTTATTGAAGATTATGCTCACCTCGCTGCTTGCACCTACGGGAGCGGACCGGTTCCTGTCGACTTTTGTTACGATGTAGTTCTTCCTGTTGACGTCGAGCCAGGTACTTCGATAGACGCAACCATACGCCACGAAGTAAGAATAAATGAATCTGTCAACTTTAATATTAACATTTCGTTATCTGATAATTCATCAGAGGAGCTCGAGGGAAGTTCTAATGGGAAACGGACAGATTACCTTGATGTTCATGTGTATCGACTTCATATATTTTTAATTCAGGATGATGGTGTGAGTAATGATGCAGGTAGGTTTATTGTTGCGGCACCTCGAGATAACATAATTGGAAAGTATTGGAAGCCTGACGAAATAATGTTCCCAGGCTCGTCTAGAGCAATCACAAAAGAACAGGAGATCAGAGATGGGGGAGTAACTGGGGAAGATTATGATGAAGTGCTGCGCTGCCTGGATAAAAATGAGAGGGAATTGCTGCGGGTCTTGTCGGTGAAGTCACAGATGTCTGACAATTTAAGTCAGTTAGTCTTTGCGCTTAAGTCACGTCGCTACACATTTCCTAGTTCAACGAAAGCTCCATCAAACAAAATTACCGACTGTCCAGAATGAGCCGGCTAGAATATTGGTTAGTATAGTAAAGAAGCTGAATTATTGATTTTACTGGAGTGTAGAGGCTAATTTATTAGGTGTAGACGAGCGCGATCCTGAGAAGCGCTGTGGTGGGTATAGGTTAAGGTGTTTGGTGCGTTCTTTTGCCAGCGCGTAGGGCCCCCAGGTTTTAGGTTCCGGCGATACCCTTTTTGAGTTTGTGTGAATCTGGTTGATGGTGGTGTGGGCGTCGAGTAGACTGAGATGGATCTTGGTTCTTTGTGGACGTGTACTTCCTTGGGGCGGAGATCTCGACCAAACGGTTCGACCTGGTGAGATCATACTTGGATATGCCTAGTCCAGTGAACTTGTGCTTGGTCGAATAGAACTCAGAGTGATCGGCCCCGGGATCAGCCCTCATACTGGGTACCGGTCACGATCAAGTTGGGCTGGCCCGCTACGATGGGACACTCTGCTTTCCAATGCGGAGTCGACTTGCAGTGTGTAGGTACCAAGATTTCCGTAGTGCGGCGTCCTGCCAGACGATGTAGACGTCGGCGAGCAGTTCCTGGGTAGGTTATGATGTAGGTAGGTCAGCGCAGGCGTATGCTCAGGAACGGGATCAGCCTCTGGATTCGGAACGTCGGTAGATCGGGTGACGTGGCGCAAATGGTGTCGTATTGGTCCAGGACGTTACAGTAGGTGACTGTAGTACCACAGTTTATAGCAGCAGTTAATTGGTGGTTGAGTTGGCTTGTATTCTAGCAGTCTCTCAAGAGTTAGTCGCCATTATGTGTGGCGACAAGGAGCTCCTAATAGGGTGCCCTAAATTTCTGTATAAATGAATGTTTATGTAAGGTTTCGGAGCTTCTCTAGGTCTCGCCTTTCTACTTTGAGTCTCTCATATGTTTGTTTCGCAAACTTATTCTTTGGATAGAATACGCCATCCCAATTTCGTCGCTCACATAACATCGATAAAGTTGATATTATAAAAGATAACGAGAAAATGCATATTACTGCGGTAGCAGCTACCGCTTTAAGTAAGTCAGAAGTGTACTCGAGTAGACCACTCTTTACTGCTTCAAATATTGATTCCTCTATGAAAGCTAGTAAAGCGATGTGCACAGATATTAGGATCCATCGCTCATGGGGTTGTAATAAAAATTCTTTGTAAATTACTCTGGTCAACCAGAGAACAAAAAGAATTGGGAGCGATATTGCTATACTTAGGACTGAAGTAGCTGCAATTCCGCTCACTATCGACCTATAGGGGTAATCTTCTTTATAAAATAGATGTACAGCGGATACCACGGCTCCAATTGGAGTTGCAACAACAATAATAACCGCCATCCAGAACGGAATCGAACTGGAATTTGATCTGCGGTGAATGCGTGCCATAAAACGAAATGGCTTGTCTTTCGGAACTGTGTTACGAGGACGTCCGTACTGTGGGCCTAATCGTGTGGAGGTGTTTCTCAAGTCAAGGAATAAACTTTCTAATTCGTTTATTTCGTCATCGATAATTTCAATTCTTTTCATCACGTTTCTCTTAACTAAACGTTGAGCTAGAAATATTAACATTAATGGAGACATGACCGCTATGAGATTGAATCCCAAACCGATAATTAGTGGGATCCAATCTTTTTGTGTGACTTTGAATATCAACATGAATATGGAGGCTACAATCATGCAGTTTAGTAGCTGAACTACAGCAAGAATTATTGACGGCCGTGGCTTCGACAGTGATTTTGTTAGTAGTTCTGCGTAGTAGTTCGAGTTATTTATCGTAATTCCTACAGCGGCGAGAATTGCTCCAACCAGTGCTGCGTATTGCGATGAATAATCTAGGTAATCGCGAATCTGCCAACATTTGTCTGCGTTTTGGTTCGGCCAAACTGTTGTAAGTAATGCCGGCCTTCTGATGGCTATGACGACGAAAAGTATAATTAGAGCAGTGACGAAGTAGGTAAAAAAGTAGCTATGAATAAATGTAAGCGTTCTTACTTTGGTGTCGTCAAGTTGATCGCCAGTCCTGTTGTGAGGGGTTGGTTTAACTTCGGTTCGCCTGTCTTCTGGTGTTTCGTGCGTTCGGGGTGTCATCTATAGTCGCAGTTGATTGAGTCGTTGCTGTGTTAGCGCAGGATAATATGGGTTCTTGGTTCAGGAGTGTGCAAGTGTTGTCCGTCTAGTGTGTGTTCAGGGGGGTGGTTTTGTTGAATTTAGAGTGCGTCGAGTGGAGATAGTGTGTGACGAGTTGCTGCTTCCTTGTCATCTTCTATCTAGTACGATGACTTCTCGATGACTGATGCTGCTTCCTACAACGATTCCGCTCCGGTTCAGGGGGGAAGCCTACCGCTGGCTTTTGGGGCGTTAGACGTCTCCCTCCAGCCTACCTCTACCGCCTCTGACTCCACGGTCATCCGCACCCTCACCCTGCCCGAGGACGTTGCCCCCGTGACCCTCCTGGGCGCCCGGGACGAGGTCCTGCGGGCCATCGAGAAGGGCTTCACCGACGTCGACATCCACGTGCGTGGCACCGCCGTCACCGTATCCGGCCCCGCAGCCCGCGTCGACACCGTTGTCGTCCTGCTCTCCGAGCTCATCGACGTCGCCCGCACCGGCACGCCCCTGACCG
>ERZ772766.2087-NODE-2087-length-10162-cov-6.024834_pt1 | contig 10162 bp, 4 predicted proteins | sample MGYA00511379_ERZ772766 | MGnify/ENA primary metagenome ERZ772766 (study PRJEB29015, sample SAMEA2737895) | human oral metagenome | biome: human oral; feature: human-associated habitat; material: dental | place: China | collected 2116 ...
CCAAGCGGAAATCGGGCCCGATGGCGGCGGTTAGTACCCGGGATTGTTTGGCAACAGGTTGTGGTCGTTGTCGATGGCTTCCGTGGTGATAGGCCAAAGGAGGTTGTAGCCGGTCTCGGCGATGTTCAGCTTGTCGGAAGCCTGCGGACGACTGCCCGCGGCCTCGCCCGTGCGATACTTACAGAGCGCCCTAACGGCCTGCCGCCCTTCGGGGCCGGAGTTGAACCAGCGACGGAGGTCGTACCACCGTTGCCCCTCGGCGAAAAACTCCACGCGGCGCTCGTGCATGATGCGCGTCATGAAGTTTGCGGCCGTGACGGTGCTGCCCGTCTGGAGGGCCGGAACGCCACGCTTAGCACGCAGCTCGTTGAGCCGCTTCACGCCCTCGGGGTAGCCCGCCGCCTCGGCCACGATGAGGTACATCTCGGCGATGCGGACAACGGGGTAGGAGTCGGATTTGTCCGTGTTGGGATACTTGATGCAGTCGTACGTCTCGGTGCCGTTCTTGAGCTTCAAATGGCGCACGGAGGCCGCCTTGCGCTCGTCGCCCTCCTCGTAGGCCCTGATGAGGGCCTGATCGACGGGCAATTCGTAGCGTCCGTTACCGCCGGGGGCTGCGCTGCCCGCGCCGTTTTCCTTCTCGTACTGGTCGACGATGTTGGAGCGCAAAAACCAGCCATAGGAGCCACTGTCGACCGTCGTGTTGGTCCATTGCAGGATCATCTCCTTGCTCGTCTTGGCGTGCCAGATGTCGGCGTAATGATCGGCCAGGGCGAAGTGACCGTCGGCGATCACCTCTTCGGCCAACTGTCGGGCGCGCGCCTTGTCCTGCACGGGCGTGGGGGCAATGAGCAGCACCCGCGCCAAGAGTGCCTTGGCCGCCACGCGACTGGCATAGCCGGCCGTGGAGAAGGCCGGCGCATGCGCCATGCCATACTCCAGGTCTTGCTTAACGAGCATCCAGACGGAGTCCTCCGGCGCACGGCTCACGGGCTCGTCCGTGACGGTGGTCAGCAGCGGCGCGTCGCCCCAGTTGGCCGCGATGCGCATATAGAGCCAGGCGCGGACGATGCGCGCTTGGGCGGCGATCTCGGTCAGGTTGACGGTCGATGTGCCCGTATGCTTCTCCACCAGGTTGATCAGGTTGTTACACCGCTGCACAGCGCCGTAGAGCTGCTGCCAGAGCGAGTTGATGTTGTCGCTGCTTGTCGTTTGGTTGTTGTCGTCCATGTCGGCATACCACGACTTGCTGTTGAGGTTGTCGGCCGCGATGTCCTCCATCACGAGTCGGTAGTTCTGCGCACCATCGTAGACGCCGTTGAGCAGAGCCTGATAGTCGGCGTCCGTCAGCGAAGAGTCCGAGACGGCCGCGGTGGGCGGATAGTCCAGGTTGCAGCCGTTGAAGGCCAGTAGTGAAGCCGCCAGTGCGGCGACCATCAAAGGGATTCTCATATTCATTGGGTAAGTCATCTCGTTGGGGAAAAGTTTAGAAGGATAAGTTCATGCCGAAGAGGAAGGAGCGCGGATGCGGCATGGATCCGGGGTCGTAACCGCGATAGGTAGCGCGGTCCGGGTTCATGGCCACTTCGGGGTCGAAGCCGTCGTACGTCGTGAAGGTGTAGAGGTTGTTCACCTGGGCATAGAAACGCAGTCGGGAGAGGCCCAGATGGCGCACCGTCTCGTCGGGCAGGGTATAGCCAAGCGTCACGTTACGGATACGTAGGAAGTCGGCCTTCTCGAGGAAGCGCGTCGTGTAGTTCATCATGTTGTTCGTGTACGCCGCACCGTCAGCCACGGCCCGCGGCCGATCGGTCGATGGGCGTTCGGGCGTCCATCGCGCCTCAAATTCGTCGCGGAAGATGGCGTATCCGTTCGGCGTACCGCCCTGTCCACCACCTCCGGTGTAGGCCCCTTTCCACGTGGCGTAGATCTTGGCGCCGAGGGAGTATTGGAGGTCCAGCCCGAGGTCGAAGCCTTTATAGGCAAAGTTGTTGATGAAGGCGCCCGTGATCTGGGGGAAGGGCGATCCGGCCGTCACACGGTCGTTGTTGTTGATGATGCCATTGCCGTCCTTGTCGTAATACTTCACGTCGCCCGGCCGGATGCCGCGCTTCCAGAGCGCCTCACCGCCGGGCTGAGCCAGGATCTCCTCCTTGCTCTGGTAGATACCCTCGGCACGGATCAGGTAGAACGTCGCCATCGGCTGACCCACCTGCAGGATGTTGCTCGGCCCTACTTCGATGAAGTTATCCGTGCCGTCAGCCTTCTTCGTGAGCGCCACGACCTCATTGCGTTGATAGCCGAAAGAGAGGCGCACATCCCACGTCAGGCCACGGCCACGCAGCGGATGTCCGGTGATCATGGCCTCGAAACCCTCGTTACGGATCCGCCCCACGTTGGAGGTTGTCCGCGTGTAACCGCTCAAGGCGTTGATGGGGTGCGAGAGCAACAAGTCGCGCGTATCCTTGTGATACCAGTCGAGCGTCAGCTCCAGGCGTCGATCGAAGAGCGCAGCGTCGACACCCAGGTCGTACTGCAGCGTTTTCTCCCACGTCAAGTCCGGGTTCGGACGCGAATTGGGGAAAGCCAACCCCGACTGCCCGATGTAAGCCACATCGCTGGCGCGATAGGTGTTGAAGTAGTCGTAATAGCCGATCCCCTCTTGGTTGCCCGTATAGCCGACGGCGACGCGGAGCTTTAGGTCGCTCACCGATTTCGTCTTGGGGAAGAAGCCCTCCTCAGACACGATCCACCCGAGCGAAGCCGCCGGGAAGTAGCCCACTCGCCGCCCGGGCGCAAACTTCGACGAGGCATCACTCCGCAGCGACGCCTCCAGCAGATAGCGGTCCGCATAGTTCAGGTTCACGCGTCCGAAGAGCGACTGGAGGGCGTACTCCGACAGGGACGACGACCCTTCCGTGACGCTGCCCGCCGAGTTGATGTATTTCAGCATAGGCGAAACGAAGTTGGTGCCTCGGACAAAGTTGTTGTCCAGCGTTGTCTTCTGGTAGCTGTAACCGAGGAGCGCTTTGAAGGCGAGCTTGTCCCACTGGTGGAAATAGTCGAGCGTGTGCTCAGCCAGATTCGAGAAGCTGAAGCCGCGGAGGTCGTGCACGTCGCCATTGGAGCGGGCACCGCGGATGGTGCCGCGTGGGAAGACGCCCGTCTCGTGCATGAAGATGTAGTCGCCGCCCAAATCGAGGTTGTAACGCAGTTCGGGGAGGATGTTCCAAGTCGTCTTCAGACCGACGATGGCGCGGTACTTCCGTGTCACCTGCTCTTGCTCATCGATCAGCGCTACGGGGTTGTATTTGCCGGCGTTGATGGAGCCGAAGCTGCCGCTGGCGGTGCGCACGGCATAGTCTGGCGATGCGGATAGGGCGTTGATCCAAGGCGAATAGAGGTTGCCGTCGCCCGTGGCACGATTGGTCGTGGCGGAGCTGAGGGCGATGTCGGCCGAGATCTTCACCGTTCGACTGATGCGGTTCGTGAGATTCGTGCGCAAGTTGTAGCGGGTGTAGTCCGTCTTCTTCATTACGCCCTGCTGATCGTAATAGCCGAGCGAGGCATAGAACTGCGTCTGGTCTGTGCCGCCGGATAGGGCCAGCTGATGGTTCGTATGGAGCGCCGTGCGGGTGATAGCGTCGATCCAATCGGTGTCCGCACCCTCTTGCGCGGCGGCAACGGGCTTCTTATACGTGGCGTCTGTGGACGAAAGGCCGAGCGAGTTGTTGTAGTTGTCGATCGCTTCGTTACGGGCGGCCACATGCTCCGCCGTGGGCAGGAATTGGAGCTTGCGCCAGAGGTTCTGCACGCCGACGTAGCTATCTAACGTCACCCGTGTGCGACCGGAGCTACCGCGCTTGGTGGTGATCAGCACGACGCCGTTCGAGGCGCGCGATCCGTAGAGCGCTGCGGCCGAAGCATCCTTGAGTACCTCCACCGAGGCAATGTCTGCGGGGTTAATGTCCGCCACGCCGCTCAAGGTGTTGCCTTGGTAGCCGGCCTTCTGCGAGAAGTCGGCCGAGAGGATCGGCATCCCGTCGACGACGTACAGCGGTTCGTTGCCGGCCGAGATGGAGCTGGTACCGCGGATGTTCACGACCACGGCTCCGCCCGGTGCTCCCGAGGCCTGTGTGACCTGCACGCCGCTGACGCGTCCACTGAGCGTTTGCTCGAGCGACGTGGCGGGGGTCTCCCGGATCGAGGCGGCGTCCACCGAGCCGACGGCGCCCGTCAATTCGCGGCGTTTCTGCTGTCCGTAGGCCACGACGACCTGCACCTCGCCCAGCTGCGTGGCGTCCGGCTCCAGCTCGATGTGCATGGAGGCGGTGGCGGGGACCTCCCTCGTCCGGTAGCCCACGAAGGAGATGACGAGCGTGGCGCCGGGGCGTGGGGCGGTCAGGCGGAAGTGTCCGTCGACGTCGCTCACCGTGCCTGTCGTCGTGCCCTTGATTACAATGTTTGCGCCGATTACCGGTTGGCCGTCGTCCTTACCGACGACGGTACCGCTAACCGTCACAGACTGTGCCTGCGTCCATGCGACAAAGGCGAAGAATGCGAATAGCATCAAGAAGAGTAGTCTTCTGTTCATGTGTTACATACTTGTTTAATGGGGGTAATACAAAAAGGAAAGCGACCCCTTTCATTGCATAGAAAGAGGTCGCTTCCGGGGGCGCAAAAGTACGGGCGGGGGCTGGCGTGGCTTGTCCCAAATTGTGGCGATTTCAGGCCGTGCGCTGCCCCGTAGACCTACCATTTGTAGCGATAACAGGACAGGCGCCGACCCCGTACCCCACAACAAGCCCCGCCGAACGAGGAGCGCTTGTTGCTTACTCATCGTCCGGCGGGGCGGGGTATGGGGGGCTGGCGATCGGGGGGCTAATCGCGTTCGGGCAACTGGTGTTTCAGGAAGAAATAGCCGACGATGCCCGAGACGAGCGACCCGACAAAGATGCCCAGCTTGGCTTCGTTGAGCAGTTCGTCGCCGATGTCGGGCACGGCAGCAAAGGAGAGGTTGGCGATGAAGAGCGACACAGTGAACCCGATGCCGCCTAGGATCGACACGCCGAAGAGGGCTCGCTTCGTGATCTCCGGTGAGATCGACACGATGCGCGCTTTAGCCGCCAGATAGGAGAAGGTGAAGATGCCGATGGTCTTACCTACAAACAGGCCGAGGAAGATGGCCAATGGGATGCCAGCCAGGGCCGAAAGGTCGAATCCGCCGAAGTGTACGCCGGCATTGACAAAGGCAAAGAGGGGCAGGATGAGGTAATTGACCACCGGGTTGAGCCGTTCCACAAGGCTTTGCAGGGGGCTGACCGTGTGGGCGGCCAGGCGGTGGATGTTGGTGAGGACTAAGACTTGACCGGGGCTCAGGACGGTGGACTTGCCGGCGTGTCGGGCCTGGGTGAAGTCGAGCGAGGCGAGGTGATCACGCATGTTGTCTTCGAAGGAGTCGAGCTTTACCTTGGGGCGCGCGGGCACGGTGAAGGCGACGAGTACCCCGGCTATGGTGGGGTGAATGCCGGCTTGGGTGAAGAGGTACCAAACGACGAAAAATCCGGTGTAGAAGAAGAGCGCGTGCTGTATTCCCAGGCGTCCGCCGACGGTCAGGAAGACCAGTACGCCCAGGGCGATCAGCAGCGGGGTGGCGGCGACGTGTCCGCTGTAGAAGATGGCGATGACGATGATGCCGCCGATGTCGTCGACCACGGCCAGAGCGGTCAGGAAGACGCGTAGGCTGAGGGGGACGCGGCTGCCGAGGGCTCCGAGGGCGGCCAGGGCGAAGGCGATGTCGGTGGCCATCGGTATGGCGGCGCCGTGGGCTGCGGGGCCGCTGTGGCAGACGGACAGGTAGACCAGTACGGGCACGATCATGCCGCCGCAGGCCGCTATGACGGGCAGTAGCGCCTTACGGGCGGAGCTAAGTTCGCCTACGAGCAGCTCCTGCTTGATCTCCATGCCCACGACGAAGAAAAAGATGGCCATAAAGGCGTCGTTGACAAAGGTGGTGAGCGACATGGGCTGACCGTGATGGGGGAAGAAGATGAAGTTACCGAACCGGAAGTCGAGGGGGTACTCCAGGCAGCTGTTGTAGGCGTCGACTAAGGGGGAGTTGGCCAGCACGACGGCCGCGATGGTGGTTAGGAACAGCAGCAGACTGGCGTTGGGCTTCTGGGTCACGAAGCGGCTGAGGGATCGAATCTTGGTGATCATGAGTAATGTTGTAGTGAGGTTTGAGGATCAAATAACGTAAGTCTAAATAGGTGTGGCAAAGATAGACGGATCCCTATTTTTTGGCCATAAATTTTTGCAGTTGGGAGGCTTTTTTGGGTCTACGGCCGTCCAAGTTTTCCCCTTTGGGGGCGACTGAGCGGCATGCACGGCCGTTGGAGCGCGCTTCGGGAGCGGCTTGGGCGCAGTCGCCGCCGTCGGAAAACATTTTGCGGGCTGCGGGCATTTATACACTACTGTTGGAAAACATTTCACCGGCTTCGGGCACGCGTAAGCCGTCGTTGGAGATCATTTTATGGGCTACGGTCATTCATACGCCGCCGTTGGAAAACATTTTGCGGGCTACGGTCATTCATACGCTATCATTAGAAAACATTTTATGGACTGCGGTCATTTGGACGCCGCCATTGGAGATTCCGATGGGAACTGCCGACCGTCGGGCGCTGCTGTCGGAAAACATTGGGGTGACTCGGGCGGGCAGATTGCTCATCTCTTACTCTATTTCGTGAACTCCCTACGCACTTTCGCTCCCGTTGAGGCCTTCAATGGGGCGTGATTTGACGATCACACCCTCGTTGAGGTGTTCAATGGGGTGTAATTTCACGATCACACCTTTATTGAAGTCCTCAATGGGGCGTAATTGTGCAATCACATACTCGTTGAGGCCTTCAATGAGGCGTAATCGGAGAAAAGAGTTCTCAAAATGTTTTCCAACGGAAGCGCCTAACGGATGAGAGTCCCCAAAATAGTTTCTGAATGCAGCGACCGGCCGAATAGAGTCCCCAAAATATTTTCCGACGAGAGCGCCTGACGATTGGTGGTTCTTATTGGAATATCCGACGAGAGCGCCCAACAGGTAGCTGCTCATAACGTATTCCCAAACGAGAGCACCTAACGGGCGGCTGCTCATAACGTACTCCCAAACGAGAGCGCCCAACAGGTAGCTGCTCATAACGTATTCCCAAACGAGAGCACCTAACGGGCGGCTGCTCATAACGTACTCCCAAACAGGAGCGAGTGACAGGCAGCGGCCCATAACGTACTCCCAAACGAGAGCGAGTGACAGGCGGCGGCCTGCGGCGTACTCCCAAACAGGAGCGAGTGACGGATAGCGGCCCATAACGTACACCCAAACAGGAGCGAATGACAGGCGACGGCCTGCGGCGTACTCCCAAACAAGAGCGAGTGATGGACAGCGGTTCTTAAAATATTTTCCGAAAAGAGCGCCTAACAGGCGGCGGCTCCCAACACATTTTCCGCCCGAGGCACGGCTTAAACCATCGCCCACGGATGACGTCTATCGCGCCGCTTTCGGGGCTTGGGCGCCTCGGATGGACATACGATTTATAGGTAAACAAACGATGATACAACGATTTTCGATCCTTTTTTTGAGCCTCCTGCTGCTGGGGGCTGCTACCGGAGTGATGGCGCAGGTCCACGTCAAGGGTACAGTCGTCCGCTCGGGCGAGCCGGCGGAGGCCGTCGAGATGGCGGCCGTGAGGCTGCTGAACATCAAGGACAGCGCGATGGTGAAGGGCACCGTCACGGACCGCGAGGGGCGCTTCGACCTGATGGGCGTCCGGCAGGGCGACTACCTGCTGCACGTGACGTACGTCGGGCTCGACCCGCTCTACCAACGGCTCCACATATCGGGCAGCAAGACGCCCGTGGATGTGGGCCGGCTGACGATGACCGAGGACGGGGTGCTGCTGGGCGAGGCCGTGGTGACGGCCCGCGCCGTGGAGGTGCAGGTCAAGAACGACACGGTGGAGTATAGCGCCAGCGCGTACAAGGTGGCCGAAGGGTCTGTGCTTGAGGATCTGCTGAAGAAGATGCCGGGCGTGGAGGTGAGCGCTGAGGGCGCGGTGACGGTGAACGGAAAGGAGATCAAAAAGATACTGGTCGACGGCAAGGAGTTCTTCTCCGACGACCCCAAGACGGCCTCCAAAAACCTGCCGGCCCAGATCGTCGACAAGGTGCAGACCTACGAGAAGAAGAGCGATCTGGCCATGCTTACGGGCTTCGATGACGGCGACGCGGAGGCCGTGATCAACCTCACGGTGAAGCCCGGCATGAAGCAGGGGTGGTTCGGCAACGCCTTTGCGGGGGCCGGTAGCCGCGGGCGGTACGACGTGAACACGATGCTGAACCGATTCGTCGACGACGACCAGTTCTCGCTCATGGGCGGGATCAATAACACGAACAATATGGGCTTTACGGACTTTGCCGCGGCGGCCTTCGGCGGTGGGCCGGGCGGCGGGCGGCACCGGTTCGGGGGCTTCGGCGCGGGGAATGGTATCACCTCGTCCGGCAACGTGGGTACGAACTTCAGCAAGCGCCTAATGAAGGATCTGACCGTCGGGGGCAACGTCCGCTTCTCCGGTTCAGACAACGAGGCGCGGGCCAAGACCGACCGGCAGAACATCCTGGCCGGCGATAGCACCTCGTTCGACCACGCCGAGAGCGCCTCCGACACCCGGACGCGAAACGTGGGCTTCAACCTGCACCTGGAGTGGAAGCCGGACACGCTGACGCAGGTCATCTTCCGCCCGGAGTTTTCCTATGGCACGACCCACACCGACGCGGAGGAGCTGACCCATACCCTCAGCGGGAGCCTCGACTCGGTGAACGCCTCCCGTTCACGCTCCCGTGTGGACGGCCACGCGCTGACGGCCTCCGCCAAGCTCGACGTCAGCCGCAAGCTGAACAGTCGCGGTCGCACGCTGACGCTCTCCGTCTCCGGTGGCGGCAACCAATCGATCGACAACACCCAGAATCGCTCCGACACACGCTTCCTGCTCTTCGCCGACTCCACCCAAACAATCGACCAGCAGGTGCACAACGACACCCGGGGGTACAACGTCCGCGGCAAGGTGGCGTGGGTCGAGCCGCTGGGTCACTCCAACTTCCTGCATCTCTCCTATCGCCTCCGACGGACACACCGCGAGCTGCTCCGCGATGCCTACCTCATCGATGGGGAGGGCCAATACACCGTGCCCGACACCACGACGGGCCGCAACACACGTAGCGACGCGACCGAGCACCGCCTCAACCTCTCCTTCAAGATGGTCCGCCCGAAGTACGACTTCACCCTGGGTCTCAACTTTGACCCCACGCAGACCCGCACCGTGACTGAGGTAGCCGGCCGGACACTCTACGACCTCTCCCGGAGCGTCGTCAACTACTCCCCGACGGCCAAACTGCGGATCCGCTTCGACAAGCGCACCGACCTCCGCCTCGATTACGACGGCCGCACCGAGCAGCCCTCCATGACGCAGCTCCAGCCGGTGGCCGACCTCTCCGACCCGCTCAACACCGTGATCGGTAACCCGGACCTTCGCCCCACGTACACGAACAGCCTACGCCTACACTTCGGCAAATTCGTCCCCGACAGACAGTCCGCATTCATCTTCATGGCCGGCGTGAACTATGTGCTGAACGACATTGTCAGCCGCACCACCACCGACCGCCTCACGGGTCGCCGCCAAACCACCTACGAGAACATCGACGGCAATTACAACCTCGACGGCCGCCTGATCATCAACCTCCCCCTGCCGGGCAAGCATTTTACGCTTAGCTCCATGACCTACGCCCGGTACGGACACTCCGGCGGCTTCATCGACGGAGCCCGCAACACGAGCCAGGCCACCGTCCTCATGCAGCACGCAGGCATCAGCTTCCGCTCATCCCTGGCCGACATCGAGCTCAACGGCAACATCCGCCATAACCGCACCCGCAACACCCTCAGCGCGGGCCGCGACCTGAGCACCCTCAACTATGGCGGCAGCGCAGCCTTCACGCTCTACGTCCCACTCGGCTTCCGACTGGAGTCCGACCTCACCTACTCCACCAACTCAGGCTACACCGATGGCTATTCGCAGCGCGAATGGCTCTGGAACGCGGGCGCCTCGAAGTCGTTCCTGAA
>ERZ772766.2088-NODE-2088-length-10158-cov-34.122637_pt1 | contig 10158 bp, 11 predicted proteins | sample MGYA00511379_ERZ772766 | MGnify/ENA primary metagenome ERZ772766 (study PRJEB29015, sample SAMEA2737895) | human oral metagenome | biome: human oral; feature: human-associated habitat; material: dental | place: China | collected 2116 ...
GGCTGATCCCGAGGCCGTCATGCCCCGCATCGTGGTGGTCATCGACGAGTTCCAGGTACTTTTCGCCGATCAAGATTCCGTCGCCACGACCGCAAGCGATCTCATCATCAAAGGTGCCCGGCTGTTCCGTGCCTGCGGTATCCACTTCATCCTGGCCTCCCAGACCATTGGCAGTGGCGGCATGCTTGGGGGTACCACTGGTCAGGCACTGTTCGCTCAGATCCCGGTGCGTCTGGCACTGAAGAACTCCTTGGCGGAGTCTCACGCTACGCTCGGCCTCAAGAATGATGCTGCCAGCCACATCAGGTCGCGAGAAGCCATTGTCAACCTCGACTATGGCGAGCTGTCCTCCAACCGCAAGACCACCATCGCCTACGCCGACGACACCATCCTGGCCGAGCTGCGCACCGCCTGGTGGCAGCAGGCCCGAGACACCGTCGCCCCACCAGAAGTCTTCGAGGGCGAACACCGCCTCAGCCTTCACGACGACGCACGCTTCCTGACGAACCTGCCGAGCGGGCACGCCATGCTCGGCCGCCGCATCACCGTCGGCGTCTCGCCACTGGCAGCGGAATTCTCCACCGACATCGGCCGCAACCTGGCCCTGTTCGGCACTGGCCCAGGCCACACCATCTTGCTCAATGCTGCGCTCTCCCTCCTGCACAGCACGCCGGCCGCCGAGATCATCGGCCTCGATCTCACCAGCAACTGGCACTCACCAGAGCACGACAACGTGCGCATCCACTTCGAGCGCCAACTCACCAAGCTTGGCAGCACCTACCGCGTTGTCGACAAGCACCAGGCAGATGCTCTCGTCGACGAACTGGTCGAACGAGCCGCATTCACAGCCGACGACGCCAGTGCGCCACCGGTCTATGTCATCGGGTTCGGCTTAGAGCGTTGGCGCAGCGACACCGTCAAGATCAAGATGCTCTTCGCCAATGGTCCGCTGGCTGGCATCCATCTCCTGGGCTGGTGGAACAAGTACTCCTCCTTCAAAGCCATGGTTGGGCTCGGCGGCGACAACAACTTCGACATCCGCATTGCCATGCACCTCGACCATTCCTCAGCCCGCGAGGCCTTCAAGCAGCCCATCCTGCGCTGGACGCCGCAGGACAACCGTGCCCTCGTCTGGGACAGCGCCACGATGAGCAACCCACAGCTCGTCATCCCGTACAGCCGCATCAGCTGACGGAACGCGCCGTTCCACCAGGCTCAGCATCTCCCTCTCTCCACCGCCGCGTCGAAAGGTACCCGCACTATGTCTCTCGCCGACGTCCTTGCCACCGTCGAGTCCATTAAGCAACAGATCGAAGACCAGCTCTCGCAGATCGCCAGCTTCAAGACCAAGACCGAGGACTCCATCACCCTCGTCACGTCCGAGCTGCACGGCGACAACGCCGGCCACGAGCAGCGCATGCTCGCCGCTCTCAGCCAGGCACTCGACAGCCTCGGCGGTGCCGAGAGTGCGCTTAGCGCCTCTGCAGACGGCTGCCAGCAAGTCATCAACCTCTAAGACACGAAACAGGAGCACCGCCATGCCCGCCCTCGCCAACGTCGTCGCAGCCGCCCAGCAGATCGGCAGCAACGCCACTCAGCTCAGCACTGGTTCCAGCGCCACCGCCCAGTCCCTGTCTCAGAAGGCAGATGAGCTGCAATCCGTCACCGCTCCCTCACAAACGGGCGAGAGCGCCGCCCAGCAAGTTCGCACCGCCAGCCAAGCTCTCGAGAGCTGCGCCGCCGCCATGAGCCAGCTCAGCTCCGCCGTTGACGACTTCGTCCAGCACGCACAGCAGTAGCCCCACCTCATGCCAGAAACCATTAGCGAAGAGGCGCAGCAGGAGCTCCTCCGGCAGCTACAGGACGCACTTGGCTTGGTGAAAAACGCCGACACTAGCGCCCTAGACGTAGCTGCAATTACCCACAGCGCCGCCGACGGCCATCAACTCACCGAGGTGATGCTGCAGCAAATGACGGCAATAGAAGCGTACCTAAAAAACTGTCAAACAAGCATTAACGACGCAATAGGTAATATCGAAGCAATTCCACTTGACCCACCCCCGGAAGACTAACACCAAGGACTATAGGCAATGTCGCACAACTTTCAGGAAGTGATTGACGAACTACATCGAGGCCGAGAACTACTCAATTCAACCAGCGGCGCACAAGGGAGGCTCGACGAGCTTAGCGCAGTTCTCAGCAACGTCTGCAGCCGAGTGTCCACATACTGCAGCGACGCCGCTCAGGAGGCCGCAAAACACCTTGCAACAGCGCAAGGCACCGCAGACAGCATCACCGGAGACTGTATCACTGCATACAACGATGCTAACAATGAGCTGATCGCCAGAATTATAGGCACAACTGGATATATCAGTTCCACCAACACAGAAGGAAAACAACAAAGCTACAATCAGCCACAGCAAGCAGCCCCAGCCACCCCAACAGCCAAAGACAACCTTAAGATCAAAGCCGACACAAAACTCAGCTCACAGAATAACTCAACACCCCAGAACAGAGCGCTAAGATCGCCAGATACCAACAGTAGTGGCATCAGCGATCAGAGATCCCTCACCGCGCGAACCAACGAACTACTTAAGCTTGCAAGCACATTTGATCAATTCGGAGTAACTACTTCCATTTCGATACGACTGTTACTGCAGAATCTCGCCGAGATTGAAGAATACTGCTTCGCAGAATCTAGAATAGCCTACAAGATAGCAGCAGCTCGCGCCCAAGAAGTCAACTCGATCAAGCAGTACAAGAGCAAAACTACGTCATCGGATCATAGTCAGACATTAAGCGGTTGGTCCACTAAGCGACCTAAAGGGTTCCACACACCAAACGATAATGACGTACTCAAAATCACCGAAGTTATTTCGCATCCCCGCAGATCAAGCGGATGCAGGGATCACGGCATTAAAGGAAGAGCCTTTGCCTCCCATTGCGAACGACAACAAGCCCTAATTGCAGCCGAATCACTAATCGGCGTATCTCGACCATTATGCCGAGACTGCCCCGGTTGGTTTCGCAAGTACTCTAAACACGATGGGAGGATTTGGTACGTCACAGAACCAAATGGCACCTGGGTGTTTTGGCACGACGGCGCAGTAACAATGCCAGACGGCACCGACGTTGAACCCAATGAACCCATTCCAGGTAAGTACTGGAATTGACATTTCACATAAAAGGAGTATAGTAAATGATTGATATGAACAACCTTAACCAACAACTACAACTCGGCCGCGAAGAACTCGCTGCAAACGACAAAGCAATCCTCTCACTACAGCGCCGTATTGCGATCTGGCGAGCAATGATCGATGAGAACGACGCCGACCTCTCGTATCAAATTCGCCTCCGGCTCAATACAATGTGTGTCCGCCACGTACAGGATGTTTGGTATCGTGCTTTCCCTGATGATTCTGGAGTCGAAGATCTTCTCACGCTCGCACAGAATGTTGCAGATGGACAGGCTGATCCAGTAGAAGCAGAGGAGCGTGCACGTAGCTACTTTGAAGAGCTCCTCTTCGATGTGGAGCTCGACAGCATCACCGAGCCAGCAACCTTCGTGGCCGATGCCGCAGCTAGTGCTGTGATGTCAGCCTGTCATCGAGATCTGTACTACGAAGTCGATATGGATAGCGACCTCAAGGATGACGATCTACTGCCAGATTCACTCGATTTGAGCTACGCCTGCTCGGCTGCTGCTGCTCGCGGGTTGAATTGGCAGGCTGCAGAAGATGTTGATGTTAACGCTCGTCGCGCATTTTGGACATGGTACCTTGATGAGGCGATTCCTGCAGCAATGAACGACTAGCATAGCCGTGCATCTATCAGTTAAGATCGTCAAGGTCAGTTCTTAAAACAGAATCATTAGCAGTATGCAGCCAGTTATTCCTACACCAAATCAGTAAGGCTTATTTACAGCATGCATCGAAAGTGCTGTGAACTGCGCAGATGCCAGCGTCGGTTAGTTTTACGAATTAGCCTCACTATATACCTTCTCAGACAGAGTCACCATTATCGTATATGAGCCCCTCATACAATGGAGATGAGAGTAGAATGTCCGATCTGCAACAGGAAACCACCATAGACTACTACCAAGAATTCGGCTTCAAACGGAAAGAATCAACAGATCAACTACGCCAAGATATTGAGCGCGTTCGGCGTCAATGGCGACAGCTAGCTGTTCTCAGTGGAAACAAAGGTGCTGAGGCAAGCGAGAAGCTCCGCCTCCTGGCAGACGCCGCTCTCGTCTTCCAAGACGATGCGTCGCGTGAGGCGTACGACCAAACACTTCTGTCGCAGCCAGTCGAGGATAGCGCACCCATTGACTGGATCGCCGAGGCGCGCAAATACTACTTCGTCGACGATGATGACGCAGCCAGAGCCGCAGCTAGCAAGGCCAGAGCAGTACACGGCAATGATCCTCAAAGCTACGTCATCTCTGCCTGGATCGAGCTCCGCGAAGGCTCACGAGCGAATGGCAAGAAGGAGCAGCGCAATCACTACAAACGCGCGCGAGACCACGCCAGCAATGCCTACATCCTCGACACCCGAGAAGAGAATGTAACCGACGTGAACTACGTCCGCGGCGAAGCATTCCGGCTGCTCGGCAAGCACAAGAAAGCCGTGGAGAACTTCGAGCGCGCCTTTGAAGCGATCAAAGCCGGCGTTCCTTCCGACATGGCGTGGCGGGCAGCCTACTCGTACGTCAATATCGACGACTGCGATACAGCCATCGAGCTTTGCCTAGAAGCACTCCGCAATAACGACGATCTCGATGCCGAGACGATGGAGTATGTTCAACATGCGTATTACTACGCAATTGAGCATGCGTGCTTTCCGTTTGCCAATGAGGTAGACGAACGCGACTACATTAAAGATGTGTATGAGTATCAAGAATACCGACCTTTTGAGCACAATTTTGTTGCACCGTTGCAGGAGTTCCGGAAAGAACTGTCCCGCCTCGATTCGAAAGAAATATCCGAGCAGCGCTCCAGCAACGTTCGCACATTCCTCCAGCTAAGCATCCAGAGACTGGAGTTCATGCAAAAACGCGTTGATATGCTCAACGCTGTGCCGACGATAGAGGACAAAGAACGAGAACTTCCAGAGTTGACGACTGAACCAAATTCTATAATTCTGGTCATCGCGGCATTTCTGACGATAGTAACATTAATAAATAACTACTTTTCGTCAAGCTATCAAGATAACGTCATAACTCAGATTATGATTACAATAGTTATCGGTCTCGTCGTAATTTACGTGATCTGGTTAGCAATATACTATCAGAGCAAAGATGAAAGGAAGCAGGCAGAAGAGCGGTTGAAGGAGAAGATAAATCAAGCTGACGAGGCGCACAAGTCTGCAGATAACTATGGCCTTGGTCAGGTCAAGGCTATAACAGAGAAGCTGCGGAGAATGAAGGAGTAAGTAGTTTGCGTGAGCGCACTCAAGGTAGACTCTTAAGAGGGTAGATGGCGCAACATTTACATCCCTCCACCCATTATGTTATCCTCAAAACATAAAGCATTTAACGGGCAAAGGAGGTGCTCACCATGCCGTCTGTCTATTCTCAAGCTGAATACCTTGCGTCTCTTCCGCGGCAGGTTGAGATTCCTCCTACGACGCCAGAGCACTACATCACTGGCCTCTATGCCTTGAACTTGGCTGCGCCGGAAGGTACTAGTGGGGACTGGCACGACGTCTTCCACTGGCAGGACGGCACTGAGCAGCCACGCCAGGTCACCCTAGCCGGCATGGGAGACATCGACACCTCACCGATCTACGGTGACCTTGGCATCTACGAGGGCAGAGACCGCTTGGTAGCCCAAGGCCTAGACATTCCTATCGGCATGCAGCAGGTCTACATCGCCAACCACTCCCGGGCCATCTTGGACTTGCTCTACCGCTCCCTCCATCGCTGGGGACGCGTCCTCAACCTGACTGGCGCCACCACCGACTGGCTCGACACCCGAGAGCAAGGCGAGCAGCTCCTCAAGCAGGCCACCATGCTTGAGCCGTCCTTCCATCCAGCGGCGCAGGAGGAACTACGCCGCTGGATCGCTGATGAAGCCAGTGCGCTGAGAATAGTGTATGGGCAGAGTTGCGCTCACCGTGCAGCACGTAAACAGATAATTTTACAGCACGGTTGAGACCGGCTACAGCCTTAAAACCATCAGGGTTCAAACTGCCACGCGGACGGCTGTGACGGCATAGCGTGTGAGCATGAGTTGGATACCCAAAGACGCCAGTATTGTCGCACTGATCGTGAGCCTCACTGCCATACTTGCAACCGTTGTCAATGCGGTGGCTGGACTCAACCAGTTCTCCAGGACAGCAAAAGCCTACAGAACCATCGAATGGACTAACAGCACGCTCGACCCCGATCGAGACGACGATGCATACCAACGCCCACTTAAGGACTTAAGGGTGTCCCAAGAGGCTCATCTCCTTGCTGCCCACTATGTACCGTGGTGGCGGTTCGTAGTACTTCCACTTTGGATGATCCTGGTTGGATTCTTCTTCCTTTACGCCATTGCGACTGAGAAGTATTCATCTGATGCAACCGTTGCGACGCTGTACTATCTCGTGTTCTGCGCATGGTTTGCATGGTTGTTCATCGGGAGCTACTGCGAGCGAGTGCGGATAGTTGAGCATCACAAAGCAGGCTTGCTCACCGAGCCACGCATCCCATTGTGGCGCCTGGGAAACACGGTTCTTGTTTATGCAGTTTGCTTTACTATTGCTGCCAATGCTTTTTGTGGCGCTGCGGTTCTGGCTGGCAGGCCCAAGCATTCGGATTTGCTAGCCGGTGGAGGCATCGCTGTCGGTATGCTTGCTCTTCCTGCGCTCGTACTATTCGTGAGACTGCGCGCTAAGGAGTGGGTCGACGAGACGAAAGGAGGGTCAGAGTCGATTGGAAGCAATAAGACGAATATTCCACGCTTCTTCGCAAAGTTCCTGGACTTCGATGTCTTCCGCAAGGAATCTACCAAGCAATGAATCGGTTTCGCTAGTTATATTTGCGCACTCGAGCATATAATGCTAATCTAAAATTAGATATGCCCGCCAACCATCACCCTTCCCTCCACTACCGCCTCCGCAAAGCCAAAGCCGCCCTCCTTGCCGTCTCCTTCACCCTGGCCGGTATCCTCCTCATGATGCTCAACGCCTGGCTGACACCATTGAATCTGGGCGACTGGCAGTGGCTGCATGCTCTGCCGCTGGGCGAGCTGGGTGGGACGCTGTTTGGTGCGGGGCTGCTATCGACGTTCTTTGAGTACGCCTTCCGGCGCGACCAGGAGCGGGCGGTGACGGAGCGCTTCCGCCAGACGATCCGTGAGGAAGCACCGGCCCTGCGCGATGCCGTCATCGAGGCATTCCGCTTCGACCGTCAGGACGTAGCGCGTATAGCCACGCCCGAACTGCTGGACGATCTGGCCCGCACCAGCCTGGGTCTGCGTTTCGGCGACCCAGCCTTTGGCCGTGAGGTCTATGCCGACATCCGCCACCAAGCCATGGCTGCCGAGGAGCGCTGGTACGACGCTCGCGTCGACGCGACCCTTGGTATACCAAGGGGTAGGAGCAGTGCTCCTACCTCGTTCTTCGACTTACGTGTCCGTTGGGAGTACACCGTCACGCCGCGGCACCGCTTCCGCAAGTTCGCCGTCGTCTCCGACCGCCAGCGCTACGACCAGCTGGTGGCCGAGCGTGGGGAGACGAGTGTGTGGTACAAGCCGCCTGATCCGCAGCTGCCGGTCACAAACGAGGATGCCTTCGCACTGTTGTCGGTGAGCGTCGATGGTGACGAGTTGCCGATTGAGCACATGACGGACGCCAGCGGCCAGACCTTCATCGTTGACCTGGGCGATGAGGTCATCCATGCGGACGAGCCAGTCGTCATGTCCTTCACGTACCGCTCACGCCTTCGCTGCGACGGCCATATGGTGCACTTCGACGTTGATCGCCCCGTTAAGGGCTTCAGCCTGGACATCAGCTACCAGGATGCTGGCATTTCCCGCGTCAAGCTGGTCGACTATCTCTCCAGTACCCACAGCACACGGGTGGCCGAGCTCCCCGACATCACAGGAGACACCACCTACCACGTGGGCTACGACGGCTGGGTGCTGCCACGAGCTGGCGTCACGCTGGTGTGGACGCTCGACGAGGAGGTACAAGCAACCAACAAGCAGTCTACGAGCACACCAGGCGGAGAGAAGCTGGCTCCACGCTCAGCCGCTCATACATCCACCGCCGACCAGACAGGAGAAGACGCCCGCCACGCACTGGTTGCCTGACGGACGCTTCTAGCAACGGACACACCTGTGTCCGCCTTGGTGTCTCACTCGCCACCCATGCCACTCACCTCCCTCCGTCTCGGCTGACATCCCTAGATTGCCATACATGTATGGTGGTGCCAAGTTGTTGGCCGTTTGACGCTGGAGCCGTGCGCGCTTCCTCCTCCACCAGCCAGGACGAGCAGTGGTGGCCCATCGCCCGCCAGCTGGGTCTGCGGCTGCAGCGCGCCCGCATCGCCAAGGGGCTCAGCCAAGAGGCCCTGGCCCACGCCGCCGGCATCTCTACCTACACCTACCAAAAGTTCGAAAAGGGCGAGTCCCGCCCCGGCACCCCGATGAACCCACGCCTACGCACCCTCATCGCCCTGGCGGCGGCGCTGGACATGCGGGTGGAGGAGTTGGTGGGTGGGGTAAGTGAGTAGGTGGCGTCTCCTACGACAGCTGCAGCAGCTCGTGGAACTGCTTATGTTGCAGTGACAGATACGCTCCATCGTTCCACCTGCTCGTGAGAGCAGACAGAGTCCACCTAGGTTCTCGATTCATTAATCGACCCCTCAGTCGACAACTGCTACTTCTTCCGCTTCTTAGCCGTGAGTGAAAATGACCCCCACGAGGAAGAGTCTTGCCGCAAAGTCAAACTCTGATCTTTACGATCCCACTGCACTGAGAACTCGAACCGAGTTGCCGTTTCCTCACCCTCGTCCGTTCCGTGAGTCCATGTGATTGACGCAGGCATCTCCTCGGTATTTACTTCTTCAGGAACACCTGAAGCAACATCACGGTATTCATAGACGAAGTGCCGTTCCTCGCCCGTTTCTTCCACCGACACAGAGGTTCCCGACATGCTCCACACCCCCTGAGCAGCCTCTTTTTCATCCCCATCTCTCCGCTCAGCCTGCAACTCCCATTTTCCGTCACTTACTGTAAGAACAGCAGTCTTCCAACTCTCCATATCATCAAAAGATATGTCCCAGGTGCCAGCGGCGAACTTCTTGAATGCCAAAGTGGAGCCAGAACAGCCGACCAGAGGAGCGATAGCCGTACCAACAACCACGATCGACAGGTACTTGATCGTTTCGCGACGACCAAGAGCACGGGTGAGAAAACGAATCTGCTGTCGCATAGCTCGAATCCTTCGAGGTAGGGTGGGAAGCGGGCGTCGAGAAGCACCCGTAACTACCCAAAAAGATCTACACCTACCGTCGAAACTTTCCACAGTTGATTTATGTCAACACCCTTCAATCTTTCTCACCAACCCTGAGCATGTTTGAGAACCACCGCATCATCCAAAATGCCGCTACACCAGCGGCTTCGACCGACTGGAGATCCACGCCCTGCCAGCAACCCAGTCCAGACACCGAACAGGAGTGACAGTGACGAGGTCACGCCACTACCTGCGCACCCTCATCGCTCTGGCAACAGCGCTGGACATGCAGGTAGAGGAACTGGTGGAATAGTCCCTGGCTACGATGCCGCCATGAGCCAACGTGCACTCCTCCCCCAGGGCCACCCCACCGACAACGATCTGGCGTCGTGCGCCATACGATCATGAATATTGTGTCTCTTAGCATCGACACTGCCGCCGGCGTTGTCACTGCGCTGACTGGCCTGATCGCTGCCGCTGTGGCCACCACGCAGCTGTCCTACCGAAGCCGGATGATGCGGACCGCCACCTGGGCACAGGAGCAGGTGCCCTCAGCCACTGGTGAGCGCAAGCAGCACCTAAAGAACATGCAGCGCTGGGCGCAGTCTGAGGTGGTAGCAGCGACGATGATTCCGGCAAAGGTGTTCGTAGAACCACTATTTACCGCGACGCTATTTTTGCTGATACCCATTCTTCATGACCCACCGTTGTATC
>ERZ772766.2095-NODE-2095-length-10141-cov-8.460440_pt1 | contig 10141 bp, 7 predicted proteins | sample MGYA00511379_ERZ772766 | MGnify/ENA primary metagenome ERZ772766 (study PRJEB29015, sample SAMEA2737895) | human oral metagenome | biome: human oral; feature: human-associated habitat; material: dental | place: China | collected 2116 ...
AGCGCCGCATCCTCATCGGCACCTACGCCCTCTCCGCCGGCTACTACGACGCCTACTACGAGCAGGCGCGCCGCGCCCGTCACGCCATCCTGAACGGCTTCAAAACCGCCTTCGCCGACGTGGACATCATCCTCACCCCGACCACGCCGCATCCCGCCTTCAAACTCGGCAGCCGGCTCAATGATCCGGTGGCGATGTACCTCGGCGATCTCTACACCGTGCCGGTTAACCTTGCAGGCCTCCCCGCCATCAGCCATCCGGCGGGCAATATTGATGGCCTGCCGGTCGGCTGCCAGCTCATCGGCCCGCACTTTGCCGAACCACGCCTGCTCAACTGTGTCCACCAATACCAGCAGCAGACTGACCATCACCGGCAAATTCCCGCTGCCTACCGCTAAATACAAAAACCGCCGTCAGGCGGTTTTTGTAGTCGTTGCAAACCGGAAGAGACAACTATATTTATCCCGCCCGGCGGGCATCACAACACCTCCTGCGCCCACAAATCTTCAAGCGACTCGCGGTGGCGGATGAGGCGCGGTTTGCCGTCCTCAATCAGCACCTCGGCGGGGCGGGGGCGCGAGTTGTAAGCACTTGCCATCGCGAAGCCGTACGCGCCCGCGCCGCAAATCGCGACCAAATCGCCGCGTTCGCCGTCAACCGGATAATCGCGCGCGAAGGTGTCGCCCGTCTCGCACACCGGCCCGACCACATCCATCAGCCCCGCGCCGTCGTACGGGCGGCTGACATTCACCATCGTCGGCCGCACCTGATACAGCGCCGGGCGGATATAGTCGTTCATCGCCGCATCCAGCATCAGAAAGCGCCGCCCCGATTGTTCTTTGGTAAAGACCACCCGCGCGAGCAGCAGCCCCGCATTGCCGACCAGCGAGCGGCCCGGCTGCAAGCACAGGCGCAGCGGGCGGCCGTCCAGGCGGGACAACAGCGCGCGCGACAATGCCGCCGCCGACGGCACTTCCGGCGCTTCCGCCGTGGCAATGCCCAGCCCGCCGCCCATATCGAGATGCGCAAGCGGCGCGCCCTCGGCGCAGAGCGCATCCACCAGCGGCAACAGCGAATCCAGCGCCGCCAGAAACGGCGCAATCGAGCGAATCTGCGAACCGATATGACAGCCGATGCCGACCACCCGCAGCGACGGCAGCGACGCCGCGCGGCGGTACAGCGCGGGCGCATCTTCCAGCGCCACGCCGAACTTGTTGCCGCGCAGCCCCGTGGAAATATACGGATGCGTGTCGGCATCCACATCCGGATTCACCCGCAGCGCGACCGGCGCAACCACGCCGGCAGCGGCGGCGAGTTCCGCCAGACGCTGCAACTCGGCGGGCGACTCCACATTAAAACAGCCGATGCCGGCCGCGAGCGCGCGCGCGAGCTCCGCATCCGTCTTGGCAACACCGGAAAAGACCACGCCCGACGGCGCACCGCCGGCGCGCAGGACGCGTTCCAGCTCGCCGCCCGAAACAATATCAAAACCCGCGCCCGCCCCGGCAAAGAGGCGCAGCAGCGCCAGATTGCTGTTGGCCTTCACCGCATAATGCAGCGACACCTGTTGCGCGAGACCATGTGCGTGATAAGCGCGCAGCGCCGCCAGCATTGCCGCCGCGCGGTACACATAAAGCGGCGTGCCGAAGGTATCCGCCAGCGCCGCGAGCGGCACGCCGTCCACACAACCCTGCCCGTCCACGCCGGACAAAAACTCAGCGCGCATCAGATGCCTCCTGCCCCTGCCGTTCCGGCAAATAGAGCGGGCCCTTCTGCCCGCAGCCTGCAAACAAAACCGCTACAATGACCACAAAACACACTCTGCACATCACAAATACATCCAAAAAAAGGAAAAAAATTATGACACAGGCCCCGGACCGAATCACGCTGCCCGCCGCAAAAACCCCCACGCACAGCATCATCTGGCTGCACGGACTCGGTGCGGACGGCAACGACTTCGCCCCCATCATCCCGCTGCTCGAACTGCGCCCGACCACGCGCGTCATCCTGCCCCATGCCCCCATCCGCCCGATTACCGTCAACAACGGTGCCGCAATGCGCGGCTGGTACGACATCAAAAACTTCAACTTCAACCCCGGCGACGAAGACCTCGCGGGCATCAAAGAAAGCGCCGCCCGCATCGCCGCCATCGCCGCCGACGAAGCCGCGCAAGGCGTCCCCGCCGGGCACATCCTCTACGCGGGCTTCTCGCAAGGCGGCGTCATCGCCCTCTACCACGGCCTGCGCCACCCCTGCGGCGGCATCCTCGCGCTTTCCACCTACCTTGCCGATGCCGCCAACACCCCGCCCGCCGACTGCGACAACTGCCCGCCCATCCTGCAAATGCACGGCACCCAGGATCCCGTCGTCCCCTACCACCAGGGCAGGGCCGCCTGCGAGCTGCTGAAAAGCAAAGGTTACGCGCCGCAGTGGCACGACTACCCGATGCAACACCAGGTCTGCCCGCCGCAAATTGCCGACATCGCCCAATGGCTGCACGAGCGGGGGTATTGAACCGCCGGCCAGCCGCGCACGCGACATCTATATAGTGAAGGGCAGACGCGGGTCTGCCCTTTGTTTTGCGCGCCGCCGCTGCGACTCCGCCCCCGGCATGGCGGCGTCGTGTCATGGCCTTGCCGGGAGGCGGAAAATTGGGTCATTCGCGAATCATGCGTACATTATCCGGAAGCGTATCAGGAAGCGGGATATGCAATAAAAATGTATCTTGCATAATGGCGAATCTATCGTCCCGGAAGAGGATTATTTTTAATTCCACGATATGAAGAAAAGAATTGCAAAATAGAACCGGCTCTGTCTTATTTTCTTTAATAACCGATGGTTATAGGAAAAACATAACGCCTTGCCGATTGTTAAGGTTGCCGCGCGATGCTATGCTGATGCCATAAATCCGTATATGGCGGATGGCAATAAACGGTAATTAGACAATCATATGAGGTAATCCTGATGACTGTGGATACGGTCTATAACTATCGGGTGGTGCGGCAATTCACCTGGGCGGCAATCGTCTTTGCCATCGTCGGCATGCTGGTGGGCGTCATCATCGCCGCGCAACTGCGCTGGCCGACGCTCTTCGGCGGCATCGATTTCCTTTCCTACGGCCGCCTGCGCCCGGTGCACACCAGCGGCGTGATTTTTGCCTTCGGCGGCAACGCGCTGTTTGCCACCTCCTATTACGTCGTGCAGCGCACCTGCGGTGTGCGCCTCATCTCCGACAAACTCGCCGCCTTCACCTTCTACGGCTACCAGGCGGTGCTGGTGCTGGGCGTCCTCAGCTATATGCTCGGCTACTCGCAAAGCAAGGAATACGCGGAACTGCCCTGGCTGCTCGATGTCGCCCTTGCCGTCGTCTGGGTTGTTTACGGCTACGTCTTCTTCTGCACCATCGGCAAGCGCAAGGAAAAACACATTTACGTCGGCCTGTGGTTCTACGGCGCCTACATCATCGCCGTCGCCGTGCTGCACATCTTCAACAACCTCGCCCTGCCGATTGACTGGCTGCATTCCTACCCGGTCTATGCCGGTGCGGTGGATGCGATGGCGCAGTGGTGGTACGGCCACAACGCCGTCGGCTTCTTCCTCACCGCCGCCTTCCTCGGCATGATGTACTACTTCGTGCCGAAACAGGCGGGGCGGCCGATTTATTCCTACCGCCTCTCCATCGTCCACTTCTGGGCGCTGATTTCCATCTACATGTGGGCGGGCCCGCACCACCTGCACTACACCGCCCTGCCGGACTGGACGCAATCGCTGGGCATGGCTTTTTCCGTCATCCTCTGGGTGCCGTCGTGGGGCGGCATGATCAACGGCATCATGACCCTCTCCGGTGCCTGGCACAAACTCGTCACCGACCCCATCATCCGCTTCCTCTTCGTCGCGCTCGCCTTCTACGGCATGAGCACCTTTGAAGGCCCGATGATGGCCATCAAGGAAGTGAACGCGCTGTCGCACTACACCGAATGGACGGTCGGCCACGTCCACTCCGGCGCGCTCGGCTGGGTGGCGATGATCACCATCGGCTCCATCTACCACATGCTGCCGCGTCTGTACGGCAAAACGGAAATGTATTCCACCCGCCTGATTTTCGTGCACTTCTGGCTGGCGACCATCGGCATCGTGCTCTACGTTACCGCCATGTGGGTGGCGGGCATCATGGAAGGGCTGCTCTGGCGCGAAACCTACCCCGACGGCACCCTCACCTACACCTTCGTGGAAATCCTCGGCAAAAAATACATCTTCTACTTCGTGCGCTTCCTCGGCGGCTGCTTTTTCCTCGGCGGCTTCTGCCTGCTGGCCTACAACTGCTGGAAGACCGCCTTCGGCACCGCCAAGGCACAGCCTGCCGCACTCGAGACACAACCCGCATAAGAGGGAAAGCACATGAATCTGATGAGTCACGAACGCGTCGAAAAAAGCGTCGTCATCCTCGGCCTCCTCACCTTCTTCGCCGTCATCTGGGGCGGGCTGGTGCAAATCGTGCCGCTCTTTTTCGACGAACAAATGCACCCGGAAAACGGCTACGTCAAACCCTACGACCCGCTGCGCCTCGCCGGTTTCAACATCTATGTGCGCGAAGGCTGCTACGGCTGCCACTCGCAGATGATCCGCCCCTTCCGCTGGGAAACCGAGCGCTACGGCCACTACTCTGTCGCCGAAGAAAGCATGTACGACCGCCCCTTCCAGTGGGGCAGCAAACGCACCGGCCCCGATCTCGCCCGTGTCGGCGGCAAATACGGCGACGACTGGCACCACAAACACCTCACCGACCCGCGCAGCGTCGTGCTCGAATCCAACATGCCCGCCTATCCGTGGCTGAACGAACGCCCGGCCAACATCGCCCTCACCAAGGCGAGCATCCGCACCAAAATCAAACTGGGCGAACCCTATACCGCAGCGGACATCGACAGCGTGGACGAAGCGCTCAAAGACAAAACCGAAATGGACGCGCTGGTGGCCTACCTGCAAGGGCTCGGCATCGCCTTCAAAGAACACAACCGGTAACAGCACATGACCGCCGGCAGCATCGCATGGGTCAAATTCACGACCGTCGTCCTCTTCACCGCCTTCGTCCTGATGGTCATCCTGCTCTACCTGCCGCAGCGCCACAAACCCTACAAAGACGCAGAAAAACTGGCACTGAAAGAGGACGGCGACGCGCCCGTCACCCCACGCTATCCGGCACAAGAAGAACACAAGAGGCAAGAACCATGAGCACAGTCAGCATCTTCATCGCGGCAGTCACCATCCTGCACATATTGGGCTACATCGCCCTCGTTTACTGGACGACCCACCTCAAAGCGGGCGGCGGTGCCAAAGAAGGCGACATCATCGACCACACCTGGGACGGCGACCTCAAAGAAATGAACAACCCCATGCCGGGCTGGTGGCTGTCGCTGTTCTACCTGATGATTGCCTTCGCCATCCTCTACCTCGTCCTCTACCCCGGTGTCTTCAAAGGCGTGAAAAACTGGACGCAAATCGGCCAGTACCAACAAGAAAGCCGCAGTATCGATGCGCAGTCCGACGAATACTTCCGCCACTACGCCGGCAAAAGCGTCGAAGAACTGGCGAAAGACCCGGATGCGCTCGCCACAGGCCGCCGCCTCTTCGCGCAGAACTGCGCCGTCTGCCACGCCGGAGACGCGGGCGGCATCCCCGGCAGCTACCCCAACCTCACCGACGACGACTGGATCTGGGGCGGCACAGCGGAGGCCATCATCAATACCATTACGAACGGCCACGCCGGTGCCATGCCGCCCGGCGGCGCACTCGTTGCCATTGACCCGAACAACCCCGCCTGGGCACCGGGCAGTGAAGACCAGAGCAAACTCGACGACGTCGCCAACTACGTCCTCGCCCTCGGCGGCTACCCGCACGACAACAGCGCCGCCGAAAAAGGCAAAGCGCTGTATGACACCAGTTGCGTTGCCTGCCACGGCGCGCAGGGCGAAGGCAACCCCATCCTCGGCGCGCCCAGGCTCGCCGACCAGACCTGGCTCTACGCCGCAGACGACGAACCCGCCGCCCTCAAAACCTTCCTCGAACAGCAAATCCTGCACCCGCGCAACAATGTCATGCCCGCATGGAAAGACGCCCTCGGCGACGCCAAAATCAAAGTCGTCGCCGCCTACGTCTATTCCCTCAGCCACGACGAAGACGAAACCGGAGCGGCGGCGGCAGAGACCGCGCAGGCGGCGGAAAAGCGCTGACCGCTTGCAGCATTAAACAGCCGGGAGGCCGTAACAAAAAGCGCTGCCGCAGACCGTACAAATCAGTACGGCAAGGCGGTGCAACGCCGCTACGGTTTCTTTTGCTACTTGACTATTGCGAAGCCCCGCCCCGGCGGGGCTTCACCGTATGACGGCACAACCGGGCGCAGGCGAAAAACATCCACGAAAAACGTAAAAAAGTTTTACTATCGCCGCCCGACATCAACCCATAACACAGGAGACACAACATCATGATGCCGACCGCCCCCAACGCCGACCGGCTCCGCGCCAGAATCCGCCTGCTCGCCAATCTGCTCGGCAAAACCATCGAACGCCAGGCAGGCAGCGACACCCTGCAAACCATCGAATACCTGCGCCAGGGCTACATCGAAGAACGGCAGAACCCCGACCCGGAGCGCCGCGCCGCCCTGAAACGCACCATCGCCGCGCTTGATAATGGCCGCCTGAAAAACGTCATTCGCGGCTTCAGCCTCTACTTTGCCCTTGCCAACCTCGCCGAAGAAGACCTCCTGCGCCAGGAACGTGCCGCCGCGCGCGAGAGTGGCAGCCTGTGGGAAGGCTCCTTCCACCACACCCTGCAACAGTGCCGCGACAACGACCTCTCCCCGGAACAAGTCGCCGAACTCATCACCCAGCTGCGCTTCATCCCCGTCTTCACCGCGCACCCCACCGAAGCACGGCGGCGCACCACCATGCGTATCCTGCAAAACCTCTACCGCCTCTGCGACCGCCTTGACCACACTGCCGAAGACAGCGCCGCGCGCGAGCGCATCCTCAAAGAAGCGGCAGATCTCATCGACCTGCTTTGGGCGTCTGACGAAATCCGTACCCGCAAAACCCTCGTCTATGACGAAATCAACAACGGCCTGCACTACTTCAACGCCAGCCTCTTTCAGGCCATCCCGCAGACCTACCGCAACCTGCGCGAAGCACTGAACGACATCTACCCCGAACTGAAAAACACCGTGCTGCCGCCGCTCTTGCGCTTCGGCTCCTGGATAGGCGGCGACCGCGACGGCAACCCCTTCGTCACCCATGAGACCACCGAACAGGCGGTGCTGATGCACGCCGACAACGTCCTGCGCTATTACAGCAAACAGCTCAAGCACCTGCGCGGCCGCCTGCTGCATTGCGCCAGCATCACCGCCATCGATCCCGCCGTGAACGCGCGCAACGAACACTACGCCCGCCTTGGCGTGACCGTCTTTGAATACAACCCCGAAGACTACAGCAACGAACCCTACCGCCGCCTGCTCGTGCTGATGCGCGCCAAAATCCAGCACACCAACCGCTACATCCAGAGCAAAGGCACGGACAAAGCCGCCACCGAACACGCCTACCGCAGCCCGAAAGACTTCCTCGACGACCTCATCCTCATCCGCGATGCGCTCAAACAGCACGACCCCGCGCAGGCGGACGGCGACATCCAGGACCTCATCCGCCTCGTCAGAAGCTGCGGCTTCCACATGGCCTCGCTCGACATCCGCCAGGAATCCGTTTACCACACGGGCGTCGTCGCCGACATCTTCGCGCACGCGCCGAACCTGCCGGATTACCACAGCCTCGACGAAGCCGCGCGCCTCGACATCCTGAACCGCCTGCTCGCCACCCCCGGTGCGCCGCTCATCTTTGAAGCCAACCTCAGTGCCGAAACCCAGGAACAACTCGCGCTGCTGCGCACCATCGCCCGCCTGCGCGAACTCGTCGGCGCGCACACCTTCGGCAGCTACATCATCTCCATGACCCACCACGCCAGCCATATCCTCGAAGTCCTCTTCCTGATGCGTTTCGCCGGTCTCTCCGGGGTGGATGACAATGGTCGCCCCTACGCCACGCTGCCCATCGCGCCGCTCTTTGAAACCATCGAAGACCTCAAAGCCATCGGCGACATCCTGCCCGTCCTCCTCGACAACCCCGCCTACCGCGCCCTCCTCGCCAACCAGGGCGATACCCAAGAAATCATGCTCGGCTACTCCGACAGCAGCAAAGACGGCGGCATCCTCACCAGCGCCTGGCAACTCTACCGCGCCCAGCAAAACATCCTCGCCATCGCGCGCAAATACCACATCAAAACCCGCCTCTTCCACGGGCGCGGCGGTTCCGTCAGCCGGGGCGGCGGCTCCACCCACCACGCCATCGCCGCCCAGCCGCCCGGCACCCTGCAAGGCGAAATCAAATTTACCGAACAGGGCGAAGTTCTCTACGCCAAATATGCCAACCCCGAAACCGCCGTGTACGAACTCACCATGGGCATCACCGGCGCGCTCAAAGCAAGCAGCACCCGCTTCGCCAAAACCCCGCCCCGGCTCGCAGAGTACGAAACCCTCATCGGGCGCATGGCGGACGCCAGCGAAAAAAGCTACCGCGACCTCACCGACCGCACCGACGGCATCTACCAATTCTTCGTGGACGCCACCCCGGTACGCGAACTGAGCCTGCTCAACATCGGCTCACGTCCGGCACACCGCCGCAAAGGCACACCGACCAAAGAGACCATCCGCGCCATCCCGTGGGTCTTCGGCTGGTCGCTGGCGCGCTTCATGCTGCCTGCCTGGTACGGCGTTGGCAGCGCACTCGCCGCCATCCGCGCCGAAGACCGCCCACTGATGGATGAAATGCGCGAACAATGGCCGTTCATCGACGCCTTCATCAGTAACATCGAAATGGCCTTCGCCAAAACCGAACTCGCCATCGCCGACGATTACAGCCGCCTCTGCCCGGACGAAACCCTGCGCGCGACCGTGATGCAGGCCGTCAAGGACGAATACGGCAAAACCCTGGACGGCCTGAACAGCGTGCTCAAACAGCAGCACCTGCTCGAACACCAGCCGCGCCTCGCCGCCTCGCTGCGCTGGCGCGACCCCTATCTCGACCCGATCAACCACATCCAGATCGAACTCCTGCGCCGCAGCCGTGCGAAAAACGGCGAGGACGCGGACGTGAACGACCCGCTCATCCGCTCCATCAACGCGCTGGCGGCCGGGCTGCGCAACACGGGCTGAAGCGGCTTTCGCCCCACAGACAAAAGCAGGCGCAAGCCTGCTTTTTCATGCGTGCGCGGCGTTAAAGGGGGAATACCAAAATCCTGCGGATGCGGCAAAAGAAAGTGGCATGATGCGCCGCCTGTTTTTTTATCGCTTGGAGGTCGTGATGGCGTTTTTGCTGCTGAGTGTGTGTTGCAGTGTCGCGGTGTCGGTGTTGTTGAAGGTGGCACGGCGGCGCGGCTGGGAGGTGGCACTGCTGGTCGCGCTCAATTATCCGGTGGCGGCGCTGGTATTGTGGCCGGTGGCGCGGCCGTCGCTGCCGGATGCCGCCGTGTGGCGGGATGGGTGGTGGCTGTTTGCCGCGCTGGGGCTGCTGTTGCCGTCGGTGTTTATCGTGATGGGGCGGGCGGTGCAGGCGGCGGGGATTGTCCGCGCCGATGCGGCGCAGCGGGTCGCGGTGGTGATTCCGCTGGTCGCGGCGTTTGTGCTGTTCGGCGAGCGGCTGTCGCCGTGGTCGCTGGCGGGGATTGGCCTGGTGTTTGCCGCACTCTTCTGTCTGCTCGCGCAGGGCGGGGCGGAGGAGGGGCAGCGCGCACCGTGGTTGCTGGCCGGGGTTTGGGCGGGTTACGGGGTGATTGATGTGTTGTTGAAGGCGCTGTCGCGGCAGGCGGCAGTCGCCGCGCTGCTGCTGGTCGTGTTTGTGCTGGCCGGGGTGCTGATGGCGGGTTATGTGCTGTGGCGGCGGCTGCGGCTGTCGGCGGCGACCTGTACGGCGGGGGCGCTGCTCGGCGTGCTGAATGTCGGCAATATCGTGTTTTATATCAAGGCGCATGTGGCGATGCGCGAGAATCCCAGCGTGGTGTTCGCCGGGATGAATGTGGGGGTGATTGCGCTGGGGACGCTGGTCGG
>ERZ772766.2106-NODE-2106-length-10116-cov-4.644369_pt1 | contig 10116 bp, 14 predicted proteins | sample MGYA00511379_ERZ772766 | MGnify/ENA primary metagenome ERZ772766 (study PRJEB29015, sample SAMEA2737895) | human oral metagenome | biome: human oral; feature: human-associated habitat; material: dental | place: China | collected 2116 ...
CGCTGTCGTTGTATGTCAGAGTGTTGTCTTCGATACATTCGTAGTAAAATTTTGTTACACCATCATAATAAAACTTACCTTTTGTTTTATTGCCGATGTCCTGTATGTTTCCTCCAAATTGCAATCCTAATATTTCAGCTAATCTCGAACTAACTAAATAATTTTCGTCCGCATATTTTTTAGTAATATACGTGATGCTCGGATCAATAACAGCCGTCACATTTGCCACTTGATCCACAATAATCGTATCTACATATTCGATTTCTACGACATTATTAGCTGAGAAAGGTGGCACAAAATCTGGACTAGTTGAAATATTGTATGCATAAAGTATTTCAACGTTATCGTTCCCATGTGCAAATATTCCTAACTCTTTGATATAAAAACCTGTTGTTACAGATTTGTTAGTCAATAACGCATTGATTTCACAAGTTCCGTTTTTTTTAGCATTTATATTTAAAATTGGCAATGTTGTGATTTGATTGACTAACTCTGTCCTTTCTCTTTCGGAAGTTAATGATGTTCCATCTCCTATCGCCATTTTAGTGAATGTTATTGTTTCTCCCGCTAATCCTTTTGCTAATAGTTCTCTACCTTTTTCTGTTAAAATAAAGCCGTTAAATTTTGCCATAATTTACCTCCTATCTTATTTCTCTTAGAACTCTTGTTCTGTGTACTGTTCCAAAATTTTCTGCTATAATTTCATTCGGAATATTTATGTCAGTTGAGTTCAAGTAATATTTCTTTTTATTTTTTTCAACAAAACCATAATAATTTTTCTTTTCCTCTTTTCTCAAAAGCCTTATTCCTTCAAGCCAAGAACGAATATTTTTATACTGCTCTACAACTTCAATTATTTTCTTGTAGCCTTCATAATCTGATAAATTCCCATCTGTATTTACTTTAAAATACCCAGGATTTCCTCCATATTTAAACCACTCTATTATTTCAACATTTCCACTAAATAAGATTTCACATATTTCTTTAATTCCGCCTACAGTCCCTTTGTTAAAGTGTGAAAAAACAGACCTTTTTATTAATTTTATTTTAGTATCCCTTGTGATATTAGAATCGATGTAATCAACATGATATTCCCACATCAAAAAATCTAATTCTACATCATTTAACTCTGATAATTCCAAGAAAAACTTTCTTTTAATCGCATCATGCTTCTTTTTGATAGCAAAATTTATAGATTCATAAATCCAAAGTGTTGTTTTATCATTCAAAGTTGACTTCGCTGCTATATCTGTTAAGTTCAAACTATCAATAGTTATCATATATTTTCAACTCCTAAATAATTACTTGTAACACTTGTATTTTCTGCTATTTCATTAAAATCTAAAACTCTAAACGCTGGACTTCTTAATACAACTCTTTTTACTCCAGCTAATTTTAATAATTTTATTAGCTCATCTGGATTAATATCTCTCCCCATTTTATTTTGCTGCCAATTTTTAAAATCTTTTACAGCTTTTTCAACATTATTTTTAATAACATTTACAAGCGTTTCATTAGACTTATCAATGTAATAATCAAAATCAATTGCGTATGATGTTTTTATAGCTTGTTTTACTGTCACATTATCCGTTAAAGGTCTTATGTTGTCAGTATTCAACATTTCTTCAATTCTCTTTTTTAGTTCATTTGTAAGCGTCAGAGAATCAGTTAAAACATAAATGTCTACATTTGTTGCGCTCGGACTATACGCTACAACATCAACAATATTTGTACTTGTCGACTTAGCCCAAAATTCATAAGCTCCTTTGCTTCCAGCCGTTGTAAAAGATTCAGGAATCTCTCTAATTCTAGCTCTGTAATTATCATCTTGCTCTATTTCAGCTCCGTTGTTTGACGCTGTAATGTTCTCAACTTTGTCATAATGCGGGAAAATATCAACCATCGTGTTAATTTGTCCGACTGGAATATCGTTCCCAACAGTTCCTGATATATTGCAAGTTGCAATTCCATCTACATACAAATCGCCTTTTTCTATTTTGTATTGTTCATCTGTTGAAAAATACAACTCATTATATTGAATCCTTGAGCCTTTTGGAATAATTATATCCGTCGCCTGAATATCGGTAATATAAAATCTAAAAGTTGCGACCGCTGGCTGTTCTACAAGTCTTTTACCTCTGTTTCCGTAAAACTCTCCTTTAAGATCCAGCCGCTCATTCCTTGCAAACCTTAAATAATTCTGTTTCATTTCATCGTTATATTTTTCTTCCCTCAATCCAATCATATAAGCAACTGTTTCAAAAATGAGTGTTTCTGGACTCGCTTCTGTCAATTTTCTTCCGCTCAATTCTTGGAATTTATTAATCATATCTCTTTTAAGCTCCCAAGAATCTGCATCTATAATCTCGTATTCATCATTCAATGTATCACTCAATATTTATCACCTCGATTCCTAATTCAATGTCAAAATCATTATTAAACTTATCCACCATTTTTATCTCTGTAGCTCTCAAAATTGCTCTCGGCTCGTATTTCCTAAACATTTCAAGCAACTGTGAGGTTATCCTGTTTTTTACAACATTTATATTTTTATCTATTAAATCGCTGTCAAAACTGAAATCACGGTTAAGTGGCTGTTCTTCCTTACAGACTCTTAAAAGCATTCCAACGTTTGTTACAACTTCCTCAACATAATTTTTTGGAGCGTAATTTATTTCTTCGTTAGATGAAACATATATCATTATTTACCTCCAATCTGATTTCTTAAAAAATTTATCAAAATCTGCCTATCTGTTTCAGAAAAGTTTTTAGCATAGTCAATCATCTCATTAACCTTGTCTGCTGCAATTGTTCCAACCCTTACCAAATCCATCAATTCATCAATTTTTGCGTCTTTTTTGATTTTTTCAAGCTGATCTAATATTTCCTTTTTCTTATTTTCAGCAATTTGAATAGCTTTATCCACTTTTTCAAGTGTACTGTCCACTTTACTTTTTACTTTTTCTGCAAATTCCTGTAATTTTGTTTTCTGTTCAGCTTCAACATTCACAGATTCCGTTTCTGTAAGTTTCTCCTGCTCTTTTTTTTGAACTTTTAACTGTTCTATTATCTGATTATATTTTTTAGGATTATCTATATACTCTTTTAAAGTTAATTCCAGATTTATATAATCAAATTCAGAAGTTTCTCTGTTGAAATAAGAGTTTTTTTCATTTATATTTGTCACCAAAAACGGGAAAGCTCCAAATGTTTGCCCTCCGAGCGTTAAATAGCCATATTCTCCGAACTCCCACATAGTTTTTATTTTGTCAAGCTCTTCCGAGGGCGTTGTTTCATGTATTAATGAAGAAATTAATGTAATTCCAAAAGTTACTTCTGTTAATTCTCTCCCCTGATGCCTTAGCATACCAGGACCATATATTGCAGTATGTTCAGATATTTTAGATTTATATGTTCTATTTATCGCATTGTTAATTGAGAATATCTTTTCATCAGATACTTCAAATACTACATCTCCAAGACTTCCTATCATTGCGGACCTCCAGTCATACCGCCGCCAGCAGTAACGCCATCGTGTTTATGCGTATTAAGATTAATGCTTCCACCAGTTTTTGTAGTTCCACTTACTTCTAAATCTCCATTAATCACGATTTTTTTAATATTCAAAGTCAATGTATTTTTATCATAGCTCCAACTACCCCCGTCGGAAAAAGTCCTTTTAACTTCACTTTCACTGTTAGAAGACCCACGCATAGGACATCCAAGCACAACTCCTTGTTCAGGCATTTCCGAGAAAAATAAGCAATAAACAGTTTGTCTTAGTCCAAGTGTATAATTATCGCTATGACTTTCAGAGTAAGGTACTAATACATTAAGCCAGTCCGTTGTCTTATCATCGTCGCCTTTTAACAGCACTCTTACTTTTCCAGTTTTTGAATCTATTGCACTCACTTCTCCAGATTTTAATGTTTCAATCAATTTAACCACCTACCTTATCACTTTTTTTGCAACAAAAAAATCACAATCAAATTAATGACTGTGATTTTCTTTTAAATATTATGCTCCTTCTTTTTCTCTATCCATATTTGCTTTTATTCCTAATGTTCCTAATAAATTATGAATGAATAATCTTCCTTTTTGCGTCCATTTTGTATTGGGAACGACTTTTTCAGTTCCATTTTTCTTTTTTACTGTTATTGTTTCGCTTTTTGTGTACCCCTTATTCATATGTTCCGCATACAATATCCATTGTCCGCCGACTTTTCTTATAACTCTCTGTTCATTCAATGTTTTATTCAATTCGTATGCACTAAGTCCATAATCGGCTGCAATTTGTGTTATTGTCATTGTATCTTCACTTGACAATATTGTATCAACATACTCTTTTATCGGTTTATACTCTGCTATTAACTGTTTTTGAATCTGATTTTCTTCTTCTAGCTGTTCAAGTTCTCTTTTCACTTTACCGTAATTGATTAACACTTCTCCTAATTTTTCAGGATTGTTTGTTATTGTGTCCCATACATTGTCTGTCATATACATTCCTGTTTTCCTGATTGTCTTCAAAATCTTTTTCACTTCTTTTTTAAAGATTTTCGCATTAGGTTTTGTGCTTTGCATACAGACTTCATAAAATCCATCTTCCGTTAAGAACCACATATTACGGTTTTGACCTGATACGAAAATTTTTCGTATCAGCTTTTCATCTTCGTCAATCGTTTTCAACATCTTACTTACATCATAACTTCCGTTTGAAGTTTTAGCATAATCAATCCATTCTGCCACATCTTTTGCTAAAAACAATAGATTTTCAAAATCTCCATACACTCTAAATCTTTTTCCCAAGATTTCTCTTTCATCAATTACTGTTAATTCATTTTTCATTCTTTTCCTCCATTATACTATTTTTATGCAGTTTCTTTTTCTGAACCTTTTTGAACTTTATTTTGTGCTTTTTCAATCAATATATCCAGTTCATTTTGAATGTTAGAAACTTGATCAATTAAATTAGAATATCCCACTCTAAACACTTCTTTTGATTCAAAACTGTCAAATATCCCATATTCCAGAGCGACCATTAAGCTTCTTACACCTTCTAATTTAATTCTTACTTCCTCAACATCTAAAAATGTTATTTTGTTCATAAAATTTTCCTCCTAAAATATTTGTTTTTTAAGAGAATATATAGTATAATAGTATTGCGAAGTACATTATACTATATGTCCTCTTTTTCGTTTCGTTACGAGAGAGGGGATTTTTTATTTTGCTTTTTTTATAACTATTTCTTTTGTTTCTTTATTGTAACTTACTTCTATTTCGTTATCTTCTCTAGTTATACTCATATCTTCAACCCATTTACTATTTAATGTTATTCTTGGGGTATATCCTCCCGCACCTCCTTTATTAAAATTTACTTTTTTCATAATTTTGTCTTTCATATTCTCACCTCTTCCGTACGATAATTAATAATAACTTTTTCGTACGGAAAAGTCAAGAACTTTTTTAAAATATTTTTACAATGTAAATGAAAATCCTTTTAAATCAATTTCTATAAGCTCATTTTCTGTTATATTATATTTTTTTAAAATTTCTCTTTTTTCTTCTTCAAATTTCTTTCTTTCTTCTTCAGTTGAATCTTTTGATTTTCCTTTTAATTTTTGATATTCTATATAAATGGAAATTTCTTTGTCTGACATCAATTCGTTTGTTTTATGAAATTTTAAAGCATCTACATCAATTGTTCCATCGCCTCTTAATTTTATAGAACCATTTGTTGATCCATTATAAATTCCGTAAAATCTTCTATCGCAATAAAATGTTAACCACAAAGAATCGTATCCTTTCGCATATATAGATAACTTTGGTATTAGTATTTTATACATATCATTTTTGCTTGTATCACAAGAAGGAATTAAAACATCTATGTTCCGTCTCTTAGAACCTGCTATATTTATATCAGAACTTTCTCTTAAGATTTCATATTTTATTTCTTTATTAGTTTTGCCTTTACAAAATATACCTAACATACAATTGTTCGACTTTTTCTTAGCCGTTACAACTTGTTTCTTATCTTTTTTAACTTTCTTTTTAACTTCTTTAACCTTTTCGGCTTTCTTCTTCATCCCTGATTCTTTTGCTTTATTTTTTATATTCTCAGGTGCTGTCACTCCAACTAAGAAAAATACAAATATATTACACAAAAATACAATACAAGTTTTTTTCACTTCTTTAGATAGTTCCTTTTTCTTGATTGCAAAAGAAAGCAATCTAATTACCTGAAATATCAGAATTAAAAATAATACTAAAAACAAAATTATAAATATTGTCATAAAATTCCTCCTAAAAATAATTTTATTATATTATACCTTATTTTTAAGAAAAATTAAAATTTTCTATACTCTCTCAAAAACAAATATTTTAGTTTCACAGTCATATATTCAATTGCCATTGTCCTGTTTTTTACATAAAAAAATCACAGCTAAATTAATAACTGTGATTTATATCTTTAAATTGTTATTCTAACAAGCCTTCCATGACTTCATTATGAAATTGCTCTACTTTTTCCGCTATTTCTAAAAATAGTTCTTCGTAATCTGATTTCAAATCTCCTATTATAATGCTAGTGTCTATCTGTTGCATTGGTATTGAAACCATTCTATGTGTCCTAATATACGATAATCTAGTCAAGTTTATTTTGGGAAATTTTGACGGATCTATTTCTATATCATATACTGGATTTACATTTATTCTGTTTGGAATAGTTGAAATAGGAAGAACTACATAATCATCATTTTCAGGACTTCTTAATACTAAAGCAGGTCTTGATTTTATTGAATTTCTATGTAATCTTGTATCATAATATTGAGTTAAACATCTTACTATTTTTCCTACCATCAAACCACCGCTTCGTAGTCATCAAATTCATCGTAGTACATATCCCACATATAGTCATAAGGTCTTACTTTCTTTGCATCTTCTCTTATATCTTCGGTTTGGATTTTAATCCTTCCGTTTTCTTCTTTTTTAAGCCCCTTTCGGGAATTAATCCAAGAAGTCTCTTTATGTGTTAATGCACTTAACTTCCACGATGCTAATGCTCCGTATTCTTGAATTACATTGTTTATTATGTATTTACTTTCACTTTTTATGTCTTCTGTTTCATAGTTCATTCCATCTGTTGTGTAAGAAGTTCGTACCTCTCTTGATACAGGTCCATACTTCCAGCCTTCAAACACTTCATCAAAAAGAGGCTCATTTAAAATAGCAAATGTTTCTCTTTGTGAAAAATACAGTAATTTTTGCAATTTCATTTCATCGATGACTTCTCCTGTAACTCTTTTATATTCATTAAAAATATATTGAGCAACATTTATTATTTTTTCCATATCGCTACCTCCTCTAGTTATCATTTGACAACTAAATTATATCTTAAAAGTAGCAAAACTGCAACAAAAATTTAGAGTTTTTTTTGACATTGTAAAGTAAAATATTACAAATCACAGTTACTATTCAGTTGTCATTGTCCTACAAAATTTTATTTCTTTTTACCAGATTTTTTAGTGTTTTTCTTATCTCTTACTCTTTTTCTTGGCTTCTTAGCACTTTTCTTACCTGTTCTTTTACCGCTTCCGCCTTTTTTATTAGCCTTTTTAGCTTGTTTTTCAGCTTCTTTTTTTCTTTGTTCTTCTTTTGTCTGTTCAATTGCATTTTTCTCTGCATTTTCTCTTGCTCCAAGTTTCATTGCTGTAATTTCACAAGTATAATCACCACTTATTTCGTGCGTTACCTTGTCAATTACATATTTACCTTCAAACTTTCCCCAGCTTTCATCAAGCTCAATTATTGCTCCTGCCAAATATTTAGTGCTTCCGTCAACATTTAAAGTTATTTGATACTCTTGTTTAAGATTATCTTTCAGGGTCTTTTTTGCAACTTTTTTTGGTTCTGTCTTCCCCCTAGTTCTAACTTTTAAGGTTCTAGTTCTTTTAGTCCTTGTTTTTTTGTTTTCTGCTTTCTTTTGCAATTTTTCTTTTGATTCTTTGACTGTTTTTCTTTTCTTCATTTTAGCCTCTTATTTTTTCTTGGATTTAATCTTTTTAATTGGCTTTTTACTAGCCTTTTTCTGGCTTTTCTTGTTAGTTTTCTTACTGTCTTTACTTTTAGATTCTTTTTCTTCAGTTGTAACTTGATTACGCTTGTCAAGTTCCTCTTTTGTGATAATTTCCTTAACAACCTTTTTCTTGTCAGGATCATAATACGAAACTTCGACTTTATCGTAAATCTCTTTATTTTTCTTTTTTAAGCTGAAACTTCTAATCCTATAATCTTTAATGTTAAAAACTTCAATCGTATCATTCTTTTCCATTTCTTCATCATCAAAAATAATTATCTTGTCATCGGATACTTTCATATTCAAGCCAATCTCTTTTATAATTCGGTTAATAAAGGCTAAATCCGTTTCCTGATTTTGGTCTAATCTCTCAAAGAATACGTTCTCCGCATAAATCTCCGCATTCATTTCGTGTTTATTTGCAATCCGTGTAACAAGCTCTTTCAAAGTTATACTCTCCCAAGCGACACTATTTTTCTGGTCTCTAATATTCTGATCAAGTGGCAAAGCCAAGCACTTTAAAGTAAGTTTATGGTCTTCAAAAGTCGGCTCATCCACATAAAAAGTTCCCAAGTCCAAAAAATTAGTTTCATTTTCCAGCTCTTCGTGAATCCCAACGAGTAATTGAGCATTCTCGTCAGGATACCACTCTTTAAGCCAGCGATAATCTAAGTTTTCTAGTTCTATTTCTAAATCATCTATAGCATTTTTGGAATTATCTGTGTAGTTAAGAGATGAAATAGAATGTGCTATCTCATCAGAAATATCAACTTTATTAAATATAACTATAACCCTAATACTTCTAGCAAATGCCATTCCTATTCACCTCTCTTCCACGGCGGTAAACTTGTATCATTATCACTTTCTTCAGCAATTTCAGGAATAATAATTGGAATATTTGCGTCAAAAACGGCGATGTCTATTAAAGCTAAATTACTTCTTATAAGGTCATGATAATAGCCTTCGCTTCCATAAACCTTATATGCTATCAAGTCCCAAGTATCGCCCGAAACTGTCTTATACACTTTTACTTTCGCCATTATGCAAATGCCGTCCTTTCTTTTTTATTTTTAGCTTTCGCCAATGCTCTCATTACTGCTTTTTCAATTGCACTAGTATCAGCATTCCCATTCACTGTTATGCTAATATTGATAACATCTCCGCCACTTGAACCTTCATTACTTCTAAGTTCTGACATTCTCTCTTTTAGTCCGCTAATCTTATCTCTAAAACTATTTCTAGTTTCACGATTATTCAAGATTTGAGTACCACGAGGTAAATTCAATAACATTTCGTGTTCTGCTAAGAAAGCTGGTTTACCAGGCATTTGAATTAATTCAGCTCCACGTTCTGCTACTGTTGTAAGTCCTCCACTCCAGTAGTTAGTTCCTGCTGCATTTTTCCCAAATCCTAAAAAATTTCCAACTGCTCCAAGCCCTTTTGAAACCATATTTTTTAAGCCGTTCCATTTATCTGTAAAAAAACTTACAACGCCGCTAATTGCACTTTTTAATCCGCCAACAACTGCATCAAATGCTGATTTAATACCATTCCACACAGCGATTGCAGCTCCTTTTATACCTTCCCAGGTTGATTTAAAGAATGAACCTACTGCTGTTATTCCGGATTTCAAACCATTCCATAATGCCGTTGCAGCCGATTTAATTGCATTCCATACCGCTATTGCCGCCGCCTTAATTGCATTCCATACTGTTTTAGCAACATTTGCTATCGTTCTCATTTGTGCTTTTTGTGCTTCTACTCTACTTCTTATAAAAGAAACTAACGCATTCCAAACTGCCATAGCAGCAGCCTTTATTCCGTTCCAAACTGCCTTGATTGCTGAACCTAGCGCTTTAAATACCGCATTTACCATATTTCTAAACCACGAACATTTGTTATAAAGAACAACTAAAATCGCAACAACAGCGACTATTGCAACAATTATTAAAATAACAGGATTTGCCATAAAAGCCGCTTTAATCGCCAAGCCTACTTTTTTGAACATTGAACCAACTTTACTTATTGTCGGAAATGCCGTTTTG
>ERZ772766.2108-NODE-2108-length-10110-cov-8.516062_pt1 | contig 10110 bp, 6 predicted proteins | sample MGYA00511379_ERZ772766 | MGnify/ENA primary metagenome ERZ772766 (study PRJEB29015, sample SAMEA2737895) | human oral metagenome | biome: human oral; feature: human-associated habitat; material: dental | place: China | collected 2116 ...
AGTCCACCCCGACGGCATCCACGACCCACTGCTGCTCCCCTACACGTAGGAGTCCCTTGCTCTCCAGGCGCAGGGTAATCGCTTCGGCACCTGCCTTCGTGAGCTTGGTGCGGTAGTCGGGGAACTTCTTCAGGTCGAAGACTCCGCCCTCGGTGTCTCTTAGGACGATGTCGGCATCGACCTGCTTTGTAGCTCCGAGGATCATCGCCACATAGCCATTGTACACGCCGACGACAGCCACCAGCGCCATAGCGACGACAGCGATGGCGATGGCAGAGAGTGCCGTCACGTAGTTCACTGCATGCAGGCGGGTGCGGCTGAAGAGGTAGCGGAGGGCTATGCGGAAGCTGAGCACGGGCGAGAGGCGGGGAGTGTGGAGGTCGTTACTTGTCGTTCAGCCCGAGGAGGCTATCGATGCGCTCGAGGTAGTCGAGTGAGTCATCGATGAAGAAGGTTAGCTCGGGGAGCTTACGCAGCTGCTTGCCTACGCGCAGGCCCAGATCATAGCGGATGGTCTTTGCGCTGGAGCGAATTGACTCAAGCAGCTCTTCGGCCTTCTCCGAGGGGAAGATGCTCAGGCGTACACGAGCGATGCTGAGGTCGGGGCTCACGGTCACCGATGTCACGGTGATCAGTGTGCCGGGGATGCTCTGGGTCTGTATGCGGAAGAGGTCGCTGACCTCCTTTTGGATGAGTCGATTGATTCGGCTCATTCTTGTATTATCCATTCTTTCTGTCTTTTTGAATTACGCTTACAAAGTTAGTCAAAGCTCGCCTCATCTCCCGCCTCTACAAGGGCGGTTGGCGAAGGTCCGATGGCTCACTGCCTATGTGAAGACTGTTGCCGCGAGTCCTGTTCTCTATTTAGAGTGCTAAGGTGTCGTACACCCAGCTCCCCGATAGACCTCTCCGAAGTGCCCTTCGCCTTATTGCGCGTATTCCTTTTATTCAGCGGAGGAGAAAGTGTCCTTCTCGTGAATAAAAAAGTGCCTTCCCGTAGCGGTTTTTCTCTGTCTACGCACGTAGTCTTAAAGACCAGGCACGCAAATCCAAATATCCACGTACGTAGATATTAGATCCACGTACGTAGTCCAAACTTATTTGCCACTCGTTCACAACTTTTTATCCCTATGCGGAGCAACAACCTAATAGAGGTTACTTCACAAAGCTATATAGCTCTACCCATGCACCCATATACCGATATATGGGATCATTGCGCAAGCCCACCTCTTCATTACTTGTACCTTCTCCTCGAAAAGAGAAGATCCCACTTGATGCACCCTCGGATGGAGCGGTGTCAAGTGGGATCTTGCTTGGAATAATGCGTCAGAGAGCGTGTGGCCCTTCTAAGTCGGGATCGTTTAGCTAGTTGCCGTTAGCTTCGACCGTGTAAAATTCCTTTGACAATGAGTGTAAAGGATCAGAGGTGAGGGTTACTTCCTTCTCGTAGGTCTTAAGGTGCTTGTTCCCCCTGTACAGCTTCACGCTCGTCTTCACCTTGATGGATGCAGGGGCATTATCAGGTCTGTGTACGATGAATCCGACATATAGCCCCGAACCCTTGTGGGTGAAGGTCGTGCGATAGGACTTTGCGATGGGGTCTTTCCACTCGGAGTCATAGACGGTCTGACCGACGAGCTTGCCGTCACGGTAGATGTCAGATCCCCCTTGGGTGTTGGCGTTGAAGTGGACGCTGATCGGAGCGGATGCACTGATCGTGACCTCTTGCTTGAGGTCTGCGCTGCCGAAGCCGCCGAATTCTCCGCCTGGCAGGTCACTCTTGCCGCCGCAAGAGCTGAGCACTAAGGCAAAGGTGAAGAGGAGAAGAGATAGGATGCCGAGTCGGCGAAATGATTGTTTTGTAGCCATTCTGCTTGTAGTTGATGATGAGGCGGAGGAGGGTAGACGGAGCTATCCTGCTCCACGATAATGGTTCCGTTAAATGAATTGTACTTAGGGTAGGAGTGTAAGACGGGCTTCCTCTCCTGCCTTAATTACAACGAGGGAATGTATGGATATGTTGTTTTCTCGCGATAATATGTCTGTGTATAATATGGTGTAGTAAATAAAAGTAAATGGATTTTGCAGGGTATATACCCCGAAGTCGAGGAGAAACCTCCTCAAGATAGCTCGCTCTGGGTGTAGGGAAAGTGGGTGTGTGATGAGCCCTTCTGCGAGGTGTAAGTCGCTCATGGATGCGGTGTTGCTTGCTCGGCAGCGGGGAAGTTGCTACATTTGTTTCAGTGCTACGGCTGATCGTAGTGGCCTGACCTCTCGGTCTGAGCACAAAAAAGAAGGGTGAGAACCTCACTCAGGAGGCCCCACCCTGGATGTTCTCACAACGGAATGAATCCTTATTGTGATTAGCTTTCAGATTTCGTTACTGCAAATGTAGCCATTTTTCTTAATATCAACACAAGCAATGCTTATGAGCAAACATGTACTTGGTCTTGACCTCGGAGTAGGATCAATAGGGTGGTGCCTTATCGCCCTCGATGCGCAGGGAGATCCTGCCGAAATCTTAGGTATGGGGAGCCGTGTCGTCCCCTTAACTAACCTTGGAGATGACAAGGCCTTTTCCAAGGGGAAGGCCTTCACGGCGAACCAAGAGCGGACGGCGCGCCGTACGATGCGCCGAGGCTTTGCCCGCTATCAGCTGCGTCGCTACCGTCTGCGTCGGGAGCTGGAGAAGGTCGGGATGCTCCCCGATGCTGCACTCATTCAGCTCCCTCTGCTGGAGCTGTGGGAGCTCCGCGAGCGGGCGGCTACAGCTGGTCGGCGCCTGACGCTGCCCGAGCTGGGGCGTGTGCTCTGCCACATCAATCAGAAGCGTGGCTACCGGCATGTCAAGAGCGATGCCGCTGCCATCGTCGGTGATGAGGGTGAGAAGAAGAAGGACTCGAATAGTGCCTACCTTGCTGGCATCCGTGCGAATGATGAGAAGCTCCAGGACGAGCACAAGACGGTGGGGCAGTACTTCGCCGAGCAGCTCCGTCAGAATCAGAGTGAGAGTCCCACGGGTGGTATCAGCTACCGCATCAAGGATCAGATCTTCTCCCGTCAGCGCTACATCGATGAGTACGATCAGATCATGGCAGCTCAGCGCGTGCACTATCCCGATATCCTTACAGACGAGTTCATCCGGATGCTGCGCGATGAAGTCATCTTCATGCAGCGCCCGCTGAAGTCCTGCAAGCACCTGGTCTCGCTGTGCGAGTTCGAGAAGCAGGAGAGGGTAATGCGCGTCCAGCAGGACGACGGCAAGGGCGGTCGGCAGCTCGTCGAGCGTAGGGTCAAGTTCGGCCCGAAAGTCGCTCCGAAGTCCTCGCCCCTCTTCCAGCTCTGCCGTATCTATGAGGCGGTGAATAATATCCGTCTGACCCGTCCCGACGGCTCGCCACGTGATATCACACCCGAGGAGCGTGCTAAGATCGTCGCACATCTCCAGTCAAGTGCTTCGCTATCCTTCGCCGCACTGAAGAAGCTTCTCAAGGAGAAGGCGATCATTGCAGACCAGCTTACCACGAAAAGTGGGCTGAAGGGGAATAGCACGCGGGTCGCTCTCGCTACTGCTCTGCAGCCCTATCCGCAGTATCACCACCTCCTCGATATGGAGCTGGAGACGCGTATGATGAGCGTCCAGCTCACCGACGAAGAGACGGGTGAGGTCACCGAGCGGGAGGTCGCCGTCGTCACCGATAGCTACGTCCGCCAGCCCCTCTATCGCCTGTGGCACATCCTCTACTCCATCGAGGAGCGTGATGCGATGCGCCGTGCTCTCATCACGCAGCTCGGTATGAAGGAGGAGGACCTGGACGGCGGGCTCTTGGATCAGCTCTATCGTCTGGACTTCGTCAAGCCTGGCTACGGGAATAAGTCCGCGAAGTTCATCTGCAAGCTCCTCCCCCAGCTCCAGCAGGGGCTGGGCTATAGCGAGGCGTGTGCAGCCGTCGGCTACCGCCACTCGAATAGCCCCACCAGCGAAGAGATCACTGAGCGCACGCTCCTGGAGAAGATACCGCTGCTGCAGCGCAATGAGCTGCGTCAGCCCCTCGTCGAGAAGATCCTCAACCAGATGATCAACCTCGTCAATGCACTCAAGGCCGAGTATGGCGTCGATGAAGTCCGTGTCGAGCTGGCACGTGAGCTGAAGATGTCCCGTGAGGAGCGCGCGCGCATGACCATTCAGAATGACAAGAGAAAGAAGGCGAATGATAAGGTAGCAGAGAGGATCCGTCAGTGTGGGCTTTATCCGACGAAGCCTCGCATCCAAAAGTACATGCTGTGGGAGGAGGCTGGTAAAGTGTGTATGTATTGTGGTCGGTCAATTGAAGAGGAGCAGTGTCTCAATGGGGACGATATGGAGGTCGAGCACATCATCCCGAAGTCCGTCCTGTACGATGACTCCTATGGCAATAAGACCTGCGCCTGCCACGAATGTAATCAGACGAAGGGCAATCGCACCGCTCTCGAGTACATCCGAGCAGAGGGTAGGGAAGCCGAGTATATGAAGCGCATCAATGACCTGCTGAAGGAGAAGAAGATTTCCTACAGCAAGCACCAGCGTCTGCGCTGGCTGAAGGAAGATATCCCCTCCGACTTCCTCGAGCGCCAGCTACGTCTGACGCAGTACATCTCTCGCCAAGCTATGGCTATCCTCCAGCAGGGTATCCGCCGTGTCTCCGCGAGCGAGGGTGGAGTGACGGCTCGGCTTCGTAGCCTCTGGGGTTATGGTAAGATCCTCCATACGCTCAACCTCGATCGCTACGACTCGATGGGTGAGACCGAGCGCGTATCTCGGGAGGGTGAGACGACAGAGAAGCTTCGCATCACAAATTGGTCGAAGCGCATGGACCACCGCCACCATGCTATCGATGCCCTCGTCGTGGCATGTACTCGTCAGAGTTACATCCAGCGACTCAACCGCTTAAGCTCTGAGAGCGAGCGTGAGGCGATGAGCGAAGAGGTCGATGTACAGAAGGCGATGAAGACCGATAAGCTCTCTCTCCTGGAGCGCTGGCTGACGCAGCGTCCTCATTTCTCGGTGCAAGCTGTCAGCGATAAGGTCGCCGAGATCCTCATCTCCTACCGACCAGGGCAGCGCGTCGTCACCCGCGGACGCAATATCTATCGTAAGAAGACGGCTGATGGTAGAGAAGTCACCTGCGTACAGCGGGGCGTACTGGTACCACGAGGAGAGCTGATGGAGGCATCACTCTACGGGAAGATTCTCTCCCAAGGGAGGGAGCGTATTGTCAAGCGCTATCCTTTGCACGACCTTAAAGGGGAGGTCGTAGATCCGCGCCTTCGTGAGCTTATCGCAGAGTACAATCAAGAGATTACATCCAAGGTAAAGGCGAAGGGAGCCCCCCTCTATCTCGATCCTGCTGAGAGGCAGGAGGTGCGCTCTGTGCGGTGCTATGTTACTCAGCCTTCCGTTGCAAAGGCTATTCCTATTCGCTTCGATGAGCGTGGTAGAGCTATTACATTCGTACAGTCTGGGAGTAATCATCATCTCGCCATCTACCGCACGCCTAAAGGGAAACTTGTGGAGTCGATTGTGAGCTTTTGGGATGCTGTCAACCGTGCTCGCTATGGCCTTCCTTTGATTATCAAGTACCCGCGCAAAGCTATGGAGCAAGTTATACAGCGGGAAGATATTCCTGAGTCCGTTCTAAGTCTACTCCCACCAGCTGACTATGAGTTTGTTGAGGTATTCCAGCAGAATGAAATGGCAGTCGTAGGTTTGCCTGAAGAGGAATTCCGAAGGGCTGTAGATACGCAAGACTATCGTACTCTTAGTGAGCACCTCTATCGTCTCAAGGGGATATCCTCCAAAGATTATGAGTTCCACTACCACTTGGATACAGATGATCCAGATGAGACGGATTCTTCGCAGAAGAAAAAGAAGAGGGTTCGGAATACTTCGGGGCGTATACCGAGGATCTACCGGATACGGGGGGTTGGCTCCCTTCAAAAAAAGAATGTGCATAAGGTCTGTATCGACCTTCTTGGACGGATCTCTCTGCTCTGATGCTCCCCTGCTACCATGATGAAGCGAACGATCTATATCGGCAATCCTGCCTACCTCTCTCTGCGCCTCAAGCAGATGGAGGTGCGGCAGCCGTCGGATGATCGTGAGACGACGGTAAGGACGATCCCGATAGAGGATATCGGGGTCGTCCTCCTCGATCACCCACAGATCACGATCACCCACGCTCTCTTAGGGGCTTTGCTCGAGAATAATTGTGCTGTAGTGACCTGCTCAGCGACGCACATGCCCTCGGGACTACTCCTCCCGCTGGACGGACATACGCTCCAGACCGAGCGCTTCCGAGCGCAGCTCGATGCTTCGCTTCCCCTGAGGAAGCAGCTCTGGCAGCAGACGGTGCAGGCGAAGATCCTCAACCAAGCCCATGCCCTGCATACCGTCTTGGGAGAGCCAGCGAAGAATATGCTCGCTTGGTCTCGACAGGTCAAGAGCGGAGATGCCGACAATCTCGAGGCACGGGCAGCAGCCTTCTACTGGCGCAACCTCTTCATCTCCCTCCCTGGCTTCGTGCGGGAGCGAGAGGAGGCTGCTCCGAACTCGCTCCTAAACTACGGCTATGCCATCCTCAGAGCCATCATCGCACGGGCCCTCGTCGGCTGTGGCCTCCTCCCGACACTCGGCATTCATCACCACAATAAGTATAATGCCTATTGTCTGGCGGATGATATCATGGAGCCCTATCGCCCCTATGTGGATCTGCTCGTCGTGGAGATCTGTGAGGAGGAGGGCTTCCCTACGGAGCTGACGAAGGAGATCAAGGCACGACTACTCGCCCTCCCGACGCTGGATGTGGAGATCGAAGGACAGCGACGCCCGCTGATGTTGGCAGCGACGCAGACCGCGACCTCGCTCCTGCGTTGCTTCACGGGTGAGGCCCGCCGCTTGGCTTACCCTCTCTTGTCATGCGGGCCAAGCGACTAAGTGAATACCGCATCATGTGGGTCTTTGTTTTCTTTGATCTCCCTACGGGTACGCCTAAGGAGCGCAAGGCGGCTACCAGCTTCCGCCAAGAGCTGCTGAAGGATGGCTTCACGATGTTTCAGTACTCCATCTATATGCGCCATTGTGCGAGTACGGAGCAGGCGCAGACACATGTGCGCCGGGTCAAGGCGATGCTTCCTGATGAGGGTGAAGTGGTGATCATGACGCTTACTGACAAGCAGTTTGGTATGATGGAGCATTTCTCTTCGCGCAAGCCTACCGATGCTGTTCAGCTTCCAGGTCTCTTCGATATGCTATGAGGTTTTGAATCGGAAAAGTCACCAAGTAAAGGAAAAGCCCGTGGATATCCACGGGCTTTTCTCTTTCTAAATCCTTCAGCTAAGTGCTTGTTCCATAGACTCCTTTGTAGGGTCTGCTGTATTAGCAAGTGTGAAGGTACGAAATCTGAAAGCTAATCACAGCATCATTGCACCACTCGTAAAACCTGCCAAGGCTGTATTAGCAAGTGTGAAGGTACGAAATCTGAAAGCTAATCACAGCATCTTTTCCTTGTTCATTGTCTTTGAGTTTGCTGTATTAGCAAGTGTGAAGGTACGAAATCTGAAAGCTAATCACAGCGATAGGATTTATCATGAGTACGAAATCTGAGCTGTATTAGCAAGTGTGAAGGTACGAAATCTGAAAGCTAATCACAGCTCTGTCCTACAACGCTCTTGAAAACCTTGCGCTGTATTAGCAAGTGTGAAGGTACGAAATCTGAAAGCTAATCACAGCAAGGCGGCAACTACAACATCGCAAGCGCCCGCTGTATTAGCAAGTGTGAAGGTACGAAATCTGAAAGCTAATCACAGCGCGGGGCGCACTCTACAAAACACAACGAACGCTGTATTAGCAAGTGTGAAGGTACGAAATCTGAAAGCTAATCACAGCGGCACGAAGTGGCTGCTCCCGTCGATGGCGCTGTATTAGCAAGTGTGAAGGTACGAAATCTGAAAGCTAATCACAGCACTGGGCTATCCGCCTACGAACTCGCCAAAGCTGTATTAGCAAGTGTGAAGGTACGAAATCTGAAAGCTAATCACAGCGGGTAGCCCCTCCCCTTACCCTTAGAATGGGCTGTATTAGCAAGTGTGAAGGTACGAAATCTGAAAGCTAATCACAGCGAAGCGCCACGACATCTTCATCGGCTGTCTGCTGTATTAGCAAGTGTGAAGGTACGAAATCTGAAAGCTAATCACAACGGGATGCCACGGCCGACGCGGTCGCTGTATGCTGTATTAGCAAGTATGAAGGAACGGAATCTGAAAGCTAATCACAACATGTCTCGTAGTCTCATAGTAGTTACTTCGGCTGTATTAGCAAGTATTATGAAGGTACGAAATTTGAAAGCTAATCACAACAATGAAAGCAGGGACGTAATCGCGTACCTTGCTGTATTAGCAAGTATGAAGGTACGAAATCTGAAAGCTAATCACAACGGAGAGTGTCTTGCTCTTGCGCTGCTCGATGCTGTATTAGCAAGTATGAAGGTACGGAATCTGAAAGCTAATCACAACAGAGGTTTGTTTACTACTGCACATTTGGTGGTTATAGCGATAGGTTGTTGCTCTGCGTGGGGATAAAAGTTGTGGACGAGTGGCAGATAAGTTTGGACTACGTACGTGGCTCTAATATCTACGTACGTGGATATTTGGATTTACGTGCCTGGTCTTTAAGACTACGTGCATAGATAGAAGAATACCACTACGTGAAGGTGCTTTTCCCTTCACGAGAATGGCACTTTTCCCTCCGCTGGATAAGAGGAATACTCGCGATAAGGCGAAGGGCTTGTGTATCACTTCGGAGAGGTGTCATCGTGTAAACCACTTCTGTCTTCCCGGCTGGGTGTTGCTTGACAATTGGACGGGGTGTGAAGTAGTAATAGAGGGGGCAGAGTTGCTGTAATAGTTGTTTGCGCTCGGTTCAGTAATGGTTTCATATACGAACTACTATTAGTTCGTATGCGAAACGAATAGTTGTTTGACCCCCAAACCAGTAGTCAATTGAGTGTAGTCCAATAGTCGTTTGGAAATCGACTTTGCCTCGATATTGCTTCCGTATAAGGATGGGGCTTTGATCTCATTGATTAGGCGTCCTAAACTTATACTATCTTTGCAATGGTGAGGTACTCCGAATAGGGGACGTCACCCCGATTAGACCTCGTCCCTCGTATAAGCTGGGATGAGGTCTAATTTCATATACTCACTCCTTGAGCTACAGTCGAGGTTAGAGGCTCATAGCCTACTGCCCCTACCGATGATCTTGCTGGGATCTGCAAGCGTCCATCGGTAGGGGAGCATTCCTGTTTTTTTAGGAGGATGGGGCGGGAAAAGTGAAGGAGTGGGGTGCTGGGTGGTAGTGGGGAGTATTTGAGTGAGTTATAAGGGTACTTCGTTGGACGAGCCGAGGAGGGTGATGTGAAGCTATATAGGTCGCTGGGTTGACCTATATAGGTTGACTCGTTGACCAATATAAGGTTGGTGTGGCCTTCTTGTAGAGGAGTAGATGCTATCTGTGTGCCGAGCCTGTGGTATGTGCGGCCAGGGGAAAGAGAATGGAGCCACGGATGACTCCGTGACTCCACATGAAGTGTCACCCAGAGACCAGCGGAGCTTGATAGAATCGCACTTAGAACTGCTGGCGTGCTGACAATACAAAGATAATCCTTAACTTTGCACTGCGAGGTATCCTGATAAAGGAACGTCGCTCCGATCAGCCCTATCCTCAGTCCAGAGCATAGGCTGATCCTTATAGTACAAGCCCCGCTCAAGTCGAGTGGGGCTTGCTGCAAAAAGCGAATGTACGGAGCTTGAAGTGATCGCGCCATAGGTAAATACGATCGCTTCGCTGGGTACAAAGATAGTTTGTCTTTTCCTTATCTCACCTTCTATCTCCTTGCTGTAGAGAAGGCTAAGCTGTAGCGGTGGAGGAGCTTGAGAGGATGGGGTGCACTCGCTGATAGCTCCCGTGATGGTATGCTTTGTACCCTAAGACTCTGCCGAGTTGCGGGCAGGTAGGGGAAGCGTTTGCGTATATGAAGAAGTTGTATTACCTTTGCAACCGCAACAAAGAAGGTG
>ERZ772766.2113-NODE-2113-length-10087-cov-5.080841_pt1 | contig 10087 bp, 7 predicted proteins | sample MGYA00511379_ERZ772766 | MGnify/ENA primary metagenome ERZ772766 (study PRJEB29015, sample SAMEA2737895) | human oral metagenome | biome: human oral; feature: human-associated habitat; material: dental | place: China | collected 2116 ...
CCTTGGGGCGCATCCTGCTTCAAGGCATGGAGATCCGCGTGGGCATCATGACGGCATTTATCGGTACGCCGTACTTCCTGTATCTGCTGCGGCGTCGTGTGAAACTGGAGGGGTGAAATGGATACGGTAATGGAGGAAAAACGGGGGACATACACCGCACTCAGCCTGTCACTGGCGTTGCATGTGATTCTCCTCTTGGCGGCGGGGGCATTGGGACTGTTCTCGATTGCCGTGCCGCAGACGGGGGATACCCCTGTGGAGGTCACGCTCTACGATGCGGGACCTCCCGCCGCGGCTGCCGCAGGTGATTCGGCAGCCGCTCCGGCAGTGAGTGCGGTGAGCGACGTCGTGATCGTCGATAAGACATTGCCGCCCGAAACGCCGCAGGAGACACTGAAGCAGACGAGCAATCCCCAAACGTCTGCCGCCGCGCCGTCAAAACCGTCAGACGGCACACAGACGGGGACGACGGGCAGCAGCGGCGGCGGTGACACAGCGGGGACAGGGACGAAGGGCGGAACATCCGGCACATCGGGCGGCGGAGATGCAGCTCCCGCCGCTCCGCCCGCCCCGCCGGCAGAGCGCGTCGCGGCGAGCCTGCGGGCAGAGACGACACCTGAGTACCCACAGGAACTCATCGAGGATGATGTCGAGGGCTCGGTGACGGTCAAGATTCTCGTTGCCGCAGACGGCTCGGTCGAGTCTGTCAAGCTCGTCTCCTCCTCCGGCTACAGTGCGATGGATCGCGCGGCGATCGCGGCGGGCTATCGCTTTCAGTTCAACCCGGGGGACAATGGACGCAAGGGGGTTTTTCCGTGGACATTTTACTTCCGTTTGGAATAAGGACTGGAATATGAGAATTGCTATCTTTTTGGGGGAGATATTATCATGAGACGGTGGAAAAAGAAAATACTGACGACGGCAGTCCTGCTCTCCGCACTGACAGGGCAGGTCTATGCGGAAGAGCCCGCAGCGGCGACAGACGATCACACGCTCGGCGAGACCATTGTCACGGCGACGCGGACGACGAAGCGTGATGTCGATGTGCCGGCTGCGACGGCCACCATTACGGCAGAGGAGATTGCACGGAGCGGCGCGGCAACGGCATCGGATGTGCTGGCAAAGGCGGATGGGTTTACGTATACCTCCTTTGGACCGAACGGTGCGGCGATGGCCAGCATGACAAACGAGCTGAACATCCGCGGCCTGAAGGGCGGTGCGCTCGTCCTCATGAACGGCAATCCGATTGCATGGCGCGGCAAGTACAATCTGGATCAGATCCCTGCGAGCACGATCGAACGCGTCGAGATCGTCAAGGGCAGCGGCTCCGTTCTCTACGGCAGTGATGCAGTGAGCGGCGTCGTCAACATCATCACGAAAAAAACAATGCCCAACGAAGTGCATGTCGGTGTCGGCAACTATGGACAGCGCAGCTATGGCGTGAGCGTCGGCGATGAGAAATTCGGTTTCTACTATAACTACGATAAGTGGGGACGGCAGAGCGGCGTCACCAATACAGACTATGCCGTCACGCACTTTCATGGGGCATCGCGGACGGACATCAGCAACGTCATCAAGCGCAATACGGGACTGACCTACCGCATCAATCCGCGCATGGATTTCCAGCTCGGCTATTACGAGACAGAGGGGACGTATGCGCGTACCTTTACCGCCGTTGATCCGGCGCATAACACCTATCACATCCACGTAGGTGATCCGATGAATCGGCGCAAGTACGAGACGAAGCAGTACATCACGCAGCTGAACTATCACGACCATGTATGGAAGGCGAATCTGTTCTTCAACACGGGGACGCTGGATTATGCCGGTGTCGTTCATTTCCCTGAGGCATTTTCCAGTGCCACACCGAATCAACTCTATCATACGCGTGAAAAGAATACGTCTTACGGGGTCGATGCGCAGCGTACGTGGGAGATTCATCCGAGAGCCACGGCGGTCGTCGGCATGGATCTCGTACATGAGATCTATGCGAAGCTGCCGACATCTGCCAGCAGGGAGGACAAGCGGTACGCACGCAATAACTGGGGACTGTTCGGTCAGTGGGAGCAGCGTTTTGATGCACGCAATACGGGGATCATCGGTCTGCGCGAGACGTGGACGACAGGGGCGGCACGCGGCCAGAACTACAGCAACCTCAGTGCCTCGGCACAGTGGCTGCATAAGCTCGATGCGAAGAGCAGTGTCTATCTGAACATTACGCAGTCCTTTGTCATGCCGACATTCTCCCAGATGTATACGGATAACGGCCGACAGAAGGCAGCACCCGATCTGCGGCCCCAGAAGGGGATCAACTATGAGATCGGCTGGAAGAAGACGCACGGCGGGCATGCGTGGAAGGCGGCGCTGTTCCACATGGACGTCACGGACAATATCTCTGCACGCGCACTTAGGTCGGGGCAGTATCAGTATACAAATGAGGACTTCCGCAATACAGGGATTGAACTCTCAGATCGCATCCAATCCAAGAATGGGCTTTCCTATCGCTGGGGCGTGACACTGCAGAACCCTCAGGTGAAGAACACCATGAAGAATCGCGGCTGGGAACGAAGCTTCGGGCGGGTTCAGCTCACGGGCGGTATCTCCTATCAGCGTGGGAAGTGGACGTCCGATCTCTCTGCGTCCTATCTGGCAGAGCGCGTCCAGCTGCCGTCCAAAGAGGCTGCCTATGAGACGAAGCCGTACCTGCTCACAACGTGGAATACGGTCTATGCACCCGATGAGAACAGTGAGATCCGTCTGCGCATCGACAACGTCCTCGATCGGCATGACAGCACGTCCCATGCTGGGTCGGAGTACTATACGGCACCGATCAACTACCTCCTGAGCTACAGCTACAAGTTCTGATGCCCTACCGCGCCATGGTAGGAGCGGCGTGCAGGCAGCGCAACAGCACAGCGGGAGACAGATACAACAATCATGAAATCACTTCGCCCATGTATTTGGGCAGTGATCATAAATATAGTCACAATCTCATGGATGTACTGATGGATGTGGCTTATCAGTGTTTTCTTAAAGAAGGAGAATGGTAATGCAAATGTGGAACAAACAACTTTTGGCAGCGGCGATTGCACTTTCTGCAACGACGGGACAGGTCTATGCGGCGGAGACGGCGGATGCCGATGTACCCGCCGGCGAGGAGGTTGCGACGCATGCCCTCGGTGAGACCGTGGTGACAGCGACGCGGACGAAGAAGCGGGATCTCGATGTACCTGCTGCGACAACGATTATCACGGCGCAGGAAATCAAGGACAGCGGGGCGGCAAACGCGTCGGATGTACTTGCGAAGGTGAATGGCTTCGCCTATAAGTCCTTCGGCCCCAATGGTGCAGCGATGGGATCCATGACGAATGAAGTAAATCTGCGCGGGATTAAGGGAGGCGCACTCGTTCTTATGAACGGGAATCCGATAGCATGGCGCGGAAAGTATAACATCGACCAAATTCCCGCAAGCAGCATCGAACGAATTGAAATTGTCAAAGGGAGCGGATCTGTTCTATATGGCAGTGAGGCAGTCAGTGGTGTTGTCAATATCATCACAAAGAAAAAGGGCACAAACGAGGTTCATGTGGGCCTCGGCAACTATGGACAGCGCAGCTACGGATTGAACGTCGGTGATGAGCGCGTTAGCTTCTACTATAACTACGATAAATGGGGCAGCAGAGACGGGCTTAACTATGCAAGTGCATCGACTGCTCGTTTTAGAGGAGAGACGCGTCTGGATGTCAGAGATATCATTAGACAGAATGTAGGGCTTTCTTATCAAGTGAACCCCAGACTGAATTTCCTTTTTGGTTACTATGAAACGGAGGGGAAATATACGAGTGAGGTATCTCAGGCACGGGGAGGTACTTTAGGGTTGCGTGTGGGGGATGTAATTCAAGCCCGTAAATATGAAACAAAACAGTATATTACGCAGCTGAATTATCAGGATGCCAATTGGAAGGGAAGCTTGTTCTATAATACGGGAAATTTGGCATATGAGGGACCTACATACATCACCCGTTCATGGCAGAGAAGGAATAGTTGGTACCATACGCGTGAAAAGAACAGTTCATATGGAATGGACGTACAGCGCACTTGGAAGATGAGTCCAAAATCCACCGCTATATTGGGCTTTGACCTTGTGCACGAAATGTATGCGGCGCTTCCCACCTCTGCCAGCACTCGAAATGAACGTTATTCTCGTAATAACTGGGGGATCTTTGGACAGTGGGAGCAGCGCTTCGATAAGAGAAATACTGGTATTTTCGGACTGCGCGGGACGTGGACAACGGGGGCTCCACGCAGTCAGAACTACAGCAACCTCAGCGCATCTGGGCAGTGGCTGCACAAGCTCGATCGTGAGAACAGCCTATACCTGAATATCAGCCAATCCTTTGTCATGCCAACCTTTGCACAAATGTATAACGATAATGCTTCACAGCTGCCTTCACCGAATCTGCGTCCACAGAAAGGCATCAATTATGAAATTGGTTGGAAGCAGAATCATGATAGACATACATGGAAAGCTGCAATATTCCATATACGTGTTAAGGATAATATCACTCCTCACATTGACGATCTGACAAATCCGGTGCGCTACTATACGAATGAGGAGATGCGGAACGTTGGAGTGGAACTTTCCCATGAGATTCGGGGAGCAAATGGCTTCTCCTACAACTGGGGGGTAACGTGGCAGAATCCGATGACAAAGAATACTGAGAATAAACTTGGATGGGTGCGTACATTTGGAAAAGTTCAGCTGACAGGAGGCGTGAACTACCACAAAGGAAAATTGACATCTGCGCTCACTGCTTCTTATCTTGCTGATCGTGTACAGACGCCAAACAGCAAGCCCGCATTTCGTTCTAAACCGTATCTGCTCACGACATGGAACACAGCCTATGCACCCGATGAGCACAGCGAGATCAATCTGCGCATTGACAACGTGCTCAACCGTGATGATACAGTGGGGCACTCAGGGACAAAATATTATGTTGCACCGTTCAACTTCCTCCTGAGCTACAGTTACAAGTTCTGACCATGCTTACCTTAACCAATCTCTCTAATGCGGACTGCGATGTGGAGCATATCCTTCACGGCGATGCTGGTGCCCTTCCTGCCATCCTGCAGGAACTGGGGCTTGACGGCATCGAGTTCATGCTCTGTGCGCCATGGGATCGCACGCTGTTTCCACCCGCGTACATCAAGGGGGTACATCTCCTGTTTTGGCCGACGTGGGTTGACTTTTGGCGTGGGGATCGGACCGTACTCATGGCGGAGTTCGGCAGTGAGGACAATATCCGAGGCTACTACGGCTCGTTGGATGTTGCCGACTGGGTGGAGGGCTGGCGGGAGAATCTGCGGCGGGCGGCAGAGTGTCAGCCGCAGTATCTCGTCTTCCACGTTGCACATAACTGCACATCGGAGATGTATACGCGCATGTTTTCTGTCACGGATGAGGACGTCGTTCGCGCGGCCATCGAGCTTGTCAATGCGATTGCCGGCGAGATACCGAGGGGCTGCAAACTCCTCTTTGAAAATCTCTGGTGGCCGGGACTGACCTTTCAAAAACCGCAGCTCGCCGCTGAGCTCTTGGAGCGCGTCAGCTATCCCGACACGGGCTTTATGCTCGACACGGGACATCTGATGAACACGAACTTGGATCTGCAGAGCGAGGCGGAGGGCGCGGCATACGTGAAAAAGATCTACCACGAGCTTGGAGAATTGGGAAAGCGCGTCTATGGCATTCACCTGCACCAGTCCCTCTCAGGGGCATATACGCGGGAGATGATGCGTCGGCATGTAGGATGGAAGACATCGCTCGACTGGCAGGCGGCGATGGACTACGTCATGCATGTCGATCAGCATCAGCCGTTTCATACCGATGCGGCACGCCGTATCGTCGAGACTGTCCAGCCAATGTATCTCGTTCACGAGTTCCAGCATCGTTCCCGTGATGATCTGGTGAGGAAGCTGCGCATACAGCAGCGCGCCGCAGCGCACGACCGATAGATTCAGGTTCACTGCATGGTGTGTCTTTTCCCTTTTATCGAGCACTGCTTTGTCATGTATTCGTAGTGCCCTATATCGGGATTTAGTGTTGTTGGTATGTTTGCGCTTGACAAGACAATAAATTCGTACTATAGTACAATAGGTTGAATTACTGGAAAACTGAATATTGTCGAGTTAGGTGTCAAAGACTTAATAGAGAATTCGGTGAAGGCTCTATGGCAGTATGCCATGCAGACCGATGCCGAAGCGGTCCCGCCACTGTATCAGCGAGCGAGCCTGCAGGGCGTGCAGAGATGATCTGCCGCCCCGATTTGCCACTGGAGGAATGTCCTCTGGGAAGGAGCAGGTGAACGATGACCTGGAGCCAGGAGAACTGCCTAGTTATGAATCACTGCTTGTACCTGCGAGTGACGGGGAAGGGATTCTATCGTGAGCGTATATTGTGCGCCCAAATCATATTTTTTCGTGAGTCTATCCCCTTTCTGTATCGCAGGAAGGGGATTTTTATTTCCATGATTCATGCCATGCATCAAAAAGATGCGTCAAGATGGTTGTGCCGAATTTATCAGTGCTTCCGGAATATACTTTTCTCTGACTGACGAAGTGCATCCCTTCGCAGCAGATGAATAGATGATGTACTGCTATGCAGTAATGTATAATGTTTTAGGAGGAGATTACGAGATGAAGCGATTGGGGTCAAGGAAGAAGCTAGGAGCTGCTCTGACAGCAGCCCTCAGTGTAAGCGTGCTGTCCCTGGGCGGGCATGCATTCGCAGCCGATGCGAATAATACGGCAGATGAACATACTCTGGGGGAGACGGTCGTCACGGCGACAAGAACCCCGAATAAGGAACTCAAGACGGATGCAAATATCACGGTGATTACAGGCAAGGACATCGAGCGCCGCCACTACACAGACCTCACGCAGGCGCTGCGCGATGTGCCGGGCGTTACGGTCAATGCGTATGCACCGGCGGGATATAACAACAGCAGCAAATTCTACATCAACGGGTCGGAACATGTGGTCTTTTTGATCGATGGTGTCCGCCAGAACTATGCGGGGGGCTTTTCGGCCTCTTTGGCATCTGCGATGAAGGATCTCAGCGGCATCGATCGCATCGAGGTACTGCACGGCTCGGCGTCGACGCTCTATGGATCGGATGCGAAGGGCGGCGTCATCAACATCATCACGAAGAAGGCATCGGGGATGAAGACGACGCTCGGCATCGGCTACGGCAGCTATGGACGTCAGCAGTACAGCATCGCGAATGCGGGCGGTGAGCACGGATGGGACTGGCGCATCAAGTACCAGAAGGATAAGAGCGGAGACTTTTCGGATGCGCACGGCAATACGGTGCCGTCTCATCTGGATGCGGATTCGTTCAATCTTCACCTCGGCAAGGATCTGAGCAAGGCATCCTATCTTGCCTTCAATCTGCGCTCATACAAGGACTCGGATCGCTATCAGGCACTCTATGAAAAGCAGCAGGGGCTCAATGTCAATCGCGGAAACTATGATTATTTGGATGGCGATTTGATTTGGAATGTGAAAATCAATGACACGACCAAGAACCAAATGAGTATCTCGCGCAGCAAATATGATTATGATACTTTCACCCATGGCATGTGGACTCCTGCGGGATCCAGTGATGATTTTAGTGATTCGACATGGAGATTCAGCGACCAATTCGACAAGAAGCTCGGCAACCATCTGCTGACGGCTGGCTTCGAGTTCACAAAGGATGATACGACGATCAAGAACGGCGGCATTGTGAGCATCGATGATCGTACGCTCATCAACCGCTCCTTCTATTTGCAGGATCAGTGGAGCATCCTTCCGACGCTGAAACTCACAGCGGGTATTCGTCATGACAGCAACTCGTCCTTTGGCAGTCACAACAGCCCGAGTGTCAGCCTCGGCTATGACATTGATCCGATGACGCACGCCTATGCTTCTTACAGTGCGTACTTCATCACGCCGACGCCGAATGAACTTTATGCACCGGCATACGGCAATCCAAACCTCAAGCCCGAGTCCGGCAACACGAAGGAGATCGGTATTGCCCGTGACTTTGGCAGAGGTCTCAGCCTCACGGCGAGCTACTTCAAGCGCCACTCGAAGGATCGTATCGGTTACCATCCTGTGACATACGTGAACATCAATGTCGGCGATGAGGATGCCCATGGCTGGTCGCTGCAGCTCGCGAAGCGCGTTGACTCGCATCTGCGCGCACGCCTCGGTTATACACGGACGCATGTCGGCAAGACGGAGCAGAGAGGCGTGAATGCAGACGGTTATCTGCCCGAGGATCAGTGGAACATCGGTGTCGACTACCGCAACCGTGCATTCGATGCGTCGCTGCTTGCGCGCGGGATCGTTGGACGCCCGGGACCGGTACGCGGTGCTTTCCCGACGGATAATTACTGGGTCGTCGATCTTGCGATGAACTATCAGATTGCCGACGCAACAAAGGTATATCTCAAGGCGAACAACATTTTCAACCAGTTCTATGCCGAGCATTCGAATGTAAAGTGGGGCGCTCCCGGAGAGTGGTGGACGGCACCCGGACGCAACTTCATGGTCGGTGTGGAGCAGAGCTTCTAACGTTTCCTTCCGGCAGCGTTCCCATGTGGTGCGTCGCTCGGGTATCTCATAACTTTATAACACAGTAACTCCCCTTTCTGCGCTGTAGAGAGGGGAGTTTACAAAATAATGAGGCAAGTTTCATGAGAGGGATAAAAGGAGTTGTGGAACGATGAGCAGATGGCTGCGTGCAGTGATGCTGCCGTGCATATTCATGCTGTTATTCTCTTTGACGGGCTGTGGTATTTCGGACAGGCAGGCTCAGAATACCTACAATGTTACTGATGCGGATGGGACGGTTGTGTCTATTTTGCATAAGCCCCAACGGATCCTGACGATTGGCGCGAGCAGTGATGAGATGATGCTTGGCCTTGTGGAGCCGAAGCGCATGGCTGCCATCAATGAGACTCTTGCCAATACAGAGGATACGAATATTCCATGGGTACGTGAAAAAATCTCAAACGTTATTTCTCGCAACCCATCAGTGGAGGAAATCGCTGCTTTGCGGCCGGATCTCGTTGCTGTTCCGGAATGGCTGCCGAAAGAGAATGTCGATGCAATACGAGACCTGAATATACCTGTTGTTGTCTTTAGGTCAGCAGCCACCATAGACGATATCCATGAAAATATACGCTTGCTTGCTGCGGCTGTTGGAGAATCGGAGCGCGGGGAGAAGCTCATTAAGAAAATGGAAGACAAACTTACTGAGCTCCAAGAGAAAATTGCCTTAGTGCCGGAGGAGAAGAAACACAAGCGTATTGCGCTTATTTCCATTATGCCAAATTATGGCGGCGCGGGGTCTACCTTTGATGAACTCTGTCGTTATACGGAGTCCATCAATGCAAAGGCTGCCGCAGGGAATCATATGGGACAGGAGATGACAAAAGAGCAGCTCATTGCTGCGAATCCTGACTACCTCTTCTTCCCCAGCCATGAAAACGCGGGTTCACGGGAAGAAGGGTTTGGCAAGCAGTACTTAGAAGATCCTTCGCTGGCACAGATGACGGCCATACGGGAAAAGCACATTGGACATCCGTGGGCACGATATGTCTACAATGTTTCTCAAGATATTGTATTTGGCATACAGGAGACCGCATGGATTCTTTATGGCGATGAATTCCGACCGTCGCGACACGAGTTTTTGACGGCTGTGGAGTAAAGGAGGTTCTGATACATTCGATGCTACCCCCGTGACGTAGTTTTTGCTGCTCGTACTTTGACGGAAAATCCTCCACAGAGCACCACGCTGCATTCGGAGTACCACACGTTCAGACGAAAAAACGACACCGATCTGGCGAATGTCATTTTATCGGCGGCCATTTTAACTTAGGGCGGTGCATCAGGCCGAAGACTTTTTGCTTGCATATATAGGATGATATGGTACAATAAATCTAAGGTTGAGAAATGTTTTTGGAGGGAATGCAATGTTGGACAAGAATAGTGCCGCTGCCGGTGATACACAGGATTTTGCAGGGAAGATTCAGGGGAT
>ERZ772766.2122-NODE-2122-length-10064-cov-3.252872_pt1 | contig 10064 bp, 9 predicted proteins | sample MGYA00511379_ERZ772766 | MGnify/ENA primary metagenome ERZ772766 (study PRJEB29015, sample SAMEA2737895) | human oral metagenome | biome: human oral; feature: human-associated habitat; material: dental | place: China | collected 2116 ...
TGATAAATGTAAAAATGATGCTCAACCTATTTGTCCATCTGTATAAAATAGGATGACTGTCGTCAGCATGGCTTTGCCATGGTCGAAAGAGACTTCCAAAGAGCATGGTCACCAAAATACCATACCAAAAGCCCCAGAAAAATCTGAGGCTTAGTATTATTATCAAGATTCGTTAGAAAGCTTATTCTACAGTGACAGACTTAGCCAGATTACGCGGTTTGTCAACATCCAGACCACGGTGCAAGGTTGCAAAGTAAGCAATGAGCTGTGTCGGTACCACCATAGAGATTGGTGACAGGTAAGGGTGAACTTGGCTCAAGACAATATCGTCTCCATCCTTAGCCACATTTTCCTCAGCAATAGTCAAAACTTTGGCTCCACGAGCTACGACTTCTGAAATATTGCCCCGAGTATGGCTAGCCAAGACTTCATCAGAAAGCAGGGCCAAAACTGGTGTCTCGTCTTCAATCAGAGAGATTGTACCGTGTTTGAGCTCACCAGCAGCAAAACCTTCACACTGGATATAAGAAATTTCTTTGAGTTTTAAGCTAGCTTCCATCGCCACATAGTAGTCTTGACCACGGCCTATATAGAAAGCATTGCGAGTTGTTTCCAGAAGGCCACGGACCTTATTGTCAATCAACTCCTTTTCTGACAAAGTGGACTCAATAGACTGCGCAACTATGGACAGCTCGTGAACCAAGTCAAAGGCTGCCGCTTTTTCAGAAGCATTGGCATCACCAACAGCTTTAGCCAAGAAAGCCAAAGCAGCGATTTGAGCTGTATAGGCTTTAGTAGAAGCAACAGCAATCTCAGGACCTGCATGCAGCAGCATGGTATGATTGGCTTCCCGAGAAAGCGTAGAACCCGGAACATTGGTCACGGTCAAACTTGGAATACCCATCTGATTCGCCTTCACCAAAACCTGACGGCTATCAGCTGTCTCACCAGATTGGCTGATAAAGATAAAGAGAGGCTTCTTGCTGAGGAGCGGCATAGCATAACCCCACTCAGAAGCAATACCCAGCTCAACAGGTGTATCCGTCAGCTCTTCCAGCATACGCTTAGAAGCATAGCCAGCATGGTAAGAAGTTCCAGCTGCAAGGATATAGAGACGGTCAGCTTCCTGAACAGCTTTGACAATATCTGCATCTACTGATACTTGCCCCTTATCATTTGTATAAGCGCTGATTAGCTTACGCATCACAGTTGGCTGCTCATCGATTTCCTTGAGCATATAGTATGGATAAGTTCCCTTACCGATATCGGACAGATCTAGCTCAGCAGTATAGCTTTCACGCTCTAGAGTATGCCCGTCATAATCCTGCACTTCCACACTGTCTTTACGGACAATAACCAGCTCTTGGTCATGAATTTCCATAAACTGATTTGTCTCGCGAATCATGGCCATGGCATCTGAGCAGACCATATTGTAGCCATCACCCAGTCCAACTAGAAGAGGAGATTTATTTTTAGCAACATAGATAACATCTGCATCTTCTGAATCCACCAAAGCAAAGGCATAAGAACCACGGATAATATGGAGAGCTTTTTTAAAGGCTTCTAAAACAGACAAGCCTTCTTCTTCAGCGAATTTGCCAATCAAGTGCACTGCAATCTCTGTATCTGTCTGCCCCTTGAAGTCATGACCAGCTAGATAATTATTCTTAATATCAAGGTAGTTTTCAATCACACCGTTGTGAACCAAGACAAAACGGCCAGTCTGTGAAGTATGAGGATGGGCATTGTTTTCACTTGGTTTCCCATGAGTAGCCCAACGAGTATGTCCGATACCAGTAGTCCCAGCAACATCGATGCCAATTTTAGCATGTAGGTCAGCGATACGACCGACCGACTTGATCAGACTAGAAGTTTTTCCTGTTGTTACAAAAATTCCAGCTGAGTCATAACCTCGGTATTCCAGCTTTTCCAAGCCCTGCATCAAGATATCAGTTGCGTTGCGATTTCCGACAACTCCGACAATTCCACACATAACATTACTTCTGATTTCCTATATTTTAGAAACCAGCCCTTCTTATTAAAAATTGGTATAGTCTTCTTGGAGTCTAAAAACTCCAACAAAGCTAGTATACACACAGTTTTTTACTTTGTCAAGTATGAAATTGGTATAGTTGAAAATAAGATACGATTTTTTCTCTGCCATACAAAAGAAGTTGGGTTCCCCCAACTTCTTCTAGTTTGATTTCTCCGAATATTCTTTATATCCGTCAGTTGCAAGCTCTGCCTTCAACCCTTCATAGTCTTGAGTCCCCCAACTAGAAATTTTTTCTGCAGTTTCAAGGTCTAGATTGCCATCCTTCAATAAGTAAGCTTCATAACCATAGTACTTGTAACGTACATCAGTAGATCCACCAATTCCAGTGTGAGTTACTTTATAAACTGTAATCAGCGCAATTTTGCCAGTTGATGTTTTATCCTCACCAGGAATAACTTTTAAGTAGCTTCCCTGCGATTCCAAAACATAAGTATTAAATGAATCGTTTTTGTGTTCAGACTTGCTGTAATCTTCATTCTTCTTCAAAAGATCAGCAAAATTCTTCACATCTTTCAACTCTTTCAAACCTTCAACAGTCACTTCAACAGTCTTGCTATCAACCATTTTCCCTGAAGATTTCAGAGTATCGATATAATCTGAGCTAACGGCTAACGTTACTTTATCCCCATTTTTGAGGTTAGTAGGACGTTTACCATTTTCAAAATCGAAATAAGTTTCGTCGTCATCATTTTTGTCAATAGAGATCGTACCATAACCGTTAAATCCTGAGAAGGTTACTGGGGTCTCTTTAAGCAAATCAGCTGCTGATACCTTTTCATAATCTTTCAAGTCTTTAACTTCGAAGGTTTTCTTTTCAGCTTTAAATGGTGAATTTTTTGAACTTGTTGTTACAGTGAAAGTAATCTTATCCCCATTTTTTAGACCAGTTGTTTTATCAAATTCATAATGAACACTATTAATCATAGCTTCTGCTTGAACTATCTTAGATGTAAACTTGCTATCGCTTGAGACCTCTGCGTAAGTAATAGAGTCTTTTTTGGCTAAACCAGCCGCCTGTTCTTTACTAAAACCCGCTCTTTGGTAAGACAATTCTGCCACCTTTTCGGCAACATCCTGACTATTATAGGTCACAGTTCCAGATTCTTCATAACCTGAAAATTCAACTTTTACAATGTCAATCAAACTTTTTGGTTGAGATTGAATAACATTATAACCTATAAACGCTCCCACGATAACGGCCAAAGTTACCAAAGCCGCAATAACTTCCTTGCGTTTCGTTGCAAATAATCCTTTTGCTTTTTCAACCACTTGTTGGGCATCAAACTGTTGAGCTTGACTTGCAGCCGTCTCATTCTTTACTGGCTCAGTGTTTCCCTTTTCTACCACTTCTTTAGACTGATTATCTTGAACTTGCTTATAATCTGTTGATTTTACTTCCTCGACAGGTTTGTTTTCAACCTTCTCTACCGATTCTTCATTATTCACATTATTTACCGAATCACTCATAAAAAATCTCCTTTTTATTTTATTAGTATCATTATTAATATCATTTTTATTAGTATCATTATTAATATCATTCTAACAAATGAATGAATATTTGTAAATGCTTAATCAAACTTTATTGAGCCTGCATCTTTTTAAAATCCATTGATTCATGATAGACTAAACAAAAACTTTTATGGACTATTTTTAGAAAAATAATTTCATAATTAAAACTTTTATATAATTAAAAGCCAGTAAATCTACTGGCTTCAATATTTTCTACTATCTAAATTGCAAACACCTGTCCTACTGCATAGGTGACCGCCATGGTTAAAAGACCGATCACGAGGTTGCGAATCATAGCATTTTTGAGCGGTGCTTTGCCCAATCTAGCACTGGTATAGCCTGTTCCCAAGAGGGCCAAGGCCACAATCAGAACGGTTGCCCAGATACGGATAGTGGCTGGAAGCAGGATAATGGTAATCATAGGAAAAATCGCACCAACAGCAAAGGCTAAAAAGCTTGATACGGCAGCATGCCAAGGATTGGTAAACTCCTCAATCTCGATTCCATACTTTTCCTCCACCAAGGCCTCCAACGGATCCTGAAGAAAGGCCCGATTGGTCATGAGCTGGGCAGAAGTCTCACACTCGCCATTTTGAACATAGGCAGCATAGAGAGACTGCCTAGCGATATCTGGATTTTTTTCTAATAACTCCCGCTCTCTAGCAACAGCAGCTTCTTCTGTATCCTTTTGAGTAGAAACTGATACATACTCTCCGCCAGCCATAGAAAAGGCGCCCGCAAAGACTGCCGCCAAACCAGACAGAAAGATCATCCAAACATTGTCCGTCGCACTAGCTACCCCAATAACCACACCTGCTATGGAAATAATACCATCATTGGCTCCTAAAACCCCGGCCCGCAATATATTCAGCCGCCCACTAAAGTTCGTATCAATTTTATGTTCTTCCACTATTTTAATTTTCTCTTTCTTTTTATTTATAATGATTATAAATAAAACCCAAAACTAATACAAGAGAAAATCGAAAAATGAGAAAAGTTCTACTATTTAATAGAAGAAAGACAGCAGATTTCTACTATTCTGATACCTTTCAAGTTATATTTATATTTTAGGAGTATCTCTGAATCTCTTCTCGATACTCCGATATCGTCTTTCCTGTCCACTTTTTAAAGGCTCGTGAGAAGGAAGATACTTCCGAATAACCAAGCAAATAGGCTACATCTTCCGTTGTCATGTCAGGATTTTTGAAGTAACCAAAGGCTAGAATCTTCTGCACATTTTGCAATTCCTGGTTAAACTTAGTGCCTTCTGCTGTCAGGTTTCGTTGCAAGGTTCGGCTACTAATGCCAAGGGTCGCTGCAATATCCTCAATACCAAAGGCACCGCTTGGGATAGCCTGATAGAGTTTTTGCTGGACAATTCCTGTGAAACTTTCACTGGTCGTAGCTTCTGCCAAACGCTCCTTAAGTTGGGGCTCTAGGTAGTCTAGCATGACATTATTGGCAGTTAAAAATGGTTTCTCCAAATCTGACTTTTTAAAGACGACTTCATTGCCTTTCATTTCTTCCACGTGACAACCAAATACCGCAATACTCGCTTCTTCATAGACATATGGAGTCCCAACGTGTACTGGAGTGATGTTTTCTCCTGTCCCTGTCCGAACCAAATCGACCAATAACAACTGTTCGTTGAAGAGAGCGAAACGAGGCAAGTCAAACCCTGGATAATCATAGCGATAGCTCACACGGACAAGGTCCTCAAAGGTTTCAATACTAACGACAATGGGACCTGTGATTTTCTTGTATTTGGCAAAATGCTCCATCGCTGCGAGACCATTTTTCGACGAAAGTGCCGCAAAGAAAGGGGGCATGAACATCTGAATATCCTTGATACGGCTCATAGCGATAATCTGCTCATCATTGGCTACCTTATCAAAAGCCATCAAAAGATGGTAGTAATCCAGAGTTGAGAGATTCATCTCTTCTTTCCAGGTGGTATCTGGAAGATTGGCCAGTTCCAGAATCATATTCAGATCTAGGCCAATCAATTTCAAATTGTCAATATACTGCTGACTGAGACTCAGACGCATAGGATTCCTCCTTTTTCTCTTAAGAAGCCCGCTTCATGAGGGCATCAAACCAACGATCTGGCAAGATAGCATGCAAGAATACCAAAGGTTTAGCTCCCATACCTACTAAGTAGCGGGTTTTAGGGCGATGGCTATTGACTGCTTTTGAAATAACGTTTGAAATAACTTTAGGATTTGACATCATATTGCCAGAGTATTGCTTACGCATCCCTTCTGCTGCCTTGGTAGCTGCTACTTCATAAGCACCACCTTTAGCTGATTCGGCCAGTTTGTCAGCAGCGATGAAGCCCCAGTCCGTTTTAATACCGCCTGGTTCGATAATAGAGACATCAATGCCATAATCAGACACTTCCATACGAAGACCATCTGAAAAAGCTTCAAGAGCATATTTGGTCGCATGATACCAAGCACCAAAGTAGGATGTCAAACGACCACCCATTGAGCCCACATTAATAATGCAACCTGAATTTTGCTTACGCATATAAGGAAGAACGAGCTGTGTCAAGCGAGCTAGACCAAAGATATTCACTTCAAACTGCATCTTGGCTTCTTCAATCGTTACATCTTCAACGGCACCATATGAACCGTAACCAGCATTATTGACTAAGACATCGATACGATTTTCTTTTTTGATGATGAGATTAAGAGCTTCTTTAATGCTGGCATCATCTGTAATATCCAAACGAACTGGTGTCACACCAAAGGCTTCAAGTGGTTTCATGGCATCCACACGGCGGGCAGCGCCATAGACAATATGACCTTCTTTAGCAAGTTGTTCAGCAGTTTGGTAACCGATACCTGATGAAGCGCCTGTGACTAAGATAACTTTTTTGTTTGACATGTTGATTTCCTCTTTTGTTTCATTTGATTGATGAGACTATTATACGATACAGGAAGCGACAAGAAAATGACAGATTCTGACAACGGAATGACAATTTACGACAAAAGCAAGCGTATTTCTTCTACTATATCATTTTTAACCGGTCAAATACCTGAATTGCAATACTTTGTAAAATTTTTTAAAAAAATCATTGACATGGAACGCGTTCCACAGGATATACTTTAGAAAAACACCAAACGGAGGTTCATAATATGACAATCAAACGTATTTTTTGCGATATGGACGGAACGCTATTGAATAGCCAAGGCAGACTGACTGACAGTAATGCTAAACTTATTGCTCAGGCCAATCTTCCTTTCACTCTGGTTTCCGCACGAGCACCTATGGAGATGAAAGAGGCCATTAATAAATTAGAACTGACTGGCCCCCAGATTGGTTTCAATGGTGGATTGATTTATACCTACAAGCAAAATCAAATCAAAATCCTGCATCAGCAAGCTTTAGAAAGAAATGATTCCACTTATTTAGTCAACTTTATCAACCAGCATTTTCCTCACGTAAGTCAATCTTACTACGACTTAGAAAACTGGTATACCTATAAAATGGACAATGGAATCGACTATGAGCAACAATTGACCAGACTAGAGGCAACTATTATCGGGGAGGAGCAATACCTAAAAGTTCAAACAAGCATTTTTAAAATTATGCTCATCACTTTTGATGGAAACGAAATGAGAGCATTAAAAGCTAAACTCGAAGAATTAAATCTTCCAAATGTTTCTATACAGCAAGCTGGTGACTTCTACCTAGAAATTACACACAAAAAAGCTAAAAAATCAGTTGGAATTGACTATATAATCAAAGAAGAAAAGCTACATAAAAAAGAACTAGTCGCCTTCGGCGATGGTCACAACGATCTCCCTATGTTTGAACGGGTTGGACTGAGTATTGCAATGGAAAATGCTAGTCAAGCAATCAAAGACAGAGTCAGACTCATTACCAAAACTAACGATGAAGACGGTGTTGGCTATGGTATCCATCACTTTCTCCTGTAAATCCAAACTTGCCAACAACTCCTATCATTTGGTATAGTGTATAAAGAAAGGGGGTACTATGGTTTCCATACGTGACATCGCCAAACAATCTGGTTATTCTATCTCAACTGTTTCTCGCTACATCAACAAATCAGGTTATGTCTCACAAGAAGCTGCAAAAACAATTTCAGCTATTATAAAAGAACTAGATTACAGCCCTAGTCAGATTGCTAGAGACTTAAGTGCCGGCCATACTCGAAAAATCGGTGTTGTAGTGCCTCATGTTCGGCATACCTACTTTACTGAATTGATAAAGGGGTTGCTAGACGCAGCCCTAGAGAGTCATTACCAGCTCCTATTTTTACCATCAGACTACAGCATAGAAGCTGAGAAAGCCTATCTGGAACAGCTACGGAGCAATGCTTTTGATGCACTAATCTTTACTTCTCGGGCTATTGATATACAGACCATCGCTAGCTACCGAAAATATGGCTCTATTGTCTGTCTGGAAGAAACCGACTTACCTGAGTTAATTTCTATCTCAGTGGACCGAAAGCCCGGATATCAAGCTCTCTTTAAATGGATTCAGAAGCATAACCCCCAGAAAGTAGCTTTGTTATTCTCTCGAAACAGTCCAATCAGCCCCACTTTTCGTGAAACCCTATCAGTCTTTGAGGAAATTTTCAAGGGAGTGGAGTATGTAACTTTTGGGGGATTAATGAGATATGAGGATGCAGGATGGATTTTTGAAAAGCTGTGCATGCAAAAAGGTTTAGACTGCATTGTTTCTAATAGCGATGACTTAGCAGTCGGACTACTAGAATTCTATAAAAAAGCTGGTATAGAACCGCCACTCATTGTCAGTCAAACCAGTCAGTTGTCTGGGAAACTGCTCAATATCCCCAGCATTGACAACTATTCTTACCAACTTGGCACACTTGCTTTTAAGGCGGCTATTGCAAAAAATCCCCAGTCAATCTGCTTGCCATCAAAATTTCTAATCAAAAGATAATAAAAGTGGTTTAGGCCACTTTTTTAGTTTTGCTAGTTTACTTGTATCTCTTGATACCCGTTTTCTGTTATAATGAATTGTTAGAAATTAGCACGAAAGGATTTACAATGACAAATCTTATCAAACACAAACGGGTGGAATTTAGCGAGCTTTTTTATGACTTGGTTTTTGTCTATGCGATTTCCAAAACAACTGCCCTCATTCATCACCTTCACCACGGAGTCTTATCATTAGATGCTATCTTTGGTTTTCTCATGACACTTCTGGTTCTGGTCAATTGTTGGATGATTCAGACTGTCTACACGAATCGTTACGGAAAGAATTCTCTTTTCAATATGGTCGTCATGTTCGTCAATATGGCCATGCTGCTCTTGATATCAAACATGATTACTAATGACTGGCAGTCCTATTTTCATACCTTCTGCTGGACGATTGGGACACTGACCTTGACCTTATTTTTCCAATATCTGGTTGAATATCTTCGAAAATCTACAAGCTCTGCCAATCGTAAAAGCATCAAAGGTTTTCTTTGGATGACCGGTCTTCGAACTATTTTGGTCTACCTAGCTGCTCTCTTGCCAATTCATCTTGGGATTCATGTCTACATGACTGGGATTCTCCTGACCTTTATCATGCCCGTCCTATTGACTCGAAAAGTTTCCCATTTTCAAATCAATCTGCCCCATCTCATCGAACGCATTTCGCTTTTAGTTATCATCACTTTTGGTGAGATGATTATGGGCTTAGCTGATTTCTTTACCCTTGAACATTTCTCCATCCATTCTATCCTTTACTTCATCATTATGGTGAACCTCTTTATGAACTACTTTGGTCAGTTTGACCATGCCATTGATGAGAAAGGGGAGAATAAAGGAATCTTCCTAATTTATAGCCACTATCCGATTTTTATCGGCTTAATTATGGTCACTGTTTCCATGAGCTTTCTGGTTAATCCAGAAGCAAATCGTTTCTTTGCGACTAGCTTCTTCTATGCTGGTATCGGGCTCTTCCAAGCTGCGGTCTTGTCAAATGGTCGCTTCAACAAGAGTTACCTCCGCTATAACAAGTCCTTTTATGGGTTCCAAGCAGGAATCTTCCTTCTCGGATTGGCCTTTTCATTCCTTTTTTCAGCCAGCCCAACCATCGTCATTGCTATCGCAACTCTGATGACCTTAGCAATGGAAATTCATTTTACTCATTTTTATATGACACAGACCAAGAAATTCTCAAGTTTTGATTGGGAATTGTTCTAACAAAAGACCTTGAGAAAATTTTCTCAAGGTCTTCTTTGTATTTGATAACAATAGCATTTTGTTGTCTAATGCAGACTTGATTGAAATCTCCTGCAAATGCAATAAACAAACTGATTATTTCACCACGATATTAACTAGTTTATTCGGTACACTAATCACTTTCACGACTTCTTTGTCGGCGATTTCAGACTTGATTTTCTCATCTGCCAGAGCGATTTCCTGTAATTCTTCACGGCTCAGATCTTTAGCTACAACAAGCTTAGCACGAACTTTACCCTTGATTTGAACTACGATTTCGACCTCTGCCTCGA
>ERZ772766.2124-NODE-2124-length-10061-cov-10.818309_pt1 | contig 10061 bp, 8 predicted proteins | sample MGYA00511379_ERZ772766 | MGnify/ENA primary metagenome ERZ772766 (study PRJEB29015, sample SAMEA2737895) | human oral metagenome | biome: human oral; feature: human-associated habitat; material: dental | place: China | collected 2116 ...
TGCGGGCTGTGCGGTCGTCGGATCCTGTGAGGATGTGTGTGGCGTCGGGTGACCAGGCCACAGCATTGACGGAGCTGGTGTGTGTGAGTGTGAGTGTGTTCTCTCCTGTGGTGGCGTCCCAGATGCGGGCTGTGCCGTCGTCGGATCCGGTGAGGATGTGGTGGCCGTCGGGCGACCATGCCACAGCTGTCACGTGGCCAGAGTGACCGCCGAGGATCTGCGCTTCGGGGAGCACGCGAAGCGGGGTGTCTTCCGTTAGGGGCGCGGTGAGGATATCGGGGAGTTTCTGCTGGAAGCCGGTCGTGTGGAGGAGCTGGGTGCGGTAGCGCGTGGCTTTGTCGAGGGAAGCCCCGTTCAGGTCGCAGTGGCGGAAGACTGTGCCCGCCAGGTCGGCGTCCTCGAGGTTGGCGTCGCTCAGGGTGCAGTCCTCGAAGAGGGTCCGCCGCATGGACGCACCGGTGGCGTCGATGCCATCGAGGCGGGCGTGGCGGATGCGGGCGTCGTCCAAGCGGGCACCCCGGAGCGAGATCCCAGCCAGGTTGAGTGGTGTCTTCTCGGATCCTATGGTCCAGCCGCGCAGGTCCGCGCCTGAGAGGTTTAGGGCGTCGGGGCGCGGGTGGGGCGCTCCCTTGTCGAGCGCGCGTAGCGTGTAGGCGAAGACGTTTGTCCGGGCGGTTGGGCTTGCAAGTGTGCCGACGTGTGTGAGCCTGGCGAGCCTCTGTCGTTGCGTGGGTGAGGGAAGGCGGTCGATGAGCTCCGCGAAGAACGCGAAGGTCTCGTCGCTGGGGCGGGTGATGTCCCAGGCCGCCAGAGTCTCATCCTCCGACTCGGCTGCCAGGGAGTCGGCGAGGCGCTTGGCCAGGAAGTATTCCAGGAGCGAGGAGTGGGCGAAGGAGAAGTCATTCTCGCGGCGCGCCAGGAAGGTCGCGGTGCGGAAGTCCTGCTTCCACTGGTCGGGCATGCGTTCCGTGTAGTGCAGTTCCATGTCTGGGTGGGTGTGGAGGAATTGGAGCATCCACTGCTCCATCCAGCGTGCCGACCATGTTCTGGATCCAGAGCGCCAGATCTGCCAGGCCAGGTGGGTCATGAGCTGGATCTTGTGCTCGGGAATCAGGTTGTGCTTGCCGTCGTCGCGCAAGAGCCACTTGTTCACGAAGCGTTCGTACAGGTCGACCGAGCGGACCTGTTGGCCGAAGCTTAGGTCTTCGTCGGTGGTGAGGAGAACATGGCGGATCATGTCGAGCAGGACCGGTTGGGAGGCGAGCTCGCGCAGGTTGTGCACGGATCGGATCGTCTCGAGGAGCCGGTCGGTGTCGGCCTCGGGCACGTTGCGGCGCAGGTACTCGCGAATCTGGTCCTCGTCGAAGGGCAGCAGCGTCAGGACCAGATAGTCTTTGCCTCGCTTGTTTTCGCGCCCCTGGCCGTCGAAAAAGGAGAATTCCTCTTCGACGCTCCGAAAAAACTGAGTCCTGCAGGATAGCAGCAGGCGCGTGCGAGGATTCTCCTCTCGTGAGCCCCGGTCGCCCAGGTTGAGAACTCCGAGAAGAGATCGTGTCAGGCGCTGTCCGTCACCGGGGGTAAGATGGACGAGGACCTCGTCGAGACCGTCGAAGATGACCAGGGTGTGCTCATCTTGAACCGTCGCCAGGACATTGTCGATCGTGATGGTGGAGAGCGAGGAGTTGGCAAGGAGCTGGGTCAGGAGCGTGCGCAGCCCGTAGTCCTTGAGGGTGGTGGGGGAGAGGTCTCGCAGGTCGAAGTAGATGGGCAGGGGGACCTGCTCGCCGGCCTTCCTGAGTTCTAGGAGCCTGCGGGTCAGCAGAACCGTTGAGGTCGTCTTTCCTGTTCCCAGGTTCCCCAGGAGCGCGCACAGGCTCGAGTGCTCGCCTTCCAATCCTCGAGCCCATGAGGCGAGGCGCTCGACGGCGTGTGGGGTATCTGCCGCCCTGCTGATATGCGAAGACGCATCGTCTCTTCGCAGTTCCTCAAACACCCCGACACAGGCGCGCGCGGGCACTACTTTTTTTGTATCGGGGATAAGATCTCCACGCGGCAACAGTGCCTCGCTCACCTCAACGGACAGGTACTTGCGTGCGTGAGGTAAGGATTCTTGATCTTTGGTGAGTCTGCTATGTATCACATCGAGGACATGGTTTGCAAAATCCTGCTCAGCTTCGTGTCCCGCAGCTTGCGCCTTGTCGAAGGAACGTCCGGAAACGATGTCAAGGCGGTTCAATGGCTCGACGGACGCGCTGGGGACGATGTTTTCGAGTGTGACGATGATCGGGTGAGGGTGTGCGGCGCTGACCCGTCCGGCCTCTGTTTCCTCGTTGAGGTACCTGTTGCTGATGAGGATGATCGCCAGACCTGACTCGTCGATACGCTCGTCGAGGTACTGATCAGTGATCTCGCCTACGGGAACACTGTCAGTACGGAAAAACACGGCTCGGTAGCGGTCGCGCAGCCCTGCCTTGATGGTGCGCTCGAGCAGATCGGCGCATGTGATCGCCAGCTCCCCATCCCCGGGATCGAGGCTGATGTAGATGCGCAGGTCGTCTGGTTGTTCGGATCGAGTGGTGGAGCGCGGATCCTTTTCTTCGACCGCGTATGCGTCGATCGTTTGCTCGTTGGTGCTGAAGCGCCGTGTCTGCTGCTCCGAGTACTCAGCGATGTCCTCAGTGATGGGATCGGAGCCCGTGAAATAGAACTCGTCCCCCCTCCTGCCGTCGAAAACGATGGTGAGTGCTCCGCCCGCTTCGCGGTTGAAGCGGGTCTTGAATTTGCGCAGGTATTCGCCCTTGTCGCTGCTGGTGATTGTCGTGAGGACGGCGTCAATGGTCGTCTTGCCGTCGTCATCGAGAAGATCACAGATCGCGCGAGCCGTCTTGGCGTTTCCCTGCGTCAGCTTCTCAAGGCTGTCGATTATTCGGCGTACCGAGTTGGCAGAGAGGGGCCGTTGAGACGTGGGTGAGGAAGTGGACATCAGCGGTACCCGCCCTTGCCTTCGACGCGATCGATGATTTGGCTGAAAAAGCCGTTGACGAAGAGGCGGCGCTCGTAGTTGGTTTGGCAGCTTATGTAGGAGCGGGGCTCGTAGGTATTACCGCGGTAGACCTGGCGGCGGTCAATCTGGTGAAACTCCACGGTCCCATCGAAGGGCACGTCGACGAGCATGACTGGCAGCGTCTTCTTCAGGGGGGCCTCGCCCACACCGGGAATCTCGTAGTCACGAATAAACTCGGATGCCAAGAAGGAGGGGCTGATGAGCTGGACGATATAGTCGGCTTTCTCCAGCTGTGCCCGGATCTCCTCCTTCCATTCTTCGCCCGGCAGGATAAACGAGTCCTCCCACCAGGTGAAGGTGTGGTCCTGCGCAATGTTCAAGGGGAGCTTGAGTAGGTTGAGGAAGGATTCCTTCGCCTCGGCGTCAGCGTGCGCCCACGAGAGGAACAACTGAATGTCGGACATGTGAGCCTCCAAGGAGAGTGGACTAAATCTAGTGGGAATACAGCATCTGGGCAGTGTGCCGCACAGCGTGTGCGAATACGGTTCAGGGTAATGTGCTCGTCGGTGCTCGAGGCTCCGGGTGCAGTCTGTGAGCACTTGCCCAGACGTGGGTGGGACGACAGACTACATGCCCGAGGCGCTGAGAAGTCAATCGAAGCCGCCGGTTACTGCCATACGCCTTTATTCTCGACGCGGCGGATCAACCGGCTGACGAAGCCGTTGACGAAATGGTTGCGCTCATAGGCCTTGTCAAGGCTGTCGTAGGAGCGAGGTTTGGGCTGGTCTCCGCAGTAGATCTGGCGAGCGTCGATACCGAGGCAGTCCACTGTGCCATCGAGCGGTACATTGAGCAGCATGACAGGAAAGAGTTTGTCCTGAATCTGACCAATGTTGGGGATCTCTCGGTTCTTCTCATCCTTCATGGCAGCGAGGAGGCTGGGGCTGAGAAGTGGGACAACATAGGTGGCCTCCGACAGGTGCTTCTCAATCTCAGCTTCCCGATCGTCACCCGGCAGGAGAAGTGAGGGGTCCCACCAGGTGAATTTATGGCCTTGGGTTATCTTCAGTCGCTGCTCGGTAAGTGCGAAGAAGCTATTGGTGTCCTCATGGTCCTCAAGTGCCTTGAGAAAGTATAGCCGGTGAGTGAGCATTGTGACCTCCGGGTATCTGACGTTTTTGTTACAGGACTATTATGTCCCGAAGTTGTCCCGATTGCAAGCGGTGGTGTGAATCATCTACTCAGAAGATGACTATTCCCCGAAATAATGCCGTTTCTGCATCACTGTGGGCGACGAAATAACTGTTCAGCCGCGTTGACTGGGACGGCTGAAGGCCGTCGATTGCATGAGAAATGCGTTTAACTGTCCCGATTGGGCGGTTGCGGGATCTCCCCGCCAGCTCCCGCGCGACGCAGCAAAAAGGTGGCCCCCGCTCGCATGAGCGGGGGCCACCCCTTCAATCAGCATTCAACCGATGTGTGAAGCCTTCACCTCGCGGCGGAAACGCGGACCTTCAGGTTCGCGGACACCTCGGTGTGCAGGCCGACGGTCACCGTGTAGTCGCCAACGGCCTTGATGGGCGAGGCGATGATGACGCGACGACGATCGATGGTCTGGCCCAGCTGCTCCTTGACCGCGTCAGCGATCGCAGCAGCGGAGACGGCGCCGAACAGGCGGCCGGAGTTGCCAACCTTGCCGGAGATCTCGACAACGGCACCCTGGAGGGCGTCGCGCACGGCGCGAGCGTCGTCGATCGTGGCGATCTCGTGGCGGCGGCGGGCAGCGGCGATCTGGTCGATCTGCTTCTGGGCGCCAGCGGTCCACTTGGCGGCGAAGCCGCGGGGGACCAGGTAGTTGCGGGCGTAGCCAGCCTTGACCTCGACGACCTCGCCGGCGTGGCCGAGGTTGGGGACGTCGTGGGTGAGGATCAGTTTCGTGGTAGCCATATCAGCTGTGTCCTTCCCTTATCAGCGGCCGGTCGTGGAGTAGGGCAGCAGGGCCATCTCACGCGCGTTCTTCACGGCGCGAGCGATCTTGCGCTGCTCCTGGGTGGAAACACCGGTCACGCGGCGGGCGCGGATCTTGCCACGGTCCGAAATGAACTTACGCAGCAGAGCGGTGTCCTTGTAGTCGATCTTCTCGATCTTGGCCGACTTCAGCGGGTTGGCCTTCTTCTTGATGGGCTTGTTGCGAAGTTGGGGCTTCGCCATGATGGTCTCCTAGTGAATCCGGGCGGACTGTGCCGCCCCAAGCGTTGTGTCTTCGACGTGGCGTCCGGCGTAGGTGCCGGGGCGCTCGACTTTAGAACGGGGGCTCGTCGCCGAAGGAGGTGGCACCGCCAGCGGGGGCGGAGCGCCACGGGTCCTCGGGGGAGCCGCCGGTCGGTGCGCCGTAGTTGGCGCCACCCTGGCCGTATCCACCCTGGCCGCCGCCATAACCGCCGCCCTGGGGGGTTGCCTGCTGGTAGCCGCCCTGCTGCTGGCCGCGGTTGTCGGACTGGTAGCCGCCGCCACCGGAGGGGGCGGTGCGGGTGACCTGCGCGCGTGCGCGGCGCAGGGAGGGGCCGACCTCGTCGACCTGCAGCTCAACGACCGTGCGACGTTCACCCTGCTGGGTGTCGTACGAGCGCTGGGTGAGGCGACCCTGAACGATGACGCGCATGCCCTTACGCAGCGACTCGGCGACGTTCTCAGCGGTTTCGCGCCACACGGAGCAGCGCATGAAGAGGGTGTCGCCGTCGCGCCACTCACCGGCGTTACGGTCGTAGGTTCGGGGGGTGGAGGCCACCGTGAAATCGGCGACCGCAGCGCCGGACTGCGTCCAACGCAGTTCGGGGTCAGCGGTCAGGTTACCGATGACAGTGATGACGGTATCTCCGGCCATGTCGGCTCCTCGGGCTTAGAGGGTGTGGTGTCGGCTCAGTGAGCGTCGGGGCGCAGGAGCTTCGTACGGAGAATGGTCTCGTCGATGCCCATGCGGCGGTTGATCTCGAGAGCGACCTCGGGGGTCGTGGTCATGTCGATGACGACGTAGATGCCCTCGGAACGCTTGAGGATGTCGTAGGCGAGGCGGCGCTTGCCCCAGACATCGACGTTCTCGACGGAGCCGCCGCCCGCGGTCACGGGCGCCAGGTACTTCTCCATCGTGGGGGCGACGGTGCGCTCGTCGATCGAAGGATCGAGGATCACCATCAGTTCGTAGTTACGCACGTTGGTTCCCACCTCCTATGGTCTTTACGGTCACGGACGGTCCGTGACAGGAGGGCGTTGCGTATGGCCCGTTGGGGCCTGCTGGACCGGCCGCGGGTGCGGATAGTCCGGCTACCCACTTTACACGGGTGGCAGCGTCTTCGCTAGGGCGTTTCCGGTCACGATCGGGTTCCTCGGGACGAGGCCTGGGCCCACCCCGCCGGGACGCCGAACCCTGCGCGGAACCGGGGGTGCGCACGAGGCCGGCCCCGGCCTCGTCGATCGGCTACAGCGAGCGGGCACCGAGCCCGTTGGTGAGGGCCCGCATGCCGGTGTAGACGGCCGAGTAGGCGAGCCAGACCATCGCGAGGGCGAGGGAGGGGCGCGCCGTGAGCGTGGTGGAGTGGGCGATGACCCACAGGAGGGGTGCGTAGACGACCAGGTTGATGATGCCGGCGATCGCCAGGTAGCGGCCTCGGCCCGCGCCGATGAGGACGCCGTCGAGGAGGAACACGTATCCGGCGACCGGCTGGAAGAGCGCGCCGACGATGATGGCGACGGTCGCGTCGTCGATGACGGTCTGGTCGGTCGTGAAGATGCGCGTGATCCAGGGCGCGGTGATCGCCAAGACGACGCCGACGGCGATGCCGAAGCCGATGCCCCAGCGGGACAGGGTGCGCAGGAGGGGGCGCATGGCTCCGCGCTCGCCCGTGCCGGTCGTGAATCCGGCGAGCGCCTGGGCGGCGATTGCGAGCGCGTCGAGCACGTAGGCGGCGAACGTCCACAGGGTCCACACGATCTGGTGGGCGGCCAGGGCCTGGGTGGAGATCGCGGTGACCGCGCTCAGGGTCGCCAGGAGTGCGACGCGCAGCGCGAGGGTGCGCACGAGCAGGGGTGCCCCCTCGAGTGCCGCGCCGAACAGGCCATGCGTGGAGGGGCGCAGGCTCACGCCCGCGCGGCGGGCGGCGCGCACGATCATCCAGCCGAGGAAAACCGCCATGAGCGTCTGCGTGATCGCCGTGCCCAGGCCCGACCCCGCAACCCCCATGCCGAGGGGGTACATGAGCACCCAGTTCGCCACCGCGTTGAACGCCGCGCCCGCAGACGCCGCGATCAGGGGAGTGCGCGTGTCCTGCAACCCGCGCAGGGTCCCGGTCGCCGCCAGGACGACGAACATGCCGACCAGCCCAGGCGCGGAGGCGCGCAGGTACCCCAGGGCGTGCGGCAGCGTCGCCTCGTTCGCTCCCAGCCAGGTGAGCAGGGGAGACGCGAAGACGGCCAGGAGGATCGCGGCGAGGAGGCCGAGGCCTCCCGCCAGCCACATGGCCTCGACCCCCGAGCGGACCGCGAGATCACGCCGCCCCGCCCCCAGGTGGCGCCCCGCCAAGGACGTCGTCGAGTAGGCGAGGAAGATGAAAAGCCCGACCGCTGTGTTCAGGACGGTCGATGCGACACCCAGGCCCGCCAGCTGCGGGGTCCCCAGGTGACCGACCATCGTCGAGTCGATGACGGTAAACAGGGGCTCGGCGATGAGAGCCCCTAGGGAGGGCAGCGCGAGAGAGAGGATCATCCGCGTCGTGATCGTCGGCGTCGACGAGGCAGGGGCCTCCTCACGCTGCGAGGGTGAGGTCGGGTCGCTGGGTCCCTGTGTGCTCGTCATGACACGCTCCGTTTTTCTTATCCACAATCTGTGCACAGGCTTGTGGAAAGCCGTGCACTGGGAAATTCTAGACGGCCCAATGAATGACAATCATGTGACTGTGATGAGCATATCTACCCTGACAGATCGGTCATTTCTCGTTGTGCACAGGCGTTGTCGACGTTGTGCACAGGTTATCCACAATATGTGCACATGCCCGTGCACAGTGCCGGTCGCGCGTTCGCCTATGACGCGTTAGTCTTCGCCTGAAGGCCCTCTATCCACAGGGTTTCCCGCCGCGCTCGCGGCAGCCAGCCCAGCCCCGGCCTCGTCCCTACACGCCCGCGCACCCGAGAGGATCACGATGTCCGACGACCAATTCGACCGCGTCCCCCCACAGGACATCGACGCGGAGATGAGCGTCCTCGGATCGATGATGCTGACGACCGAAGCCGCCAACGTCGTCTCCGAAATGCTGCGCGGGCAGGACTTCTACCAACCCAGCCACGAGACCATCTTCGACACCATCGTCGAACTGGGCGGCCGCGCCGAGCCCGCCGACGCGATCACCGTCGCCGGCGAACTCAAGCGCGCGGGCCTCCTGTCGAAGGTGGGCGGCGCCGCCTACCTGCACACCCTCATCGCCTCCGTGCCCACCGCCGCGAACGCCGCCTACTACGCGCGCATCGTGCGCGAGCGCGCCATCATGCGTCGCCTCGTCACCGCGGGCACGCGCGTCGTCCAGCTCGGCTACGCGGACGCCGGCGGCGATGTCGACGAGATCGTCGACCAGGCCCAGGCCGAGGTCTACGCCGTCTCCGACGGGCGCGAAACCACCGACTACGTGTCCATGACGCAGATGAGCTCCGACATCCTCAACGCGCTCGAGGACATTGAGAAGAACCAGGGCAAACTCAACGGTGTGCCCACCGGCTTCACCGACCTGGACGAACTCACCCAGGGCCTGCACGGCGGCCAGATGATTATCGTCGCCGCCCGACCCGCCATGGGTAAATCCACGCTCGCCCTGGATTTTTGCCGATCGGCGTCCATGAAGCACGGGATCACCTCGCTGATCTTCTCGCTGGAAATGAGCTCGCAGGAAATCGCGATGCGCATGCTCTCCGCCGAATCCGGCGTGCGCCTGTCCAAGATGCAGGCCGGCAAGATGAGCGACGTGGACTGGCGCAAGGTGGCCGAGACCACCTCGCGCATGAGCGAAGCGCCCCTGTACGTCGATGACTCCGCGAACATTACGATCTCGGAGATCCGCTCGAAGTGCCGCCGCCTTAAGCAGCAGGAGAACCTGGGCCTCGTCGTCATCGACTACCTGCAGCTGATGACGAGCGGCCGCCAGGTCGAGTCGCGTCAGCAGGAAGTCTCCGCGATGTCGCGAAACTTGAAGCTCCTGGCCAAGGACCTCGACATTCCGGTCATCGCCGTCGCGCAGCTGAACCGTAACTCCGAGGGTCGTACCGACCGCAAGCCCATGATGAGCGACCTGCGTGAGTCCGGCTCGCTCGAGCAGGACGCGGACATCATTATTCTGCTGCACCGCCCCGACTACTACGACAAGGAGGATCGCCCCGGCGAGGCCGACATCATCGTCGCCAAGCACCGCGCCGGCGCGACCGCGACCGTCACCGCCCTTTTCCAGGGCGACATGGCGCGCTTCGTCAACTACACGGGACGCCCGGAGCCTGGCGGCGGAGGAGAGTAAGGGCGGTTTAACTGGCCGCCGTGCGGCCTGGCCGCTGATTGTTGTTGCTGGTGGCCCCGCTGGTGTTCCGGGGGCCGCCTGATCTCCGGTCGCCGCGTGGCCTGCCCGCCCGCGAGCCGCCCGCGCCGCGAGCTTCGCTCGGCGCGTCGTCTCGAAGCCCGGCCAGGCCCTGCAGGCCCCGCGGCGCCCTCCACATCGGCGGCACTTGTGTCGCTGTGCGTTGCTAGCGCGCTCACCGCTACCCTCTAGCAATTTCGCGCGTAATTCCCCTGAGACTATTTCAGAATTTGAATTGCATTCGTTGGTATTTCAACGTTTCTGAGTGTTGTTGAAGTTTCATGTAATCGAATTACGTGCGGAATTGGGGGAGGTGTGTGTTGATGGGGTGAGGTGGGGTGTTGGTGCGTGACTTTCTTCGCCCTGCTTGGTCTGATGGTGGGCGAATGTGCGAAAAAGTTCGCCCAGCGCACGAAAAATGGCCCAAAATCGGCGGTTTGTGGCGTGCTGGG
>ERZ772766.2128-NODE-2128-length-10048-cov-2.777344_pt1 | contig 10048 bp, 10 predicted proteins | sample MGYA00511379_ERZ772766 | MGnify/ENA primary metagenome ERZ772766 (study PRJEB29015, sample SAMEA2737895) | human oral metagenome | biome: human oral; feature: human-associated habitat; material: dental | place: China | collected 2116 ...
TTAAGGCCTCTCCACGTTTCAGCTTTTCAATTACCTTTTCAATTTCCCACTGAGACTCTACGATTTCATTTGATAAATCGATGGAACCGAATGCAGTTGTTGCACCCAATATTTGATATTGAGTGTCAGAGGCTACATCTTTGTTAATCCAGAATGATAACAATCCTTCTGAATCATTTTTAGCGATGTAATAATTACCGTGTTCATCAATACCAATTTCGTATGCTTCGTATGTTTGTTTTGCTATCTTAAAGATAGAACCAAATCCATAATCCCAAACACCAGTTTTCTTTTCTGGATTTCCATCAGATCCACGTTTGATAGCGTATGGGTGATCTTTTCCAGCTGTATTAGGAACAACAGCGTCAGCTTGTTTGATATTTCTTTCAACAGAAACATATTTTTTGTATCCATCAATTTCTGTATCATCTGGCTTACCGTCTATTGAAATTACACCTAATGCTTTTGGATCCTCATTACCATTACCTTCGTATGTATGAACTGTTACATCACTTAAATTAGAATTTAATTTAGCACGAGAATCTCCCACACCACCGGATTTACTAAAGACCTCGTTAATTTTATCATAATCTGCTTTTTTAATTTTTAATTTTTTAGCAACATTATAATTCCATTCTTTATCAGCATTATCCTCAGATAGTTTGCTTGCAAAGTAGTCAAGACCTGAATTAATATCAGTCACTTTTGATTCGTAACGATAGTATTCTTTACCATAATTTTTCCAAGCCGGATCATCTGTTTCAGCTTTTTTGTCAGAAGAATCATCCTCAGTTTTAGGTTTTTCTTCTGGTTTATCCTTCTCTTTGCTGTCTTTATCTGAATCTGATTCAGTACTGATTGCGTCTTTATCATTCAAGAAATTGAATTTAGAACCAACCATCTGAGCGTTACCGTCTTCAGTTAACACTTTAATCATTGCAACGATAAATGCTGGGTTATAACCATTTTTTAGTGACCAAGCAGTTATTTCATCTCTATAATCTCGATATTCTGGAGGTAAAATTGCGTCACCATTTTCTGGTCTTTCCGCCTTACCATTCTTGTCTTTTGTTGGTCCACTACCAATTTTGAATTTGGAATTATTTGTGGCAACTATATATTGATCAAGATTAAACTCCCCTGGAATGGATGAGATGGAACCAGTTTCGCTAGAAATATAAAAATCCCCACGAGTCCAAACATTTTCGTTTACATTTTCTTTTTTGAATAGATTATTTTTTACAGTTGGGCTGTAAGCTGTGTCAAATACTCTTGATTGTGCTTCCAATTTACCAGTAGAGATTTTACCTTGATATTTATTCTTTGTATCTTTAGTATAATCACCAGTTGTATTGTGGGTTTTTCCACTTGTACTACTTGGAGATTTACTTGATTTACCTCCACCTGTATTACCTTCAGCAATTGGTTCTAAAGCTACCACCTGATTGTAGTTCATTGATTGAGTCTTAAATGTTTGATGGTTTGCAACACCATTTGTTGCAAAATTACATTCAAGAACTTTTGTGTCATCGCCGTGATAATCTTCTGCTAAGAAGAATGTGTGTCCGTTTGCACCACCACCAGCCAAACCACCTACAACAATAATTGTTCCTTTTTTGGCAGTTTTGTAATCAACTTCTTTGAATTTAGTACCACTTTGTCCAAGGGCGTTAGAGTTTGTTAACATACTAACGGTTGTAAGACCATCAACACCAGTCATACCAGCTTCTGTTAAAGCTCGAGTTACAAAACTTGAACAGTCGTATGAATTTGGGCCGTTTCGACTAGCCATTGAATAAGTAATTCCCTTACCTAACTGGTTTGTGGCCCATTCGTATGCCTTTTTAAGGATTTCATTTTCAATTCCATCGGCTGAATCAGTTTTTCCATAATCACGTTCATTAGCAGTAGAAGTACCACCACGAGCTTCGTTTTGAACGTCAAGTGTTTGCCCCCAACGCTCATATTTCTTTTGAAATTCTAATTCTTGTTTACTATTCTTTATCTCCGTGTGCACGAGCCTTAAACTCTTCTTTTTCTTTATCTGTCATATCACGAACTTCAGTTAAACTTTTGAAAGAATAATCTGATTCTTCGTGATAAACAGGCTTGATAAATTGTTCAGCAAAGAACATTTCATCCTTACCTGTTCCGTGGAAATTACCATTAAGTGTTGAGTTTAAAAGATATAGTAAGTTTGTATTCAAACTTAACTTATTTACAGCCTCAACTGCTTTTTCATCAACAAGATTCTCTAATGTTAGAGCTTTATCTGGGTTTACTGGTCTAAGATTTACTTTGTCAATTACGTTATTATTAAACAAATAACCATCTAAAGTGTATTTACTGTAATCACCCTCTCTTTTAACCGCTTTCCAGTAAGGATTTTTTTCTGTACCAGCGTCAGTATCTCCTGGCTTTGTTCCAGTACGTTCAAATTCCACAAACCAACGAGATTGTTGACTCATTACAGCATAATAAACATAATACAATTTATTTGCTTGTGTTGGTGTACGTCCCTTACCAAGTTCATAACGTTTTGTGGCTTTATTGAAAAATACGTTATTAGAGTCTGTTAATTCAATACCATTTTTACTAACCCGGTTAACATCTTTTGAGCTTGCGTGTTGATAATTTGCTTCGTTTGTACGACTCGCTTCATTATCTAGAATAACTCCAGCAGCAAAAGAAACTCCAGCAACGATAACAATACCACCAGCAATCCATCCAACATAAGGTAGTGCTGCTTTCACAGCCGCCTTTGCAAATTGTTTTCCAAACTGGCCAATAACTCGTTTAGCACCTTGGCCTACTGTTTTTGTAACAGCTTTTGTACCTTTCGCTGCTGCTTTTCCAGCCTTTGTTGTTCCATTTTTTAGTGAACTTGCGCCTTTGCTTTTTATTTGATCTAGTTTTTTATCTACACCAAGCTGTTTTTTTATTTTGTTTCCAGCGTGCTCTTTTAGTTTGTCAGTAGCTCTGCCACCATACTCCCTAGCTTTATCTCCCATTTGTTGAGCACTATTTTCAATAGCACGAGATTGTTCGTCTTGAGTACCTAACGTAACTTCTTGATCTAAATCTCGAAATTCTTTTTCGTCCAAGTAGCAGACTACCTCCTTTTCCAATTATTTACTCTTTCTATTATAGAGCTAAAAATAATAGTTATTTGGATATAAAATCCTATTTCTAATATTATATTTGCTTATTTCCACCTGAAACAGTTTTAGTTACAACTAGATATGAATTATTTAAAGTAGATAAAAATACTATAATAAATAAAATACTACTTGACAAAATTTCTGTTTTATGATACAGTAAGATAGTAGTACAAGAAGGAATCTAAGAAGGAAATAATTTACCTAAAGGATTTTTATTATGAAAAATAAGTACTACGATATAAAAAGAAAGAAAAAATTGTTCAATATTGTTATTGTAATAGAAGCAATTATCTTTCTTACAATTTTATACTTTGTGCCAACAGATATCAACGTTAAAAATGTTGGACAAAACATTATTATTGCATTAAAATGGTTGGGTGGTTTACTAGCATTTTATGGTTGGTCAATTGTTCAACGTGAAAAATTTCTAAAAATGTAAAGGAGGTGTGTTTTGTGAATCAAAACCTATCGAATCAAGAGTTCGAAAAGTTTATTGGACAACGCCTTCGATTTAGAGCTATTTACGATGGTGTAAAAATAAATCACAAGGTTAGTCCACACAAAAAATATTATAAACACGGTGTGATTTTTAAACGGGTTATCGAATCTTCTTCAGGAGAGGAATTTAGAGATCACGTTCATATCCAAGTAAAAGAAAGCGTTTATAATAAAAACTTCAAAGAACTACCTGTTGGTGAAGTGGAATTTGAATTTACAGCAGAACTGTATGAGTATCTCCAGCCACTAAGAAAACATAAAGATGGTTTGGAATATAAAACCTGGTCTGTTGGGCTGAGAGATCTAAAAAAATTAAAAAAACTGAAAGGAAAATAAAAATGACAATTATTTCAACAAGACCGACCAATATCTTTGTTCACGGGAAAATCAATTCACAAACTGTTAGAATTGAGGAGCCCGGTTTTGTGAAAGCAAATATGATTATTGGCGATTATTCAGAAATTTTGAAATTGTTTGGTGCATTTCGTTTACCACAATCTTTTTACACAAAAGCAAATGGTGCACCAAAAGCTGTAACTATTAATGTGGAAATCTTTCCACCTGAATTTGTTACAGATAATGAGACCAGAAAACAAACCTTATCAGATATTGTAAGTCTTATTGGCAAGGATGATGTGGATATTGTTGGTGCAACAACAGCCTCAATGATTGACACGCCAGATGGAGGGATTGATATTCGATTAGCATTGTATTATCCTGAATTTTTGGTTGTAACAAAAAACTCTTATCTTCAACCATCCAGCAATAAAATTAAGGTTTCTTATCACACTTAATATAAAAATAAAAAGGAGTTAAAACTCCTTTTTTTAATTTGGATAAATATAAACTACACTTGAATCCGGAGTAAACCAACCTCGGAAGTTTGAAATGTACTGATTTCCACCCCAATTGGATTCTTTTACTTGGATTTGATTTCCACTTACTGCTGTAACAACCGCAACGTGTCCATAACCCCATCCTTCGTATGGCCAGCAAATTACTGCGCCAACACGAGGTTGTGTTCCAACAGAATAACCTGCGGCTCTTGCTGAATCTGGCCATTGGTTAGCATTTCCCCAATAATTATGAACCCAAGGTGCTAGTGCTTTGGCTCCCCAAGTACATTGTCCAACAGGGTAAGTATTTCCAGAATAATCTGGTTGGATATCTAGCTGTCCATCAACACCGGTTTCTGATGAAGAATAACTTTGATTGGTGTAAGAATAAGATCTTTCTTCTGATTTAGCTCTAGTTTTCTCTTTTTCTTTTATTTCTTCTTCAGCTTTCCTAGCTTCTTCAGCTTCCTTTTCTTCTTTTTCTTTTGCAATTTTTGCTTTATCAGCTTCGGTTAGTTTTTCAGATGAGTTCACTTCAGTTAGTGCCTTTTCACTCAACAACTCCTTTGTTGTGGAATCATTTTCATCTGATAAAATTGTAGCAGAAACTCCAGCATTAGAATCTTCTTGAGATTGATAATGTTTGTTTGAAACCAGTGAGTCTTGGCTATTTTCATCCATCTTAGCAGAAGCATTTCCTGAATAATATACAGTCTTTGTTTCAATATTGTTTAAAGATTGTGTTGAAATTTCATCAGCTAAAGCTGTTTTAGATCCAAAAGCCACGGCTCCAATAATTGCAGGTGCGATTAGTAATGATTTCTTCAAATTCAAGATTTATACCATCCTTTTCTTCTTCTTTTTATAACTAATTCTATTATAGGATAGTTGATTTATCTAAAATTGTTACAAATAGGTTACAAAAACAACTTGTTTTTAGTTTGATTTTGTTGAATTTTAATGATATAATAGTAGTATCAAAACTAAAAGGAGACTTTTTATGAACTCAGATATTTTTAATGTTCGTATTTATTTGATTTTGAAAAATATTTTCTGGTTTTTAGCACTAACATTTTCTGGACTTATGTTAGGAATGTATGTAACATCTGGATTTTATGCAGAATATGATCATTTAACTCAATGGTTAGATGTGTTAAATATTGCAACTGGATTCTTTTTTATAACCATTTTGTTGAAATTTATTTTTACAACTTATAAAATGGAACGTTTGCCAATTCTAAAACGAGATGAATCGTTTTTAAGTATTTGTAGATACTCATTTTCTTGGTTTAATTCAAAAATGAAATTCTTCTTAGGGTTCTTCTTAACACCACTATTAATTAAAGAAGAAATGCGATACCTAGCTGAACCGTCACCTATTTCGGTATCGGATAATTTTGCTGAACGGATGTATCTTTATGAACAATATAATACGTATTCTCACGATGTTTTCGTCTTAATGTTTAATTTCACACTATTGCTTTTTATTAGTTACTTCATTGTTAAATACTTTGTAAAAGATGAGGTTTTTGCTGACAAACTAATTCTTAAAAAGAAATATACAAATTATCAACGCTCTGTATTGAATGATATTTTTAAAATGGGTTCAAAAAACACATCAATCCCACACACTTTAAAAATGCTTTACTTGAAGCCAGAGTATGTGGATCAATTTAAAGTAAGTAGTTTATCTGTCAAAACAGAACAAACAGAATCCTCAAATAATCGTATTCATACAATCGAATTTTCTTTCGAAGATAAAAAAACTGGTTTATTATTAGGTAATTTTGAAATCAAAGCAATTGGGGAAATTCACAAGGGAAAAGAGCGAATTAATACCTTACCTTATAAAGTGATTATTTCTAAAAACAAAGGAATTAAAGCTAAAAAGCCAGACGAATTACTCGTTGGTTCAAATCACCCATTATATTTAGATTCTATTGCAAAATTAAATACAGAAGATGAAAAAAGTACTGAATCAAATACAGTAAAAAAATCAAATAAAAAGCACCCACCAAAAAGAAAAAGAAAAAATAGATATAAATAAAAAGGCGTTTAATCAACGCCTTTTAAATTAAAGATTTATAATTTAATAAAATAGTAAAAAATAAGAAAGAAGGATTAGACTTGAAAAATTCAAAGGATTTTTGTAATGAAATTTTTTCTAGAAAAAATTTCATTGAATTTAAAGACGCCGTTGAAAATTACAAAAACTTTAAAAATATTCAAGAAGAATTTAGATCGGGGTTGATTGGGTTTGGGACGTTTTTAGATTTATTTTATAACGTTAAAACAAAAAAATTTTTCTTAGAACCAAACAAATTTGATCAAAATTGTATTTGTTTATATAAAACCTCATCTGGTACGAAGCCAATAGACAAAAAATGTTTTGTAGACCTTGAATATTTTAAAGACTTTTTAAGTCAACAATTGCTATCTTTGGTTTTGGATGGAAATACAACTAGATTTGATCTTTTAAAGAAGAATGTAATTAGTTTTGATACTGCCACAAAAGACAATGATGTTTCAGAAAATTCAGATGATAATATATTGAAGAAATATTTTATTTATCTTCTTGAGGGAAATATTTCTGAATATCATTTCACCCCTCGAGACACCATTCCATTGAGAAAGACAAATGTTTTGTTTTTAGAGGGAGAAGTTTTTAATATTTATATAAGTGCTCAAATTGATTTTTTAAACAAAATAAAACAGAACAAGGATTTTGATTCTAAAAATAGATACAAAACAGAGATTTATAGATTGTTCTTATTATCAGGTTTGAAAAGTGATCAACTCAATAAAGAAACAAAAATATTATTGAATAATTTTTTTAAAGGAAATTATAATAAAATTCTTGATTTAGATTATTTGTTATTCACTTTCAAAATAGAAGTTTTCCCAAGTGTTTTTGCGATGGAGTTTATTGAGAATGGTGGTGATTGTTCTATCGTCCTCCAGGATGACTATTGGATGAAACTATACTATTCATCTAGAAACATTTCCTTAAAAGATAATTTGAAATATATGTTTTATATTTTAACAAGTAGAAAATCAAACAAGTTTGAATTGGTGAAGTTTTTTATAAAATAAAAAGGTGAGTTTAAAACTCATCTTTTTTCTTTACTATCATATTGCAAGAAATTGCAAATTTGAAAAATTTTCTTGTATTCGGGTAATCTCTATTTTCGAAGGCTCTTGTTTCAAGAATAATATTTGATAACTCTTCCATTGCTGAAATTGTTGTAGAAAATTCTCTTCTTGAGCTGTAAAAGTGGATGATATCTCTATTTGTTGGTTTTGAAATTAGTAATAATAACGTTAGAATACCTGACGTTGGGAAGACTAGTAAGGAGTTGATCATAGGAACCAAGTTATATACATATATTATAAAAATCAATGCAACTGAAATAATGCTGACGATGTTTAGTTTCTCGTCAAACAATCTCAATTGTTTCTTTTCCCAAGATTCTTCATCTTTTTGCATTTTTATATAGTTTTTTATCGAATTTTTAAATTTATTTAACGAATCACTGGGGACCCCAGAATCATCTTTTTCATCAATTTCGTTTGCTAATTTTGTTGCCATTTCATTTGCTGCACCAACTGTATAATTTCGACATTTTAAAATGAAATTAGAAGAACTTTGATAGAAATGATAAATTTTTAAGGTTATAAATAGTAATATTGTTAAGGTTATATTTGTTGTAATATTCAACTGTTGGATATTGTTTCCAAAAAATTCATTATCCAAAATAGGAACAATCATCAAAAATAACCAAGACATTAATGATAAGTACTTCCTCAACCTGGATGTTCTCTTAAAAAGAGTGAAGTATACAAGTTTGTCTTTAATTATTGTAATAAAATCCATAAAAACACTCTCCTTTTGTGATTTAAACTTATATTTCTATTGTATCACTTTATCTTTAAGAAGTAAACCTTTTGTTTGTTTTTGTAGAAAAGAAATCTACCTATAAAATAAATAAAAGGGGAGTGATATTCTCTTTTATTATTACAGATAAAAGTTATAAACTTCATCAATTGCAGTCTTTGCCTTTTGATAATTGTTGAGATAATCACCGTCTAAATAGATAACATTAGTATCTTGATGGAAAATAGCTCTCAAAGAATCTAAGTATTCTGAGAATTTATCACGCTCATTGTCACTAGACATAGATTGATCTCTGAAACCATCATCCACATACTTACCAGTTGGTTTCACAAAGATAATCAAATCCCAACGTTCTTTACTATTGATGTGATTAAACATTCCATCAAACAGCTTGTCTTCTATTGGTGACTTCCCTTTTAGATAATAATCATAATAGGCTTTTGTAACCGTTGAGTTTGTATCGGAAATGACGAGACCCCTATTTTCTTTAGAGTCAATTATATTACCAGTTTGCTGATATTGATTCAGTAAAAGATAATGGAAGTCCGTTTGTGTTAATTCATCGTCTTTAACATTGTACTTAACCTGATATTCACGTGCATATTCCAAACTAACTGGTGCGTCATAAAATCTACCTAAATCAGTTGCGAGTGTGGTTTTTCCATTACTTGCACTTCCGATAATCAAAACTTTCTTTGTGAAGTGTCTACGGAATGGAGCTGAGATATAACGCCAGTATTTATCCGGATTCTCACGAATCATAGTTGCAGAAATACCTAAAGTTCGTTCACCAAAAAGAACTTTATAACCACGTCTCTCCAATTCAACTTTATACTCACCTTCTGAAACTACAAAAGTATAATCATACTTATTTTCATTCCAGTCAACACTATCCTGTAATTTTTTCAGCCAAGGTTCCCATCCATCAGGATATCGTGGAATTAAAGTTTCATCTAAAGATGTTACAGAAATTACCCCATCACCTGCAAATGCTTCACGTACATATCTAAAACGTTTATTTAATTTTAGTCCAATTTTATCACCACGATCCCCTTTGTAACCTGACACAACAACTACAACCTTATCAAACTGTTTCTTTGCTCGTTGAATCAAATCCACGTGCCCACGATGTAAAGGCGCAAATGTTCCAAATACAATACCTACTGTTTTTTTCAAATTCATATCCTCATTTCACAATGTTATTCTTTTTAATTATCAAAAATGATAATTAATTTATATTACTATTATAGCGTAATTATTTTTAAAAGTCAACAATAAATGTTGATGAAAAATAAAAAGGATCAAATAAAAATTGATCCTTAAAGTTATTAACTATCCTTACAAGAGTCAGAGTAAAAATAGTAGACTGCCACAGCTGATAAAATTACAGTAAGTGTTTTGAAAACAAAGTAAATCCAATCCGGATTAGGTGAATAAATAAGGGTTAAAAATATTATTAACTCAATGAGTAACGAGTATAAAATAATAAATCTCAAGAGCCCCTTCTTTGTCAATAATAATTTAACTTCTAGCAGACCACTAACCTTACCAACAACTAGCACGAGAGATAAAATAATTAAAATAATTTTCAACATTTATCAAATTTCCTTTCTTTTTTGTTATAAAGTTTTTTAAGCTGCAAATATGCAACTATGTGG
>ERZ772766.2133-NODE-2133-length-10039-cov-3.954828_pt1 | contig 10039 bp, 7 predicted proteins | sample MGYA00511379_ERZ772766 | MGnify/ENA primary metagenome ERZ772766 (study PRJEB29015, sample SAMEA2737895) | human oral metagenome | biome: human oral; feature: human-associated habitat; material: dental | place: China | collected 2116 ...
TATGGACAGTTCGACCGTAGCATTTGCCATTACAAACGACATGCTGAGAATATCCGGGAAAGAACATCCGTTCGCCTTCCATCAGTTCTTACGCACTGACAACTCCTTGTCTCTTGTACGTGATTTCTCCGAGATACACGGTGGAACGATAAACATCGACACGCCGGAAGAGTCCGGGACGGTGTTCCGTCTTTTGTTTCCGTTCGACAAAGCAACAGCCCTTTTACCTCAAATGAATAATGTAAGCCATCACGAAAGTACGATAACAATGGTGCAAAAGGAAAGTTCCGATGAACGATTGATAAGCGAAGTGACACGCGCCATAGAACAGAATATGTCCGATTCGGATTTCAATGTATCGCGATTGCAGGAAATCATAGGCATAGGGAACAAGCAGTTATATCGTAAAGTCAAACAAATAACGGGCAGAACACCGGTCGAATACATTCGAGATATACGTATGCGAAAGGCCGCCGTACTGCTTCGAGAGGGCAAATTTGCTGTTTCCGAAGTAATGTATATGGTAGGTTTCTCCAATTCGGGATATTTTTCAAAGTGTTTTCAAAAGACTACAGGCATGACACCGACTGAATATTTAAGTTTAAGGTTCTTCAGGAATTTGGAGTGATAAAAACAGATAAAATAAAAAAGAAACCGCTGTAAATATTGTATATTTGAATAAATACCACCAAATGTACAAAGATGAACAGCAGTTTCCTATATCATGCTTGGGGTCTTTACACCCACAAATGCACTTGTGAAGAATACAAAGGTAAGTAAGTGAACAAAATTAATTTACACAAAATAAATATATGTAATTTCCGTTCTACTTTGAGTTATGGGAAAACCAAAAGCATTGGGGTTAGCCGAGACAGAGCGTCTGGCACTCGATAGAGGATTTCGCTTTGGCGAGAAACATTGTTTCCGTATGCGTTGTCGTGCAGTATTACTGAAGTCGGAAGGTCTGTCATCAGTAGCCATAGGTGCGCAAACGGAAATGAGCCATGTAAGCGTAAACGCTTGGGTAAAGCGTTTCAGGTCGGAAGGCATAGAGGGGTTGAAGACTCGTTCCGGACGGGGTCGGAAACCTATTATGGACTGTTCAGACGAAGAGGCGGTACGCCGTGCAATAGAGCAAGACAGGCAGAGTGTGAGCAAAGCCAGAGCAGCATGGGAGCAATCCTCAGGCAAAGAGGTAAGCGACGCAACGTTCAAACGTTTTTTATCAGCATTGGCGCAAGATATAAGCGAATAAGAAAACGCCCAAGGGGAGTCCCCTCGCCGCAACTCTATGAATACAAGGTCGAGAAGTTGCAAGACCTTGAGAGACGAGCGTATGAAGGACGCATCAGGCTCTATTATGCTGACGAAAGCCACACTTGCACAGAAGGATATGTCCCTTACGGCTGGCAACTGCGAGGGGAAGATGTTTACATCCCCTCCCAAAGAGTGGCACGTCTCAATATTTTCGGAATGATAGATAGAGACAACCGCTACAAGGGTTTCACAACATCCGAGAAAATGACAGCAGACAAAATAGTCAGTTTCCTTGATGAAATCTCGTTCAATCTGAAGATGGATACATTTGTCGTCCTCGACAATGCTTCTGTCCATCGAAACAGGAAAATCAGGGAACTTCGTCCTATATGGGAACAAAGGGGACTCTTCCTTTTCTATCTGCCACCATACTCGCCACAGTTGAACATTGCCGAGACACTGTGGCGCATACTCAAAGGCAAGTGGATGAAACCACAGGATTATATAACTTCTGACATGCTGTTCTATACAACCAATAGAGCTTTGGCGGATATAGGAAAAGGCTTGCGTATAAACTTCTCTAAACATGTCGCTTAATTTTGAACAGTTACTTAACCAATTAAGGATAAAGTTTAAACAACTAAATCGTTTGACAATAAGTAACTGAGAATGATTATAAAAGCGATTGGAGATAATTGCGAAGATCTTTCCAATGATAATAGGGGAAGACATCTGTGCGTAATGCAAGATGTGCCTCTTTTTCGTTGTGGAGGACTTTCACCAAGATGTCATTCTTTTTATTCTTATAGAAAACAAACTGGACATTGCCTGCCATGGGTACAGCCTTAAAATCGCTCCACACCTTATAAACCTCATAAGGATTACTTACACTGACATCAAAGTGCTCAAGCTTGATGAATGCCAGCAATGGAATGATGTTGCCATCATGACCAAACCGCAAGGTGGCTGCGATGTTCTTATTGGCAATTGCCTCATCGGCACTTTCTATGATATTCTTTACCAACGGCGCAGCTTTACCCGGACAAGCACCTTTTCCAGCTGCATGGTTGGCGCCATCAACATAAAACTTATAGTTGATGACCTGCCACAGGTCGAACAACTCACGATTGGTCAGCACTTGAGGCAACTGAATAGTGGTATCAATATCCTGCATGTCAACAACTATCCAATAGAGTCCCCACATGAGTTCGCTTGGATTTACTTTCTTCAACACGTAGTTGCTATCGCTAAAAAGTGACTGACACATACGTTCGGGGCGCGTCTGGGCGAGTGAGAACTTACGATATTCTTCCACCCAGGGGCCATGCTTGCCATCGGCAAATGCATTGGAGGCTTTCGACTGCCAGTTCAAATATCTCACATATTTTTCACTGGCTTCAAGGTGCATGTCAAGTCCTGGTGACAATCCTTTGAGTTCATCGCAGAAAGCTGCCATGCTCATTGCACACCGCAAGGACATGGTAGATCTTGCAGAAACCTTTTTTGCCTTTCGAAAAACTTCAGGGTAATGGGCATACATGCGATGTGCAATTCCACGATGCTGACGCTCACCTACTGACGTGAGGTCACCACCTCTGCCCTCTACCACAGGCCACAGTTCTTCGAGTTTGGCAAGCAAGTCGCGCCCCAAGTCGGTCAGTGCCTGCTGCGCCTGTGCATCCTTGAGCAGGTCTATAATCCATTTGTAGTCTCTATCGCCCAAGAGAAAACGAGAACCATGTCGGCCATAGTGGCTGATATAGAATGGCTGATAGCCTTTCGGAGCAGGTGTCTGCAGATGTTCTCCTACGGGATAAGCCAGGTAGACTCCTCCTGCCTTGGCAGGGTTGGCATCAATCTCCTCGAAAGAAGTCTGAGCCCAAGCCCCACCAAGGGGCAGGAGAAGCATGATAAGCAGGTATATTTTAATAGTTTTCATTCTGTTTCAAAGTTGGGTTATTGGTGAGTTCCGTTTCTGGTATTGGGAACAAGATGTATTTATCATCAACATCTGCACCTTGCTGTTGGGCAGCCTTCCAATCCCAGTTCTTTCCTTTTGTAAACTTTCCGAATCGAATGAGATCCGTACGACGCACAAGTTCTGACGCCAATTCGCGCTGACGCTCTGCAAGAATGAAATCAAGCGTAAGCTGTGAGGCCGTAATGTCACCACTCACATCAGAACGAACACCTGACTTGGCATATCTGCCACTCATATAAGCACGCTCACGAATTTCGTTTACATAGTTGAGAGCATCTGCCATTGACCCACCTTGTGCACCGCGCAGGATTGCTTCTGCAGCAATGAGGTAAGCCTCACCAGTACGGAACATAGGGAAGTTGATAGAGGTATAAGCTTCACCTTGTGCCGAAAGCTGATTCTCCTTGGTAACATTGCGCCATTTAATATAGCCATAACCACAGGTGAATGCGCTTGTCATTGCGCCCTTGTTATCATAGGTTTCCTTCTTTTGATTAGGGAGTGCGGTCATGAACTGTGCACGCTTATCTTTCTTCTGATTGCCCCACACATCGGTCTTGTCAAACAAAACATCATCAGCATCAAACGCATCTACAAGGGTTGCCTTGGCACGCACATTGCCCCAGCCACGTGAACCGACACCAGTCTTATAGAGTTCGTTCATCGGACCATTTACAAAAGCCTTAACATAGAAGTTGGTTCCTGCAGAACTCTGCGCTTTCTGTCCGTCCTGACAAAGAGGCCAAATGATTTCAGAACACTTGTCATTATCAGCAAGGAAGATGTGACGATAGTCTGAAGCCAGTGGATAACCACCTTCATTGATGACTTTCTTGGCATAAGCAAGAGCATCAGTATAACGATTGTCGCCTATCCATGTCTGTGCATTAAGATACATTCTTGACAGCAGAAACCATGCTGCAACCCTGTCTATTCGGCCATATTCGTTGCTGCGTGGTGCTTTCAAATCAGCATCAATGGCCTTCAGTTCACTTTCAGCAAACTCAAAGATTTGCTTTCTCTTCCACTGTACAGGGATTTCCTTTACACCCGTGTTCTCGTCGATATAAGGAACATCACCAAAAAGGTCGCACAATGTTGCATAGCAGTAAGCCCGAATGAAGCGAGCCTCTGCACGATAGCTTGCATATTCCCCTGACATTTTATCCCAGAGTCCGCGCTTTTTCAGCTTGTACTCCGTGCATTCACGCAACACCTCATTGCAATAAGCAATGCTCATGTATAAGCGTTGATAAGTCCAAGTGACTACTGGAGCATTGGAAGCATCCCATGAAAGATTGAGCATTTTGCGAAGACCATTGGAAGAAGAAGGCATGAGAAAATTGTCGGTGTTCAGTTCCTGAAGATAGAACAACAGACGCACATACCCTGAATAACCTTCATTTGCACCTTGCAAATCTCCATCTCCTCCATCGCCACCTTTCTGACCCGTGAGTATCATTGAGCCGTAACACTTTGCAAGCATACCGGCATATCCGTCTGTCGTGCTGTAGACTTCTTCGCTAACAATCTGATTATCATCAAGTGGCATGGTGTCAAGATCATTGAAACATGATGTAAACCCTAAACAAAATAGGATGGATATGACTGCGATGATTTTATTCTTATTCATAGTTGTATATTCTTGGTTGATTAGAAATTCAAATTCACTGATAAAGAGAATGTGCGCGGACGCGGGTAGACATCACGGTCGATACCATTTGCCAACTCGGGGTCAATACCCTTATAACCAGTAAACGTACAAACATTCTGTATGGCAAAAGCCAAGCGGAGATCAGACTTATCGTTCCATAGTTTCTTAAAGGTATATCCCAACGTGATGTTATCTAAACGGAAGAAATCAGCTTTTTCGAGGAAGTAATCTGAATAGAGCTGCTGTACATCAAAGCCCAAATCCCGAGTAGAAGGAAGAATATTGGAGAAGCTTCCTTGGTCACTATACACCTGCTGCAAGTACTGGTCAGCACGAATATAGTTATAAACATAGGCTCCGAAAGCACCATGAGCATTCAAACCCAAATACCAATTCTTATAGTTCACATGAGTATTAAAGCCTAAATGTGCCTTGGGCAATGCACTCTTGTCAGTAGCATAGCGGGTTTCCGTAGAGGATATTGAGCCATCAGGCTGCACATATTTCCCCGCTAAAGGCTTACCATGATCATCATATGCCTGCTTGGCAAGATAGAAAGTATATGGACGTTTGTTCACCATGAACACTTGAACATACTTTCCTGTGCCTGAGATTGCACCCGTTTGAACGAAATTGGATTCAGAGTCTATGGTATTTAGTTTTGTAATCTTAGAAGTATTCCATGTGTAGTTCAGCCCTAAATCCCAAGTAAGTTCTTTCGTGCGGATAGGTTGTGCATTGATAGAAAACTCTACACCTTTATTGTTCATCTCGCCGATATTCGTAGTGAGAATAGAAGAGAAATTAGTTCCTGAAATAACGTTAATGGTATTCAAGAGGTCTGTTGTATGACGCTTATACAAGTCAACAGTTCCATAGATGCGGTTATCCAGGAAACCATAATCGAAACCTACGTTCCAGGTTGCAGTTGTTTCCCACTTGATATCCGTATCGTAAGCGTTAGGACGATAAGTGCGATACCATTTATCTCCAAAACGATAGCTTGCCTCAGGATAAGAAATTGTAAAAGTAGTCATGTAAGGATAGTCGTTGAGAATATCCTGTTGACCGGTTTCTCCATAGCTCAGACGCAGTTTCAAATTGCTCAAGACACGATTGTCCTTGAGGAAATCCTCGCTACCCACACGCCATGCCAATGCAACAGAAGGGAAATAGCCCCAACGATTGTCCTTAGCGAAACGTGATGATGCATCAGAACGTAAAGTGGCTGTTAGCATATACTTTTCATCATAGGTGTAGTTGACACGGCCATATAAAGAAAGCAAGTAATATTCAGACTCATAATGCGATGGAGAGAACAATTCCTTACCTGTAGGTGAAAGTGTAGTGTCATCGTATTTCTTCCAAAAATGCTGCCATCCATAACCTGCCATGGCACTGAAATCATGCTTCTTATCAAACACATGCCGATAGTTGGCATAGAGGTCTAAAAGCGTGTTACGCTTATTCTGCGTACCATCATAATCCAAACCTGTTCCATCCTTCATATTTGAGGTGTACATCGGTCCTGCCTTATCTGGGACATCCTTGGTATAAATACTCTTGAGAATATCAAAACCAAGGTTTGCATTCAGCTGCAAGTCTTCAAAACCATGCACTTTATAGTTTACGGTGGCATTACCAATTGTACGGGATAGCTTATTGTTGAACTTCTGAAGTTCAAGTTGTGCCACAGGATTATCAGTCTGAATAGCCATTGGAGAACCGCCATTCATCCAAATAAAATATCCCAATCCAGGAGTGTTGCTACCCTTTGCTCCAGTCATAACAGGACGCGTTGGGTCATAACGCAATGCATTATTTACAACATCTCCACTTACCATTGCATTATCTTCATATGAAGCCTTCAGTTTCAAACCAATGGTGAGATGATTATCAAAGAATGTAGGATTAATACCACCATCAAACGTATAACGGCTATAGTGATTGGTTCTGATGATACCACTCTGGTTTGTATAGCCTACAGAAACACGATACGGAGCCTTTCTCATTGCATTGCCTGAAAGCGAAACATTGTGCTCTGTACCAATAGCCGTACGGAAGATTTCATCTTGCCAATCAGTATTTGCAGTGCCAAACGAAACGCCTGCAGGTACACCAGTTACTGTTGGCACAAAGCTACGAAACTCGTCAGCAGTCAGTGGAGTAAGACGCTTGGCAATAACACCCACTGAAACATTTCCGTTATAATTCACCTTTATACCGCCTTCACTTCCCTTCTTGGTGGTAATAACAATTACACCATTCGAAGCTCGTGAACCATAGATAGCCGTAGCCGAAGCATCTTTCAACACAGTGAAAGTCTCTATATCATTAGGGTTGATACCGCCCAGAACATTGCCTCCACCCTCAATCGTAGAATTGTCGACAGGAACGCCATCAATAACTATCAATGGGTCGTTGCTTGCAGAAAGCGAAGCACCACTACGTATTCTGATAGTAGAGCCTGCTCCAGGAGCACCCGAATTTGTGATGACATTCACACCAGCAATCTTACCCACAAGGGCTTCCTGGGCAGTGTTCTGCACACCTTTATTAAGATCATCGCGATTGATTGCCGTTACAGAACCCGTAAGGTCCTTCTTTTTCACCTGACCATAACCAATCACTACGAGTTCATTCAGCGTGTTACTGTCTTCTGTCAGCTTGAAGTTATAACTACGTTGACTGCCTACTTTGAACTCCTGTTGGTTATAACCTACATAAGAGATTACGAGCGTTGCGCCATTAGGAACTTCCAATTGGAAATTACCATCCATGTCTGTAACGGCAGCAATAGTACTACCTTTAACCATTACCGTAGCACCAATGAGAGGTTCACCGTTGGCGTCGGTGACATTTCCACTAATCTTCTTTCCATCTTGCACAGCTGCAACCATTGAGGTTATGCCGCCATGTGTATGGCTTGAGGCAAAAGTACCTACAGGAATAACAAGCAATCCTGCCATACATAGCAAATGGAAGACATGCCCATTTTGCCAAATAGAATCCGTTTTTTTCATCGCCATAAATAAGATATAAAATATTAATAACCCGTTGGCGGAATTAATTTAGTGCGTATTTAATTCTTCCGATGGGTTTGTTATTAATAAAGTTGACATATTGTAATATGGTCAGTACACTAATTTTCTCGATTATTCGGGCAAACAGACCATTTGTTATTTTCGCATAATTCCTGATAACCAAAAATTGATCTGTGAGTTGTGAGAAGAGAGTTTCAATCCTTTTTCTGGCTTTGGCAAAAGGCATTAATTTTGGTTTCCAATTCTTTTGGTTCAGCCTATATGGACATTCCAATCTAATGTGAGCCGTTTGGAAAAGATCGAGTTGAACATCAGCCCCTATATTTCCCTTGTCGCCATAGATGTTACAGTCATGATAGACCAGCTTGACATCTTTCATATAATTGAGGTCATGCACGCTGGCCTTTGACAAGTCATAGGAGTGTATCACCCCACTTAACCCACAGAGTGCATTGAGTTTATAGCCAAAGTAATACATATTTTGAGATGCACAGAAGCCGAAATCTGGTGCTTGTGAGAAATCTCCCATTCGCCCCATCTTGCAACGCTTCCCTCTGGCAACCCAGCATACGGATATCGGCTTGGAATCTACGAAGAATTGAGTTTCCCCACCGTCCCATTTGGGCAGCGATTCTCTTTCGTATGTCTTCGCATAATCCTACGGTATTCTTTCTACGGTCGTTGAATTGCCTGCGAGATACGAGGTTAGGTATTTTGTCTTTGTACTCCTGAAGCTTATAATCAAAAAGCCATTTTTCACTATCAATGCTCTCTGATTCCGCTGTCAAGGACAAGGCAACGACCTCCAAATCTGAAAATTTTGGCATGGGACCACGATGGGGTATATTTCCCTGCTCATTGACAAGGTTGTGAAAGAATTGCTTGCATATCTCAAGGATTTTGACGAATTTTGTGTTAAAGTTGCACATACGAGGATTTGTACTTAATGGTTTTGACTTCACTAAATTACTAAAAATCAACGATATGTGCAACTTTTTATATATCATTATAGCTACATTTTAATTCCGCCAACGGGTAAATACAATGTTTTCGTGCAAAATTACACATTTTTATTACAAAGAAGTGCTGATTGTTGAGCTTTTATGCTTATTGATTTGTTTTTTAACTTATAGATTCTCGTTTCTGACTTAAATCAACGCTCATTATCGCCTTATTTAATGCGGTAGAGCCTTTCCAGTTGTTTTTAAGTCCCTATCAACGAGCAAGCATCATCTATCAAGTTGTTCCTCGTAAGCGGTTTGTTAATTTTAGTAATAACACTTTACAAAAACATACACAAACACCACCCCTTTCTAGCGAAAACAAGAGCCATTTAGCGGGCATTTAGCCATGATTTTCCATTCAACACGCTTCTCCTTTTGTCCATTTTAACGAACACCACCTGCATTTAGCACCATTTAGCCATTCTATTTGGGCTCTGGTTCATCATTTTTTCAGCCCTAAAAACCTGCTTTGTACCCCTAAAACCCCACTTTTTAATGGGAATTTTGTCCCTTTTAGGCATGCGTTTCATGCCTCGAAAAGGTTTTATTTATACAATTATTGTGGATATGTATGCTTAATTGCCTTGCATTTAGCGGCATTTTACCTTGCGTTTTGCACCAAAACGCACTGCATTTAGCACCAAAACACACTGCATTTAGCACCAAAACACACTGCATTTAGCAGCAAAACGCAGTGCATTTAGCCGCAAACAGTCCCAAAATCGGGGTAAATGGCGGTTTCCTAGAATAAAAATTCATTTTACCCGCATTTACAACTAACCCCATTTTGCACCCAAACAAACCTCCGCGAGAATCGATTTTTTGGAGCAAGGTGAGCGACTGGTGAGCAAAAACGGCACTCATAGTGTTAAATTTTGCACCGAAAAGCGGACAAAATTAAAATTGACGAATTGCAAAGTCGACAAGATAACAAACATTTGTGTTAGCAAGCTGGCGGGCATAGCCCATTTAGTCGCACTAGTGATGCTAGGCATCCTTGCCTTAAACACGCAACTCTGCCATGCGCTTAAACCCAAATCGGTTGTTAGAGCCTGTGCAGATTTTGTGTATTGTTGAGCATATTGTCTGCCTTATTCTT
>ERZ772766.2134-NODE-2134-length-10037-cov-4.183631_pt1 | contig 10037 bp, 5 predicted proteins | sample MGYA00511379_ERZ772766 | MGnify/ENA primary metagenome ERZ772766 (study PRJEB29015, sample SAMEA2737895) | human oral metagenome | biome: human oral; feature: human-associated habitat; material: dental | place: China | collected 2116 ...
CTCTGTTGTATAATGTAGTTATGGAACAGCCAAATCGCCAGCCGCTCGCTGAACGCATGCGACCCCAGACGCTCGATGAAGTCATCGGGCAGGGACAGCTTCTGGGTGATGGCGAGTTGCTTAGGCGAATCGTTCAGCAAAAAGAGCCGGTTAGCTTGATTTTTTGGGGGCCGCCGGGCACAGGCAAAACGACGCTGGCGCGTATTATCGCGCGCGAAGTGAACGCGGAATTTATTGAGCTCAGCGCCGTCACAAGCGGTAAAAAAGACGTTGAAAAAGTAATCGAACATGCTCGGCAAAATTGGAATTTGGGTCTACGGACTATCTTGTTTGTCGATGAAATTCACCGTTTTAACAAGGCGCAGCAAGATGCGTTCTTACCGCACGTTGAGTCAGGGCTAATTACCTTGATTGGTGCAACGACCGAGAACCCCAGCCTTGAGGTCATTCCCGCTCTGCTGAGCCGTACGCGCGTGCTTGTATTGCAGCCGCTTGCAAAAGATGAAATTATTGCAATTCTGAAGCGCGCGTTAAAAACGCTTGGCAAATCAAAGCAGGTCACGCCGAAAGCGCTAGATTATCTCGCAGAATTATCCGGCGGCGACGCACGCGTAGCACTCGGAAATCTTGAATTAGCACTCGGTTTTGGCGAAAAAATTACACTCGATATCGTAAAGGCAGCAGCACAAAAGAAAATTCCTGGCTATGACAAAAAAGGCGACATGCACTACGACGTAATTTCAGCGTTCATCAAATCACTACGCGGAAGCGACGTACAAGCGTCACTCTATTATCTCAGCCGAATGATTGATGCCGGCGAAGATCCAAAGTTTATCGCGCGGCGCATGATAATTTTTGCTTCTGAAGACATTGGGCTAGCGGGCAATGGCGCGCTCGCGCTCGCGGTGGCAACATTCCAAGCGGTTGAACGCGTCGGGCTGCCGGAAGCGAACTATAATTTATACCACTGCGCCGTCGCTTTGGCGCGCAGCCCGAAATCGCGCGAAATCACCGACCTAATGCATGCCGCCAAAGACCTAGCAAAACAATTTCCCGACGCGCCTGTACCGCTCCATATCCGTAATGCGCCGACGAAGTTGATGAAAGATCTCGGTTACGGCAAAGCTTACAAATGGCAAGCAGGCTTTCAGCACGAGAAAGGGTTTTTACCCGACGAAATCAAGTCAAGCTGCTGATCAATTAGCTGCACATACGTTTTTAATTGTGCAGCTCTTCGCTTAGTTGTCGCACTGCAATCGGTGCTCGCTACATTCAACCAAGACACCCTCATACGGTCGGAGCGTTACAACGCCGTTTGCGCCAATTGCCGGATAATCAACCGGATGCGTTGAGCATAAAACAAATCCGGCGTGCGGCAACGTAACACGGCGCATTTCTTCGCTAAAATTGAGTGCCACAAACACGTGCTGCTCCTTGCCAATCCACCGTGCATATGCAAATATATCGTCACCCATATCACCGATCGGCTCATATTCGCCCAATCGCAGAATCTCATACCGACTACGTAGTTTCAGTAGCCGCTGATATAAGGCAAAAAACGAATCGGGGTCGTGCTGCTCAACATTAACATTCACTTTTTTACTTATAGGATCAACAGGTAACCACGGTTTCGCTTGGCTAAAACCGGCATTTTTTTCACCCGTCCATTGCATAGGCGTACGCTCGGGATCGCGCCCGACCGACTCGTCATTACCGTGGCTAAATACTGACTTATCTTGAATTTCATCAAATCGGATCGGCGCGTTCGTCATACCGATCTCGTCGCCGTAGTACACCACCGGCAGACCCGGCAGCGTCAACTGCATCAGCGCAACGAGCCGCGCCTGTTCTGTACCGCCATAACGCGTCGCAATTCGCGCTTGGTCGTGATTGCTAAAACAATACACCGGCGTATGAATATCAGGATTAATCATGCCCTGAAATTCATTCACCATCGTGCTAAACGATTCCGCTGAAAACTTCGCACTCAAGCCTTCAAAATTAAATGGCATCGATACGTCAGGGTTGACGCCGTAAAATCCGAGATACTGTTCCTGCGTACCGTAATTTCCATCGGGATAGTCTTCGAAAATCATGATTCTATCGTCATACGATGCCACAACATCCGTCAGCTCGCGCAAATATGGAAACAGATTTTCCCAAAAACGGCTATATTTATGCTGCAAATCATCAAACGACTGCACTGATTGCTCGTCAGAACAATGCGCCGCGAGCGGATCGTCACGCAACTGCGGATCTTTACTAATCCACCGCACTGCGTCAGCGCGAAATCCATCAACGCCTAAATCAAGCCAAAATCTCAGAACGCGCTTCATTTCTTGGCGCACCGCCGGATTGTCCCAATTCAAATCGGGCTGCTCTTTCAAGAATGTATGTAAATAATATTGCTGCCGCGATTCATTCCACTGCCACGCCGAACCGCCAAAAATACTCAACCAATTATTCGGCGGCGAACCATCCGCGCGCGCATCGCGCCACGTGTAAAAATCACTTCTATCGTTATCGCGCGACGATTGCGATTCCAAAAACCACGGATGCTGATCGCTTGTATGATTCGGCACAAAATCAACCATGACTTTAATACCGCTTGCATGCGCTTTTTCGACCAGTTCGCGAAAATCATCAAGCGAACCAAACATCGGGTCAATGTCGCAATACTCCGACACGTCATAGCCCATGTCAGCTTGCGGTGATGGATAGAACGGAGAAAACCAAATCGCGTCGATGCCAAGCGATTTTTCACCGCTTTTTATATAGACTAGCTTGTCAATTACACCACGCAAATCACCAATACCATCGCCATTTGAATCCATAAATGATCGCGGATAAATTTGATACAGAGCATTTACATTTGCCCAGCGTTTACGCGCCATACTCTTTCTCCTGTTCGTCTTTGAGCGCAGCATATACGCCGTTCGTCCAGCCAAAACCGTCTTGCAACTCGTACTCGCCACCACCGCCTGGCGCCGCTGCGACGACGTCGTATTTCTCGACCATTTTTCGTTCACTCATAAACACCGATTCATTCAGCGCAAGCCAGCGGTCGCGGATTTCTGCTGCTAATTCGTCATAGCCATATAAGCCCAATCCTTTGATCGTTACCCACTGCAATGGCGCCCAGCCATTTGGCAAATCCCACTGCTGACCGTTATCGACGAGCGTCGCCGCAACGCCGCCCGCACACAAAAAGTCCGTTCTAATCCGCTCGGCTACAGCTGCCGCTTGTTCAGGCGTCGCGATACCGGCATACAGCGGAAACACCCCCGCGAGTGTTAAACGGTTATTCAACGTTTGCCGAACAGTATGAAAATCCTCAAAAAATTGACTTGACTCATTCCAACAGTATCGCTGAATCGCTTTGGCGCGGTGAGCAGCAGCCTGCTCAAACCGCCGCGCTAAACGCTTTTGTTTGAGGAACCGGTACGATTCGGCGATCGCACATTCCAAATCATACATCAAACAGTTCAGATCAACCGGTACAATTTTCGTCGTTTCGATCGTTTTGATGTCGCGAGTGTCGCGAAACCAACGGCTACTGAAATCCCAGCCGCTTTCCGCCGCTGCTCGCAAATCAATATAAACTTGCTCTTTTTGGTCGGCGACTTCAGCCGTTTCAATGTCTTCGCGCTGTGATTCCGGGCGCGGCGTTGATTGATCGTCGTAAAACCGGTTAAGAATTTCACCATGCGACATACGCACGACACGGCGGTACGCAGTACAATCCGGTCTTGTCGCGAGGCGCCGCCGCCCATCCATCCAAAAACGATATTCAGCGAGCATGCTAGGCAAAAACTCAATATACGTACGCCGCGCACCGCGCTGCTGCGCCAACAACTGCACCATACGTGCGAAGAACGGCGGCTGCGACCGGCTCAAAAAATAGGTACGATTTGCGGTCGGAATCATATTAAATTTACGCAGCATATATGTATAGTTACGCATCATATCATGCACGGCGCGCCACCTGCCGTCCGCCGCAAGACCAAGCATAATAAAATAGCTATCCCAATAAAACTGCTCTTCAAATCGCCCGCCCGGCGTAATATATTTGTATGGCAACGCAATTAGTGAACCGCGATTACGCCGATTACGCCGTTCTAGCACGCGCCACAAATTCGAGACATGCTGGCGCGCCGTTGTCGTTTCGTCCGGCTCGTACTGCGGCACATTGTGTTTTACCGGCTGAAAATTATGCGAAACAAACTCCGCCAAATCAAACTCGGGCTTTTTGCGTTCTTTCATATACCGACGTACGACCGCTGCAACTGAATCGCACGGCACCATATCGACAAATGTTTTGCCGTCGGCATACACGCGTTCTGCCTGCACGGCATCAAATAAATCACGCAGCGACTCATCTGGGCTTTTTGCGACAGGCTTTAGCAAACCGACCGTATGGACTGTTGCAGTCTTAAGCGAATCGGAACTTTTTTTAATAATCTCCTCGGATTTTTTTGTTAACAATCGTTTGCGCATAGATGGCATTATACGCCAAATCTACCCCTGTTACAACCAGAATATTAAAAAATACTATTGACTTTTTATCATGCTTATGCTAATATAAATATAGTGGTTAATCACACAAACATCACTAAAACAAAAAGGAGAACTATGAAGCGAAAGCGAATTACCGTACAGTATATCGGCTAAGCTAATATCAATCCCCCGCCTGTCTTACCATGTGGGGGATTTTTATTTACGATTTGCTATGGCGTTTGCGTTCGTTAGCGTCGAGATATTTTTTACGCAGACGCAGACTTTTCGGCGTCACCTCAAGCAATTCGTCGTCTTCAATAAAATCAATTGATTGCTCTAAGCTGAGTTCTGTATGCGGTGTCAACTGCACTGTGCCGTCGCTTGATTTTGAACGCATGTTTGTCAGGTGCTTCGCTTTGCAAACGTTAATTTCCATATCGTCCATACGATTGTTTAGCCCGACGATCATACCGGCGTACACCTCCACGCCGGGTCCGACAAATAATTCACCGCGGCTTTCAGCGTTTTCAAGCGCATACGGCGTCGTTGTGCCGGCCTCAAAAGCAATCAACACGCCATTGCGCGTTCGTGGCAACGTACTACTCGCCGGCTGATAACCATGCGGCAAGCTATACATAATCACCGTACCTTTCGTGTCGGTCAATAGCGTGTTGCGCAATCCAATCAATGCGCGCGTCGTGATGAGATAGGTCATACGCGCAGCACCACTCGCGGTCTGTTCTTGCTTAATCAACTCCGCTTTGCGCTTGCCAAGTTCCTGGCTGACAACGCCGACAAACTCTGCACCAATTTCAATCAGCAGTTCTTCAACCGGCTCTTTCTCAACGCCGTCTTCGTTTATCGTTACAACTTTCGGCCGCCCAACTTCAAACTCATAACCCTCGCGCCGCATCGCTTCAATTAGCACGCTTAAATGCAATTCGCCGCGACCCGAAACGATAAATCCAATGCCGTCCTCGCGCACACGAAGTGCCACATTTGTCTCTAGCTCGCGCTGCAACCGATCGCCGATCTGCCGCGATGTTGTAAATTCGCCCTCGCGGCCTTTCATCGGGCTGGTATTTGGCCCGAGGTACATGCTAATCGTCGGTGCTTCGACGTCCATCACCGGCAACGCTTCAGGATTGTCGCGGTCGGCAAGCGTCTCGCCGATATGCGCTGCAGCCGCGCCGACGACATAAACAATATCGCCCGCTACCGCTTCGTCGACTTCTTCTTTGGCGAGCCCGCGGCTAATAAATAATTTATCAATTTTAGCGTTTTGCGCCGCGCCGTCAGTTTTCATTAGCACAATCGGCATTGCGCGTTTAGCGACACCGCGGCTAATCCGCCCAATCGCATACTTTCCCAAAAAGCTATCATACTGCAGGGCTGTTACGAGCATTTGAAACGAACCGTCTACCGACACGTTTGGTGCAGGAATTTGCTGAATAATCGCCTCGAAAATCGGCGCTAAATCAGCCGGCTCACTTGGGTCGCTCGGCATATGCACCCACGATTTGCCATCGCGCGCCGCTGCATAATACACCGGATACTTTAGCTGCGACTCATCGGTCGCGAGCTCCAAAAATAAATCCGCCAGTTCATCTTCAACTTCAGCAACGCGCCGCGCCGGCTTATCAATTTTATTGATCACTACTACCGGCTTTAGACCCAGCTCCAACGCTTTACTCAAAACGAATTTCGTTTGCGGCATCGGTCCTTCCTGTGCATCGACGACAAGCAATACGCCGTCCGCCATATTAAGCGTCCGCTCAACCTCGCCGGAAAAATCCGCATGCCCCGGCGTATCAATAATATTGATTTTGTAATCACCATAGTACACCGTCGTCTGCTTGGCGGTGATGGTAATACCACGCTCGCGCTCCTGATCGCCCGAATCCATAATCAACGCTTGCGCCATTTCCGCCTGATTGTCGCGAAACGTATTTGATTGCTTGAGTAACCCGTCGACAAGCGTCGTTTTACCATGGTCAACGTGCGCAATAATTGCAACATTTCGAATATAATTTGGGTCGGTCATAATGTTCCTTAATACCACGTAGGCTTCTGCTTATTTCATAAAAAACGGTCTGCGGCAACACAGACCTTGCTTATAGTTATTATACCATAATGGTCTGCACCAACCAAAATAATCCGCGCGAAAACTCCGCGTTGCACCCACACTACTCAGTAGCAACTACAACATCTGCATTTCGGTTATAGCGGCGAAAAAGTCGAAGCGCACTGCGAGCAATAGGCGCTGCCGCAAATACTTGCCAGAAAAACGCAGCACAAAAATTAACCGGCCACGCCAGTGCAAATTGTACCGGCATCGCAGCGAGCGGCGCACCAGACAGCGCCAGCCCGATCACACTCATCGCGAGAGACATACCCGTCACCATGCACACCGTCTGGGCAAGCGCTTTTGCTGAAGCGCTGTCATTTTTTTGCACCATACCGCTCATGACTTTACGCGCTGCTTTTGATACGACCACATTTTCAACAATCATCACAATAGTAAAAATCACCGGCTGCAGCAACAAGGCGCGTCCGAGCGCCTCAACTGATATACCGCTGTGGCGAAACGCGTTAAATATATTCATAAATAATGACATCGTGAACGCCATAGCGACACCAAAAACTAACCCTTCACGCTTGTTGCGGGGCATATTTTCTCCTTTACTTACTATTTTTAGCAACAAAAAAGTTGCACTTATCGTGCAACGGTACAACTAGGGGTGTGTTTCATGCATTATATTTTCCGTTCTCAGACGCCGATATACTCAACTTGAGCAACAAAAAACAACGTATTGACCTAATGTTAGTATAGCAAACGTGAGCGAAATAGTCAATGTGAAAAATAAAAAACAAGCAACAATGCTTGCCTGTATAATTTGGTGGAGTATAGGAGATTCGAACTCCTCACCTCTTCGCTGCCAGCGAAGCGCTCTAGCCAAATGAGCTAATACCCCGCATAATATACTAGTTGTGGTGGGAAATACAGGGCTCGAACCTGTGACCTCAGCAATGTGAATGCTGCGCTCTAGCCAACTGAGCTAATTTCCCGCAAATTTTCCCAAATCCACCCGAATATGGTGGAGCATGCGAGAGTCAAACTCGCGACCTCAGCAATGCGAATGCTGCGCTCTATCAACTGAGCTAATGCCCCATCACTACTATCGTATCAAAAAATCGCCCCAAATTCTAGAGGCGACTTTCGTGCTGTTACGCGCCCACCCGGGGCACGGAAGTTTTGATGTTTATTTTTTAATCGCAACGGGCACCCCATTGCGTACCAGCATACTTAATAGTATCGCGTATTTGCCGGTAAAATGCAAGTGCTTAATACCGCTCAAACAGTACGAGTGCGCAGCAAAACAACAAAAGCACCCCGCCTGCTTATAATTATGTACGCCGGAGCTGCGATTCAAACATATGGTAATACGCGCCGTGCTGGGCGACGAGCTCGGCGTGCGTGCCATGCTCGACAACTTTACCGTGCGCAAGCATAAAAATCATATCAGCTTTCTCAATTGTGCTCAGACGGTGCGATACAGTAATAATCGTCTTTTGTTTTTGCTGGAACAACCGGTCGAAAATGCGCGCCTCCGCCAACGCATCAATCGCACTCGTCGGTTCGTCTAAAATAATAATCGGACTGTCACGGTAAAAGTTGCGGGCAAGCGCCAATCGTTGCCATTGTCCGCCCGACAAATCCACGCCTTTCACGCCGTCATCGGATTCCATCCACTGGTTCACGTAGCTGTCGACGCCTTTCGGTAGCTTGGCGACAAATTTTGCCGCCTCGGCTTCGCGTAGCGCAGCGTTCACTCGCTCCTGACTCGGCGTTTTTGACACATCACCAAACCACACGTTCTCGGCGGCTGTCGCGAAATCATACTGTGTAAAATTTTGGCTGAGCACGCCTAGCTGCCGGTGCCACGTTTGCACATTGACCGACTTAAGCGGCACGCCATCAACTACCACTTCGCCGCTAACTGGCTGGTACAATCCCGCCAACAATTTCAATAGCGTTGTTTTACCCGCACCGTTTTCGCCGACAAGTGCAACATGCTGGCCGCGCTTAATGGTCAAATTGATATGATCAAGCACGAGCGTATCGCTGCCCGGATAGCGAAAACTCACGTCCTTGAATCGTATATCGCGATGCAACGCCGGCACTGTTTTGCCTCCCTGCTTGGCGATCGGCAACTCCATGAACCGCTGATAATCAAACAAATTCGCCAAATCTTCATCCATACTATTGACCGTCGAGACCAAGCTGCTAACGCTGCCGAGCGCGCGACCTGCTGTTTGCTGCACGAATAAAAACTGCCCGATCGGCTGACGGTGCGCGACGATTTCGTACACGACCCACACGAGCGCGCCGACCTCCACCGCCGCCTGGAACAATTCCGCACCGAGTCTTTTCGCCAAAAATTTCCGCTCAAAATCAATACGCGTTTTTTGATCTTTTTCAAGCAGCACCATGCGCATATCAAGCAAGTGACGAACCAATCCGTACAGCCGCAAATCAATCATCTTTTGCGGTTTGAGCATTTCCCATTCAATCCAGCTGGCACGCCGGCGCGTTTCGACATTTTCGCGCCAATGATTTGCATTAAGCCGCGACAACCGGAACTGCACGATCACGCTCGGGACTGCGGCGAGCACGACCGCCAGCCCCAACCACGCGTTGATCGCAATAAGCGCCCAAACTGTAAATACAAACGTAAACGTATGCGTCACGACATCTGCCAAACGCGCAAAAATATATGGAAAAAATTGCGCAAACTCTTTGGCGCGCTCGTACATATCGATCGTGTCCTTATCGTCATAGCGCCAAAATTCAATCGCACAAAAGCGCTCGTACATTACGTCGGACATAGCGGTTTTGATACGAAACCGCATGAGCTCGCTTGCGTAGCGCTCGAAAATACCCCACGCCGCCATCAACACGCCCGATAGCGCCGCTGCCGCCACCAGCCACACCACGCGGTTACCTGCTGCACGATCGCCTGCGTACGCTTCGGCGAGCGCCGTGGTCGTGAGCGCCGCTAGATACGTTGTGACAATTGGCAAACCGGCAGAAATCGCCGAGCCGGTAACCTGCAGCACCGACATGCCTGGCGCGATTCGCAGCGATGTTTTTGCCACGCTATAAAGCGCGCGGATCAGTTGGCGAATGGTTGGCTTGGGGCGGGACATCTGCTGCTATTATAATCGCCTTTTTCAAGAAATGATACCAGCTTTTCATTACAACAATTATTCGCGCGATTACCCATCACTAATGGCACACGCACCAAAAGCGGCAAACCCGTCATCGTTCGCCGCTTTGGTTTGCGGGATAGTGCTCGTGCTTATGCAGCGGTTCTCTTGTTTCTTAGGCTCTTATGCTTGCCAGTCTTTGCGGAGGCGGACACCAATGATGAGAGTGAGAGCGCCTGCGATGAGAATACCGGCAGTAAAGAGCAGGATGGTGAGGTTATCGCCGGTGTTAGCGAGTGTACCGCCTGGGCGGGAGCCGCGGTAACGCT